>X42_Goitered_Gazelle__coassemble_60_pt1 | contig 30370 bp, 24 predicted proteins | sample X42_Goitered_Gazelle__metabat2_low_PE_007 | metagenome-assembled genome bin X42_Goitered_Gazelle
CTTTTCTTCCATAGCTTTACTTTTTTTCGTGTAACGCTATTTTAGGACGGGACAAGGTCCCAATAAAAAAGAGGATGCCGACAGTGTCAGGCATCCTCTTTTTTTGTTGGCTCTTTGTCGCTATTTGAAGGGCGAGTTCGGCTCTTTCGACATGACGTAGTAGAACATCTTGTCGAGGAAGGCGGGGGCGAACTTCTTGACGAAGTGGGTGGCACGGCCCTCAATCTCCATCAGGCAGAGCCGCTTGCGACGGCGGATGCCGCGCACGACAATCTTGGCCACCTCCTCGGCCGTCATCATCTTATCCTCGTTGCGCGGGGTCTCACCCTGCTGCGAGCCGTCGGCCGTGAGGGCCGAGAAGCGGACATTCGAGGCGGTAAAGCCCGGGCAGGCAACCATCACATGCAGACCCTTCTTGAGGTTCTCGATGCGCAGCGTCTCCAAAAATCCCGTCATGGCATACTTCGAGGCCGAGTAACCCGTGCGGCCCGGCAGACCATGCAGACCGGCCACCGACGAGATGCCGACAATCGAACCTTTGGCCTGTTGCAGGTAGGGCAGGGCCGCCTTGCAGCAGTTCACCGTACCCCAGAAATTGACATCCATCAGGCGGTGCAACACCTCGAGGTCCACCTCGTCGAAGATGGCACGCATCGAGAGGCCGGCGTTGCAAATCAACACATCGACCCCGCCAAACTCCTTGACGGCCGTGTCGATGAGTGCCTGGCAATCCGCCTCCTTCACCACGTCGCATCCGCAGTAGGCGGCCTTGCCCCCCTTCTCACGAATCTCGCCTGCGATGAGTTGCAGTTTCTGGATGCTGCGTGCGCCCATGACCACATTGGCCCCGAGCGAGGCAAATTCGCGTGCCAACGCCTCGCCGATGCCCGACGAAGCACCCGTCACAATGACGGTCTTTCCGTTAAAATCTTTCATATCAATCGTTTAATTCTATTTCCAATGTATCGTAAGCCAACTCGACCCCTTCGGGTAGGCGGGGGGTGGTCTCGGCATACAGCCCCATTTCGTGGGACATGTGGGTCAGATAGGCCCGCTTGGGGGCTATCTTTTCGATGAGTGCAACAGCCTCCTCGACATTGAAATGCGAGTCGTGCGGCTCGAAGCGCAAGGCATTGACCACCAGCACCTCGACCCCCTTCAGCTTGCGCAGTTCGCTCTCCTCAATCTCCTTAAAATCGGTCAGGTAGGCCAACTTCCCGAAGCGGAAGCCCGTCACCTCGAAGCGGGGCGAGTGGTGGCCGGCAATGGGAATCACATAGACGGGGCCGATGCGGAACGGCTCGCTCTGGGAGATGGTGTGGAGTCTGATTTCGGGAACACCGCGGTATTTGTCGCTCACGAAGGCGTAGTCGAAGTCCTTCTTCACGGTTTGCAGCGTGCGGGCCGTGGCGTAGAGGTCCAGGGGACGCACGGTGGGGTAATCGACGAAGTTCAGGGCGCGCACATCGTCCAACCCGCCGATGTGGTCCTTGTGTTCGTGGGTAAGCAGGATGCCGTCCACCTGCCTAACATCGGCACGCAGCAACTGATAGCGCAGGTCGGGACCGGCATCAATCACCAGTCGAATCCCGCGCCACTCCACCATGGCCGAGGTGCGCAGCCGCCTGTCGCGTGGGTCGGAGGAGCGACACGCCGCACACCGACACCCGATTAACGGCACTCCCTGCGAGGTTCCTGTTCCTAAAAATGTGAGCTTCATTACACAAAAGTAGGCATTAAAAATTAAAAAGTAAAGTGTCGCCCGAAAAAAAAAGGCGTGTCCCAACGCTGTTTGTCGGACACGCCTTTCAGATTAAGTGTGAAATGAAACTACTTCGTCACGCGCTCGAGCCACTTCACCATACCCAGCATCACGCCCATCGAGATGAGGCAGACCACAAGGAATACGCTCCAGCACTGCCAGATGGGCCATGCGTTGTACATCAGCGGACCTACCCACAGCATCAGGTTGCCGACCGCCGTGGCACCGAGCCACAGACCCTGGCACAGACCCAGCAGGTGCTTCGGGGCCACCTTCGATACGAACGACAGACCCAGCGGCGAGATGAACAGCTCGGCCACCGTGAGGAAGAAGTAAACGGCAATCAGTACCCACCAATGGGCCTTGGCGGCCATCTGGTCGGCAATCGGAAGGGCCTTGAAGCTATCGGCCGAAGGATAACCGGCAACAAACGAGTAGATGGCCAGGAACAAGAAGGCCAGACCGGCGATGAACATACCGATTGCAATCTTGCGCGGGGTCGAAATCTCCTTGCCGCGACGAGCCAGCGCACCAAAGATGGCCATGATGACCGGCGTGAGGACAATCACGAAGAAGGGGTTGATGGCCTGCCATACCTCGGGAGCTACGGCCGTCGAATCGACGAAGTCGCGGGCAAAGAACGAGAGCGACATACCGTTCTGGTGGAACGAGAACCAGAAGAAAATCACCACGCCCAGCACGGCAAAGAGGGCATACAGACGCTGCTTGATCTCCTTGGCGGCAGCGGCCTTCTCCTCAGCGGTGTACTCTACCGACTCCACCTTGGCCTTCTTGGCGGGGGTGGGGAACATCTTCTGCGAGAGGAAGAAAATCACGAGCGAGATGAGCATGGCCACCACCGATGCGATGAACGAGTAGTGGATACCCTCGTTGAAGATTTGCAGATACTGCTGGCACGATGCGGCCATATCGGCGATGTTGCCACCGGCGGCGGTCATCAGCTGCTGGAGGTTCGAGAGGGCCTCGGGAGCCATGGCGGCAGCCGCGTTGATATACTCGTGGCAGAGGGCGGGCAGCTGGGCGTTATAGACCATGCCGTTCGTCTCGAGCCACCACGAGCGGAGCAGCGGAGCCACGAAGGGGGCAATCAGACCACCCACGTTGATAAAGACGTAGAAAATCTGGAAACCCGAGTCGCGCTTGCTCTTGGCCTCTACGAGGGCCTGGGGGCTGACCTTGGCGGCCTCGGCCTCTAAGTTGTCGTACATCTGACCCACGATGGCCTGCAGGTTACCCTTGAACAGACCGTTACCGAAGGCAATCATGAAGAGGGCGAAGCAGGTCAGCGTCAGGAGCCATGCCGTGTTGCCGGCCGTGGCCAGAATCGGAATCGAGAGCAGGATGTAACCCGTAGCCATCACCACCAGACCCGACTTAATCGTCGCCTTGTAGTTCTGCGTGTGGTCGGCAATGTAACCGCCGACGAGTGCCAACAGATAGATGCCGGCATAGAATACCGAATAAATCGTGCCGCTGACTGCCTCGTTCAGACCGAACTTCGAGCAGAGGAACAGCACCAGCACCGCGTTCATAATATAGTAGCCGAAACGCTCACCCATATTACTCAAAGCCGCGGCCAGAAGACCTTTAGGATGTCCTTTGAACATAGAAAAGAATTTAGGTGTTTATAAAAATTTGTTGTTTGTTTTCGTACCCAATTTTTTCAACGAGGACAAATATAGTGAAAAGAATTAAAAATGAAAAATTAATGTGAGAAAAAGAGAAAGGGTGATAAGGGCGGAAAGGGCGGAAAAGGGGAGATAAGGTTTCTTAAGGGGGCTTAAAGGTGCTTAAGGGTGCTTAATGGATTTTTTAGTTTTCAGTTTTGGCCTTTCAGTTTTCCGTTTCCCGTTTTCCGTTTTCACCTCTCTTTGCTCTTTCCTCTTTCCTCTTTGCTCTTTTTTCTCTTGTTGTTTTCTTTTTCCAATTCTTTTTTGTAAATTTGATTCACCAAAACTGTGTACTTATGAATCAGGATAAACCGATGTTGCCTATCGTGGCCGAGGATGAGTGGTTACAACCCGTTGAGGGCGAGATGAATGCCCGCTATGCCCGCTATACGGAGAAATTGGAGGAGATTACGGCCGGCAACGGTTCGATATCGAATTATGCCAACGGCTATCGCTACTACGGCTGGCAGTGGGACGACACGCTCGACGGGTGGTGGTTCCGCGAATGGCTGCCCGGGGCGCAGGATGTCTATCTCTTTGGTGACTTCAACAATTGGCAGCGCACCGAGTTGCGCCTGAAGCGCGACACGGCGGGGGTGTGGAGCATCTTCCTGCCGGCGGCCATGTACCGCGACCGCCTCACGCACGGCTCGCTCTATAAAATCCATGTACACGGCCCCAACGGCTGGCACGACCGCATTCCGGCCTACGCTACGCGCGTGGTGCAGGACGAGGAGACGAAGAACTTCTCGGCCCAATTCTGGTGGCCGAACGAGCCTTTCGATTGGCAGGGCGATCGGTTCGATGCCTCGAAGAACGGTGCACTGATGATTTACGAATCGCACGTCGGCATGGCGCAGGAGAAGGAGGGGGTAGGCACCTACCGCGAATTTACGAAGAAGGTGCTGCCCATCGTAAAGAAAAACGGCTACAACGCCATCCAGCTCATGGCCATCGCCGAGCATCCCTACTACGGCTCGTTTGGTTATCACGTCTCGAACTTCTTCGCCCCCTCGTCGCGCTGTGGCACGCCCGAGGAGCTGAAGGAGCTGATTCGTGCAGCCCACGAAAAGGGCATTGCCGTCATCATGGACCTCGTGCATGCCCACTATGTGAAGAATTTCGACGAGGGCATCAACCAGCTGGACGGCACCGACCACCACTACTCGAAGGCGGGCAATGCGGGCTACCAGCCCTATTGGGACTCGATGATTTTCGACTACGGCAAACGCGAGGTGCAGCACTTCCTGCTCTCGAATATTAAATATTGGATGGAGGAGTTCCACTTCGACGGCTTCCGCTTCGACGGTGTGACCTCGATGCTCTACCACCACCACGGCTATACCGATTTCGATGCCCGCGAGAAGTTCTTCGATGCGGGGGTCAATACCGATGCCATCTGCTACCTCACGCTGGCCAATAAGCTCATCCACGAGCTGAACCCCGCGGCCATCACCATTGCCGAGGATGTGAGCGGTATGCCGGGCATCTGCATCCCGATCGAGGAGGGGGGTGTCGGCTTTGATTACCGCCTCGGCATGGCGATTCCCGACTTCTGGATTAAGCTCTTGAAGGATATCCCCGACGAGGATTGGAATATCTGGGAGATGTGGTCGGTGCTTACGAACCGCCTGCCGAAGGTCAAAACCGTGGCCTATGCCGAGTCGCACGACCAGGCCCTGGTGGGGGATAAGACCATCGCTTTCCGTCTGATGGACAAGGAGATGTACACCGATATGAACCGCGCCTCGGAGAATCTGATTGTCGAGCGCGGCATGGCCCTGCATAAGATGATTCGCCTGATGACCATCGCGACGGGTGGTCAGGCCTACCTCAATTTCATGGGCAACGAGTTCGGCCATCCCGAGTGGATTGACTTCCCGCGCGAGGGCAACGATTGGAGCTACGCCCATGCCCGTCGTCAGTGGTCGCTCTCGACGAACGGCTTTTTGCGCTACTCCTTCCTCGGCGAGTTCGACCGCGCCATGGTGAAGCTGATGAAAAAGTACAAGGTCTTGGAGGATGGCTATGCCTGGAACCTCCAGATGGACGAGCAGAACAAGACCATCGTCTTCTCGCACGGCCGCCTGCTCTTTGTCTTTAATTGGCACCCCACGGCCTCGATTCCCGACTACGAGCTGCCCGTGCAGCGGGCCGGTAAGTATGTGCCGATTCTCTCGACCGACGAGAAACGCTTTGGCGGTCACGCCACGGTCGATATGGAGGGGGAGCATTTCTCCTTCAATGTCGAGGACGAGGAGGGCAAGCAGTGGCCGCGCCTGAAGATTTATAATGTGGCACGCACGGCAACGGTATATTTGCGCAAACGATAAGGGTGCGATGTTAGGGGTGGGAATCCGTCTGACAAGGCTCTTTCGGCATCTGCCTTGCCCGAAAAATCCTGAAAGGGCAAAGAGGAAAGAGCAAAGAGGAAAGAGGAAAGAGCAAAGAGCAAAGAGCAAAGAGGAAAGAGCAAAGAGCAAAGAGCAAAGAGGAAAGAGGAAAGAGGAAAGAGGAAAGAGGAAAGGGCAAAGAGGAAAGAGCAAAGAGAGTTGAGAAGTAGCTCTTGTTATACAACTTCTACAAAGACGGGGTTGCTCAACACAACTTGTTGGGCAACCCCTCTTTTTGTTGTGGCGCGGATTACTTAAAGTAGAAGAAAATCAGTGCAATCACCGTGTAGCGGGCGGCCTTGCCCAAGAGCATGGCCGTAAAGGTGATCGCGCGGTTGCTGCGCATCAGCCCCAGCACCACGGCAATCGCCTCGCCAATCGTGGGCAGGAAGCTGAAGAAGGCCATCCAGGCACCCCGCCCGCCCAAAAAGCGACGGGCGCGGTCGAGCTGCTCCTGCCGAATGCCGAGCCGCGTAATCCACTCCGTCTTGCCGAGCGTGCCAATCCAATAGCAGGTCATGCCGCCTAATGTATTGCCCAACGAGGCGGCAGCGACACATCCCACGGGGTGCAGCCCCAACGCCAGCAGGCCGAGCATCACGGCCTCGGAACTCATCGGGAAGATGGAGCCGGCAACCATGGCCGACAGAAACAGCCCCCAATAGCCCCAATCGAGCATAAATTCGGTAAATGCCTCCATCTATTTTGCCTTTACGGTGAGCAGTTCGCCCCACTCGGTGGTGTAGCGTCGGCTCATGTGTTCACGATTCATCTGAAAGGGTTTGTTGCCCTCGGCCGCCGTCTTGACCGACCCCTGCCCGTAGTGGCGGTTGAGGTGGTCCATCACCTCCATCAGCTTTTCGTGGCGCGTGTCAGAGGGGCTTTCGAAGAGGGCCTGCTGTTGGGTGCCACGCTGCTCGAAGCCTCCCAGCGTGATGCCCGCCTTCTTGTAGCCGTAGCCCGTGCGGTGGAGGGTGCGCATCAGCTTGCGGGCCGCCTTGACCAACGCCAGCGAGCTATCGGTCGGGGCGGTGAATCGGTGTTGGGCCTCCTCGACGTGTTGCGGCTGGTCGGGGCGGTGGCGGTTGGTCATCAGAAAGCAGTGGATGATGCGGCAGACCGACCCCTGGCGGCGCAGCTTCTCGCCACATCGGGCGGCAAACTCCGCAACGATGGCCTCCAGCTCCGCGCAGTCGCCGATTTCGTGCGGAAAGGAGCGCGAGACGGTAATCTGCTGCCGTGAGGCCGACAGGTCGTCGAGCGGCAACGAGGGGATGCCCCGCAGCTCGTACCAGGTGCGAAGCCCCGTGATGCCCATCCGCCCCTGAATCCATTGCTTGTCCAGCTCGACGAATTGTTGGGCGGTGAGAATCTGCATCTTATCGAAGGCCTTGCCATACCTGCGACCGATGCCCCAGACATCCTTGAGGGGAAATTTCGAGAGTACCTTGCTGATATCCTCCTCGCGGTGCATGTAGCAACAACCGCCCAACTTCGGGTATTGCTTGGCCAACTTGGCTGCTATCTTGGCCAGGGTCTTGGTGGGGGCGATGCCGATGCTGACCGGAATCCCCGTATGGCGGCGGATGGTGGCGCGAATCCGATGCCCCAGCTCGTCGAGCGGCTCCTCGTAGCCCTCGAGGTTGAAGAAGGCCTCGTCGATGGAGTAGATTTCAATCTCCTCGACTAACGACCGGAGGGTGGTCATCACGCGCCGCGAGAGGTCGCCATAGAGGGTGAAGTTGGAGGAGAAGACCACCCCTCCGTGCCTTTCGAGCAGCCCCCGCGCCTGAAAGTAGGGTTGCCCCATGCCGATACCGATGGCCTTCGCCTCGTTCGAGCGGGCCACCACGCAGCCGTCGTTGTTGGACAACACAACCACCGGCCGACCCTCCAAATCGGGTCGGAAGACTCGCTCACACGAGACAAAGAAGTTGTTGCAGTCACACAGGCCGTACATTGGGAATTGAAAATTTAGAATTTAGAATTTAGAATTAAAAATTAATTCTACATTTTGCATTCTACATTCTACATTTTGCATTCTACATTTTGCATTGTTGCTTATGCAATTACCCCAACGCCTTAATAACATAGGTAACCACGCCCCAGATGGTCAGTTCGTCGTTCGCCGTGAGGCGGATGGGGTGGTATTTGGGGTTGGCGGGGAGCAGGAGCCAATCCGCACCGTCGCGGCCGAGCCGTTTGACGGTGAACTCCCCATCCACGAAGCAGATGGCAATCCTTCCTTCGCGCGGCTCTACGGCCCGGTCCACCACCAGCAGGTCGCCATCGTCGATGCCCGAGCCGCTCATCGAGTCGCCCTCCACGCGGACAAAGAAGGTCGATGCCGCGTTGTGAATCAATGCGCGGTTCAGGTCGAGCGGCTGCTCCAGAAAGTCGTCCGCCGGCGAGGGGAAGCCCGCCTTGACCGTCGCTCCTGCCACGGGCAGCTCCTCGTGCGAGGAGGTGTCGGCCGTGAGAATCGTAAGTTTCAAATTATCCATACCGCAAAAATAACAAAAGGGTCGCCAAACGGCAACCCTTTCGGTGGAAATTGTTCGGTAAAATTACTTCACCTCCTCGAACTCTACATCCTCGGCCTGGGCCTTCTGCTCACCACCGGCCTGCTGACCGGCATTGGGCTGACCCTGGGCCTGCTGCTGGGCGTAGATGTCCTGCGAGGCGGCCTGCCATGCGGCATTCAGCTCGGCGATGGCCGTGTCGATGGCGGCTACATCCTGGTTCTTGTGCGCCTCCTTGAGCTTCGAGAGCGAGGACTCGATAGCCGACTTCTTCTCGGCCGGAATCTTGTCACCATACTCCTTGAGCTGCTTCTCCGTGGCGAAGATGTTCGAGTCGGCCGCGTTAATCTTGTCGATGCGCTCCTTCTCGGCCTTGTCCTTCTCCTCGTTGGCCTTTGCCTCGTCGCGCATGCGCTGAATCTCCTGCTCCGTGAGACCCGACGATGCCTCGATGCGAATCTTCTGCTCCTTGCCCGTACCCTTGTCCTTGGCCGAGACGTTCAGAATACCGTTGGCGTCGATGTCGAAGGTCACCTCAATCTGCGGTACACCGCGCGGAGCGGCCGGAATGCCGTCGAGGTGGAAGCGGCCGATCGACTTGTTGTCGCGGGCCAGCGGACGCTCACCCTGGCATACGTTGATCTCTACCGAGGGTTGGTTGTCCGAGGCGGTCGAGAATACCTCCGACTTGCGGGTCGGGATGGTCGTGTTGGCGTCGATGAGCTTCGTCATCACACCACCCAGCGTCTCGATACCGAGCGAGAGGGGCGTCACGTCGAGCAGCAGCACATCCTTCACCTCGCCGGTCAGCACACCACCCTGGATAGCGGCACCTACGGCTACCACCTCGTCGGGGTTCACACCCTTGTTCGGGGTCTTGCCGAAGAACTCCTCGACAATCTTCTGGATGGCGGGAATACGGGTCGAACCACCCACCAGAATCACCTCGTCAATCTCCGAAGCCGAGAGACCTGCATCGCGCAGGGCGAGCTTGCAAGGCTCTACGGTCTTGCGAATCAGGTGGTCGGCCAGCTGCTCGAACTTGGCACGCGTGAGGGTCATCACGAGGTGCTGCGGAATGCCGTTTACAGGCATGATGTACGGCAGGTTAATCTCCGTCGTGGTCGAGCTGGAAAGCTCAATCTTGGCCTTCTCGGCAGCCTCCTTCAGACGCTGAAGAGCCATCGGGTCCTGACGCAGGTCCACACCATGCTCGGCCTTGAAGGCCTCGGCCATGTAGTCAATCAGCACATGGTCGAAGTCGTCACCACCGAGGTGCGTATCGCCGTTGGTCGATTTTACCTCGAATACGCCGTCGCCCAGCTCCAGAATCGAGATATCGAACGTACCGCCACCGAGGTCGTAAACGGCAATCTTCATGTCGTTGTTCTTCTTGTCCAGACCATAGGCCAGGGCGGCAGCCGTCGGCTCGTTGATGATGCGGCGCACCTTCAGACCGGCAATCTCACCGGCCTCCTTCGTGGCCTGACGCTGCGAGTCGGAGAAGTAGGCGGGAACCGTAATCACGGCCTCGGTCACCTCCTGACCCAGGTAGTCCTCGGCCGTCTTCTTCATCTTCTGGAGCGTGATGGCCGAAATCTCCTGCGGCGTGTACTGACGACCGTCGATATCGACGCGGGGCGTGTTGTTGTCGCCACGCACGATGGCATAGGGAGCGCGAGCGATGTCGCTCGTCACGTTGTCGTAACGCTCACCCATGAAACGCTTGATCGAGAAGACGGTGCGCTTGGGGTTGGTGATGGCCTGACGCTTGGCGGGGTCACCCACCTTGCGCTCGCCACTCTCGGTGAATGCCACCACCGAGGGGGTGGTGCGGTGTCCCTCCGAGTTGGGAATAACCACGGGCTCGTTGCCCTCCATCACTGCTACGCAGGAGTTCGTCGTACCTAAGTCGATACCAATAATCTTTGCCATAATCAAAAATGTTTTATTCGTTTGTATTTTGTTCCTGTTTTGGGGGCTGCCGCCTTTTTGCGGTGCGGCAACGCTTGTTAGCTGTTCAAACGCTGTACCAAACCCGATTTTGTGCCAAAACGAGCCGAAAAATCCCCGTGTCGGCATCTTTTACTGACACGGGGCTGACATTTTGGCAGAAAAATGACAAATTTTTGAAGAGCAAAGAGGAAAGAGCAAAGAGGAAAGAGAGGTGAAAGCTGAAAAGTGAAAACTGAAAACTGGAAACTGGAAACTGGAAACTGGAAACTGAAAAGTGAACTTTGCGATTAAGGCGAGGGCAGAGGCTGCTTGCAGATTATGCCGAGCCGAAGCAAAGTCGAGCAGCCGAAGGCAGGTCAAAACTGAAAACTAAAAAAAACCTTTAAGCTCCCTTAAGAAACTTATCTTTCCCTTTCCGACCTTCGCTCTTTTTATCTAAAATCTCTTTGCTCTTCGCTCTTTCCACTTTCCTCTTTATACAATGATTCCGATTTCGTCGATCAGTTTATTGACCTTTCGGCGCAGGCGGTTCAGGATGCGCCCCCAGACGATGGCCAGCAGGATGATGGCCGAGGTCGATGCACCGAGTGCGATGCCCTCGAAAAAGTCGTAGAGGGCGAAGTTGGACGTGAGGTTCATCCCCGCGATGCAGATGGCGACCAGCACCGCAAAGATGGTCATCAGACGGCACAGCGTGCGCACGGCAAACGAATAGATTTTGTTCACCTGGCGCAACTTGGCATAGGTGTCGTCCTTCGTGTCGAAAGGCCCTTCGGCGGCCTTTTTCTGTAAGAACAGCCAATCTTTCCACTCGCCTACGATGCGGATGCCGCACTCGGTGAGGAAGTTGAAATAGCTCTCCTTCACCTCGTCCGATGCGGTGCGCTCCACCACGTCGAGTTTGTAGATGTATTCGCCCGGGGTGCCGCGACGGAAGATGTAGCGACAAAAACCTACGGCCGTGAGGTTCCACCCCTCGCGTGCCATCTCGTTCAACCACGCCTCCTCCTTTTCCCATTCGGCCAGGTTGTAGAATCGCCAAACCCGTTTCATTTCGCCTGATTTTTTCATACTCGTACTATGTTTAATGTTTCTCGGTCAATATGTTGCGGCCGTTCTCGACCAGCTCTTCGAGACGCAGCAACTCCTCATGCAGCACCTCGCGCCCCGCCTCTGTGATGCGGTACTCCTTCTTGCGCCCCTCCTCGCCGAGCGGCTCAATCCAACCCTTCTCCTGCAACGAGGCCAACGCCCCGTAGAGCGTGCCGGCCGAGAGCGTGAGTCTGCCTCGGCTCAAGGCGTTGGTTTGTTGCATGATGCCATAGCCGTGCATCGGCTCGATGAGGGCCAGCAGGATGTAATAGACCGCCTCCGTGAGGGCATTGTTTGCGTTGTTCATGTCGAAAAATTTATTATTTCGGCTTCCGTTATATCGGTTGCCGATACAAATGTAAGCAGCGGATTTCTTTTTTACAACTTTTGGTGCGAAAAAATGCCAAAAGTTGGCTTTTTTGGTCTTCGATGGGGTAAATATGAAAAATTATTCCTATCTTGCACTCTAATTATACTTAAAAAGAATGATTATGAAGTATTGCTATCTCTGTTTAGCATTCCTCCTTTCGGTGCTGATGCCCGTCGCGGCGCTGGCCGATTCGGTAAGCGAGGAGGCTGCGCGTGCCAAGGCTGTCCAATTTTTTACGGGCGGAGCAGCGACGCGTGCCGTGCCGCAGTTGGAGATGATTTGGAATGGCGAATCGGCCTCGACCCGTGCAACGGTGGAGCCGGCCTTCTATATTTTCAACCGCCAGGATGCCCCCGGTTTTGTAATTATTGCCGGTGAGGATGCCGCCAGCCCCGTGATTGGCTACTCGTTGCGCAATGGTTTCCAATCGAACGATATGCCCGCCAACCTGCGTTGGTGGCTTGATGGTGTGCGCGAGACGATTCTCGAGATGCGCGCGGCGGGTTTGGCTCCCCATCCCGACCAGCAGTTGGCCGCAGCCGCTTCCGAGAAGCTCCTCTCGACGGCCGATTGGGGGCAGGATGACCCCTACAACCGCGAGTGTCCCCTGCTGAACGGCAAGCGCACGGTGACCGGTTGTGTGCAGACCGCTGCCGCCATTATCTGTAAATACCACCGCTGGCCGACCGAGGTGTCGGGTACGGTGCCGGGTTATACGACCGCGACGAATCGTCTTTCGGTTCCGGCCCGCACGTTGCAGGGCTACAACTTCGACCTGATGCCGATGACCTATCGCAACTTCAGCGAGTCGCAGGCTGCGGAGATTGCCCGCCTGATGGCCGACCTGGGTGTGATGATGCAGGCCGACTACGGCGAGAGTACGGGTGCCTACTCGGAGGATGTCCCTGCGATGCTCTCGAAGTATATGCGTTTTAGCAAACGTGCGCTCCATTTGAGCCGCACGGCCTACGACGATGCGGAGTGGATTGCCCGCCTCAAGGAGGAGATTGATGCCAATCGTCCGGCCCTGTACAGCGGTTCGGATGTCACGGCCGGTGGCCACGCCTTTGTGATGGATGGCTACGATTCGGACAATAAGATTCACTTCAACTGGGGCTGGGACGGCTCGGCCAACGGCTACTACGATGTGGCCTTCATGAATCCCACGGATACCCCCTATCGCTTCACGCAGTATCAGGGTTGTGTGGTCAATCTGCAACCCGACCCGGATGGCACGTCGAGCTATGTCGATTTGATTATGGTCGCTACGGCGAGCAGCGGCTCGGGCCTGACGACCACGACGACGAGCTTTGCCCCCGGCAGTTCGTTCTATGCTACCTTTGCCGTCTTTAATTTCGGCAATACGAGCTATTCGGGCGAGACCTGTTTGGCCCACTTTGCCGAGGACGGCACCAAAAAATCGGATGTGACGACCAAGCAGACGTGGAGGGCGATTCCACCCCTGAATGGCTTTGTACAGAAGGTCACTTGTACGCTCTCGGAGCCGATTGCGGCGGGCGACTATGTAGCCGGTATCTTCTATGAGCGCAGCTCGCAGCAGTGGCAGCAGGTTCGCTCCTACGACGGCTCGCCCTGGCGCATCGTGCTGCGTGCCGCCAACCCCAAGCCGCACGAGCTGTTGCAGGCGACGACGATGACCTTCGACAAGAAGAGCCGCAGCCTGGGCTTCACGGGCTATGCCGGCATGACCATCACGCTCCTCGCGCCCGACGGGTCGGAGGTGGCCTCGGCTACCTTCGAAAAGGAGCCGGTTACGTTCGACTGCTCGAAACTCACGGCCGGAAAATATACGGTGCAAATCACCTACGATGTGGTAAGTGCCAACTTTAATGTGGTCTTTTAACGTAAATATGGAATGAGGATGAAAAAGTTACAATATATGTTGCTGGTGCTGCCGACCCTCTTGACGGTGGCTTGCAGTAGTTCGGGTGACGAGGGCCCCGCACCGACGGCCATTACCTTCACGACCGAGGTGCAGACCCGTGCCGCAGGCGGGTCGGTGATGACCGATTTTAAGAGTGGCGACGGGATGCTGATTTTCCGCAGCGGCTCCAATTCGATTGAGTCGGGCAATCTGACAACCTATGCCGCCTCGTACAGCGGTTCGTCGTGGCAGGTTTCGCCCGTAGCCACCGTAAGTGGCGAGGAGAAGCCCTACTTCTTTGCCGTCTATCCCCGTGTCGATGCCTCGGGTGATGCGGTGAACCCCGCCGCCGTGCCGGTCCGCGTGGCCGACCAGGTCGATGTCCTCTACTCGGGCCAGGGCGAACCGGCCACGGAGAGCAACCCGACGGTGGCCTTCAAGATGCACCACGCCATGGCTGTCGTGGCCTTCAACATCCAGAGCTATGTGGGGGGTACGCTGAAGCGTATCAAGCTGGGCAACGACCGCTTCCCTACGGCCGGTACGTTGCGCGTGACGCGCGGTAACATCACCACGACCGAGTACGGGTCCTTCGAGAAGAGCTTTAACCAGCCCTTGACGACCACGGGTTGGACGAAGGACCACCCCGCGATGTTTGTCATTCCCCACACGATTGGTGCCGAGGGGATGCCCGTGGAGCTGACCATCGACGATCGCACCTATACCTTTACGATTCCGTCGATGCGCCTTACGCTGGCCAATAAGTATATCTATTATGTCATGGTCACGCCCCAGGGTGCTTCGCTGCTGGAGGATAAGACCGAGACCATCGACCTCATGGGCGAGACCGACCCGTTGCCCGAGGTGTCGTATGGCCACATTTCGCTCACCTATCAGGGGAGCGAACTGACTGTGCCGACCATCACCGGTACGGGCCTCTATGGCATGGTGCATTGGGGCAATGGCGAGCAGACCGCCTACAAGGAGGAGCTGAAATATACCTACCCCATGGCGGGCAACTATACCGTAGGTTTTGATTTGTGGAATGTCGAGGATGCGCGGGTGACCTACTCGAACCTCGACGGACTGAAGGAGATTGATTTCTCGAAATTCTAACGCTGTGCGTAATTGAAGTGACGATGCTGAAATTTCAACCCATCTTGAAAAGTCCGGTGTGGGGTGGTGAGCAAATCGCCCCCTACAAGGGTATCGACACCGACCAGCGACAGATAGGCGAGAGTTGGGAGCTTTCGGGGCTTCCGGACAACGAATCGGTGGTTTCCGAAGGACCCGATAAGGGGCTGACCCTCTGCGAGGTATTGCGCCGTGAAGGCGAGAAGCTCGTGGGAAAGGCCAACTATGCCCGCTTCGGCGAGGAGTTCCCCCTGCTGGTGAAGATTATTGATGCCCGCGAGGACCTCTCGGTGCAGGTGCATCCGAACGAGGCGTTGGCCCGTAAACGCCACGGATGCAGTGGTAAGAGCGAGGCCTGGTATGTGATTCGTGCCAACGAAGAGGCCCGCCTCCGCGTCGGTTTCAACCATCCGGTGACCCCCGAGGAGTATGACCGCGCGGTGGCCGAAAACAGGGTGGTGGAGCTGATGGCCGAACACCGCGTTGCGCCGGGCGATTGGTTCTACCTGCCGGCCGGCCGCATCCACACGATTGGCGCGGGTACGATGGTGGTTGAGATTCAGCAGCCGTCGAACATCACCTACCGCATCTATGATTATAACCGCCCGGGGGTGGATGGCAAGCCCCGCGAGTTGCATACCGAGGCGGCGCGTGAGGCCCTCGACTATGGGTGCTATGCCGATTACCGCACCTCCTACACCCCGCAGAAAGATTGTGCTGTGCAGCTGATGCGCAACGAGCATTTCACGGTGACACTCTTCGACCTGACCCGCCCGCAGATACTCGACCTCGAGTGGCTCGACTCGTTTGCGGCGGTGGTCTGCACCGAGGGCGAGGGTACGCTGCGCGACGATAAGGGGCGCACGATGCCCATCCGCCAGGGCGAGACCGTTCTCGTGCCGGCCGAGGCCAAGTGTGTGCAGATGGAGCCGTGTTGTGAGCCGTTTAAGCTGCTTGTTACCTGGATTGAGAGCGAGGCGGCATACGAAAAGGGGGAGACGGTGCGTTAAGTAGTCGGAAAGAAAACGTCTGAACCATGAACAAGCCGCACGATTTGGAGAAATATCGGGGCAGCTACTCCGAGCGAGGACTGATGAACAAACTCTCAACCATGGCGCGTAAGGCGGGCATCAAGGCCGTCTATGCTGTGTTGTTGCTCTATTATGCCCTGCAAAGCCCCAACACCTCGACCAAGGATAAGAGCATCATCTATGGTGCATTGGGCTACTTTATTCTGCCGCTCGATTTGGTCCCCGACTTTATCCCCCTGGCCGGCTTTGGCGACGATTTGGGGGCCTTGGTGTGGGCCATCAGCCGCGTGCTGGCCAATATTACGGACGAGGTGCGCCAACAAGCCCGCCTCAAACTGCACGATTGGTTCTCCGACTACGACCCCGCCGAAATCTCCGACATAGAGAAGAAGTAGGTGACGAGGCCGCTTGGAACGAAAGGCGGGTAGGGGAGTAAGGGAGTGAAAGGTTGCTAAAGGTGACTAAAGGTTGCTAAAGGGAACTAAAGGTTTCTTAAGGGAACTTAAAGTTACTTAAGGGAAATTCTAAATTTTGAATTCTACATTCTAAATTGAAGTCCTCCCTTTCGCAAAGGGAGGATTTAGGAGGGAATGTGAGTATAAGTGTGGTATCACACCTTTTTTTGTATCCGAAAGGATACAAAAAAAGGTGTGAGCTGTTTATATCGCACCGCTACAACCGCATACCCTTGCTTGCTTCCGCACCTGGGGGGTTCTGCAGGAGCTGGTCGTATAAGACTCACACCGGGGGACAAAAGTAGAGAAATTTTCTTATCTTTGCAAAAAAAATGAAAAAAGATGGCGAAAAATAGTTTCCGAACCCTCCTCGTGCGCTGTTTCGTGGCGGGTATTGTGCTGGGTGCCGTGGTGGTGGCTGCGGGCTATGTGATGTTCAAGACCAACACCCTCAAAGCCCCCTGCGACCTCTACATCAGTCGCAAGGCCGACTACCAATCCCTCTGCGATTCGCTCCTGCCGAAGGTGAAATACAAGGCCGCTTTCAACCTCTACGCCAAGCGGTTGAATCTACAGGATAGCTTCAAGCCGGGCTACTACCGCCTCGAGCCGAAGATGGATGTGATTCGTCTGGTGCGCATCCTCAAGCTCGGTGAGCAGACCCCCGTGCGTGTGACGATGAACAACGTGCGCATCCCCGCCCAGCTGGCCGGTAAGCTCGCGGGGCAGATTGATGCCGACTCGGTGGAGATTCTCGCCACGCTGACCAACCCCGAGGTGGCCAAACAGGTCGGAATGACCACCCAAACGCTCTTTTCGATGTTCCTGCCCGACACCTACGAGTGCTATTGGACGACGACACCCGACGAGTGGGTGGAGCGCATGAAACGCGAGTGGGAGCGTTTCTGGACCGAGGAGCGCGAGGCGAAGCGCAAGCGGACGGGCCTTTCGCGCCTGGAGGTGATGACCCTCGCCTCGATTGTCTATGAGGAGACGCGCCAAACGGACGAGATGCCCCGTGTGGCGGGTGTCTATATGAACCGACTGAAGAAGGGGATGCCCTTGCAGGCCGACCCGACGGTGAAGTATGCCATGCAGGATTTCGGGCTGCGTCGCATCCTGCACAAGCACCTGAAGACCCCCTCGCCCTATAATACCTATTTGAATAAGGGGCTGCCCCCCACACCGATCTGTATGCCGGGCAAGAATGCCATCGAGGCGGTGTTGAACTACGAGCAGCACAGCTACCTCTACTTCTGTGCGCGCCCCACCTTCGACGGCCACCACAACTTTGCGACAACCTATAGCGAACACCTGAAGAATGCCCGTGCCTATTCGGCCGAGCTGAATCGTCGCAAAATCAAATAAAAATCGTATCTTTGCAGAAAATAATAGGCGCACTATGGAACAGAAAAAATTTTGGAGCGTAGCGGCCAGCCAGGGCGGTGTGATTGGTCTGGTGTTGGCGGCATCAATGTTTTTTGAGACTTACGCCTCGCTTTCGGGGCGTGTCGGCCTGATGGGGTTGATGCTTGTGGAGTGGGTGGCCGTGGTCATCCTCCACTATTGGCTGCTGAATCGCTACACGAAGCAGTATGCCGCCCAATTCTCGGACGAGGAGGGCTTCCCCTTCTTCCGCGGTTACGGCTATGTGCTTGTGCTGTCGCTCTTTGCGGGTGTGATTCTGGGCTTGGCCCAGGCCATCTATCTGCACGGTGTGATGGGCTATGGAGCCTACATCGAGCAGTACGCCTCGGCCCTGAAGGAGCTGCTGGCCGCGTCGCCCGCCTCGTCGCAGATGGAGCCGATGCTCAAGCAGATGTTTACGCAGTTGGAGGCCGCCCCCGTGCCTTCGGTCTTGCAGACCGCCTGGGGTGGTGTCACGAATTCGATTCTCTTTGGTGGCTTCTTTGGTCTGATTATCGCGGCCGTGCAGTCGCGCAGCCCCAAGCTCTTTGCACCGAAAAACGAGGAGTAGGATGGAGCAGCAGGAGCAGAAAATCGACCTCTCGGTGGTGGTCCCCCTCTACAACGAGGAGGAGTCGCTGCCCGAATTGGTGGCCTGGATCGACCGCGTGGCGAGGGCCGAAAAGCTCTGCTACGAGGTCATCATGATTGACGACGGCTCGACGGACGATTCGTGGGCTGTGGTCGAGAAGTTGGCCCGTCAGTATGGCACCGTGCGGGGTATCTCGTTTGGCCGCAACTATGGCAAGTCGGCCGCCCTCTACTGCGGTTTTGAGGCGGCACGGGGCGAGGTGGTCGTCACGATGGATGCCGATTTGCAGGATTCGCCCGACGAGATTCCCGAACTGCGGCGTATGATTCTGGAGGAGGGCTACGACCTCGTATCGGGCTGGAAGAAAAAGCGTTACGACCCGATTGGCAAGCGGTGGCCGAGCAAGTTTTTCAACGCCACGGCACGCCTCGCGTCGGGCATCAAACTCCACGATTTCAACTGCGGACTGAAGGCCTACCGCAAGCGGGTCATCAAGTCGATTGAGGTCTATGGCGAGATGCACCGCTTCATCCCGATTTTGGCCAAGCAGGCGGGCTTCAAGCGCATCGGCGAAAAGGTCGTCGAGCATCGCGCCCGCAAGTATGGCTACTCGAAATTCGGCCTGGAGAGAATGGTGAAGGGCTACCTCGACCTGATTTCGGTGATGTTTATGTCCCACTTCGGCCGCTCGCCGATGTATCTGTTCGGGTCGCTCGGTACGCTGATGTTCCTCCTGGGCGGTGGTACGACCGTGTGGGTCATTGCCGCCAAATTGTGGAAACAGGCCCACGGCCTGCCCCTTCGTGCCGTGACCGAGCAGCCGCTCTTCTACCTGGCCATTCTGGCCGTGGTGCTGGGTGTGCAGCTGTTCCTGGCAGGCTTCCTGGGCGAGCTGATTAACCGCAACGCAACGGATAGAAATAAATATCTGATTAGTAAAACTTTGTAGAGAATAATTCAAGCAATGATTCAACGTATCCAAACCCTCTATCTGCTGGGTGCATCGCTCCTGATGGCCCTGGCATTTTTCCTTCCGACGGTCCTCCTTACGACCGAGGCCGGCACGGCCGTTTTCCGTTTCTATGAGCTGACCGGAGCCGATGGCGTGGTGGAGCAGGTTCCCTCCTATCTGATGTTCCTCACGCTGCTCACCATCGCCCTGCCGCTCTACATCATCTTCCGCTACAAGAACCGCCTGCACCAGATTCGTTTCTGTGTCGTGGCGATGATTTTGGAGGTGGGCGTGCTGCTCCTCGCTGCGGCCTATTGCTACCGCCTCTACACCCTCTTTAATGAGGCCTACGAGGCCTTTGCCATCGAGATTCGCTGGCCGCTCCTCTGCCCCGTAGTGGCCCTGCTCTTTACCTGGCTGGCCATGCGGGCCATCTTTAAGGATGAGTTGCTGGTGCGTGCCGCCGACCGCATCCGATAGCGACGAGGCGATTGCCGCGTGTTGCATCGTAAAACTTTGAGCATCCGATTTTTCGGGTGCTTTTTTTGTGTCGGTATGATGGTTGTGTGCTGTTTTTTGCCTACCAGCCAAAGCCGTTGGAGGAATTAAATCAACGTCATGTCACATTTTCGCATCGGATGAGATTGGGTGTAGCGAGGACGGGGCATGCGAAAATGATTGGGATCTACCGCTGTTTTTGTGACCGAAGAAAGCGCAGTTTTGCCCTCTTTCCACCGCCAAAAATGGGATAAGGTAGATGCCCATCACCTTGCGCTGTTCGGTTCTGCGCACTTGCCACCCTTCCTGCTTCGCAAGGTGGGGCATGACGTAGGTGGATGCTCCGCCGAAGATGTACGTTGATTTGTTCTTTTTGCCCTGAAAATTCGTAAGATTTAGTAGATTCTTTGTCGGGGTAGTTGGTCATTTCAATCTATTTTTATATATTGAAACCGAAGCATTTTGTAGCACTTAAAAACACTGATTTATGAATGAGATGAAAGAAACTTCTGCCGTGATGGCGTTTGTCGAGCGGAGCAAGCGGGATTTGTTTTTTCGTATTTCGATGTTGCTCTGTTTGGTTGCCCTCTTCCTGATGTTGCTGTTGCCCGAGCCGTGGCGTACATGGAGCTTCTATTTTGCCGATGTTGTCCTTGCGATGTGCGTGATTGCCACGTTGCGTCTGCTTCGTAAAGCGAAAACGGTGGACGAGGAGAAGATGCCTGCCTGGGTGCCGGCGATGGATGTAGCCGACAAATTTTTTGGAATGATTTTGCTGGTGTTGGCCGTCGTGATAATTGCGATGAAAACGGGTGTTCTGCAATAGATGCCTGCCATGAAATAGTTTGTGGTTGCCGATTTTTAGGTCGGCAACCTTTTTTTTGCTCTTTTTGTTGGCGGATTCACTATTTTGATGTATTTTTGAAAACTAATACCCCTATGGGGTATGGGAGCAGCCGTTTCGGATGTGTCGGCTTGAAACATAGGCGGGCCGACCGCTGCGGCGGGGTGCTTGAAAAGAGAAACAAGACAAACAATAAATAATTACAAACAAAACAAAAAGAAGTATGAAAAAGATGCTTTGGACGAAGTTGTCGCTTATGGTGGTGATGCTGCTCTCGGCCGTATCGTTTACCGCCTGTGTGGATGACAACGAAGATGTGGGTATGCCCTTCCTCGAACTCGATATCGAGGAGCTGCCCCTCACCGAGGAGGGTGGTACGGCCACCTTTACCGTTTCGACCAATCGCCCCTGGACCGCTACGCTCGGCGAGGGCAGCGAGTGGATTTCGCTCTCGAAAATGGAGGGCGCAGGGACCGAGGAGGTGGAGATTTCGGTACCTGCAACCACCTACGGCCGTGTGGGCGAGGTGGCATTCCACCTCTCGAACACCTATGCCGTCTATGAGACCAAGACCCTTGTCGTAAAGCAGGGCGAGGTTGAGGAGGAGGAGATTATCTACTCCGAGACGGTGGGTACGCAGTCCGTATCCAGCCCCTATCCCTTTGTCGATGCCTACACCTCGTGGCAGACCGACGGTACGGGTGCTTCGACGGTAACCTACACGGGTAAGAGTGCCTCGGTGCGCGCCTCGGGTCTGGCAAATGCCGGCTCGGGTCCGAATGTGATTTTCTTCGGTACGCTGCCCGCCTATTTCCAGGTGAATACCATTACGTTGCAGCCCCAGCACCAGCGTCTGGCCCTCACGTTCCTCGGCAGTCATTCAAAGCAGGATGAGGTGACAAAGGAGTTTGATAATGTATTCAACTTCGACAACTTCAAGGTGGAGATCAGCGGCGACGGCAAGAAGTGGTCGCAGCTCGAATGCACGAAGGACAACGGCGATGCGGAGCATCCCTACTGGATTTCGGCCGAGTCGAAATTCATCCTCACGGAGGTTCCCGAGCAACTCTCGATTCGTTTCACGGCTGCCACGGCATCCGTATTCCGTCTGGACGATATCCGCCTCGTGACCTTCAACGGCACGGCCACCGAAATCGACCTTTCGCAGGGTACGGAGGATGGCGGCTCGACCGGTGGCGATACGCCGACCCCAACCCCGACCGATGCCCTGTGGCACGAGAACTTTGGCGACAATGGCGAGGATAAGCCCCTGGTGAAGGACTACACGGCCTGGGAGAAGGGTGGTTCGGTAGGTGCCAACGTAACCTACGAGGCTCCTTCGGGCAACGTGTCGGTGCGTGAGAGCGGTAAGCTCAGTGCCGGCTATGCAGATGCTTCGGGTGCCGGTAAGCTCTTCTTTGGTACGAATAACCCCGTCTTTGTGGTCGGCAACATCGCCTTGACGGCCGAGCAGACCAAGCTGCGCCTGAACTTCGGCGGTGCCTACTCGAAGCAGACCAGCGGTGTCTATGACAACACCTTCTACAAAGAGAAATTCCATGTCTTTGTCAGCGGTGATGGCGAGGCGTGGACCGAACTGACCTATACGACGGCCCAGGCCGACGAGTTCTGGGTATATGCCACGGCCGACTTCACCCTCTCGAAGCCGAGCGAGAAGCTCTACTTCAAATATACGGCCGACGAAGTTTCGGTATTTGCCATCGACGATGCCCAGCTTGCGGTAGGCGAGGGCGGCCAGACGATTGAACTCGGTGCCGGTACGGGTGGCGACGAGCCTACGCCTACGCCGACCGACAAGATTTTCTACGAGTCGTTCGGTACGCCCGTCAAGGAGGGTACCTATTGGCCCTATGCCAACGAGAATGCCCAGAACATCATGAGCGGTACGGGTGTCGTAGCCGGTACGACGACCTACAACAGTTACAGCGTGACGGCCCGCACGGTGGGTACCTACACCGCCCCCAACCCCCCGACGTCGGGTGAGGGCCACATCTGGTTCCCGTCGGGCAAGACGGCCGACAAGAACTTCTTCGAGGTGCAGAAGCTGGCCCTGAATGGCGAGAAGAACCTCGACATCTCGTTTTACCTCCACGGCAACACGGAGGCCTACGCCGAGGGTGATGTTACGCTCGAGCTGTCGGCCGATGGCGAAACGTGGACGAAGGTGGCCTTCACGACCGGCTCGATTGCAGAGGCTCCGGAAAGCTCCTGGAAGGTGGCCAAGGCCTCGGTAACGCTCAAGGCCTCGCCTGCACAGCTCTATATGAAGTTCTCCTCCGCGACCACGGGCGGTTGCCGCCTCGATGACCCGACCATCGTGAAGGGTAACGGCGGTACGGAGATTGACCTCGGTGCCGGTACGGGTGGCGACGAGCCTACGCCTCCGACCCCCACGGCCGGTGAGTACGATGGCGACTACCTGATGGTGGCCTATGTCGATGGTGCCTGGAAGGCGGCTACGCCCGTTCCGGCCGATAAGGCTTACGGCTACCTCCAGCCGACCGATGTAACGGTTTCGGGCAACGCCATCACGGCCGATGCAACGGCCAAGTCGCTCAACTTTGCCCTCAAGCAGGGTGCCACGACGGGGCAGTACAGCCTCTATGGTGCCGATGGCCGCTACTACTACCTCTCGGGTACGCATAACTCGACCAACGTAACGGCCGAGCTGGGTACGGAGGGCTACTATTGGTCGGTGGCGAAGAACAACGACAACACCTTTACGCTGACCAATGTCACCATGTCGAAGACCTTGCAGTACGATACGCAGTACGGCTCGTATGGCGTTTATCCCGATGTGCGCGGTCTGTATGTCTATCTCTTCAAACTCAATGCGGCCGGTACGGCCTACGAGGCCCTCTCGGAGCTTCCCTCGACGGGTGGCACTACGGAGCCTGACCAGCCCGACCAGCCTGACCAGCCCGATACGCCCGACACGCCCGACCAGCCCGCTACGGGTGGCGGTACGGACGATTTTGCCACCTTGAATACCGCGACGAGCTACACTACACAAACCACCACGGCCGGATGGGTCGGTGAGAACTGCGCCGTACAGGCCGGTGGCGATAAGGATAGCAACCCGACCTTCCAGTCGCTTTTGGGCAATAACGCTGAGACGCGCGGTATGGTAATGAATGGTAAGACGACGGCGGTCGGTAAGATCACTTCGCCCACGCTGACGGGTGGTTGCGGCACCCTCTCGTTTGATTACGGCTTTGCCTTCTCGGAGTCGAAGGGTATCAACTTCAAGGTGGAGATTAAGCAGAACGGCACGACAGTTAAGAGCTTTGATGTAGTGAAATCGGATGCTGTGAAGTTGCAGAAGTGTTCATTCTCGGAGACGGTGAATGTGTCGGGCGATTTCCAGATCGTGTTTACGAACAACTCGCCTTCGCAGAGCACGAGCAACAAGGATCGCTACACGATCTTCAACGTAAAGTGGACGGGTGTCAACTAATTGGATAAAAATTGAGAACCAACGAAAAAGAAGGTTGCATGAATTGCCTCGAACATAGTTTTCGTTTGTGGATGTGTTCCTTATGCGTAATGCTCCTTTCGGCCTGCTCGAGCGGTGGCGACGACCCCGATACGGGTACGGCCACGGTGCAATGGGAGCAGGGAACGATGACCGCCGAGGCGGGTGTGGCACGTCTGCGTATTGCAGAGGGTGCCGCCCCGGGCCTTCGTTGGTCGGCCGAAATCACCAGCGGCGATTGGGCCTCGTTCGGCAAGTGGAGCAGCTACCAGCTGACGGCAACCGGCGAGGTGGGAACCTCGTTCAGTTCGCGCCTGATTGATATCTACTACCTCGACAACAACGCGACCACCGAGCGCACGCTCTCGGTCCGTTTCATCTTCGAGGGGCGTGAGCCGGTCGTCTTGAGCCTGCAGCAGCCCGCGATGGGAAGTGTCGCTCCGCAGCCCGGAGCCACCGAGACTTCGTGGGCGTGGCCCGAACTGCCAGCCAAGATCGAAAAGGCCGATTGGAGCTATGTGACCCACTTCTGCCCCGTCTATGACCAGACACTCGGCAAGGAGGTGACCAAGCGCAACTTCTCGCTCTGCTTCGATAAAACGAAGCGCGCCTCGTGGTGGGTGGCCTACCCGATGCACTCGGTCTATCTCGGTTCGCTCGCTCGTCCGAATCCCGACCCGTGGGCCTTTGACCCCGAGATTGAATCCTCGTGGCAGGCCAACCTGGCAAAAGGCAGCTATTCCGGCTCATCCGTCAGAGGCCATCAGGTGGCCAATGCCGACCGCGATGCCAACCGCACGATGCAGTACCAGACCTTCTATTGCTCGAACTCGACGCCCCAGAACTACGACCTCAATGGCGGTGCCTGGGCGCGGCTGGAGGGCAAGGTACGCGATTGGCGATGCAACGATACGCTCTATGTCGTGACGGGTGCCTATTGGGACCCCGCATCGTCGAACAAGACGACCGACCGCGACGGCAACTCCTGCCCGATTCCGACCCACTACTTCAAGGTCTTGGCACGCACCGTAAAGGGGAACGTGCGCAAGGCGGGCGATAAGCTGGGCGACTACAAGGCCGACGAGCTGCAAACAATCGGCTTCTGGGTCGAGAACAAGAATGTTTCGACCGAGGCAGACAAATGGGTGATGTCGGTCGAGGAGATTGAGAAGAAGACCGGATTTACCTTCTTCCCCACGCTCCCCGCAGCGGCCAAAAAGCAGAAGAACACGGAGCAATGGTTCTAACCGAATAAATGAATTGAACGATGAAGAAAATAGCTTTTATACTGCTCCTGGCCGCCTTTGCGGTTACGACCGCCGAGGCGCAGCAGCCCTATAAGGTGATGTTCTGGAACATCGAAAACTTCTTCGATACGGTCGATGACCCCGAGACACGCGACGAGGAGTTCACCCCCGAGGGTGTGAAGGCCTGGAACGATGCCAAGTACGAAAAGAAGCTCTCGAATGTCGAGCGCGTGATTTTCGATATTGCCGCCCAGGACCGCATCTATCCCGCCGTGGTGGGCTTCTCGGAGGTGGAGAATCGCTCGGTGTTGGAGGATATCGTAGCCACCAAAAAGCTCGCTCCCGCGTCGTATCGCATTGTCCATTACGACTCGCCCGAGGCACGTGGTGTGGATGTGGCCTTTCTCTACCGCCCCGACCAATTTAAGTTGGAAGGGAGCTTTCCGGTGAAGGCCGATGTGCCGCAGCTGCCCGAATTCCGCACGCGCGATATTCTGACGATGTGGGGAACGATTGAGGAGGAGCCCTTCTACTTCATGGTCGTACACTGGCCCTCGCGCCTCGGTGGTAAGGAGGCCTCGGAGTTTAAGCGTGTGGCGTTGGGTGAGCAGATGCGCCGCCTGGCCGACTCGGTCCTGATGCAGAACCCCAGGACGAAGATTGTCGCCATGGGCGACTTCAACGACGACCCGACCGATCCGAGCATGGAGGAGGCCCTGGGTGCCAAAGGCAAGCTCAAGGAGCTGGTGGAGGGGGATTTCTTCAACCCCTACCACGAGATGCTGCGTGCCGGCATGGGTACGTTGGCTTATGGCGATGCCTGGAATATCTTCGACAACATTGTCGTGACGGAGAACCTCCTCTCGGCCGGCAAGGGCGAACTGAAGCTGCAAAAACCCAAGGGGTCGAAATACTACGGGGCAATTTTCCGCGCCCACTACCTCTTCCAAAAGGAGGGGCAGTATAAGGGTTATCCCCTGCGTACCTATGTAAGCAACAGCTTCCAAGGCGGTTTCTCGGACCACCTTCCGGTCTATATCTATATTGCCAAATAAATAACTAAAACAATATGAAAATCAAAAGTTTACTAACGCTTTTACTCGCGCTTGTCACCCTCACGGCCACGGCCCAGGTGGGTGGCGTGAAGGGTCGCGTTGTTTCGCGTTCGGGGCGCACGGCACTGAGCGGTGTGACGGTTCGGCTGACCCCCGGCGAGCAGACCACCACCAGCGACAACGAGGGTAACTTCCTCTTCGAGCTGGTCGATGAAGGGGTCTATCAGCTCCACTTCGAGGCCGATGAGTTCGAGCCGCTCTCGATTCAGGTGCGAGTGGGTAAGCTGGTGCATGATATGCGCACGGTGATTCTCGTGCCGGAGGCCCAGCAGGAGATTTTGGACGATGCCATCTTCACGGAGTTCGACACCGAGTCGGCCGACGATTCGCACGCGCTGCCCACGTCGCTCTCGGCCTCGAAGGACATCTTCAACAACATCGCCTCGTACAACTTCAGCGAGATGCGCTTCAACGTGCGTGGTTACGACTCGCAGTATCAGGATGTCTATATGAACGGCATCCGCCTCAATGATGCCTTGACGGGCTATTCGCCCTGGTCGTTGTGGACGGGTCTGAACGATGCAACGCGCAACCAGGAGGTGACGACGGGTCTCATTGTCTCGGACCAGGGTCTGGGCGGCATCGGTGGTATGACGAACGTCAATACGCTCCCCTCGCAGATGCGCAAGGGGTTGCGCACGAGCCTCGTCTCGGCCAACCAGACCTACCGCTTCCGCGCCATGGTGACCTACGCCTCGGGCTTGCAGGACAACGGCTGGGCCTACGCCTTCTCGCTCTCGACCCGTCAGGGCGGTAACGACTATGTGGAGGGTGTCTATTACAACGCCTACGGCTACTTCGCCTCGGTCGAGAAGCAGTTCCTTTCGGGTCGCCACCGCCTGGCGCTGACCCTGTTGGGCGCACCCACCGAGCGCGGCGTACAGCAGGCCTCGGTGCAGGAGGTCTATGACCTGGTGGGGAATAACTACTACAACTCGAACTGGGGCTACCAGGGCGATAAGAAACGCAACGCCCGTGTGCGCGACAACCACGAGCCGCTCCTGATGCTGAACTACACGTTCAACATCTCGGACCGTACGAAGTTCGACCTGGCCTCCTCGTTCCGCTTCGGTCGCAACGGCTACTCGGCCCTGACGTGGCAGGATGGTGCTGACCCGCGCCCCGACTACTACCGCTACCTCCCGTCCTACTTCGTGCGCGATAACAATCCGGTGGGTGCGGCCTGGCAGTATGAGCGTTGGAGAGCCAACTACGAGAATGTGCGCCACCTGCAGTGGGACAAGTTCTACGAGACGAACTACACGCGCGAAAATCCCGTCGATAGCGAGATCTACGGTCCGGGCGCACGCTCGAACTACATGGTCGAGGAGCGTCACACCGACCAGCGCGATTGGAATCTGGCGATGACCTTCCACCACCTCTTCAAGAATGGTTCGAAGCTCAATGCCGGTCTGAATGTGCGTCGCAACCGCACGGAGTACTACTCCGAGGTGAAGGACCTCTTGGGTGGCGACTATTGGGTCGATGAGGATAAGTTTGCCGAGCGCGACTTCGCCTCGCCCACGGCCAAGCAGAACGATTTGGAGTACTACAACACGCACGGCCACGCCCGCGCGGCCAAGGTGGGCGACAAGTACAACTACGACTACTACGCCCATGTGGTGAAGGGCAACGCCTGGCTCTCGTACCAGATGCAGTGGGGTGGTCTGTCGATGGTGCTGGGTGGCGAAATCGGTGCCACGAAACTTTGGCGCGAGGGTCTGTGGCAGAAGGGTCTGTTTGCCGACAACTCGAAGGGCGACTCCGAGAAGCTCGACTTTTTGAATTACAAGGGCAAGGTGAACCTCGCGTATCGCTTCTCGGCGGCCCACTCCGTGGAGGCCAACTTTATCTATATGCAGCAGGCTCCCGACTTTAGAAACGCCTTCGTTTCGCCCCGTACGCGCAACTCCGTCACGCCGAATCTGGAGGAGGAGAAGGTGCTGGGTGTCGATGCCTCGTACAACCTTCGCTATGGCGATTTGAAGGCCCGCATTTCGGGTTACTACACCCTTATCGAGGACCAGACGAAGCTCATGTCCTACTACGACGACGTGAATTCGAGCTTCACGAACTTCGCCATGAGCGGCATCGACAAGCTCCACTTCGGTTTGGAGGCGGCCGTGCAGGTGCCTTTGTATCGCGGGCTGTCGTTGCGTGGTGCGTTGAGCTGGGGTCAATATACCTACACCTCGAACCCCGACTATGTGCAGACGCGCGACAACAGTGCCGAGCTGATCTCGAAGGGTAAGGTCTATTGGGAGGATTTCCGCGTGGAGAGTACGCCGCAGCTGGCTGCCAGCATCGGTCTGAACTTCCGCTCGAACAACAACTGGTTCCTCTCGGCCGACTGCAACTACTACGACCACATGTACCTCTCGATGAGTCCTGTCTATCGCACCGACGAGGTGATTTCCAGCTCGATGACCGATGCCGATATCGCCTTTATGCGTCGCCAGGAGCGTTTCGACGATGCCTTCGTGCTGAACGCCTCGATTGGTAAGAATTGGTCGATTAAGTATAAATATACGCTCGGCTTCAGCCTCAATGTCGATAACCTGCTGAACAACCAGAATATCAAGACGGGCGGTTACGAGCAGACGCGCCTGGTGAAGAATACCGAAACGACGGTCGATTCCTATCAGCCCTTCGATTCGAAGTACTTCTATATGTTCGGCACGACCTACTACCTCAATGTCTATTTCCGATTCTAACAACCCCTGAAAAACGATTTTAGCTATGAAGAAATTTGCAAATATCTTTCTCGTTGCGCTTCTCGCGTTGGTGATGACGGGTTGTTACAACGATTTTGAGAACCCGGCCGAGGGTAAGATTTTCACCGACGAAGATTTCACGGCCGAGGGGATGGAGTATATCTCGATTAAGGAGCTGAAGGCTTCGTTCTGGCGCACGACGGGTGCCGGTACGGGTGCCGTGGCTTCGTGGGAGATTGACGAGCCGCTCTACACGCGCGGTAAGGTGATTTCGTCCGACCGCTACGGCTCGATTTATAAGTCGGTCTATCTCTACGACGAGGTGACCGAGTCGGCCATCGAACTCAAGCTCAACAGCGGCACCTATGTCTTCTACGGCGCAGGTCGTGAGCTGTTCGTCAAGCTCGAGGGGCTGGTGCTGGGTAACTACCGCGGCATGGTGAGCATCGGCGTAAAGTCGGGCAATCCGGAGTATTCGAACGACAACCTGGAGCTGCCCGTGATGATTGCCGACCACGTCTTCCGTGGCCGCGATTTGGGGATGTCGGCGACCGATACGCTGGTCGTGAACAGCTCGAACTACATGGCCCTCACGGACGATGCGCTGGGTCGCCTGGTGCGCTTCGAGAACATAGAGAGCAAGTTCGGTACGGCTCCCTGGGGCTATAACAACTCCTTCCCCAACTACTTTGCCAACCAGACCTCGTACGATGTCAATTCGACCGAGACGCTCAATGGCGTAACGTGGCAGGAGCTGATTCAGGGCGAGCCGACCTGGGCTGTGAAGGGCAAGCTGGACGACGATAAGAAGGATACCTATTTCTATGGTTCGGCCTGGTTTACCTACGATGCCACCGACCCGGGCGAGAACTCGAATGCCGCCCCGGGCAACTATGTGGTGCGCACGAGCGGTTACGCCCGCTTTATCGACGATAAGATTCCGGCCGATGGCACGAAGGTCGATTTGACCGCCATCCTGGTGAAATATACCAACTCGTCGGGTCGCTACGTCACCTACCAGCTCACGCTCAACGACGGCAACGACGTGGTCGTGAAATAGCGATATAGAATTTAGAATTTAGCATTCAAAATGTAGAATCGGGGTTGTGGCTACGGCTACGACCCCGATTTTTTTGTGGAGCTAAAGGGTGATAAGGGCGATAAGGGCGATAAGGGCGATAAGGGCGATAAGGGCGATAAGGGCGATAAGGGCG
>X42_Goitered_Gazelle__coassemble_61_pt1 | contig 29209 bp, 26 predicted proteins | sample X42_Goitered_Gazelle__metabat2_low_PE_007 | metagenome-assembled genome bin X42_Goitered_Gazelle
TTATATTTAATTATTTAATCACTACTTCGCGAAATTTATCGCACCAGTAGTAATTAAAAATTAAAAATTAGTTTGGAGGGGCAGGAAAAGAGGGAAATGAGAAATGAGAAATGAGGAAAGAGGAAAGAGCAAAGAGAGATAAGGAGAGAGGAGAAGGGCGAAAAGGGCGGAAATGAGAAAGGACTGCTAAAGAAGTTTTCCGTTTTCACCTTTCAGTTTTCAGTTTCCGAATGTTTCTTCTGATGCGGGCCATGAGCAGCAGGGCGGCAGCCCCCAGGCCGAACGAGTAGCTGAGGAAGAAGCCCGAGGGACCCATCTGGGCCGTGATGCCCAACAGATAGCCCGCCGGCATGTTAATCAGCCAGTAGGCCACAAAGGCAATCGGCATGATGATTTTCACATCCTGCAAGCCGCGCAGGATGCCCACCGATACATTCTGCATGCCGTCCCAAAGCTGATACAGCGCCACATAGAACATCATATCGGCCGTCAGGGCGATGACCTCCTCGTTGTCGGTGAACAGGCGCGGAATATCGTGCCGCAGGAGGATGAAAAGGAGCGAGGCGAAGAGCGACCAGATAAGCACCAGGTGGTAGGTGGCGTGGGTGGCTAAGCGCAGCTCCTCGTGGTTGCGCTCCCCGTAGCAGTGCGAGATGCGAATCGTGGCGGCCGAGCCAATCGAGAGAATCACCATGAAGGCGCAGTTGCCGAGCGTCGTGGCCACCTGATTGGCACTCAGGGCCACCGTGCCGAGCCAGCCAATCATGACGGCCGTGCCGACAAAGGCCGACGATTCGAGGAACATCTGCCCCGCAATCGGCAGGCCGATGCGCATGAGCTGTCTGACACGCTGCCATTCGGGCAGGCGCAGGCGGAATCCGTGGAGGTAGCTCCGGTAGCGGGAGTGGCGCATAAAGTAGCCGATGACCAACACCATCGAGGCCACGCGCGAGAGGGTCGTAGCCAGACCCGCACCCTCGGCACCCAACTCGGGCAGCCCTCCGTGGCCGAAGATGAGCAAGTAGTTGAACAGGACGTTCAGTAGGTTGGTAATGAGGGTGATGACCATCACCGTACGGGTGTTGCCCGCCCCTTCGAGGAAGGATTTGAAGCCGAAGAAGCAGAGCATGAAGGGGACGCTGTAAGCCAGCATCCGGTAGTAGGGTATCGCCCCACGAACCACCTCTTCGGGTTGTCCGAGGTGGTAGAGAAGCGGGGCTGCGGCATACTGCACAAAGCCGACCAGAAGACCCAACAGCGTGTAGAAGACGACGGCGTTGTTCAGCAGCGAGGCGCACTCCTTGTGTTCGCCCCGCACATACCGCTCACCCACCAGGGGGGTGAGGCCGAGCGCGATGCCGATGCAGCCAATCAGAATCAGAAAGGCCATCGACGAACCAAACGAGACGGCTGCCAGCGGCAGGGGGTTCTCCCCGCCATACTGCCCGACCATGATCGTATCGGCCAGCTGGGTGAGCATCTGGCCGAGCTGGGTCAGGATGACCGGCACCGAGAGCGCGAGGTTCTTGCGATATTGTGTTTTGTATTTACGCCAAAGAGTCGTCATCTACGGATGCGGTTGCTAAAAGATGATTTCGTGGAAGGGGGCATTGCCGATTTGGGCCGCCCGCCGCGAGAAGTTGCCCCGATACATCCCGGGGCCGATGAGGTAGTAGTGGCGTTTGGCCTCACCGAGGACCAAAAAGTCGAGGAAGGTCTTGGTATGGACCTCCTTTTCGTCCTCGACGACATCCATGTGGCCAATCTTGCCGGGCAGCGTGCGACAATAGTCGTAGCGGGCCACATAGCGTAGGAACCGCCCGCTGTCGGAGGTGACGAGGATGCGCTCGTCGGGGTGGGCGGCATGAATCTTCTCCAACGCTTCGCCGCACTGCTTGAGAAGCCGCTCCTGCTCCTCTTCGGGTAGGGCCTTCGGGGCGCGATCGCGGTCCTCGTTGAAGTCGCCCAACGACTCCAAAAAGCGGCTCGAGACGGCAATGTATTGCCCCTTGCCACCCAGAATCGCAAGCTGCTCATCCACGAGGCGTTGCAGCCAGGCGGCCGGTCGGAACAGGGCGTGGAACGAGTCGCCGAAGTGGGCCTCCTCGAAACGCATGTTGGTATAGGCGTGGAGTTGCTTGTAGTCCTCGCCAAAGAACTTCTCGGCCATGCGACGCTGAAAGCGGTTGTCGCGCTCCTCGTCGTAGTTCTGCGAGGCGATATAGACGGGGCGGGCATCGAGCGAGTTATAGGAAATCTCCTTTTCGTCGATGCGCCAGTCGTAGCTGTTCGGCTCGAGGAACTCCTCCAGGCGGAAGGGCGAGGTGAAGTGCAGACGGAAATCCAATCCGTGTTCGCGGCAGAAGTGGTAGGTGGTGCAGATGCCGCGCAGGCGGTCGGCCAACCCGCCGTGTCGCTTGCGCCCGTCGAACATGGCAATCACCATCTTGCGGGTGTTGGTGGCACGCGGTGCCTCCTCCGAGTAGTAGCGCATCAGCCGATGGCGCACCACGCGACTAAAGCGGTACTCGCTGTAAAACCCGTAGTTAAAGGCGGCCTTGAGTTGCTGGAAGAGTTTCATCGTTGTCGAAACTAAATGGATGCGGAGGGGCTGTTACGCCTCCTTTTCGGGAAAACCTTGTGCCTTGAGTCTGATTTCGCCTCCGTCGGGGGTGACAAGGTAGCAACCCGTCTCCTCGGCGGTGATGTGGCCGATGACATCCACCACTCCGAGGCGCATCACCTGCTCCTGCATCGAGAGCGGCACGGTGAAGAGCAGCTCGTAGTCCTCACCACCGTTGAGGGCGGCAATGACGGGGTCGATGTGCATCTCCTCGCACAGCTCCGAGGTCTGGCGGGCGATGGGCATCCGCTCCAGGTAGATGCGCGCCCCGCACTTCGAACTGCGGCAGAGCTGCATCAGGTCGCTGGCCAGACCATCCGTGAGGTCGATCATGGCGGTCGGCGTGATGCCCTCCTCCTCCAATACATCCACGATATCGGTGCGCGGGCGCGGCTTGAGGTATCTTTCGAGCAGGTATTCATACCCCTTGAATTGGGGTTCGGGCAATGCAACCTCCTGCAAGACACGCTTTTCGCGCTCTAAAAGCTGCAACCCCATGTAGGCGGCACCCAGGCTGCCCGTGAGACAGATCAGGTCGTGCTGCTTGGCCCCCGAGCGGTAGGTGACCGCCCCCTTGCGGGCCACACCCGTAGCCGTGGCGGTGATGACCAGACCGGTCATCGAGGCGCGCGTATCGCCCCCCACGAGGTCGATTTTCTGCTCCGTGCAGGCGAAGCGGATGCCCGCATAGAGGTCGTCCAACGCCTCGACGGGAATCTTCGACGAGAGGCCGAGCGAGATGAGCAGCTGGCGCGGGCGGGCATTCATGGCCGCAAGGTCGCTCACCACGGCCGTCACCACCTTGTAACCCAGGTGTTTGAGCGGAAAGTAGGTGAGGTCGAAATCCACCCCCTCGAAAAACGAGTCGGTCGTTACGACCAACTCCTCCTCCTGCGGGGCGGTGAGGACGGCTCCGTCGTCGCCTACACCGCAAAGGGTCGTCGGGTGGTGCTTTTTGAAATCGGCCGTCAGGCGGTCAATGAGTCCGAATTCCCCCAATTCGGCTATCTCGGTACGCTTCTTTGTCATGGTTCTCGAAAAGAAATTACAAAAATTTTTACAAAATTACGAAAACTTTGGGGGCTTACAAAAAAATAGTGTATTTTTGTCCGGCCAAATAGTAAAACAGGCCTATTCTATGATAAATATCGTTTTATTTGGTGCGCCGGGTTGCGGAAAGGGTACCCAGGCAGCATTGCTCAAAGAGCATTTCGGCATCGAGCATGTCTCGACCGGAGAGGTGATTCGCGGTCATATTCGTCGCGGTACGGAGTTGGGTCGCCAGGTGCAGGCCTGCATCGAGCGCGGTGAGTTGGCTCCCGACGAGCTGGTGATTCGCATGATTGCCGACTATGTGGCCGAGCATAAGGATTCGGCCGGTTGCATCTACGACGGCTTCCCCCGCACGACGGCCCAAGCCGAGGCCTTCGACAAGATTCTTGCAGAGCATGGTCTGAAGGTCGATTTGATGGTCCGCATCACGGTCGAGGAGCAGGAGTTGATTCGCCGCATCTTGTTGCGCGGTAAGGATTCGGGACGTGCCGACGATGCGTCGGAGGAGGTGATTCGCCAGCGTCTGGAGGTCTATTGGGCGCAGACGGCCGTCGTTGCCGAACATTACAAGGCACAGGGTAAGTATGCCAAAGTCGATGGCGAGGGTACCATCGACGAGGTGTTCGACCGCATTGTGCGCGAAATCGAGGCCGTAAAATAGCTTTTTGCGGAGTTAAATGCTTAATTTTGAATTCGAAATTTTGAATTCTGAAATTTAATGCGTACTTTTGCCGTCCCAAATTGGGACAAAATCAATAATTAATTAAAAAACAGTATGAACAACTACGAAACCGTTTTCATTGTCACGCCGGTTCTGTCGGATGCTCAGGTACAGGAGGTCGCTGACAAATTCCAGGGTGTTATCACCGAGAACGGCGGTCAGATTGTGAATCGTGAGGATTGGGGCCTGAAGAAACTCGCCTACCCGATTCAGAAGAAGACCACCGGCTTCTATTTCCTGATTGAGTTCGCTGCAGAGGGCGAAATCATCAACAAGCTGGAGACCCAGTATCGCCGCGACGAGCGCGTGATTCGTTTCTTAACTTTCAAGCAGGACAAGTTCGCCGTAGAGTACTCGGCCAAGCGTCGTGCTAAACTTGCTAACAAACAGGAGGAGTAAACCATGGCACAGGAGAACAACGCAGCACAGTCGGAAATCCGCTACCTGAACCCGGTATCGGTTGACGTGAAGAAGAAGAAGTACTGCCGTTTCAAGAAGCTCGGCATTAAGTATGTAGATTATAAGGACGGTGAGTTCCTGAAGAAGTTCCTCAACGAGCAGGGTAAGATTCTGCCCCGCCGCCTGACGGGTACTTCGCAGAAGTTCCAGAAGAAGGTAGCGCAGGCCGTTAAGCGTGCTCGCCACCTGGCTATCCTGCCCTTCGTAACCGATGGTATGAAATAATTAAAAAGGAGGACAAGATTATGGAAGTTATTCTGATTAAAGATATCGAGACGCTGGGTTACGCCAACGACATCGTAAACGTAAAGCCCGGTTACGCTAACAACTACCTCATTCCCCAGGGTTATGCCAAGGCCGCTACGGCTTCGGCCAAGAAGATTCTGGCCGAGAACCTGAAGCAGCGCGCTCACAAGGATGCCAAGATCCTGGCCGACGCTCAGGCACTGGCCGAGACCATCTCGAACCTGCAGCTCACCATCTCGGCCAAGGCCGAGGAGGGCAAGCTCTTCGGTACGGTTACCGCTACCGACCTTGCAGAGGCTCTGGCCGAGAAGGGCGTGACGATCGACCGCAAGGCCATCGCCGTGGAGGCTGTGAAGACCGTAGGCGAGTACATCGCCGTTGCCAAGCTGCACCGCGAGGTGAAGGCCGAGGTGAAGTTCTCGGTTGTAGCTGCTACGGAGGAGTAATCTGACCGATTACGAGTATCACAAACGAGGAATCCCAAGAGGGTTCCTCGTTTTTTTTGTCTTTTGGTGTAGGGGAATCAAAAAAGTCATCCCACATTTTCGCATCCGATGACCTTGTGCGTAGTGGTGACCGGCCATGCGAAAATGATTGGGATCAACCGCTGTTTTGCAACCGTCGAAAGCTCGACAAAACACCTCTTTCCACCGCCAAAGATGGAATAAGGTAGAACCCCATCACCTTGCGCTGTGATGTTACGCATTCGTCCCACCCTCACCACTTCGCAAGGTGGGGGTTGACGTCTATTTATTTTACTCCATCGGACATTTACAGCGTTTCGAAACAAGCTACTTTACCCAGCGCAGCTCCTCGGAATTGCTCCGTATGCCCCGATTTTCAAATTCGAAGTTTGAATTTTGGCGATATATATCCTATCTTTGCAGATAGGAAAACCGAAAAAAAAGAGAAACCTATGGATATTACGTTGGCAATCATTGCCTTTTTCTTGTCGTTGGTGGGCATTATCGGGTGCATCGTCCCCGTGCTGCCCGGTATTTTGTTGAACTATATCGCCCTCGTCTGCCTCTATTTCACCTCCTACGCCGAGATTGATTCGACGTCGCTCATCATCTGGCTGGTTGTGGTCGGCATCGTTTCGTTGGCCGACTTTGTCTTGCCGGCCTGGATGACCCGCAAATTCGGAGGCTCGAAGGCGGGCGAGTGGGGTGCCACGATCGGTGTCTTTGCCGGTCTGTTCCTCTTTCCGCCGATGGGTGTGATTCTCGGCCCCTTCTTCGGTGCGGTCCTCGGTGAGATGAGCCGCAAGACGGGGACCCCGCAGCAGGCCCTCAAGAGCGGCTTCGGCTCCTTCCTTGCCTTCATCGTCGGCACGGGCATCAAGCTCATCGTTGCCTTCTGGATGACGGGCGTGGTGATTGCCGCCTGCTGGAGTCCGATTCGGGATGCCGTGGCCTCGATTTTCTAACCTTTGACGATACATATTTATATATAGAGCTATGAAACGCATACTGACCCTGGTGGTGATTCTCGCAGCGATTCTCGCCACCGCTTGTAGCAAGTACAAGTACGAAACGGTAAAGGGCGACCCGATGGAGAGCCGCATCTATACCCTCGACAACGGACTGAAGGTCTATATGGCCGTCAATGACGAGACGCCCCGCATCCAGACCTACATTGCCGTGCGCGTGGGTGGCAAGAACGACCCCGCCGAGACGACCGGTCTGGCCCACTACTTCGAGCACCTGATGTTCAAGGGTACCCCCTCGTTCGGTACGCAGGACTATGCAGCCGAGAAGCCCCTCCTGGACGAGATTGAGGCCCTCTTCGAGCAGTATCGCAAGACCGACGATGCGGCCGAGCGCACGGCCATCTATCGTCGCATCGACTCGATAAGCTACGAGGCTTCGAAGATTGCCATCCCCAACGAGTACGACAAACTCATGTCGGCCATCGGTGCGCAGGGTACGAATGCCTACACCTCGCAGGATGTGACCTGCTATGTGGAGAACATCCCCTCGAACCAGATTGAGAATTGGGCCAAAATCGAGGCCGACCGCTTTATGAATCCCGTGATTCGCGGTTTCCACACCGAGCTGGAGACGATTTACGAGGAGAAGAATATGTCCCTCACGCAGGATTCGCGCAAGGTGTGGGAGGCGGTGGATGCCGTACTCTTCCCGAACCACCCCTACGGCCGTCAGACCGTGCTGGGTTCGCAGGAGCATCTGAAGAACCCCTCGATTACCAACGTGAAGAACTACCATAAGACCTACTATGTGCCGAACAACATGGCCATCTGCCTCTCGGGTGACTTCGACCCCGACGAGATGATTGCCATCATCGACAAGTATTTCGGTCAGATGCAGCCCAACCCCGAGCTGCCCACGTTGCAGTTCGAGGCCGAGCAGCCCATCACGCAGCCCATCGTGAAGGAGGTATTCGGTCCCGAGGCCGAGAACGTGACCGTGGCCTGGCGACTGGGTGGCTCGACGAGCGAGGATGCCGACCTGGCGGCCGTGGCTTCGTCGATTCTCTCGAACCGCAAGGCGGGTCTGGTCGATTTGAACATCAACCAGCAGCAGAAGACCCTCGGTGTCTTTGCCGGTCAGAGCATGCAGCCCGACTACGGCATGATGCTCATGCAGGGCCGCCCGAAGCAGGGTCAGTCGCTCGACGAGGTGCGCGATTTGATGCTGGCCGAGATGGAGAAGCTGCGCCGCGGCGAGTGGGACGAGCGCCTGTTGGAGGCCTCGATTAACAACCTCAAGGCGCAGATGATGGAGGTGATGGATACAAACGAGGGGCGTGCCGATATGTTTGTGCAGGCCTTCGTCAATGGCCAGGAGTGGGCCGATGTGGTGGCCGAGACGGAGCGTCTGTCGGCCATCACGAAGGAGCAGGTGGTAGCCTGGGCCAACGAGAAGCTCGGTGCCGAGAACTACGCCGTGGTCTATAAGCGTCAGGGCATCGACCCCAACGAGCAGAAGATTTCGAAGCCCCAGATTACCCCCATCGTGACGAACCGCGACAAGCAGAGCGACTTCCTGACCGAGATTCAGAACGTGGCCGTGAAGCCCATCGAGCCGAAGTTTGTCGATTACGAGAAGGATATCGAGCGATTCACCCTCTCGAATGGGGTGGAGGTGCTCTACAAGCAGAACACGACGACCGACCTCTTCCGCCTGACCTACCTCTACGATACGAATGCCGATGCCAACCCCTCGCTGAACCTCGCCTTCCAGTACCTCGACTACCTCGGTACGAAGGAGCGCACGGCCGAGGAGATGGCCTCCGAGCTGTATAACATTGCCGGTTCGTTCCGCCTGTCGGCGGTCGGTTCGCGCAGCCAGGCCACGCTGTCGGGTCTTTCGGAGCATATGGCGAAGGTGATGGAGCTGTACGAGGAGCAGGTTGCTTCGCCCGTGGAGGATGAGGCCGTGTTGCAGAATGTGAAGCTGATGACCCTCAAGCAGCGCGCCAATGCCAAGCACAACCAGGCGGCCAACTTCTCGGCCCTGCGCCGCTACATCAACTACGGTGGCGACTACATCCGTCGTACGACCCTCTCGAACGAGGCGCTGATGGCCCTCGACTCGAAGAGCCTGATCGAGACCGTGCAGCAGTGGGCCGCCTGCGACCACCGCATCCTCTACTACGGACCGCTCTCGATTGCGGAGCTGAAACGCACCCTGGAGCAGTCGCACCGCGTGGCCGAGGAGCGCACACCGCTGACATTGGAGGTGGCCGTGCCGCAGCTTACGCCGAAGAGCGAGGTGGTGATGGCGCAGTACAACGCCAAGCAGATTTACTACTACCAGTTCTCGAATCGCGGTGAGCTGTTCGATGCCGCGAATGAGCCGGATATCGAGCTGTATAACACCTATTTCGGTGGCGGTATGAATGCCATCGTCTTCCAGGAGATGCGCGAGGCACGCGGTCTGGCCTACTCGGCCCAGGCCTATATGCCGGCGCCCACCTTCAAGCAGGTGCCCTATACCTACACGGCCTTCATCGCTACGCAGAACGACAAGATGCAGCAGGCCGTCGAGGCGTTTGATGAGATTATCAACGAGATGCCCGAGTCGGAGGCCGCCTTCGAGATTGCCAAGAAGGCCCTTGTGGAGCAGTTGCGCACGCATCGCGTAGTGAAGGAGCGACTCCTGTGGGGTGCTGTATCGGAGGAGGATATGGGCGGTAATATGCAGGACCGCTACAAGAACCTCTACGAGCAGGTGCAGACGATGACCCTTCAGGATGTGAAGGCCACGCAGGAGAAGTGGGTCAAGAACCGCACCTATGTCTATGGCATCCTGGGCGATGTGAAGGATTTGGATACGGAGTTCCTCAAGACCCTCGGTCCGGTGCGTACCGTTTCGCAGGAGGAGATTTTCGGTTACTAACGTACCGATACATATATAATGAGGGGTTGTTCAACGTAACTGTTGGACAACCCCTCTTGCTTTTTGCCCCGTCGCAACCTTGCCAGTCGGTATCGGGGTAATAGAAAGAGAGTGTTCAACTTTTCGTTGAACACTCTCTTTACTTTCCGAATTCGTATAACAAGAGCTACCGAAAGAGCCTTGTTAGATGGATTCGATTTGTTTGATGTTGATTAGTCATCCAGGTGGTAGGTGTGCTGCACATAGATGGCACGCATCTTGTTGGCACGCTTCACCATCGAGGGCTTGTTGAAGAACTGGCGACGACGCAGCTCCTTCAGAACGCCCGTGCGCTCATACTTACGCTTAAACTTCTTCAGGGCGCGCTCGATGTTTTCGCCCTCCTTTACAGTCGTGATAATCATAGTTGTATTCTTTTTTTTTGTTTTGTTAAATCGTTTGTTGTTTTTGCCCCTCTTCGGCACGGGGACACGCGCGTAAATCAGGTTTAGTTACTCGGATTCAGCCCTTTGCACACCAAATACCACATAGGGTTCGAGCCTTTCGGCCTCCTCCCGGGTCCATATTTTATCGTTTACTAACTCTTGTGTGCAGGTCCAACCTCCTTTCAACTGTCTTTGTTTTACAATCTTCCTGACGAGTCGCGGCCCGATGTAGGGGTGGTCTAACTCGCTTGGGGTTGCAAAGTTAATATCTATTTTTTGAATTTCAACATCTTTGCAGCAAATTTGTTGCAAAATTTTCTCGTAATTGCTCTCCATCACCCCGCGCACCTCGGCCAGCTGCTCCACGCGGACAAATCCGCCCAGTCGCTCGCGGTAGCGGATGATGGCCTCGGCCGTCTTGGGACCGATGCCCACCACCTCGACAAGGCGTGCCGAGTCGGCCGTGTTGATATCGACGGGGGCTTCGAAGGGCGAAAGGTCGCGTTCGGGGAAGATGATATATGGTTCGAGGGCCGTTGCCACCGAGTCCTCCACCACATAGCAGCCCCGCACCTCCTCCATGTCACGAAAGCCGCTCCGGTCGCGCCAACGGATGAAGGCCTCGGCCTGTCGCTTCGTGAAGGCTCCGATGGCACGCAGGTAGCGGGCCGATACGGTGTCGATGCGAAAGGGTGTAGGCGCAAGGAGCGGTTCTGTGGTCGTGTTGCGGTCGAAAGTCCGCGCCTCGTCGCGCGTGGGGCGGATGCGGTACGCTTCACCGATTAGGATATAGGGCTTCAGCACCTGGTAGGCCGAGTCCGTGAGGGCGTAGCAGAGGGCCACATCCTCCGGGATGCGAAACTCCTTGCCCGTGGCGCGGAACTTGACGAGTGCCACGGCCTCCCGACGGCTCATCCCCATTCCGATTAGCTCTTCGTAGCTCACCGTGTTGGGGTCGAAGGGGCGTAGGCGGAGCGTGTCGGTGGTCGCCGCGCGGGTCACCTCCTCCGATTCGCACGCCTCCTCGATGGCGATTGTTGCCTCCTGCCCGCTCTTGCGCTCCCGCGCCAAGCTCCAAAGCAGGACAATCGTCAGGAGCATCGCCATCAGCAGCACGCCCTGTCCCATCTCCCTTTTAGTGAAAAAGTTAGCCATAAGACAAAGATACGCTCTTTTGGCCAAAAATCAAAGAACTGAAAAATTTAGTTAAGAAACTATGAAAAATAGTTGCAAAACGAAATTTTTTCGTTACCTTTGCAGCAGCAACCATTCAAACACTTTGAACAGATGGAGAGATTGACAAAACGTGAGGAGGCTTTGATGCAGCTCTTTTGGCAACACGGGCCGCTGTTTGTGCAGCAGATTGTGGCGATGATGCCCGACCCGAAGCCCCATTTCAACACCATTTCGACCCAGGTGCGCACGCTGGAGCAGAAGGGCTATGTGGCCCACGAGGCCTTTGGCGGCACCCACCAATACCGCGCCGTGGTGAGCGAGGAGGACTTTTCGCGCCTTACGCTCCGCTCGGTCATCGACCGCTATTTCGAACGCTCCTACCTCGGGGCGGTCTCCGCGCTGGTCGAGGAGGAGAAGATCTCGGTCGAGGAGCTGCGCGAGTTAATCGCCAAAATCGAAAATCAGTAACCCCACGGTCCGTTGAAGCCCTAAAAAACAGCCTGCGATGTTGTACGCCCTGATGCTCTATGCCCTCAAGACGGGCGGTTGTCTGGCCGCCTTCTACCTTGTTTTCAAGCTCTTCATGAGCCGCGATACGCTCCACCGCCTCAATCGCGTGGTGGTGCTTTCGGTGCTGTTGCTCTCGTTTGTGCTGCCCTTCTGCGGGCTGAAAATCTATCGGGAGGCGGCACCTCTGCAGGCGGTTGCGGAGCCGATGGCCGACCTTGCAACCGAGGCCTTGCCGCCTGTCGAGCAGCCTTTTGAGTGGGAATTGCTGCTCGGGGTACTCTTTGTTGCGGGGGCGGTGGTGATGCTCCTGCGCCTGGCCGGCTCCACGCTGCAACTGTGGCGGTTGGTGCGCCGTTCGCCCCTGCGCCGCCTGGAGCGAGGCATTACGCTCGTTGAGAGCAACCACCCGCAAGCCCCCTTCAGCTGGTTCGGCTACGTCGTGGTGGGGGATGAGGACCTTGCGGAGAATGGCGATGCGATTTTGGCGCACGAGACGGCCCATGTCCGCCTGGGCCATTCGTGGGATTTGTTGCTCTTCGATCTGTTGGGGGCGATGCAGTGGTTCAATCCGGCCCTGTGGTTGCTTCGACGCGACCTGAAGGCCATCCACGAATACGAGGCCGACCGCGCGGTGCTGGAGGGCGGTTTCGATGCCCGCGACTATCAACTATTGCTTATAAAAAAGGCTGCCGGCGAGAGGTGGTACTCGGTCGCCAACAGCTTCAATCACAGTAAACTTAAAAACCGTATTACCATGATGATTCAAAAACAATCGTCGCGGTGGGCAGCTGCCAAGGTGTTGCTGCTCTTGCCGCTCGTCGGTGTGGCCATGGGGGCCTTCGCCGAGACTGTCTATGTCGTATCCGAGGACAAAGATACGACGAAAAATGAAATTTCGCAACCCGCCGCCGCGGAGTCGCTCAAACTGCGCATCCTGGATCAGCAGGGCGCACCGATTATGGGCGTTGTGGTCGTGAAGCAGGGTACGGGTGAGGGCATCTGCACCGATAAGGAGGGGCGAGGTGTGCTCAACGTAAAGAGTGGCGACCGACTGGTCTGCTCGATGATCGGCAAGGAGAGCATCGACTATGTGGTGGGCGAGCTGTCGGATGAGGAGCTGACCCTCACGATGGGGGACGAGGAGGTTGAAATCTCCGAAATCAAGGTGACCGCCTATACCGCCACGGAGCCGAAGCAGGGCGAGACGGCGAAGTCGCGTCGTCCGATGAATGGTGAGCAACAGCAGGCCATGCGGCGCATGGCCGATGCCGCACGCCAAAAGGGCCATACGCCCGAGCAACTGAAGGGACGCATGGCCGAGAAGAAGCAGCCCAAGACCGACGACAAAGAGGAGGTCTTTATGATTGTGGAGCAGATGCCGACCTTCGAGGGTGGCGATATCAATGCCTTCCGCCGGTGGGTGCAGATGCGCGTACAATATCCCACGGAGCTGCGCGAGGCCGGTATCGGTGGCCGTGTCGTGGTGTCGTTCACGGTCGAGAAGGATGGCTCGGTGAGTGATGTGCAGACCCGTCGCACACCCGATACGCGCCTGTCGGAGGGGGTAGTCGAGCTGATTCGGCAGTCGCCCAAGTGGGAGCCGGGTCGTCAGCGCGGTGTGGCGGTGCGTGTGAGCTACACGTTGCCCATCGACTTTGCTACGAAATAAGAGGCACGCGGCCGTGTAACTTTTTATGCTGAAGCTGGTCTAAAAAGTTGAAACGCTCAATTCATCCTGAATCGGAGAGTCGAATCTCTGCTTGGTCAGCAAAAAAAACGAAAGAGATTCGTCATTCCCGATTCGGGATGAACTGTTTATGGGCCGAGTTAACATTATTTAACACTTTTTAATACAAAAAATTTGCTACCCCCCCCCTGAATTTGCTACTTTTGTTTCGAAGAACCCAATTGCCTATGATACGAAATCTCTTGTTTTTTGCCGCCTTATGCGGCCTTGTCGTCTGCCAAGATGTGCCGAGTGACCGCATCGTTATCGAGGGTCGCATCGACCGGGTCCCCGATTCGGTTGTCGTGCGCTTTTTCCGCTCGAATGGCGATTACGGGGAGCCGATAGGGACGGATACGTTGCGCGATGGGCGGTTTTCGATGATGATTACCCCGCTTTCGCACGAGCCGGAACTCTTTTATGTGGGGTGTCCGGATCATCCCGACTTCCCGATGGCCTCGCTCCATGTGTGGGCCTCACCGGGGGAGCGGGTGCGCATTCGGGGTAACAACAGCCTTACCCGCACCTGGCGAGTGAAGGGTAAGCATCCCGCGCTTCGGGCCGAACAACGCTATATCGATGTGGCACGCGACCTTTGGGGTGAGTGCGACCGCATCAACATCGAGCAGCGCAGGGTGCGCAGCCTGGCGAAAACGGCCACCGCGGAGGAGCGGAAGGTGTTGGCCGCGAAGCATGACAGCCTGGCGGCGTGCGAATTTCGTGTGAAGTATCGGATTGATGCGCGCGTTATCGAGCTGATGCAGCGCAGCGATGTGGATGATAAATATTTGGAGGAGCTGGAGGGGCTGGCCCGCATGGTGCGTTACGAAGGGGAGAACTACCCCCACCGCGAGGCGGTGTTGGCACTCTATGACCGCTTGAGTGAGGAGCAACGCCAACTCCCCACGGCCCGGGCGGCCGCCATGGGGCTCTTCCCTCCCAGGCGGGTGGCTCTCGGTGAGCCGCTCATCGACGGTGTGATGCTCGATTTGGCGGGTGAAAACCACACCTTGAGCGAGCTGAAGGGGCGATACATCCTGCTCGACTTTTGGAGCAACGGCTGCGGCCCCTGCGTGATGGCGATACCCGAAATGGGGGAGATAGCCGCGCAGTATGCCGATCGCCTGGCGGTGGTGAGCATCAGCATCGACACGGATACAACGTGGCGCAAAGCCTCTCGGGAACACCCGATGACGTGGCACAATTGGAACGACGGCCGTGGTGAGCAGGGTATTTATGCCCACTACTACCAGGGCGGCATACCCTCCTATACGCTGCTCTCGCCCGAAGGCGTGGTGGTGAAACAGTGGGTGGGCTACGGCAAAGGGAGCCTGAAGCGCGCCATCCGCGAGGTGCTGGGAGAATGAATGAAAAATTTAGAATTTAGAATTTAGAATTCAAAGTTTAGAATGGGGTGATGAAAAAATGGCTTTTGGTGGCTTGCGCAGTTGCGCTGATGGGCTGTGCGCCGAGGATGAAATCCTACACCGTGCGCGGTGAGGTGGATGCTTCGCACAATGGAGCAATGGTCTATATGAGCGATTACCATCTTCAGGGCGAGGTGGTCGATAGCGCGCGTGTCGAAAACGGGCAGTTCTGCTTTTCGGGCAAGATGCGGGGCGATTCGCTCTATCGCTTGGAGCTGGGGCGTCTATCCGCGAATGTGATTGTCGAGGGCGGCACGGATTTGGTGGTGGATTTCGAGCGACGCGGGGCAACGGGCAGCGAAAAGAATCGCATCAAAAACGACTACGATGCTGCCGAAGATGCCTATTTTAACGAGAACGCACAGCTGCGCGCCCGCCTTGCGGCCGATACGACACTTTCGGAAGAGGAGCAGCAGGCCAAGCGCATAGCGATTTTTACGCAACGCCGCACCGAGGAGATGGAGCAGGTAAAGGAGCTTATCAGACAAAACAGCAACAATGCCACGGGTGCCTATATCATGTGGACCTATCTGGTCACGAACCACCTTTCGCCCGAGGAGTTTGATGCGATTTACGCCCTTGCCGGTGACTATCTTCGTGGGTTTAGCCCCATTCAAAAATGTGTCGAGGAGATGGAGGTTATTAAACGCACCTCGCCCGGTATGATGTTTACCGACTTTACGATTGAACAGGGAAATCCGGATGGCTCGACGGCGAAACTTTCCGACTATGTGGGGCGCGGGAAGTATGTGTTGGTCGATTTTTGGGCCTCCTGGTGCGTGCCGTGTCGTGAGGAGATTCCCTTTATCCGCAAGACCTGGAATGCGTTTCGTGGTGAGCGTTTCGAAGTGGTAGGCGTGGCGGTGCGCGATACACCGAAGGCTTCGCTGCGCGCCATCGAGGAGCTGAACCTCTCCTGGCCGCAAATCATCAATGCCCAACGCATTCCGAGCGAAGCGTATGGGTTCAACGGTATTCCGTTCCTGATACTCTTTGGCCCCGATGGCACCATCGTCGAGCGTGGCTTGCGCGGTGAACGAATCTATGAAACCATCCAAGAGGTGTTGGCGGAGTAGAAAAAAGAGGGAATCCGTATAACAAGGCTCTTTCGGCATCTGCCTCGCCCGAAAAATCCTCACATACGGAAAGTATGCTGCGGTTTTTCGGACTTCGAGCAGCTTCAAAATAGCTCTTGTTATACGAATTCCGAAAACGGAAGAGGGTGTACCAACCATGCGTGGAACACCCTCTTTTTGTTGTGTTTATTTCCCTAAAATACGATGGGCGAGACGATGTTTTGCAGCACCGCCACCACCGACCAGGCGGCAATTTCGGGCGTGGCACTATAGACATCGACCGTGGCGCGTACCTGCGGGTTGCGAATCTCGACACGCTGCGTATCGCCGCGGAAGTAGGGCGAGGATTGCATCGTGACCTCCATCTTTTCGGGGCCTACCGAGGCACGCGAGGCGGCCACGGTGACATTCACGCGCGTGGGGAACTCGGCAATCGCCTCCGTGGCCGTGCCGTGGAAGACCACGCACTGCTCATTTTGGAGCTTCTCGTCATAGACCGACGTACCCTTCAGGGCATTGGGGCCCTTCTCGTTGAAGAACGCGGCCGTAGCTCCGCCCATCAGCGTTGCCGTGCGCAGGACATCGAAACCGCCCGTAGCCCCCGAGGCCATATAGACCTTCGTGCCGTGTTGGGCAGCCGTCGCACGCACCTCGGCATAGAAGCTGTCGTCGGCCAAGGCCCCAATCGAGAGGCAGACAATCGAACAGCCATTCGAGAGGCACTTCACCGCCACATCGCGCATGCCGGCCGGCGTGGCGGCCTCGGCCACAATATCGGGTTGCAGTGCCAGCAGCTCCTCAATCGTTTGGCAGGGCTTGCAGGCGATGCCCCGCCCGGCCATCTCCCCCGCGAGGGCTTCGGCACTTGCGTAGGTGCGCGAAAAGCACCCCACCAACTCATATTCGGGCAGCAGCCCATCGGCCACCGCACGGGCCACGATGCGGTTCAGCCGACCGCAGCCCACGATGCCAAGACGTAGTTTTTTCATCTTTACCGCTCTCAAATTCTAAATTTTGAATTCTAAATTCTAAATTCTAAATTTTTTCCGTTACGCTCTGCCGAGGAATACCTTCATGTTATGCAACACCTTCTCGCTCAGGCGGACAAAAGCCTGCTTCGTGCGGCCGGTCGAGACATTGACACAGCGCACCTGCGGATGGGCCGTCCACTTTTCGCCACCCAACGCCCCCAGCGTGTCGCAGTAGAGGCGGTTTTTCGGGTTGCTCTCCAACCAACGCTGCATCGGAGCCTCCTCCCAGGCGGGCGAAAGTCCCGTGTTGAAGAGAATCTTTGCCCCCTCCATCACGGCGAACTCCTCCGCATGGAGCAGGACCGTATTTTTATTCAGACAGCAGAAGATGACCTCATTTTCGGCCAGCAACTCGCGTAAGGGGCGGAATCGGTAGCCCTTCTCCTCGGCCCACGCCTTCTCCGTGCGGGCAAAGTAGCTCACCTCCGCCCCGAAGAAACGCATCGCATCGGCAATCATGCCGCCCGACTTGCCCAGGCCTACGATGCCGACTTTGAGGCCCGTGATTTCGCGCGGCTCACCCTCCCAGGCCTCCTCGCCGAAGCCGTGCATGAGGCGCACCAACTCGCTCACGACATACTCCACGACCCCCTCGTCGCCATAGTCGCGGATGCCCGTCACGGTGATACCGCGGCTCTCGGCATAGCGAATATCGACGTTGGCACTCTCGGGCGAGTACAACGAGCAGCACATCCCCACATAGCGGATGTTGGGACACTTTTCCATCGCCGCGCGCTCTAAGCGCGAGGTGTAGCTCAACAGCACCGCATCGGCATCCCCCACGCGGGCCGTAATCTCCTCGTCCGTGGAGGGAATATCGTCGTAGAGTACCACCTCGTCGGCCAAGGCGTACAACTCCTCTTCGGCCGATGGAATCAGACTCACCGGCTCGATAGCAACCAATTTCTTGAATTTCATCTTAAAGCAGTTTATACCAGCCTCTTCAGCCACTCGATGGAGGCGCGGTTGAAGAAGTCCTTGTTGTCGATGTTGCAGACATGGCCCGCATCGGGAACGATGACCACCGAGGCGTAGCCGTCCGAGACCTGCGCCGCAAGATAGACCGGCGGCAGGAAGAGATAATCCCCCTCGCCCATGAGGTAGAGGGTGGGAATCGAGAGCCGTTTCGAGAAGAGACGGCCCAGACGACCCGTGATGTTGTCGCTGAGCGTCAGCCAGCGCAGGAAGTTATCGAACGAGACCTTCTTGGCATTTTCGAGGAAGAGGTGCATCGACTTTCCGTAGCGGCTTTGCGGGATGATGGCCTTTGCAATGCACCATTTCAGGATGCGGTAGGGGACGATGTGCTTGCCCCAATCGGCCAGGCGGAGCAACGTGCGGGCCTCCCACCCGAGCTGCGTCACAGCCCCCGCCAGCACCATCGAATCGACCCGCTCGGGATGCTCCTCGGCAATCACGCGGACGATGATGCTGCCGAGCGACAAACCCATGTAGTGGGCCTTTTGGATGCCGAGGTGGTTGACCACCTCCATCACCTGCTCGGCCGCCCGCTCGAAGCTGAACTCCTTGCTCACGATTTGCGCCATCGAACCGCCATGACCTACGAGGTCAATCAGCAGCAGGTTGAAGTGGCGGCGGTAGTCGCCAATCTGACGATACCACACCGCGCTGCTGCCTCCGGCTCCGTGAATCATCACAATCCAGGGGCTTTCGGGGCTCTTCTCTATGGCTTTGTAGTGCAACATTGAGTGCAAATGTACAACAAAAATTACTGAAAACCGCACATTTGGGTCGGAAAAGATTCGAACTGCCGGAAAAGAGGGCTTCGGGCCTTTGGGCGGAAAGGCGAGAGAAGGCGGAGAAGGCGATAAAGGCGGAAAGGGTGCGAAGGGCGATAAAGGGAAACAAGGGCGACTAAGGGAAACTAAGGGAAACTAAGGGAAACTAAGGGAAGCTAAGGGCGACTAAAGAACTTTAGTAACCTTTAGAAACCTTTAACACCCTTTAGTATCCTTTAGTATATCGCCCGCCCTGGTACAACAAAAAACGAGTGGCCAATTTTGGCCACTCGTTTTTGCGTATGACAATCAGCGTTAGTCCTGCAGCTTTGCAGCCAGGAACTCGCGGTTCAGGCGGGTGAATCGCCCCCTTGGCAAGGGGGTTGGGGGGGATGTGAATAACAATTGCGCGTTGCGCATATCGCCCGCCCTGGTAAGACAAAAAAAAGAGAGCCGTGAAGCTCTCTTTTTTTTGAACCGACCGTGGTATTAGTCCTGCAGTTTGGCCGACAGGAACTCGCGGTTGAGGCGGGCGATATGCGCAATCGAGATACCCTTCGGGCACTCGGCCTGGCAGGCACCCGTGTTGGTGCAGTTACCGAAGCCCAGCTCGTCCATCTTGGCAACCATCGCCTTGGCGCGGCGTGCGCCCTCGACGCGGCCCTGGGGCAGCTTCGCCAGCGACGATACGCGGGCAGCTACGAACAGCATGGCCGAACCATTCTTGCACGTTGCAGCGCAAGCACCGCAACCTACGCAGGCGGCAGCATCCATCGACTCGTCGGCATCGGCCTTCGGAATCGGAATGGCGTTGGCATCGGGTACCGAGTTGGTGCGCACCGAAACGTAGCCACCGGCCTGGAGAATCTGGTCGTAAGCACCACGATTCACCACGAGGTCCTTAATCACGGGGAAGGCTGCCGAACGCCACGGCTCGATGGTAATCGTGTCGCCATCCTTGAACTTGCGCATGTAAATCTGGCAGGTCGTTGCATTCTGGCCGGGGCCGTGAGCCAGACCGTTGATGTGCAGCGAGCACATACCGCAGATACCCTCGCGGCAGTCGTGGTCGAAGGCCACGGGGTCCTTACCCTCGTGTACGAGGTTGTTGTTCAGAATATCGAGCATTTCGAGGAACGAGGTGTCGGCCGAGATATCGGTAACCTTGTAGGTCTCGAATGCGCCCTTCGATTTTGCGTCCTTCTGACGCCATATCTTTAAGGTGAAATTCATAATTTCTGTGTTGTTAAAGTGTTGTACGTCAAAAGTGATTAGTCTTTGTAGTTACGCTGTGCGCGGTGCGTGAACTCGTAGTCGAGCGGCTCCTTCGTCAGCTCCGGCTCTACGTCCATGCCCTTGTACTCCCATACGGCGGCATAGGCGAACTTGTCGTCGTGGCGCAGGGCCTCGCCCTCCTCGGTCTGATGCTCCGAACGGAAGTGGCCACCGCACGACTCCTCGCGGTTCAGGGCGTCACGAGCCATCAGCTCACCCAGCTCCAGGAAGTCGGCCAGGCGCAGGGCCTTCTCCAGCTCCACGTTGAACGACATCGGGTCACCTACGACCTTCACATCCTGCCAGAACTCCTTGCGAAGTGCCTGAATCTCCTTGATGGCGGTCTTGAGCGACTCCTCCGTACGGGCCATACCTACGTTCTCCCACATGATGTGACCCAGCTTCTTGTGGATATCATCCACCGACTGCTTGCCGTTAATCGACATCAGCTTCTGAATCTTCTCCTTCACAGCCTTCTCGGCCTCGTCGAAGGCGGGGGTATTGACATCCACCTTCGGAGCCTGAATCTTCTTCGAGAGGTAGTCGCCAATCGTGTAGGGCAGGACGAAGTAACCGTCGGCCAGACCCTGCATCAGGGCCGAAGCACCCAGGCGGTTAGCACCGTGGTCCGAGAAGTTGGCCTCACCGATGGCATACAGACCCGGGATGGTGGTCATCAGGTTGTAGTCCACCCAGATACCACCCATCGTGTAGTGTACGGCGGGGAAGATCTGCATCGGCTCCTTGTAGGGGCTTACGTCGGTAATCTCCTCATACATATCGAAGAGGTTGCCGTAACGCTGCTTGATGATATCCTCACCCAGACGCTCGATGGCGGTCTTGAAGTCGAGGAATACGGCCAGACCCGTCTCGTTCACACCGAAGCCGGCATCGCAACGCTCCTTCGCGGCACGCGAAGCCACGTCACGCGGTACGAGGTTACCGAAGGCGGGGTAGCGACGCTCCAGGTAGTAGTCGCGGTCCTCCTCCTTAATCTCCGAGGGCTTCAGCGTACCGGCACGCAGGGCCTTCACATCCTCCATCTTCTTCGGTACCCAGATGCGGCCGTCGTTACGCAGCGACTCCGACATAAGGGTCAGCTTCGACTGCTGCGTGCCGTGTACGGGGATACAGGTGGGGTGAATCTGCGTGAAGCAGGGGTTGGCAAAGCCGGCACCCTTGCGGTAGCACTGGAAGGCGGCCGAACCATTCGAACCCATGGCGTTGGTCGAAAGGAAGAATACGTTGCCGTAACCACCCGAGGCGATAACCACGGCGTGGGCGCCGTGACGCTCAATCTCACCCGTCACGAGGTTGCGGGCGATGATACCCTTGGCCTCGCCGTTCTCAACCACGATGTCGAGCATCTCATGACGCGGGTAGCTCTTCACCGAGCCGGCGGCAATCTCCTTGTTCAGGGCTGCATAGGCACCCAGCAGCAGCTGCTGACCCGTCTGACCGCGGGCATAGAAGGTACGCGATACCTGCGCACCACCGAACGAACGGTTGGCCAGCAGACCGCCGTACTCACGGGCGAAAGGTACACCCTGTGCCACGCACTGGTCGATGATGAGGTTCGAAACCTCGGCCAGACGATAGACATTGGCCTCACGGGCGCGGTAGTCACCACCCTTAATCGTGTCGTAGAAGAGGCGATATACCGAGTCGTTGTCGTTCTGGTAGTTCTTGGCGGCGTTGATACCACCCTGTGCTGCAATCGAGTGGGCGCGACGAGGCGAGTCCTGAATGCAGAAGACCTTGACGTTGTAGCCCAGCTCACCGAGCGATGCGGCTGCGGCACCACCGCCCAGACCGGTACCGATCACGATGATGTCGAGCTTACGTTTGTTGGCCGGACTCACGACCTTGATGGCGGCCTTGTGGTTGCTCCACTTGTCGGCGAGTGCGCCGGCAGGAATTTTAGCATCTAATTTGAAAGCCATATCGAATGTGTGTTTGTTTGTTTTACTCTTGATGGGGGTTGATTAGCAGCAACCGCAAAGCGACTTGAGGTAGAAGACCACCACCACGGCGGCAAAGCCGAGGAAGATGAGCGACGAAACGATGTTTGCGATGCACTTCAGGCGGGGATACCAGGTGTCGTTGGCAAAGCCTGCGGTCTGGAACATCGACCATACGCCGTGCGAGAGGTGGAACCAGAGGGCTACGAACCAGATGAGGTAGAGCACCACGTTGTACCACTTCGAGAAGGTGTACTGAATCAGGGCGGCACCATCCGTGGCGGCAATCATCTGACCGCCTACCTCCGACTCGTGACCACCGAGCAGCTCGACGAGCTGCATCTTGGCCCAGAAGTGCGAGAGGTGCAGCAGCAGACCCACCAGCACGATAACACCCAGCACGAGCATGTTCTTCGAAGCCCACGATACACCCGGCTCCTTCGTCTCAACGGCATAACGCTGCGTGCCACGAGCGCGGTAGTTGTTAATCGAGAGAATCAAGGCATAGACAAAGTGAACCACCACGAGGGCAGCCAGACCGGCCGTGCCGACCAGGGCATACCAGTTGGCACCGAGCAGTTCGCAAATCATGTTGTAAGCCTCGGCCGAGAAGAGGGCCGTGAGATTCATGGACATGTGGAAGATGATGAAAAGCACCAGGGCGCAACCCGAAATACTCATCACCAGCTTCTTACCTACCGATGAATTGTACAGAAAACAGTTCATAATGTGTAAAATTTGTTATTTTTGTGAATGATTTTGCATTTTCGCCTACAAAGATAATCTTTTGTTTGCGGAATAACAAACCTTTTAGCCATTAAAATAGGTGTAGAGATGGATAAAACCGAGATTCGTCGTCGGATGCGCCGACTGAACCGCGCCCTGACGGCTACCGAGCGCGAGGCCCTCTCCGAGGAGCTGTTTCGGGCCGTTGAGGCGTGCGAACCCTTTCAAAAGGCGCACGTTGTGGCGGCCTATTGCGCCTTGCCGGATGAGCCGGCGACCGAAAAGGCCCTGCAACGCTGGGTCGAGGCGGGTAAGCGGGTGGCCGTGCCACGGGTCGAGGGGGAGCGGATGCGCTTCTTCTTCTACGATGCGGCCTGCCTTCAGGCGGGGGCCTTCGGCATTTCGGAGCCAACCCCCGCGGCCGAGCTGTGTCCGCCCGCACGGATTGAGGTGATGGTGGTGCCGGGTGTTGCCTTCACTTCGGCCGGCGACCGCCTGGGCCGTGGGCGCGGATATTATGATAAGTATTTGTCGCAAAGCGACTTCAAGGCTTACACCATCGGTGTCGGCTATCCCCACCAATGCGTCGAGTCGCTCCCCGTGGAGGTGCATGATGTAAGGCTCGACGAAATCATTTTATAAGAGGAAAGAGCAAAGAGCAAAGAGGAGAGAGTAAGGAGAGAAAAGCTGGGAAAGGGAGCTGAAGGGTACTTAAAGTTGCTTAAGGGTTTTAGCCCTTCTCTTCAAGAACTTTAAGGCTGCTCTTTAACTTTCAACTCTTATCTCTTTATCTCTAAATCTCTAATTTCTCTTTCCTCTTTGCTCTTTGCTCTTTGCTCTTTCCTCTTTACATGATTGGGAACCAGACAAATACCGCGGCATCCCACAGGGCGTGCGAAAGGATGATGCCCGTAAAGCGGTCGGGGAAGTAGCGGTAGAGGAAGCCCCAGGCGGCACCGCAGACCAACGAGGCCATGACCAGCATAAAGTTGCACGAGGGGAGGTGTACGAGCGTATAGCAGGCCGTGGCGAGGAGGAAGCCGCGCGTAAGGCCCCACTTTTTACCCATGCGCTCCTGTACAAAGCCGCGCCAGAAGATCTCCTCGGCAGGGCCAATCAACAAGAGCAGCAGGAGCGACAGCACCCAGGGTTTTTCCCCCTCCTTGATGCCGTAAATCAAATCGACCTGCGGTCGGGCAAAGTCGAAGAGCCACGAGGCGACCTTGTCGCCCACCCAAAAAATGCCCCACAGCACCGCGGCCACCACCACACCGAAGAGGATGTTCGGAATATCGAACTTCAGCCGATTCCACCATGCCGGAGCGAAGAGGGTGGCCAGGCCGCTCAAAATCAGGGCCGAACCGGCCATCATCTGCCAAAAGTCGAAGCGCGGAGCGGTGAGGGGCGAGAACATGAGTGTCCACAGCAGCAGGGCCACCGCCAACGAAAAGTAGAGCCGTTTCATCGGAGTAACATATCAACAAGGAGAGAAATCGAAAGTACCACGGCAAAGAGCATCTGCGTCTGGGCCGAGCGTTGGTCGAGGTTGGCGATGATCATCTGGTCGCCCGAATCCTTGAACTCGCGCATCAGACGGGTGTTTTGCAGGGCGATGCGCATCACGAAAATCACCAAAATCGAGAGCCAGGGGAAGATGCCGAAGGGAATCAGCACCACTACCCAAAGGAAGGGGATGAGCATCTCCACCACATAGAGGATGGCCGCGGCCTTGCTCCCCATGCCCATGGCCATTGTGCGAATCTCGGCCTTGCGGTCGGTGACGGCATCGCGCGTGTTGTTGGCGTGCAGAATCGAATCGACCAGCAGGGCCACCGGCAGGGCGACCCACAACACGCGGAGGTCGATTGCGCCCACTGCCACCCACGATGTGCCGAGGGCCGGCAGCAGTCCATAGGCCAGGACAATCACCAGGTCGCCCTGCGCGCGGTACTTCAGGTGGGGGTAGCAGAGGGTGCAGATGACACCGCCCAAGCCAATCCACAGCAGTGTCCAGCCTGTCTGCCACAGTAGCCACAGGCCAATCAGCAACCCCGGGATAAGGAGGGCGAGGGATAGGCCCCGAATCTGCTCGGGCCGGAACAATCCCCCCTTAATCGTGTCGATGCTGATGGCCCCCTCGACCGTATCGACCCCTGTGCGGAAGTCGAAATAGTCGCTCCAGGTGTTGCCGGCGGCATGGAAGAGGATGATGCCCACAATGGCGAGCAGGCCGTTGGTCCAATTCACGGTCCCCGTGAGCCACTCCAAATAGACCAGCACGACGACGACCGACAGGGCCGAGGCGGTGAAGGACCAGGGACGGGTGGCGATGAGCCAATCTTTGATGGTAGGTTTCTGTTGCATAACGTGTTATTTTTTGTTTGATTTGTCTTCGAAATAGGCTTTGATTTTGCGTGCTTTGGCCTGCCCCACAAGCCCCGTCAGCTCCTCGATGTGGGCCGTGCGGACCTTCTCCACGGTGCGGAAGTGGTTGAGGAGCGTTTGGATGCTCTTCGTGCCGATGCCCTCGATTTGCTCCAATTCGCTGTGGATGAAATCTTTGCTGCGCTTCTGGCGGTGAAACGTGATGCCGAAGCGGTGCGCCTCGTCGCGGATGTGGCAGACCACCTTCAGGGGTTCGCCCGTGCGCGAGAGGTAGTAGGGTTCGGGGTCGCCCGGGAAGAAAATCTCCTCGATGCGCTTCGCCAGGCCGACAATCGGCACGCGATGTTCGATGCCCAGGGCGCACAGCACCTCGTAGGCACTCGACAGCTGCCCCTTGCCGCCATCGACAATAATCAGGTCGGGCAGCTCCTGCCCCTCCTCCATCAGGCGTGAGTAGCGACGATAGACAATCTCGCGCATCGAGGCGAAGTCGTCCGGCCCCTCGACCGTCTTGATGTTGAAGTGGCGATACTCCTTGCGCGAGGGTCGTCCGTCGCGGAAGACGACACACGAGGCCACGGGGTAGCTCCCCTGCAGGTTCGAGTTGTCGAAACACTCGATGTGGCGCGGCTGCTTGTCGAGGTGCAGCTCCTTGCGCATGGCCTCCATCAGCCGCTCGGTGTGCCGCTCGGGGTTCTTGATTTCGAGGTTCTTGAGCTGCTCGGCGCGGTAGATGCGCGCACTGCGTTGCGAGAACTCCAGCAGGTCGAGCTTCTCGCCCCGCTTCGGGATGGTGAAGGTCACCCCGTCGAAGAGCAGCGTGGCGGAGGGGAGCAGCGGTACAATCACCTCGCGGGCAAGCTGGCCGTCGGCAAGCGTCTCCACGGCGTGCTGGATGGCGAAGGTGAGCAGTTCGGCCTCGGAGCTTTCGATACCGGTCGTCAGGCGCAGGGTCGTGACACCGACAATCGAGCCGTGGCGGATGCGGACGAAGTTGCAGAAGGCCACATCGTCGTCCACCAGGAGCGAGAAGACATCCACATCGCCGATTTTCGCACTCACGATGACCGAGCGCGAGGCGTAGTTGTCGAGGGCATCGAGCCGCTGTTTGAAGCGTTGTGCCTGCTCGAATTTCAACTCCGCGGCCGCCCGCTCCATCTCCCCGACAAGGTATTGGCGCACAGGGCGCAAATCGCCCTTCAGTACGGCCCGCACCAGCTCGAGCTGCTCGCCGTACTCCTCCTCGCTCTGCGCCCCGATGCAGGGCCCTTTGCAGTTGCCGATGTGGTATTCGAGGCAGACCCCGTAACGACCGCGGGCGATGGCCTGGGGCGAAAGGTTGAGCTTGCAGGTGCGTAGGGGAACCACCTCGCGGATGAACTCCAACACGCTGCGCTGCATCGAAATCGAGCTGTAAGGGCCGTAGTATTGCGAGCCGTCGCGTACCACCTGGCGGGTCGATTGCACGCGCGGGAATGGTTCGCGTCGCAAGACAATCCAGGGGTAGGTCTTGTCGTCCTTTAAGAGGATGTTGTAGCGCGGTTGAAGGCTCTTAATCAGCGAGTTTTCGAGCAGCAACGCATCCTGCTCCGAATCGACCACGATGTGGCGAATCTCGACAATCTGCTTCACCAGCACGCGCACCTTGGCCGAGTGTTCGCGGCTCTCGACAAAGTAGGAGGCAACACGCTTGCGGAGGCTCTTGGCCTTACCGACATAGATAATCGTGCCGGTGCGGTCCACGAATTGATAGACCCCCGGTTTGAGTGGCAACAGGGCCACCTGCTCCTTTAATGCGCGTTTGTCGGCCATAGCAACCTACAAATATACAAAAAAAGGGGAGAAAAAACTCCCCTTGGTTCAATTTCGTGTCATGTGCAGCTATTTGTCGTACTCCTTCGACAGCTCCTCGGCACGTTTGATGGCCTTGTGGATGTGGTCCAGGACATTCTCCTTGCCCACCAACTCCAGGATGCCGCCGCGCTCAATCTCCCGATAGACCGACTCGTTTACACCCGAAAGAATCACCTTCTGGCCCTGTTGCAGGGAGGCGGTGACGAAAATTTCGAGGTTGTGCAGACCCGTGGCATCAATGAACGATACCTTACGCATGCGCACGATGCGAATCGGCTCGGCATCGCGCAGGCGGGCCAGCTCCTCGAATTTGGTGGCAATACCGAAGAAGAAGGGGCCGTCAATCTCATAGACCTCGGTGTGGGAAGGGATGGTCAGACGCTCGTCGCGCTCGCCGTCGTGGTGTACCTCCAATTCGTTGTGCAGCACCGAGATATGGGTGTTCTCCATGATGCGCTTCATGAACAGCACGATGGCCATCACAAGACCCACCTCGATGGCAATCGTCAGGTCGAAGATGACCGTCAGCAGGAGGGTCGTGAAGAGGACCAGCACGTTCGATTTCTCCTGGCGGCACATCGAACGAATCGTGCGCCAGCCGCTCATGTTGTAGGAGACCATAATCAGCACACCGGCCAGGCAGGGCATCGGAATCGCACCCACCAGACCGCCCAGGAAGAGCAGCACCATGAGCAGCACGATGGTATGCACGACACCGGCAATGGGGGTGCGGCCACCGTTGTTGATGTTGGCCATCGTGCGGGCAATGGCACCCGTGGCGGGGATGCCGCCGAAGAAGGGAACCACCACGTTGGCAATGCCCTGACCAATCAGCTCGGTGTTCGAGTTGTGGCGGTCACCGATCACACCATCGGCCACCATGGCCGAGAGGAGCGACTCGATGGCCCCCAGCATGGCAATCGTGAAGGCCACGGGCAGCAGCTGCTGAATCGACTCGAAGGAGGTGAGCGCACTCAAATCGGGCATCGTGAGCGAGGGCAGCCCCGAGGGCAGCTCGTACAGGTCGCCAATCGTCTTAATCGAATCAATGCCGGCAAACTGCTTCAAGGCCCAGCAGAGGAGCGTCATCAGCACGATGGCGGCCAGCGAGCCGGGAATCTTCTTCGAGATTTTCGGGGTGTAGCAGATGATCAGGATGCTCAGGATGCCCACGCCGAAGGCCCACCAATTGATAAGGTTGAGGTGCTTAAAGTAGCAAATCCACTTGTCGATGAAGTTGGCCGGTACGTTCTCGATGCCCAGACCGAAGAGGTCGTTCATCTGGGTCGAGAAGATCGTGATGGCGATACCGCCCGTGAAGCCGATGATGATGGGGTAGGGCATGAACTTAATAATCGTGCCGAGCTTGCAGAGTCCCATGACAACGAGGATGATACCCGCCATGATGGTTGCAATGGCCAACCCACCCAGACCGAATTGCTGGATGATGCCGTAGATGATGACGATGAAGGCACCCGTCGGGCCGCCGATTTGCACCTTCGAACCGCCGAATACGGAGATTAAAAGGCCGGCAATGATGGCCGTCACAAGACCCTCCGTCGGGCCGACACCCGAGGCGATACCGAAGGCAATGGCGAGCGGAATGGCGACGATTCCGACGATGATGCCGGCCATGATGTCGCGCGAAAGGGTCTCTTTGTTGTAATGTTTCAGGCAACTCAAAAGTTTGGGTTGGAAGTCGATAGCACTGCGTAAATTCATGAATGCAGAAATTAAAATTTTTTATTAACCTAACTTTCAGCCGCGAAGGTAGGAATTTTAATTTGAAATTCAAAGGAAGAGGGAGGGTTTTTGCCGAGGGCTGAAAGGTGGGGAAAGATGGTAGGGGTTGCTAAAGGTTGCTAAAGGTTACTAAAGGTTACTAAAGGTTACTAAAGGGTCTCCCTTATCTCCCTTAGCCGCCTTTAGCTCCCCTTAGCTCCCTTTAATCGCCACTTGCGGGCTTGCACGCAAAGAGGCCAATCACACCTGCAATAGGGCGCAGTCCACGCCAACGCATCACCTACCGCACAAAAAAGAGTGACCCACGAAAAGGTGAGTCACTCATTTGGTACCCGGAGCCGGGGTCGAAGGTCGCAACTTGTTGCGACCTCGCGCGGACACCGAAGAGCGCAGGCCGTAGGCCGAGCAATCAATACTTATCTGTCCGCGCAACCGCTTTTTAAGGTGAGTACATCGGCAGTAGTTGCTTGCCGGCGTTGGCGAGCTTGCCGAAGGCAGATGCAGGTGAGATTGGCCACTTGCGGGCTTGCACACAAAGAGGCCAATCACACCTGCAATAGGGCGCAGCCCACGCCAACGGCATCACCTACCGCACAAAAAAGAGTGACCCACGAAAAGGTGAGTCACTCATTTGGTACCCGGAGCCGGGGTCGAACCGGCACGTCATTGCTGACATTGGTGTTTGAGAC
>X42_Goitered_Gazelle__coassemble_62_pt1 | contig 28940 bp, 25 predicted proteins | sample X42_Goitered_Gazelle__metabat2_low_PE_007 | metagenome-assembled genome bin X42_Goitered_Gazelle
TCTATGTGGAGAACTTCCCCGCCTTTATCATCGTGGATGACAAGGGCAACGACTTTTTCGCCGATTTCAAACACTAAACCAAGCCTTTGATGCGTTTCTCCGAAGGAGAACGACTGACTATGAAATCATTCAAAGTTACGCTTTTACTCGTCTTGCTCCTCGTCCAGTCCGCGGTGGCCTGGGCGGCGGGCAAGCCTGTTTTTGAACTCTCGATGCCCCTGACGGTGGCCGTGGGCGAGAGCTTCCGTGTCGAGTTTACGCTCAATGCCAAGCCCGATTCCGACAGCTTCCAGGCCCCCGCCTTCGAGGGTTTCGATGTGCTGGCCGGACCGGTGGTCTCGACCGGCTCGTCGATTCGCATCGTCAATGGCTCGATGTCGAAGAGCGTGAGCAACACCTATACCTTCGTGCTGTTGGCCAAGGAGGCGGGAAACTATACGATTCCGGCCGCCACGGTGACGGTCGAGGGCGAAACGGTGCGCTCCAACCCCCAGCCCATTGAGGTGGTGAACGAGGGGGCTCTCGCCTCGCCCCAGGGGAGTACTTCGCAACGCCACCAGCAGCGCGAAACCAACCGTGAGCAGGTGCAGAACCGCATCGCCAAGGATGACCTGCTGCTGCGGGCCGTCGTATCGAAGAGTTCGGTCTATAAGAACGAGCCGCTGCATGTGACCTATAAGCTCTATACACGCGTGCCGTTTGTCGATTATTCGTTCGATGCCACCCCCACCTTCAACGGCTTCTGGGCGCAGGATTTGGTCAATCGCCAGACCAATGCCCAATCGAGCCGCGAGACGCTCAACGGCAAGGTCTATGAGAGTTATGTGTTGGGTGATTGGCTGCTCTATCCGCAGCAGGCGGGTGAGCTGCGCATCGACCCGATGGGGATGACCATCGTGGCCCAGGTGGTGGTGCAGAGCCGCAATTTCGACCCCTTCTTCGGCACGGGGCATGAGACCTACAACGTGCCGCGCAAGGTGCAGAGCGCACCCGTGACGATTCGCGTCAAGGCCCTCCCCGAGGGGGCTCCGCAGAGCTTTACGGGGGCCGTGGGTCAGTTTGCGATGGAGTGTACACCGCCGGCCGACCACCTGGCGGCCAACTCGGCAGCCACCTACACGGTGCGCCTGTCGGGTACGGGTAACCTGACCTTCGTGCAGGCTCCCACGCTGGCCCTGCCCTCCTCGTTCGAGCAGTACAACGTGAAGACCACCGAGGCCATCCAGGCGACCGCCTCGGGCATCACGGGCTATCGCCAATTCGAGTACCCCTTCATTGCCCGTGCCGAGGGTCAGTTCGAGATTCCGGCCGTGGAGTTCTCCTACTTCGACCCCCAACGCTCGGAGTATCGTACCCTGCGTTCGAACGCCTTGCAGATGGAGGTGACACCCGATGCCAAGGGGACATCCGCGGAGGCGGTGGTGCTGCCCGGTCGCGGCCTTTCGAAGGAGGAGGTGAAGCTGCTTGGTGAGGATATCCGCTTCATCAAGCTCGGTGCTTCGCAGCTCAAGCCCGTGCGCGAACCGCTCATCTTCAGCCGCCTCTATTGGGCTTTGCTGGCGGTGATTGTCGTGCTGTTCGGGGTGGCCTACCTCGCCCTGCGGCGCAAGATTCGGGAGTCGAAAAACCTGGTGCTGGTGCGCGGTAAGCGGGCCAATAAGGTGGCCTTGCAGCGTTTCCGTGCCGCCCGCCAATACATGGAGGAGCAGAACCGCCACGCCTTCTACGAGGAGATGTTGCGTGCCTTGTGGGGCTACATGGGCGACAAGTTCAACATTCCGGTCTCGAACCTGACGAAGGAGTATGTGCGCGAGGAGCTTTCGAAGCGCGGCATTGCGCAGGAGGATTGCCAACGCTTCTCGCAAATCATCACCCGTTGCGACGAGGCGCAATATTCACCGGCCGCCACCTCGCAGATGCAGGAGATTTATCAGGAGGGTGTGGCTCTTCTCTCGCTGATTGAGCAGCGCGTGAAGCGGTAGTATTCAACATACAGAAATGCAAGTTGCGGAATTAACAGCCATGAAAAAATACCTTGTTCTTCTGGTCGCTTTGTGCCTTTTCGGTTCGCTCTCGGCCCAGACCGACACGACGGCTTTGTCCGTTGCAGAACCAGCCACAGAGCCTGCCACAGAGTCTGCTTCGGAGCCGTTGCCGACATCGACCGAGGCGTTGTGGGATGCGGCCAATACGGCCTACATCAACAACGAATATGGCCGCGCGGAGGCCATCTATGACGAAATTCTCCGTACGGGGGAGGCTTCGTCGAAGCTCTACTACAACCTGGCCAATGCCTGCTTCAAGCAGGAGAAGTTGGGCCGTGCCATCCTCTTCTACCACCGCGCCCTGCGCCTCGAGCCGGGCGATGCCGATGTGCGCTACAACCTCTCGGTGGCCGAGGCCCGCACGAAGGATACGATTGACAGAATCCCCGAATTTTTCCTCTCGACCTGGATGCGGTCGTTGCGGCGCACGATGAGTGCCACGACCTGGTCTGTCTTGTCGATTGTGGTGTTGGTGGCGATGCTCTCGCTCGTGCTGTTCTACCTCTTGGCCCAGCGATTGAGCCTGCGCAAGGTGGGCTTCTACGGGATGCTGGCGACCCTTCTGCTCTTTATCCTCACCACCTGGTTCGCCGCGGCCGGTCGCTCGGAGCAGCTGAACGAGGAGGAGGCGGTCGTTATGTCGCTCTCGGCAGCCGTGAAGGCCTCGCCCGACAGCGCGGCCACGGACCTCTTCGTGCTGCACGAAGGGACGGTCGTTGAGATTACCGGCCGCCTGGGCGAGTGGTGCGAGGTGATGATTGCCGATGGCAAGAAGGGGTGGACCGAGAGCCGTAAAATCGAAGTGATTTAACCCACGGGAGCTATGTCGCAACTCTTGCAGGATGTGGTGAGTGAGCTGCAAAAGCTCCCCGGCATCGGCCGACGGACCGCGCTGCGGCTGGCCATGCATCTGTTGAGGATGGAGTGCGAGTCGGTGGATGGGATGACCCGCGCCATCGACCGCTTTCGCCACGATATCAAACATTGTGTGCGTTGCAACAACCTCTCCGATGCGGAGCTATGCCCCCTGTGCGCGGATGAGGAGCGCGACCGCACGACGATTTGTGTGGTGGAGCAGGTGGCCGACCTCCTTTCGATTGAGAATACCCACCAATATCGCGGGCTGTATCATGTCCTGGGGGGGGTGATTTCGCCCATGCAGGGCATCGCCCCGTCGGATTTGAAGATTGATTTGCTCTGCGACCGCATTGCCGAGGGGGAGGTGAAGGAGGTGATTTTGGCCATCTCGACCTCGGTCGAGGGCGAGACGACCCTCTTCTACCTCATGAGCCGCCTGCGCCAATTCCCCGACGTAAAGCTGACGACCATCGCCCGCGGCATCGGCTTTGGCGACGAGTTGGAGTATGTCGATGAGCTGACCATTACCCACGCCTTGATGAATCGCCGTGCGCTGGAGTAGGGGCAGTGTATAGGGCCGTGCGAGGAGGCTTTGAAGGGCCGAACATAAAAAAGGGGTTGTCCAACAAGTTTTGTTGAGCAACCCCTTTCTTTATAGGAGTTGTATAACAAGAGGGATTTTTAGGCCTGCGAAGCCCGAAAAACCGGAGCATACTTTCCGTATGTGAGGATTTTAAGGGCGAGTAAAACGCCAAAATCACCTTGTTAGACAACTTCTTTCTGTTTGTTGTAACCTTGTGCGTTACTGCTTGGCCTGGAAGACGGCGAGCAGGTCGTCGCCGGCAAAGAGCATCAGCATCTGGCCGTCCATATCGTAGCGCGTCACCTTGTTGAGCATCTCGACAAAGCGGTCCTCGGCCTCCTGGTTGGGACACATCATGCGCGTCATGCCGGCATGCTCGAGCTTCAGGTCGCGCTTCTCGTTGGTCGAGTAGGTAGCCGTGAGGTGGTTGCACTCGCCCACACCGGCAAAGCGGTTCTCCTCGGCCAGGAACTGAATCGTGTATTTCCCCTCTACGGGCTGAATCGTCTCACCGCCCAGCTGTACCATCTGCCACTCGGTACCCTCCAGCGGACGCTGGTTCTTCTTCTGTACGGCGCGGCAGTTGCAGCAGCCGACCAGCACAGCCACCAGGGCTGCAATGCTCAAAAGCTGATAAAAAATCTTCATGGTCTATCTGTGTTTTTAGTGTAATTCCATCCGTTTCGTCTGCAAATATAGTAACGAAACACGGTCCGTGCAAATTGTGTGGCCACTAACGAATGATGACGGCGTTGATGAGCTTCACCCCCGCCCGCTCGTTGAGGGCATCGCGCAGGGCATCGCGCTGATAGAAGAGTTCGTGGCGGAGGATGCTGCTGCGGATGCGGACGTGCAGGATGTGGTTCTCGAGCCGTAGCTCGGTCGTCTCGTTGGCCGTGCGGTCGCCCACCACCGCCCGCCAGGTGTCGGGCAGCTTCCCCTCGGCCACCTTGGCGGCTATGTAGGGACGGCGAAAAAACTCCTCGAGCAGTTCGCCCATCAGTTGGGTCTTGGTTCTTCGCATAATCAGGCTTCGGAGTCGGTTTGGCGGGTGGTTTGCCCCTCGCTCACGCGGTAGAGCGTGTAGGCGGTGTGGGCGCGTTGGAGGATGGTCTCCAGGCGCGTAGGGTTGCAGTCGGTGATGATGATTTGGCCGAACGAGGCATCCGACACGAGGCGGAGGAGCTGCTCGACACGCCCCGCATCGAGCTTGTCGAACAGGTCGTCCAACAGCAGAATCGGCTTTTCGCCCGTTGCCCGGGCCAGCAGGTGGTATTGGGCCAGCTTGAGGGCGATGAGGAAGGATTTTTGTTGCCCCTGCGAGCCATATTTGCGTAGGGGGTAGCCCCCGATTTTGAGCGTCAGATCGTCGCGGTGGATGCCGACGGTGGTAAATTCGTTCACGAGGTCCTTCTGGCGGGCAGCCTGCAACAGCTCGGAGAGCGCGTGTTCGTTCAGCTCCGATTTGTAGTCCAACTCCACCGCCTCGCGCTCCTCGGAGAGGATGCCGTAATACTCCGCCACGAGGGGCTGCAACTCACGCACCACCTCCTGCCGACGGGCATGAATCTTCTCTCCCTGCTCGCTGAGCTGCGCATCGTAAATCGAGAGCATCACCTCGTCGGGCTGCATCTTGAGCAGTCGGTTGCGCTCCGTGAGGACGGCGTTGTAGCGAATCAGGGCCGTGAGGTAGTTGCGGTCGATGGTCGAAAGAAAAGCGTTTAAGAAACGACGACGCTCCTCGGCCGCATCGCTGATGAGCATCGAGTCGGCCGGAGAGATGACCACCGCGGGAATCAGCCCCACATGGTCCGAGAGCCGCTCATACTCCTTGCCGTTGCGCTTGAGCAGCTTGCCCCCCTTGCGCGAGAAGGTGCATACGACCTGCTCCTGGCGGTCGCTGTCGGTCGTGTAGTGACCCTCGGCCAGGAAGAACTCCGCTCCGTGGCGAATCGTCTGCCCGTCGGTCATGCCGAAGGCCGATTTGCACATCGAGAGGTAGTGGACCGCGTCGATGACATTCGTCTTGCCGGCCCCGTTGTCACCCACCAGGCAGTTGATGCCCGGCCCGAAGGTAAGTTCGCTTTCGGTGATGTTTTTGAAATTCAGTAGCGAGAGTTTTCGTAGATACATAGTGCAAAGTTAAGAAAAAAGAACCGTAAAAAGCATAAAAGCGGGTCGGAAATAAAATTTTAACAACTTCTTATTGTCCATTGTGAATAGTTTTGTATCTTTGTTCGCTAATACGGCAAATTATAAACTAAAAAACAAAATAACATTATGGCAAAACAGAACATCGCCGAGCCTGAAGCATTGGGCCAGGCCATGAACAAAACCGAACTCTTTTTCGAGAACAACGGTCGCAAAGTAACCTACGTCTTCCTCGCCCTGCTGGCGCTGGGTCTGGCTATCTACGGCTACCGCGCCCTGGTGGTGGCTCCCCGCACGGAGAAGGCTGCCGAGCTGATTGCCGAGGCACAGGCTCGTTTCAACGCCGAGACGCCCGACTTCGAGCTGGCACTCAACGGCGATGCCAACGGTGCCGGTTTCCTCGACGTGGTGGAGCAGTATGGTTCGACCGCTTCGGGCAACCTCGCCAAGCACTATGCCGGTATCTGCTACCTGCGCACGGGTGATTTGGAGAATGCTGCCGCCTACCTGAAGAAGTTTAAGCCCGTGAAGGGGTTGGCCGGTGCCATCGTCAATGCCCAGAACTACGGCCTGCAGGGTGATGTAGCCGTTGAGCAGGGTGACTACAAGGCTGCCGTTACCCTCTATAAGAAGGCTGTTGAGGCTGCCGAGAACAACCTGACCGCACCGCTCTACCTGCGCAAGGCCGGCATGGCCGAGCAGGCTGCCGGTAACGTGGAGGCCGCCAAGAAGCTCTACCAGCAGATTTCGGAGCAGTATCCCGCTTCGATGGAGGCCCGCGATGCCGACAAACTGATGGGTACGATTCGCTAATTGAACCTTACGACCGAAGATGGCTACCGCGCATCACAACCTCTCGCAATTTGACTCCCCGCTGCCCTCGGCGGCCGATATGCGTTTCGGTATCGTTGTGGCAGAGTGGAACCGCGAGGTGACCGAGGCCCTCTTGGAGGGTGCCGTGCGCACGTTGCGTGCAGCCGGTTGTCCCGATGTGAACATCCAGATTAAGTATGTCCCCGGCACCTTTGAGCTGACACTCGGTGCGCAGTTCTTTGCCGAATATACCGAGGTCGATGCCGTCATCGCGCTGGGTTGCGTGATTCAGGGCGAGACGCGCCATTTCGACTTCATCTGCCAGGGGGTGACGCAGGGCATTACGCAGGTGCAGCTGCATTGGAATATGCCGATTGCCTTCGGTGTGCTGACGGTCGAAAACCAACAGCAGGCCCTCGACCGCGCCGGTGGTCGCCACGGCAACAAGGGCGACGAGGCCGCTGCCGCCGCTATCCAGATGGTCAAGATGCAGCTCGATATGGAGGCCGCATCGCCCAATAAGGAGCAGGATTTGCGAACAGTCAATTAGGCGGAATCCGCCTAACAAGGCTATTTCGGCATCTGCCTTGTCTGAAAAATGCTCATTTACGCTCGGTAAACTGCGCTTTTTCAGACTTCGAGCAGCTTCAAAATAGCTCTTGTTATGCGAATTCCTGCAAAAGAAGAATCCGCCTTTGCCCGAAAAACACTAAAGGGGTTGTCCAACAAGTTTTGTTGAGCAACCCCCTTTTTGTAGAAGTTGTATAACAAGAGGGATTTTTAGGCCTGCGAAGCCCGAAAAACCGGAGCATACTTTCCGTATGTGAGGATTTTTCGGGCAAGGCAGATGCCGAAAGAGCCTTGTTAGACGAATTCTTATTTTTGTTATTTAGGTTTTCGTATCTGTAATTTATAACCCACCCCGCGAATGCTCACAATCTCCACATTCGGTTCTATCATCAGATGACGTCGCAGACGCGAGATATAGACATTGAGTGAGCGCAGGTTGAAGAAGTTATCATCGCCCCACAGCTCCTCCAGCAGGGCCGAGGCCTCGACCACCTGCCCCGCATGGCGGCAGAGCCACACGAGAACGGCCGCCTCGCGGGCCGAGAGCTGCATCTGCTCCTGCGCCCCGCACAGCATCTTCTGCTCCACCTCGAAGCGGAGCCGCCCCAGTTCGTAACAGGTCGGCTCGGCCCCCTGATTGCCCGTGCGACCGGCCAGGGCGCGGAGGCGGACAATCAGTTCGTCGAGTGCGAAGGGCTTCCGTAAAAAGTCGTTGCCCCCGACATCGAACCCGCGGACGACATCTTCGGTGGTCGAGCGGGCCGTAAGGAAGAGTACGGGGGTCGAGCAGCCCGCCGCACGCAACCGCTTGACGAGGGTGAAACCATCCATGCGGGGCATCATGACATCCGTCACCACGACATCGAACGGCTCGGTGCGCACCCGCTCGAGGGCCTCCTCGCCATCGTAGGCCGCCACGACCTCAAAGTCGCGGTCGCGGAGCGTGTCGCACAGAATCTCGGAGAGCATCCGCTCATCCTCCGCCAGGAGTATCTTTATCTTATCAGCCATTTGCAGGAATTTTCAGCGTGAAGGTCGAACCGACACCTACGCGGCTCTCGACCGTGAGGGTGCCGCCATGCCGCTCGGCCACCCGACGGGCATAGTAAAGCCCCAACCCGTAGCCGCGAACTTGCTGCACATCGCCCTGCGGTACGCGGTAGAACTTCTCGAAGAGATGCTCCTGGTGTTCGCGGGCAATGCCGCACCCGTTGTCACGGATGTGGAGCTGCAGCCACCCCTTCGTCGTTTCGGCCGTCAGTCCGATATGGGGGCGGTTCGGGTTGTATTTCAGGGCGTTGTCGATGAGCGTGGCGAGGAGGTTGCGCAGATGGAAGCGGTCGGCCGTCAGCATCAGCTCCTCGTCGCACGACAGCTCCACATCGGCCTGCCCCTCCAACCGAATCCCGACCGTCACCTCCTCCAACAGCTCCCGAAGCGGGAAGCGCGTGGGGTTGTGGCTCACCTCGCGCCCCTCGACCGAGACCGAGAGAATCCGCTCGACCATGGCCGACAGCTGGGTGAGTTGGCTCTCGACAATCTCTAAGTAGCGGCTGCGACGCTCCACATCGGCCTCGGCCGAGAAGTTGCGCAGGGCATCCGTAGCCGTCACGGCCACCGAAATCGGGGTCTTCAGCTCGTGGGTGATGTTGTGCGTAAAGTCGCGCCGCATCTCCTCCAGGGTGCGTTGGTGCATCATCGTCCGCACCAGGTAGATGAGTACGGCGGCCAGCAGGAGGACAATCACCCCCGACGAAAGGAGCAGTACCCACATCTCGCCCCAGAACCGCTCCACGGGGCGGTCGTAGCGAAGGCGCAGGGCAAAGACCCCGTCGTCGTCAATCTCAATCAGCACGGTGTGGGGGTGCTTCATCTCCTCCTCCGTGAGGCGGTGCATCACCACGCGCTCCGCCATCGTAAGGTCGATAATCTCGGCCTGCCACGCGGTCATGGCATCCAACTCCAGCAGCGCAGGTTCGAACGTGAAGGCGAAATCGTCCAGGTTGATGTTGATGCGCTGGGCCGCCACCAACCCCGGAATGGCATCCATGCGGAAACTCTTATAGACCGACTTGTAGGCGGCCGACTCGACGCGGCGTGCAAAGTCCTTCTCCTGTTCGCGGTACATCTTCGTCACCCACCAACACTGCACCCCCGCCAACAGGGTCAGCGAGGCCACCACCACGAGGGATACGATGCGAAAATAGTGTCGGTTCATCGGGTTGGGGGTTCTATATATACAAAGGTAAGGATTAAATCGTTTCGTGCAATGGAGTTAACATTAGTTAACATTTCTTAACACTTTTTTGACCTTCGCACGCCCCTTACGCCCTATCTTTGCTCTCGGAAAAACCGGTAAACTTCCACAAACGATTGTGTAACCTAAAAACGAAACAGGAAGATGAAAAAGTATTTGTTGGCACTCGTTGCCGTGATGGGCATCACAACGCTGATGGCACAGGAGGCGACCAAGACCCTCTACATTGTCGATGGGAAGGCGGTATCGAAGGAGGACTTTGATGCGCTCAACCCCGACCAAATCCAAAACGTCGATATCTTCAAACAAATTGAGGGGGCCGTCGTGGTGACGACGAAGGAGAACGAGAACGCATTGAAGGGCCAAGTGGTCCGTGTCGTCAGTGTAGATAAAAAAACGGGCGATGCGAAGAACTCGAAGACGACGACCGTCCATTTCAAAAAGCAGGGTGATACCGCCACCATCGAGGAGAACGATGAGCAGGTGCTGGTCATCGGCGGTAAGGCGAGCGTGGTAACCACCACAAAGACCAAGACCACGGAGGTAGCCAATCCCCTTATCTTGCTGAAAAAGAAGAGCGGCGAGATTGAGGTATTGCCCCCCGATGCCATGAAGAGCATGGACCCCCACCTCATTCAGGCGATTTCGGTGCTGAAAGATGATGAGGCGACCGCCTCGTACGCGACCTATGGAGATGTAGCCAATGGCGTGATTGTCATTGAGTTGAAGTAGCACTCGGCACTGCCGGTAAAGGCGGAGAAGCGATAAAATAAAAAAACATCATCCGACACCGGCGAGGAGCCTCTGCTTGGTCAGCAAAAAACGAAAGAGACCCCATCACTCGTGTCGGAATGATGCCTTGTGATGCAGGGACTGCTCGACTTACTTCATCGGGCAGTCCCTTTTTGTGTAGCCTTACTTCTTGCCTTTCGGTGCAAGAATCATGTTCATCTTCTTGCCATCGAGCTTGGGCATCGACTCTACCTTGGCCAGCTCCTCCAAATCGGTGGCAAAGCGCAACAGCAGAATCTCACCCTGCTCCTTAAAGACAATCGAGCGACCGCGGAAGAAGACATACGCCTTCACCTTCGCCCCCTCCTTCAGGAAGTTCTGGGCGTGCTTGAGCTTGAAGTTGTAGTCGTGGTCATCGGTCTGCGGTCCGAAACGAATCTCCTTGATTACCACCTTCGTCTGATTGGCCTTAATCTCCTTTGCCTTGCGCTTGAGCTGGTAGAGGAACTTCTGGTAATCGGCGATGCGGCAAACCGGGGGATCGGCCTTGGGCGAGATTTCAATCAAATCCAGCTCCATCTCATCGGCCAGGCGCAACGCCTCACGAATCGGCATCACCTGTGCCTCCGGCACATTGTCGCCCACTACGCGCACCTGGGATGCCGTAATCTCATCGTTGATGCGATGCGGGTTCTCCTTCTCCACGCGCCCGCCACGGGGTGCGTTTGCAGGTTTCGGTCTGTTGTTCCCGGGGTTAAACGGCCTCGGCGGGAACGGTTTCGTTGTTGCGATAGTTGTATTGATTAAAGGTTAATAATGAATGTCCCTTGTCGGGGTTAGGCCTTGAGCTTGTTGGCCTCGATCTCCTCCTTGACTACGCCGAGGATGAAATCCTTGAAGCCCTCCATCGTCATCTGGCCCTTGTCGCCTTCGCCCTGGGCGCGTACCGATACCAACCCCTCGGCCGACTCCTTCTCGCCGACAATCAAAAGGTAGGGGATGCGCTTCAGCTCGTTGTCACGAATCTTGCGGCCGATTTTCTCGTTGCGGTCGTCAATCATGGCGCGCACGTCGTGCCGGTTCAGGTACTCGACCACCTTTTCGGCATAGTCGTTGAACTTCTCCGAGATGGGCAGCACCACCACCTGGTCGGGCGAGAGCCACAGGGGGAACTTACCGGCCGTATGCTCCAGCAGCACAGCCACGAAACGCTCCATCGAGCCGAAGGGGGCGCGGTGAATCATAATCGGGCGGTGGAGCTTGTCGTCGGCACCCTTGTAGGTCAAATCGAAACGCTCGGGCAGGTTGTAGTCCACCTGAATCGTACCCAGCTGCCAGCTGCGACCGATGGCATCCTTGACCATGAAGTCGAGCTTCGGGCCGTAGAAGGCGGCCTCGCCATACTCAACGACGGTCTTCAGACCCTTCTCCTCGGCGGCCTGGATGATGGCCTGCTCGGCCTTCTCCCAATTCTCGTCCGAACCGATGTACTTCTCGCGGTTCGTCTTGTCGCGCAGCGATACCTGGGCGGTGTAGTTGTCGAACTTCAGCGTGCGGAAGATGTACAGCACGATGTCAATCACGCGCTCAAACTCCTGCAAGAGCTGGTCGGGGCGGCAGAAGAGGTGGGCATCGTCCTGCGTGAACGAACGCACGCGCGTCAGGCCGTGCAGCTCACCCGACTGCTCGTAGCGGCACACCGTACCGAACTCGGCCAGACGAACCGGCAGGTCCTTGTACGAGCGGGGCTTCGAGCGGTAAATCTCGCAGTGGTGGGGGCAGTTCATCGGCTTGAGGAAGTACTCCTCGCCCTCGATGGGGGTCTTGATGGGCTGGAACGAGTCCTTGCCATATTTGGCGTAGTGGCCCGAGGTGACGTACAGCTCCTTGTTGCCAATCGGCGGGGTGATGACCTGCTGATAGCCGTGGGCCTTCTGCACCTGGCGCAGGAACTGCTCCAGACGGTCGCGCAAGGCCGTACCCTTCGGCAGCCAGAGGGGCAGACCCTGACCTACGCGCTGCGAGAAGGTGAACAATTCGAGGTCCTTACCCAGCTTGCGGTGGTCGCGCTTCTTGGCCTCCTCGAGCATCTGGAGATACTCGTCGAGCATCGACTTCTTGGGGAACGAGATACCGTAGATGCGCGTCAGCATCTTGTTCTTCTCGTTGCCGCGCCAATAGGCACCGGCTACCGAGAGGAGCTTGATGGCCTTGATGAAGCCCGTATTCGGCAGGTGCGGACCGCGGCACAGGTCGGTGAATGCGCCATTCGTGTAGAACGTGATGGTGCCATCCTCCAGGTCGCTAATCAGCTCCACCTTGTATTGATCGCCCTTCTCGGTGAAGGTCTTCAGGGCCTCCTCCTTCGCTACCTCGCGGCGAAGAAGCTCCTCCTTCTGTCGAGCAAGTTCAATCATCTTGTTTTCAATCGTCTGCAAGTCGCCCTCCGTAATCGGGGTGGGGCAATCCACATCGTAGTAGAAGCCGTTCTCGATGGCGGGGCCGATACCGAATTTGACGCCCGGGTAGAGCGACTCCAGGGCCTCGGCCAGCAGGTGCGACGAGGTGTGCCAGAAGGCGTGCTTGCCCTCGGCATCCTCCCATTTGAAGAATTTGATTGAGGCATCCTCCTCAATCGGAAGCGTCATGTCAACGGTTCGGCCATTGACCGAAGCCGCCAGCGAGTCAGCAGCTAAACGAGGGCTGATGCTCGTTGCGATTTCGAACGCGGTGGTCCCTTTGGCAAACTCCTTTACCGTGCCATCGGGGAAGGTGATTTTAATCATAGTGTGTTTTTATTTTGTTTGGTTCGTGACCCCGTTTGGTGCTTCCACAATTACGAGACGGAATACACCTCCCGGGCATCGGTTTCTCTTCGCTATTCGCTCTTCTCGGCCCGACTGCGCTCCTGGTCGCGGCGCGTGCGCTCACGCTCGGCCTTCGGCAGCGGGTTCTCGCTCCACTCGGCATAGGCGCGGCGGTTGCGCACCACGTCGATAGCCGTGTAGAGGGCATTGCGCATCGACTGGGCATCGGCTTTGTCGCGGCCGGCAATGTCGAAGGCGGTGCCGTGGTCGGGCGAGGTGCGCACCTCGCTGAGGCCGGCCGTCAGGTTCACCCCGTCGGGCGAGAGGGTCTTGAAGGGGGCCAACCCCTGGTCGTGGTACATGGCCAGCACGCCGTCGTATTTCGTGTACGAACCGCTGGCAAACAGCCCGTCGGCAGCAAAGGGACCAAAGGCGAGGATGCCCTCCTCGTAGGCCTCGTTGATGGCCGGGCGGATAATCTCCTGCTCCTCCGTGCCGAGCAGCCCGCCATCCCCGGCATGGGGGTTGAGGGCCAGGACGGCAATGCGCGGCTCGACGATGCCGAAGTCCTCCTTGAGGCTCTTTTTCAGCGTTCGCAGGTCGGCAACAATCTTTTCGCGGGTGATGTGGCGCGGAATCTCGGCCAGAGGAAGGTGCTTCGTGACCAACCCCACGCGCAATCGTTCGCTGCACATAATCATCATCGGCTCACCCGCTAACTCCGCACCGAAGAACTCCGTGTGGCCCGTGTAGCGGAACTTTTCGCTCTGCACCGTCTCCTTGTCGAAGGGGGCGGTGACGACGGCATCCAGCTCGCCGCTCTTCAGCTCCTCGGTGGCACGGCACAACGCCTCGACGGCTGCCGCACCCGCTTCTGCGGTGGCCTTGCCCGGCTCGATGCGCTCCACGCGGCCGCACTCGACCAGATTTACACGCCCCTCGCGGGCCTCCGAGGCCGATTTTATCTTCACCACCTCGCACGCCTCTAACTCCTGAATCCCCTTGCGGTAGAAGTTCATGGCCGCCTCCGAGCCGTAGAGAATCGGGGTGCAAAGCTCCGTAAGGAGGGGGTTGGAGATGGTTTTGAGGATGACCTCCCAGCCGATGCCGTTCGTGTCACCCTGTGTGATTCCTATTTTGAGTAAATTTTCAGTCATTCGTTTGGTTACCTTTCAATCGGCAAATGTAACAATTATTCTCCGAGTAAGCAACGACTTACGCCGAAATTTTATTGCTTTGAGAGCCTGCGACGGAACTCGGCGCAGACGATGCCCGTGGCCATGGCCACATTGAGCGATTCGCTGGTGGGGCGGTCGGTCGGGTAGGGCGGGATGAAGAGCTTGTGCGAGACGTATCGTTCGATGGCCGGCGAGATGCCGCGCCCCTCGTTGCCCATGATGATAAGCCCCTCGCGGGTCAGCTCCGAGGCGTAGATGTTCTCCCCCTCGAGGAAGGTGCCGTAGCGGGGGATGCCGGCCTGTGCGGCCGCCTCCAAAAACGGCTCTAACGGGGTGTAGTGAACCCTTACGCGCAGAATCGCCCCCATCGTGGCCTGCACTACCTTGGGGTTAAAGCAGTCGGCCGAGTCCATCGAGCAGACGATGTCCGTGATGCCGAACCAATCGGCCAGGCGGATAATCGTCCCTAAGTTGCCCGGGTTCTGCACCTCGTCCAAGACCAGCACCAGCACACCGCGCAGCTGCTCGATGCGGAGTTTGTGGCGCGGCTGTTCGACCACGGCCACCGCCTTCGAGGGGCTTTTCAGAAGCGATACGCGTTCCAGCTCCTTGCGTGTGACGCACTCTACCTCCGCCCCTTCGAACAACCCCTCCAGGGCAAAAATCTTGCGGATGCGCAACCCCGAGGCGCAAATCTCCGCGATGAGCTTCTCCCCCTCGGCCACGAACAACCCCTGCTCGTCGCGCGCCCGTTTGTCGGCCAGCGACCGCACCAACTGTATTTCGGCTTTAGTCATGTTTTTCGATGATGTGTGTTTCGCCTTCAATGGCTAAATAACTCTCCGCGAAGAGGTTGCGACACTCCTCCAAGAGCGGGCCCAGCTCCTTGTAGCGGGCCGAGAAGTGGCCGATGAGGAGCTTGCGCGCCTCGGCCTTGAGGGCCGCTTTCACGGCATCGGTCGTCGTCGAGTGGCCGCGCTCCTTGGCGATGCGCTGCTCGGCGGCGGCGTAGGTCGCCTCGTGGTAGAGCAGATCGACCCCTCGGCAGAGCGTGGCCGCCTTGGCCGAGAAGTTCGTATCCGAGAGGTAGGCATACGCGCGGGGCGCATAGGGGCGATAGGTCAGCTCGCTGTTGGGAATCTGCTCACCCCCTTCGAGCCAGATATCCTCGCCCCGCTTGGCGGCCGTAATCTGCTCAATCGAGAGGCCGTATTTGAGAATTTTGAACTTCTCGACATTCAGTGGCGGCTCCTTCTCGCGGAAGAGGAAGCCGGCCGTCGGCACCCGATGGCGCAGCGGAATGCTCCACACCTCGATGGTGCGGTTCTCCATCAAAAGGCGGTGTTTCGTCGTATCGACCTCAATCCACTCCACGGGGTAGGGCAGCTCCTTGTCGAAGAACTTCAGATGGGCCTCCAACATCTCCCCAAAGGGGGCCGGTGCGTAAATTTTGAGCGGTGTCCGCTTGCCGTACAGCCCCAGCGTCGAGATGAACGGGAAGATGCCGAATACATGGTCCCCATGCAGGTGTGAAATAAACACCTCCCTGATTTTCAGTGGATTGATTCCGTATCGAATCAGCTGTTGCTGCACACCCTCCCCCGCATCCACCAGGTAGTACTGCTCGTGGATGGCAACCACCTGCCCCGAAGGGTGGCGGTGGATTGTAGGCTTGGCAGAAGCCGACCCCAATATGGTTACTTTGAAACTCATCCTTTTTTTGTTTTCGATTTTATAGGGCATATTTTGTCCTTTCTCGCTTGCCTTGAATGGGCAGTACCATTTGTACAGCCCATCCAAGCCAACCTTCGGTCAGGCCAAAATCTGCACCTCTAAAATCAAAAACGGGTTCTAATTTATGTGTGGGGCGGATATTCGTTTTGCCCTTTCAGTTTTCACTTTTCAGTTTTCCCCTTTCACCTTTCACTTTTCCCCTCGTTTATTTTCGGAGGAATCGTTCGCAGTCGAGGGCGGCGATGCAACCCGAACCGGCGGCGGCAATGGCCTGGCGGTAGTGGGGGTCTTTCACATCACCGGCGGCAAAGACACCCTCCACGGAGGTCTTCGAGGTCCCCGGCTCGACCTTGATATAGCCCTCCTCGTCCAGCTCGAGCTGGCCCGCAAAGAGGTCGGTGTTGGGGTGGTGACCGATGGCGAGGAAGAATCCGGCCACGTCGAGCGTGCGCTCCGAGCCGTCCGTCTTGCGCACCTTGACACCCGTCACGCCCATCATATCGTCGCCCAGCACCTCGGCCGTGTTGTACTCGAACAGCACCTCGATATTGGGCGTGTCGAATACGCGCTGCTGCATCGCCTGCGAGGCACGCAGGTAGGGCTTGCGGACAATCATATAGACCTGGCGGCAGAGCGAGGCGAGGTAGGTGGCCTCCTCACAGGCCGTATCGCCACCGCCCACCACCGCTACATCGCGCTTGCGGTAGAAGAAGCCGTCGCACGTTGCGCAGGCACTCACGCCCTGGCCGCGGAACTTCAGCTCCGACGGGAGGCCGAGGTATTTGGCCGTGGCACCCGTAGCCACGATGAGGCTCTCGGCCTCGATTTTCGTCCCATCCTCTACCTCGACCACGAAGGGGCGCGACGAGAGATCCACGCGCGTGATGCTGCCCGTGCGAATCGTCGTGCCGAGGTTTTCGGCCTGCTTGCGCATGGCCGTCATCAGCTCGTTGGCGTCGATGCCGTCGGCAAAGCCCGGGTAGTTCTCAATCTGGGTGGTGGTCGTAAGCTGTCCTCCGGGCTGGATGCCCTCGTAAAGCACGGGGGCCAGGTTGGCACGCGAGAGGTAGATGGCAGCCGTGTAGCCCGCGGGGCCGCTGCCGATAATCAAGGTTTTTACCGTTTCCATGGTTTGTGTCGTATCGTTTAATTTGTCTCTATCAACTGTTTTTCGTGCGCCTCCAACTCCTCAAAGGGGCTGGTTTGTGCGCCCGTAAGGTCGAAGGTGGCCCAAAGTCCCCCGTGGCGGACACGGAGGATGCTCTCTGCTACGAGGTACTCGACAATCTCGTAGATGGGAGGCAGTACATACCGTCCCGTGCGGTCGATAAGCCCCATGCCGCCTTCGCACTCCACCACGGCACGCCCTTCGTAAAAGTCATCCGCCCAGCGAAAGCGCGGCTCGATGACCCATACGCCGTCGCGGTCCATGTAGCCGAAGCCGGCCGCTGTCTCCGCTGCCGTCAGCCCCTCGAACTCGTTGCCTCGCCAAAGGAGCCTTTCGCCCGAAGGTGCGGCTTCGTACGCCTCCTCCCTATCGCACAGCAGTCCTTCGGTGTAGGTCGCCTCGTCCTCCTCCGAAGCATCCGGCATCAGCGCGGCCAACGCCTCCGCATCGCGCCTTTGCGCACCGCCCACCTCGGCATGCCAGGGACGAATCGCCTCGATGCGTTGCCCCGTCCAGCGCAGGTTCTCGCTCTTGAGGTTGTTGTGCGCCACATCGAGCCGCCGCAACTCCTCCTCCAACTCCGTGAGGGCCTTTCGCAACCTCTCCGCAGGCAACGTGTTGAACAGCTCCCAGAGCGATTCGCCCCGCAGGGGTTGCAAAAAGAGCGTCGCGCGGAGCGGTCGCCCCTCGTGGTCCTGCCATTGCAGCTCGTCGGGCAACATCCGAATCGGCGCCAGAGCCGGGCTGTGCAGTCGTTCCAATTTCGAGACCAAACGCTCCAGGCGTAGCCCGATGGCGGGTGTGAGGGGCATGGCCAGCAGGTACAGCTGCCCCTCACACCGGATTTCGGCCTCGATGGTCATGCTCGTTCGATGCAGGGCCGGCATCCCCTGCACGGTGAGCATCACTTCGCATTCGCCCAGCGTGCGCAGGGCATGTCGAGACAACAACAACGCCTCGCTGAAGGTGTATATCGTGGTTCGCATCCTACTCCGTTTTTACGCTGATGGAACCAATATCGAGCATGGCAACCAGCTCGGCCGCCGAGGCGTTGAAGCTCATCCCGCGGAAGGGCGGTATGGCACGCATTCCCTTGATGGCGCGGATGGCCTCCTCGAACGGGGCGGGCATGATGCTCGATGCCTCGTAGAGGGTGCGTGCATGGCGGTTGAGCGGCAGCGGCTCATCGGCCGAGGGGAAGAAGAGGGTGCGCTCGTCGCCTGTGCCGATGTGGATGTTGATAAGCAACACCTCGCCGTCGGTCGTATGGAGGGCGCGAATCTGTCGGGCCACCTCCTCCAGCTCTTCGGCTGTGCCGTCCGTCGCCTCGCCATCGGTGATGTTGAAGACGATGGGCGGGAAGCTGTTGCGATGCTCCTCGCGGGCAATCCAGCGTGCCACCAGGTCGCGGGCCGTGCGCAACGCCTCAATCATCGGAGTCTTGCCGGCCGCCTTCGGTCGAATCCACTCGGGTGTCTGCACCTCGCGCAACGTGGAGCTGCCGTCGGGCAGCTTCAGCTCGATGCTCTGCCGAATCATGCGGACGGGACGAGCGGCCAGCTCCTCCACCGAAATCATCTCGTCGCCCCCTTCGAGGAGCGACGAAACCTCGTCATCGCCCGAGTAGCCCCAGACGGCGATGTCGTAGTAGTCGCGTATGCCTTCGGTACGTCGGGCGCGCTCGATAAGCTCGAACAGCAGTTCGTTGGTAACCATCGAGACGGCCTTCGCCTTCGAGGTGCGGATGCCGCGAAACGAAATCTCTTCGCCCATCGACCCCGAACCATCTACCAGCAGGAGAAAGGCTGCGCGTTGTTCTCGTGTAATAGTTTGTCTGTACATGAAAGATGATGATAGGCTAATTCAGTCCGCGCACGGTGCGGAAATCGGCCATTCGCTCCTCCATGGTCTCACAATCCAACCCGTAGCTTACAGCCATATCGACCCCGCAGTCGCGCAGACGGTCGGCATCGGTCATGCGGCGGAACGACTCGCGGGCATTGCGACCCGCCTCAATCGCCTCACGAACCTCCTCCACCGAGGGGGTGTGACCCAACAGGGAGGCATACACCTGCTCGGCCCAGCTGTGGGCGTAGTCGGCATAGTGCATGGAAAAGACACGGAAGGCGTTGTCAATCTCGGCGAGTGTCGTGAATTGCCGCTCCTCGATTTGGGCGACAATGCGGTCGGCCTCCCGTTTCGTGATAAACTGACCTGCTATGTCCAGCCAGCGACCGGCTCCGTTGTAACGCTCGGTCGATGCCCCCTGTTCGAGCATGGCCCCCAGCGAGGCTACGATGGCGCGGTTATAGAGCGTCAGACCTCGTTGCAAAGCCGCTGCACGAATGTGTACGCGGTTGTAGGTATAAACAGGACTGTCGGGGTTCATCTCCTCAATCGAGTGGAGCATATCCACGGCGTGAAGCATCGCCCCGGCAGTATAGGGATTGTGTGATTCAAAGTTAATGACGTCGCGCATGATGTTGCGCTTGTCGCGTTTGGGCCACTTCTCCTTGTCGCGCACCGTGCCGTAGCTCGTCAGATTGACGGCCGGCAACAGGAACGAACGCTCCTCCTTTTCGAGCAGGTAGGAGTAGGGGAAGGCCGACGTGTCGTGATGGCGCGAGTGGTGACCCATGACCATCGTAAAGGCCCCTTCGAGGGCCGGCGCCATGATGTAGGCTCCGCTGGCAAATTTGCAGCCGCGCGGATGGACGGCCTGGTGAACCGCACCGCTCTTGAAGAGGTGGTTGCTCTGGTTCGAGCCGCTACCGGCATTGAAGAAGGAGAACATGCCGGCAATCAGGAGCGAGGATTTGTGGTGCGAGACGGTGTAGGGGCCGGCAAAGATGGCCGCCGCCTCGCCATTCTCGCAGTGCGAGTTGGCAAAGAAGAGCGAATCGGCCGCCGTGAATCCCTTGTCCAGGATGCAGCTCTCACCGATGAAACAACGCTCCACGGTCGCCCCGTTGGCCATGCGCGACCCCTCGCAGGCGATGAAGTCGTAGGCTTTGACATCGACCCCGACGCAACTGTCGTCGAGCAGCGTACCATTGACCAGGGCCGAGGCTCCGTCAATCGTCACGCGGTTGCCGATGCGCACCTCGCGCAGAAACCTTGCCCCCGAGAGGAAGCAATCTTCGCCCACCTCGCCCAGCGTGCTGCGACGTGCCTCGACCACCTGCTCCACGGCCGCTTCGAGCCGCTCGATGAGTTGCGGGCGGTGGCGGTAGAGGGCCATCAGGTAGGCAACCTGCGCACTCATCGTATCGCAGATTTTGACCGTGCGCCCCTCGCATTCGTTCATCGTGGCCACCATGACCCCGTTGCCGAAGGTCGATTCCTTGCGGCATTGCAGGGCGGTAATCTGTTCGATGGTGGTGCGGGCGCCGATGCGGTAGTTCGCCACATAGGAGCGGATGATGCGCGCCCCGCTGTGCAACTCAATCTCGCCACCCAGGCGACTCTGCTGCAACTGCTCGGGGCGAAAATCCTCCGCTACGCGAATCTTCGACCAATCTTCGGCCGTGGTTCCCAGCCGCTCAATGGCCTCAATCTCTGTGGATGTCAGGTTCCTCATACCGTCAAAAATCTGCCTATCAACCGCAAATATATGGATTTAGACTTAAAATTCAAAACGATTTCCCGCCAAGTCGATGCGAAAATCGCCCTCGTCGGTGTAGATGGTGGCCCGTCCCTGCCGAAAGGGTTTCACGCTGCGGCAGGGCGGTGCGGTCAGTACGACCCGACCCGCGGGGTCGATAAAGTGCCACACCTCGCCCAGGCGGACGGCCGCCAACCCCTCCGAAAAGTCGTACCCCTCGTCGTAGAGGGGCGGAATGACCACCTCGTCGCCGCGTCGAAAGCCCCACAACCCCTCCTCCGAGAAGTAGAGTTCGGGCCACGGCTCGGTGATTGTTGCAAAAGGCTTGCCGAGCAGCTCGATAAGGGGACGGCAGAGGAGCGTATTGGGCCGACGGCGCAGCAGCGACCGCGCTATGCGATAGCGAAGGGCCAACCCTTTGCGGGCAAAGAGGTGCAAAATCTCCCGAAGGGCCGCATCCTCGGCCGGATGGCGGCTGTCGATCAGCAGCCCCTCGCGGTGGCCGTAGCGGGCATGGAGTGTCGGATCGAGGCTCAAGGCGTGGAGGGCGGTGGAGAGCAACGCCACCGAGAAGTCGTCGAGTGTCGAATCGAAATCTTCGGCCGTGCGGAGCGGGTGTTGGTAGGCGGCCGTTCCCAGCTCCGGCGATTTTTCGCCCGCCATCTCGGGCAGAAACATCCCGTCGCGGTCAATCAGATGCAGCTCGCCCGCACCATCGACGATGATATTCTCCGGCTTCAGGTCGCCATGCGCCCAGGGGGCTTGCAGCAGCTCGACTCCCAGACGGTCGAACCGCTCCGAAAGCTCCGCCAGCTGGGTCCTATCCTGCCTTTCGAGGGCGCGTTGCAGGGTGCAGGTCAGCTCCTCGCCCTCGACCCAGGGAATCAGCACCACATCGACCCATCGTCCGTGGGGAGGATTGTCGTAAATGTACAGCTCCCGCTCGTGGTAGGCCTCGCCGTAGATGCGGCGCAGGTTCGGATGCAGGTGGAAGTAGCAGCGCAAGGCATATCTTTTCTCCTCCATTCGAACGGGGAAGGTGACGGCCGAGTTGCCGATCCGGTAGCGAATCCGCCCCGTCGGCTCATGCTCGAAGCGGAGCTTGTCGAGCGTGCGAAACAGGCCGTAAGGATCCTCCACCGAAAAGAGATATTGCCGTAAGGTAAACATTCAAAAATTTACAAAAAGAATCCGTCTAACAAGGCTCTTTCGGCATCTGCCTTGCCCGAAAAATGCTCACATACGCTTTAGTATGCTGCGCTTTTTCGGACTGCGAGCAGCTTCAAAATAGCTCTTGTTGTACGAATTCGGGAAAGAGAAAAGGGGGCCAAACTTGTTGGCCCCCTCCGATACGTTTTTTAGTGGCAGTGGCCGCAATCGCAACCCTCGCCATGGTCGCCGCAACCCTCCTCGCAGTCGCCACCGCAGTGGCCGCACGAGCAGCCGCCCTGCAAATCCTCGGGCGTTACGTCGCGTACCGAGATCACCTCGACCTCGAAATTGAGGGTCTTGCCGGCCATCGGGTGGTTGAAGTCCATCTTGACGGTCGTCTCGCCAACCTCCTTCACCAGACCCAGCATGCGGTTGCCCTGGGCATCGGCCATCGGAATCTGCGAACCGACGAAGAGAATATCCTCGGCCAGCTTGCCATCGACCATGAAGATATCCTTCGGCAGATCGACGATTGCCTGCTCGATTACCTCGCCATAGCCATCCTTCGGCTCGAGCGTGAAGGCTACCTTTTCGCCCGGCTCCTTGCCCTCGATGGCTGCCTCGAATTTCGGGAGCAGCATACCCGTACCAAAGATAAACTCCAGGGGCTGACCCGGACGCGACTGGTCGGCCACCTGGCCGTCCACGGTGAGCTTGTAATCCACAGCCACCATCTTATTTGCAGCAACTTGCATAGTATTCCGTGTTTTAATGTGTTGTAATTCGTTGTTTTGCGCAGCAAAATTAACCTATTTGCACCGAGTTGCCAAATTTTGTGCAATCTTTTTGATGGGAATTCAGCGAAGAACCCTTTGAAGAAGCATCAACGAGTCGGGGTTTTGTGGCGAACACCCTTCCCGCACTTCGCATAACCTGTCCCTTTCTTGAGGGTATCGTCATAAAAACAACGACTTCCGGCCGGATTCTGTCGGAAGTCGTTGTTTATGAGGGTAGCCGCAAAGGGTTACTCCTGGTTCACGCAGCAGAGGTTTCTGTCGCCGTAGCCGTTGTCGATTTTCGAAACGTAGGGGAAGAACTTCGCCTCGCGGACCCAATCGAGCGGGAAGGCGGCCTCCTCGCGCGTGTAGGGGTGCGACCACTCGCCGCACAGCTCCTCGGCCGTGTGGGGTGCCATCTTCACCATGTTATCCTCCTGACCCACAGCCGCCTCGCATTCGCGCTTAATACGAATCATCGTTTCGATGAAGCGGTCCATCTCCTCCTTCGGCTCCGACTCCGTAGGCTCGACCATCAGCGTCTCATGCACGGGGAACGAGAGGGTGGGGGCGTGGAAGCCGTAGTCCATCAGGCGGTGGGCAATATCGCCGCAGTCGATGTTGTATTCCTTCTTGAAGTGCGTCAAATCGAGAATCATCTCATGTGCCACGCGCCCCGTCTGGCCCGTGTAGAAGGTGCGGTACTCCGAAGCGAGGGCCGAGGCCATGTAGTTGGCATTGACAATCGCCATCTCGGTCGCTTTGCGCAGCCCCTCCTCACCGAGCATCTTGATATAACCATAGGTAATCGGGAGCAGCAGGGCCGAACCCCAGGGCGAGGAGCTGACGGCCGTGATGCCCTCTTCGCCACCCGTCGCCACAATCGGGTGCGAGGGGAGGAAGGGTTTGAGGGCCTCCGTGGCGCAAATCGGACCTACACCCGGACCGCCACCGCCGTGGGGCATGGCAAAGGTCTTGTGCAGGTTCAAGTGGCAGACATCGGCACCGATGTAGCCCGGATTCGTCAGACCCACCTGGGCGTTCATGTTGGCACCATCCATATAGACCATACCGCCCGCATCGTGTACGGCATCGACAATCTCGCGGATGCCGCTCTCGAACACGCCGTGGGTCGAGGGGTAGGTGACCATCAGACCGCACAGCTCCGAGCTATGCTCCTCGGCCTTCTTTTTCAAATCCTCGACATCAATATTGCCGTTCGCATCGCAGGCCACGGTGACAATCTTCATGCCCGCCATGGCGGCCGAAGCGGGGTTCGTGCCGTGGGCCGAGGCGGGAATCAGCACGATGTTGCGGTAGCCCTGGCCACGGCTCTGGTGGTAGGCGCGAATCACCATCAGACCGGCATACTCGCCTGCCGCGCCCGAGTTGGGCTGCAACGAGCAGGCGGCAAAGCCCGTGATGGTGGCAAGGTCGCGCTCCAGCTCCGCGATAAGCTCCGTGTAGCCCTCCGTCTGGTCGGCGGGGGCGAAGGGGTGCATATTTTGGAAGCCGCTGAGCGAGAGGGGCTGCATCAGGGCCGCCGCGTTGAGTTTCATCGTACACGAGCCGAGCGAAATCATCGAGTCGGCCAGCGAGATATCACGATGCTCGAGTCGCTTGATGTAGCGCATCAGCGCACTCTCCGATCGGTAGCGGTTGAAGACAAGCTCTTCGAGGTAGCCGCTCGTGCGGAGCAGGGCGGCGGGAATCGTCGATGCGGCATCCCCCTTCACGGCCTTCGCCTTCTTGCCCTTGGCCGTCGAGAAGATGCGGATGACGGCCTCCACCTCCTCGTCGGTCGTCACCTCGTCGAACGAGAGGCGCACGCGCTCGTCGCTCGGATAGAAGAAGTTGATGCCCTCCTCGAGCGCAATCGACTGGATGACCGAGGCTTCGGCCTCCACATCGAGCGTGTCGAAGAACGATTGGTTGGTGAGCTTGTAGCCCATCGTCTCCAGGGCGCGGGCCGTGTTGCAGGCGGCGCGGTGGGCCGTCGTGGCGGCACGCTTCAACCCCTCCGGGCCGTTGTAGATGCAGTAGAAACCGACCATCGAGGCCATCAGGGCCGAGGCGGTGCAGATGTTCGAGGTGGCACGCTCGCGCTTGATGTGCTGCTCGCGCATCTGGAGGGCCATGCGCAGGGCGCGTTTGCCGCGACGATCCACCGAGACACCGATGATGCGCCCCGGCATGTTGCGCTTATACTGCTCGCGCGTGGTCATGTAGCCGGCGTGCGGGCCTCCGAAGCCCATCGGCGTACCCAAACGCTGGGTCGAGCCGGTCACGATGTCGGCACCCCACTCGCCCGGAGCCTTCAGCAGGGCCAGCGACAAGAGGTCGGCAACGGCCGTTACCAATACCCCCTTTTCGTGGGCCTTGGCCGTGAAGTCGGCATAGTCGCACACCTTGCCGTCGGCGGCCGGATACTGCACGATGGCACCGAACTCCTTGCCCGTGAAGGTGTATTCGTCCCACTCGTCGATAATCAGCTCAATGCCGAAGGGTTCGCTGCGCGTGAGCAGCACGTCGAGCGTCTGGGGGAAGATGTTGCGGTCCACGAAGAGCTGGTTGCGCCCCTCCTTGACCGCCTCGCGCGAGCGCAGGGCAAACATCATGAGCATCGCCTCGGCCGTGGCCGTACCCTCATCGAGGAGCGAGCAGTTGCCAATCTCCATACCCGTCAGCGAGATGACGGCCGTTTGGTAGTTCAGCAGCGCCTCCAGACGACCCTGCGAAATCTCGGCCTGATAGGGGGTGTAGGAGGTGTACCAGGCGGGGTTCTCAAAGACATTGCGCACCACGGCGGCCGGTACAGCCGTGGGGTAGTAGCCCATGCCGATAAACGAACGCAACGGGCGGTTGCGGTCGGCCAGGGTGCGGATGTGTGCCGCAAATTCATACTCGCTCATCCCTTTATCGAGGGCCAGCGGTTTCTTCAGGCGGATGGATTGCGGGATGACCTGCGAAATCAGCTCATCCACGCTCTTGACACCGATTACCGAGAGCATCGCTTGCAGCTCCTCGGGATTCGTTACGCCGATGTGGCGCGAAGAGAATTGGTCAAACATTATGTTGTGGTTTTTTGTGTTTTTGCGTTTGAGAAGACAAAGGTAATATAATTTTAGATTCCGACCCCCAATTTTGACTAATACTTAAAGGTGCTGCCCCCGATAAATTCGCGCAGAACCGACGTATGGGGAATCTCCTCGTCGGGGCAGGGGACGAAGTTGTCGAGGAACTTCAGCATCCGCTTCGCCTCGTTGTACTCGGGTACCGTGTCGGGAACCTCGCGCAGAATCTTCTCGGCAAAGGGCTTCAGCACCGACAGCTCGTAGAAGAGCGACGAGTTGAGCATCACATCGGCCTCCTCCTGATAGGGGAAGATATGCTTCTCCTCACCGCGGCGCACCGAGGGGAAGCGTTTGAGGGTCGAGAGGGCATCGGCTCCGCGGGTGCGGTAGTCGCGAATCAGACGGCGCAGCATGCGGTTGTCGGTCGTCGAGATGCGTGTCAGGTTGTCCATCGCTACCGATGTGAGGCAGGAGATGTAGATGCGGAACTTCTGGTGGGCTGGGATGGCCGGTGTCAGGCGCGGATTCAGGCCGTGGATGCCCTCGATGACCAAAATCGAGCGGTCGTCGAGCTGCAAGGGCTTTTCGTGCCATTGGCGACGGCCGGTGATGAAGTCGTAGCGCGGAATCTCGACCGCCTCGCCCTGCATGAGGCGTTGCAGGTGGTTGTTGAAGAGGTCGAGGTCGATGGCCTCCAGGGCCTCGAAGTCGTACTCGCCCTGCTCATCGAGCGGGGTCTTGTCGCGGTCCACGAAGTAGTCGTCGAGCGAGAGCATCACGGGCTTCAACCCCAGCACACCGAGCTGGATGCTCAAGCGTTTCGACGAGGTGGTCTTGCCGCTCGACGAGGGTCCCGAAATCAGCACCAGACGGGTACCGTGCCGGCGGTTGGCCTCGTAGATGCGGTCGGCAATCCAGGCGAATTTGCGCTCGTGGAAGGCCTCGGCCACCTTAATCATCGCACCGGCCTGCCCCTCGCGGATGCGGCGGTTGATGGCTCCGATGGTGGGCATACCCATCATATCGACCCACGATTGGTATTCGCGGAAGACGTCGGCCATCTTCTCCTGGTGCAGTTCGCAGCTCACCTCCTCGGGGTTGGTGCGGAGCGGCAGACCGATGTAGAATCCCTTGTAGTAGGGGCGTAGGCAGAAGTGGTTCAGGTAGCCCGACGAGGGGGCCAGCGCACCGTAGAAATAGCCGATCTCCTCCCCCATCGTGTAGAGGTCGCTGTAAAGGCGCGGGCAGCTCTCCAGCAGCTCAATCTTGTCGTCAAAGCCACGCTCGGCATAGCGGGCGCGCACCTCCGAGGTGGGGAGCTTCTGGCGACGAATCGGCAGGTCGGCCTCGACGATGCGACCCAGCTCCTCGGCCAGGGCGCAGGTCTGCTCCGTGGAGAAGCGGTCGATGCCCTCCACCTCGCAGTAGAAGCCGCTTTGTCCCATCGAGTGGCGGATGTAGAGCTTGCGGTCGGGGTATTGGCGCGCCACGGCCATCTGGAGGATGAACCACGCGGTGCGTTGCAGTACGCGGATGCCGGTGAACGAGGTGGCATCCACGAAACGAATCGTAACGGGGGTATAGATGCGGTAGGATAGCTCCTTGATGCGGTTATTGACCAGCGCAGCCAGGTAGGGGTGGGCCGGATGCTCCAGGCGGGCGGTCAGCTCCGAGAGCGGGGTTCCCATCTCGACCTGCCATTCGCAGGCGTTGTTCTCGCACAATACGCGAATCGAATCTTTCATGGTGAAATCTTGTTATAAAGTGAGCTAAAGTTAGAAAATGTTTTTAATTTTGCCAAGAAAAGAGCCACAAACGATTTGTTTTGACCATGAAAAATTGCTTTTACACCCTTTTGGCGGCCCTCCTTTTGCTCCTTTCGGCCTGCACGCAACGCGAGCGCACGCTCGTCATCCTCTCGACGAACGATATGCACGGAAAGATTCAACGCTTTCCCCACCTCACGACGGCCGTCCGTGGCTGCCGCGATACGGTGGAGCAGGTGCTGCTGGTCGATGCCGGCGACCGCTGGACGGGCAACGCCTATGTGGACCGCGTGCAGCTGCCCGGGCGACCGATGGTGGAGCTGATGAATGGGTTGGGCTACGATGTGGCGACCCTCGGAAATCACGAATTCGACTTCGGCCAGGCCCACCTGGGCGGTGTGGTCGATTCGCTGTGCGCCTTTACGGTGGTCTGCGCCAACCTGACGAGCGATACGATAACCTTTCCGCAGGTGGCTCCGTGGACGATTTTGGAGCGCGACGGGTTGAAAATCGGCTTCGTGGGGGTGGTGACCAACTACGAGGGGCAGGGTACGCCGGCGGGCAACAAATCGAGCTATGTGGGGCTGCGCTTCAGCGACCCGCAGCAGGCGGCCATCGAGGCGGCCGATGCCCTGCGCGAGCGGGTGGATGTGCTGGTGCTGCTCTCGCACATGGGCCACGACCGCGACTTCGAGTTGCTTGCGCGTGAAAATCGTTACGACCTGGTTATCAGCGGCCACACGCACGAATTTCTCGATACGGTGGTCTGCGGTACGCAGCTCGGGCAGACCTATAAGGACCTGCGCAACGTGGGGGCTGCGACCCTCCGCCTCAAGGGGCGCAAGGTGGTCTCGGTGGAGTATGAGAATATCCTGACGACGGGCTATGCCCCCGACTCGGCCTGCCTCAGGGAGGTCGAACGATACTATGCCGACGAGGAGCTGAACCGCCCGATCGGGCAGCTCGCCGCGCTGGCTACGAAGGTGGGGTTGGCCAATTGGTTCGTGGAGCTGATGAAACAACCGACCCGTGCCGAGGTGGGCTTCTACCACATCGGCGGTGTGCGCCTCGATACGCTGGCCATGGGAGGTGTCGGCACCGCCACGGTCTATGACCTCGAACCCTTCTCGTCGCATGTGGCCGAGATGCGGATGACCCCCGCGGAGATGCGGAAGATGCTTCTCGCCAAATTTAACGAGCCTACGCGCGAGGGGCATCGCATCGACCTGCACTCGACAACTCCCTATACGCTGGTGGTGAACGAAAAGAACGAGGCGGTGGATGTCGAGTTTCCGACCTTGCAGGAGGGGCGCGAATACCGCGTGGCGATCTCCGACTACGCCTTTAAGAACTACCGCGACCTAACCTGCCGCGAGGGGCGCATCCGCGAGGAGCTGATGACGGATTTGATGCTCGAGGCCCTTCGTAAGGCCCCCGTTACGCCCGATAACCGCCAGCACGCCACGATTCGTCGAACGGGCGAGTAGTCGGACAACGCTCGGCTCATCGTATCGTGAAGCATCTTTGTCGGCCCGCTTTCGGTCTGTTTCAATCCGACAAAAGGCGGATTTGTACGCTTTGAAAGGTCGATTTTCTCGCAAGGGTTTGGTCGGGAACAGAGTAACTATCCGCTAAAGTACATCTTTTCAGGACCGTTATAATATCTTACCTT
>X42_Goitered_Gazelle__coassemble_64_pt1 | contig 27037 bp, 19 predicted proteins | sample X42_Goitered_Gazelle__metabat2_low_PE_007 | metagenome-assembled genome bin X42_Goitered_Gazelle
TACTTATATTTTGACCCAAGCGCCGCTTTTGGCATCATTACCTTTTTTGTTGAGCTAACTCATAACTCTCAATTTTCAACTTTCCGTATTCGTAGCAGCACATAGGGTGTTTCGGGCAGTTGCACCACGCGGTGGCCCGTGTCGTAGTGGCGGTAGTTGATGCGCTCGGTGGCCTCGAACAGGGTGGGGTACTCCTCGATGGTCATATCCCAGAGGTTGATGATCTCCACGCGGAACTTATCCCCCTTTTGGATGCGCTTAAAGTGCGAGTTCGAGTCGGGCAGGTTGAAGACCCAGTCGCGCACAATCTGTTGGCCGAAATAGACAAAGAAGTACCCCTCGCCGGCCGTGGAGGTCTGCTCGTCGCGGCTGATGTCGGCCGGACGAATCGGGTGGGGTGCCTCCTCGACAATCTTGCGCAGGAAGGCGATGCGCTTCCAACTCTCACCGCGCAGCACGCTGCCATCCGACCAATAGACCCAATCCGCACGCTCCGGGTCGCGGTAGCACTCGCCGTGGGTGACGTAGATGCCGCCCATGATGCCGTTCGTTACGAGGTGGGTCATAAACTGCGGACTCCAACGGGCCCAGCGCATCTGCGTATTCCCCTCGTAGCCAATCTCGTCGGCAATGACCGGCTTGCGGAAAATCTGGCGCATCGTGCCGGCGGCCGTCATCGTGTAGAGCGGACCCTCGTCCTGGAAACTCACATGGGTATATTCGGGCAGATGGTAGTCGTAATAGACGGCCGAGCCGCCATGAATCGAGCAGAGGTGACGATAGGGGTCGGCCGCCACGACAATACGGGTCAGGGTGGCCCAATCTTCATACTTTTTCGTCCGCACCAAATCCCACTCGTTGGCCAGCGACCACCAGACATTGCGGTAGCTCCCGACGCGGGCTACGAGGTACTCCAGGTAGCGACGGTCGAACTCCTCGCCCATATCGTCAAAGCCCCAGACCCCCTTGTCGTAGGGGTGGAATAGAATCAGATCGGCCTCGATGCCCAGCTGTTGCAGGTCGAGGATGCGGCGGTCCACATTTTGGAAGAAGCGGGGATTGGGACGCGAAAAATCCCACTCGTAGTGGATATTTCCCTCCGCATCGACCGACTTCGAAACCATCTCGAAGGGGAAGAGGGTCGGGGCATCATGCTCGGTGGGGTAGTCCTTCGGCAGGATGCAGAAGCGGGTCTTGTTGAAGCCCGTCCGGGCAAGCGATTCGAGGGTCTGCTGCTGAATCTCGGGACGGAACAGCGCGAGGGCATAGGTCGTCGTGCCGAAGGGGTGGTAGTGCGTGCCGTCGGCATAGCGGAATCCCAATCCGTCGGCTGCGACCGGACCGTGGTTTCCGGCCGAGGGGGCGGTGGCCTCGATGGTCCCTTTTTGGCGATTCATGGCGCGGGCCGAGCTGCGCGTAAGGTAGCTCCAGCGACCCTCGTCGGTAGGCATAAAGCGGATGCGGTAGGTGTTGTCACCATCGTAGAAGCCCCTTACGGTGAGGCTCTTATCTCCGTTGGTGAAGGTGGCCTCCAGCGTCACATCAAAGGGGTTTTCGGTGGCTTCGTGGTGGAACGACAGCTCGGCACAGCCCCACTTTTCGACTTTGGTTTGTGCCTGGAGTGCGGTGGCTGCCAATAGGAGCAGCAGGGTCAGCAGGTGTTTCATCGTTGTTGGGTTCATGGTTCGTATCTACAAAGATAGAAAAAGGGGAGCGATTCTGCAACCGCTCCCCGTATTTATCGGCCGTAAAGGTGCTATACAAGCCCCTGCGCCAGCATGGCGTTGGCCACCTTCATAAAGCCGCCGATGTTGGCACCGACAACGTAGTTGATGTAGCCATCCTCCTGCTTGCCGTAGCGCACGCAGACCTCGTGGATGTTCTTCATGATGGCGTGCAGCTTCTCGTCCACCTCCTCGGGCGACCACGTCAGGCGCATCGAGTTCTGGCACATCTCCAGACCCGAAGTAGCCACACCACCGGCATTCGATGCCTTGCCCGGGGCGTAGAGCAGTTTGTGCTGCTGGAAGATGCGGATGGCCTCGGGCGTTGAGGGCATGTTGGCACCCTCCGTGACACAGATGCAGCCGTTATCGACCAGCATTTGGGCCTCCTCGCCGTTCAGCTCGTTCTGCGTGGCGCAGGGCATGGCAATATCGCACTTCTCGCCCCAGGGACGCTTGCCCTCGTGATAGACGGCCGAGGGATACTGCTCGGCATACTCCTTGATGCGGCCGCGGAAGATGTTCTTCAACTCCATCACATACTCCCACTTCTCGAGGTCGATGCCGTCGGGGTCGTAGATGTAACCCGTCGAATCGGAGAGGGTTACCACCTTGGCACCCAGCTCGATGGCCTTGCGGCAGGCATATTGTGCCACGTTACCCGAACCGGAGATGCAGACCGTCTTGCCCTCGAACGACTCCCCGCGCGTGGCGAGCATCTCTTGGGCAAAGTAGCAGGCACCGTAGCCCGTAGCCTCGGGACGAAGCGGCGAACCGCCCCAATCGCGCCCCTTACCGGTGAGCGTTCCCGTGAACTCGTCGCGCAGTCGCTTGTATTGTCCGAACATGTAGCCCACCTCGCGGCCACCGACACCGATATCACCGGCCGGCACGTCGGTATCCTGCCCGATGTGCTTCTGCAGCTCGGTCATGAACGATTGGCAGAATTTCATCACCTCGTTGTCCGATTTGCCTTTGGGGTTGAAGTCCGAACCGCCCTTACCGCCACCCATCGGGAGGGTCGTCAGCGAGTTCTTGAAGGTCTGCTCAAAGGCGAGGAACTTCAAAATCGAGAGGTTCACCGAGGGGTGAAAACGAATCCCGCCCTTGTAGGGGCCGATGGCACTGTTCATCTGCACGCGGTAACCGCGGTTAATCTCGATTTCGCCCTTGTCGTTGAGCCAGGGGACACGGAAGATGATGACACGCTCCGGCTCGGCAATGCGCTCCAGAATCTTCATCTTTTGCAGCACGGGGCTGGCTACGATGTGCGGGGCAAGCGACTCGGCCACCTCACGCACGGCCTGGTGAAACTCCGGCTCGTTGGGGTTCTTGGCTACGATTTTGGCCATGAACTCCTCGACAAACTGTTCTACTTGGTTATTCATACGGCTTTTTGGTGTTTTTTGTTCCTTTTCCGAGGGGCAAAGTTACGTTTTTATGTCCTATTCTGCAACATTTTTTATAGGCTAAAAGCGTGCTTGCCCCCTTATTGCTTGCTGTTGCGCGGAATGGACGGGTAATTTGCTTACAGATTGAAAGAAAAAAGAGGAATCTCGTATAAGAAATTCCTCTGAATTTTCAAAACATCGCATCCCCCGATTACGGCTTGGCGAAGCCGAAACCGAGATAGACATTCTCGTAGTTCTCCAGGAGCGACGAGATGGTCTTCAGGTAGGAGATTTTCGAACCGAGCGTGCGAATCATATTGACGAGCTTCGTCACGGGGAAGACGAGCTTCAGCTCCTTGCCCGAGATGTAGGCGTAGCCCGACATCGTGCCGAGGTTCTTCAGCAGACCCGAACCCGAGAAGTGGAGGGTGATTTTGTGGGTCGCGGTGTCGAACTCGTAGGTGCCGCTCAGATTCTTGGCCATGCCGAGCTGGGCGGTGAAGGTGTTGTCGTCGTTGAAGGTGAACGAGGCCGCACCCTCCTTGATGCCGATGAACGAGTAGGCCTTCTCGAGGCGGGTCGTGACGGTCGATTCCATGGCCGAACCACCGAGCGACGAGAGGATGTTCTCGCTCTCGAACTTCACGGCGGGCTGCTTGTAGCTCCACGCGCCGTTCAAGGCGGCATCCGACAGCGCGCCGTTGGTCACCTTGTCGGCAATTTCGGTAACGGCCGAGCCGGCCACCTGCTTCAACAAATCGCCCCACGACTGTGCCGAGGCGGTCGAGATGGTCGCCACGAGGGCAACCACAGCAATCATAAGTCTCTTCATTTTATTAAATAGGTATTAAAGTTTTTCCAATTCGTTGAGCCACATCTTTGCCGAGGCATCGGAGGGCATGCGCCAATCGCCACGGGGCGAGAGCGAGAGTAACCCCGCCTTCGGGCCGTCGGGCATCGCCGAACGCTTGAACTGCTGCGAGAAGAAGCGTCGGAAGAAGACCTTGAGCCACTTGAGAATCACCTCGCGGTCGTACTCCCCACGGAAGGCCTCTTCGGCCATGTAGAGAATCTTGGCGGGGGCATAGCCCGAGTTGAGGAAGTGGTAGAGGAAGAAGTCGTGCAACTCGTAGGGGCCGACCAGGTCCTCGGTCTTTTGGCTGATTTTGCCCTCGTCGTTGGCCGGCAGCAACTCCGGACTGACGGGGGTGGCCACCACATCGTGCAGAATCTCGCCGATGCGCTGCTGCTCGGCCTTCGTGGCGGCCCACGAAACGAGCTTGCGCACCAGGGTCTTGGGGATTGAGCCGTTGAGGCCGTACATCGACATCTGGTCGCCGTTGTAGGTGGCCCAGCCGAGGGCCAGCTCGCTCAAATCGCCCGTGCCGATGACCAGCCCGCCGTATTTGTTGGCCAAATCCATCAGGATTTGCGTGCGCTCGCGGGCCTGGGCATTTTCGTAGGCGGCCGAGCGGTCCGAGGGGTCGATCGCAATATCGCGGAAGTGTTGCAGGCAGGCCTCCCGAATCGGAATCTCGAGCAGCGTAATGCCGAGCAACTCCATCAGCTCCAGCGCGTTGTGATAGGTGCGGTCGGTCGTGCCGAAGCCCGGCATCGTGACACCCAGAATCCCCTTGCGGTCGAGGCTCAATTTGTCGAAGGTGCGCACCACAGCCAGCAGGGCGAGGGTCGAATCCAACCCGCCCGAGATGCCGATGATGGCACACTTCGAGCCGATGTGTTTCATGCGCTTGGCCAGGCCGTGCGACTGAATCTCGAACAGCTCCTCGCAGAAGGCATCCTCCGCACCCGCCTCGGGCAGGAAGGGGAGGGGGTTGATGCTGCGGTCGAGGGTCGAACTCTGCATCGGGTCGGGAATCTCCATTTCGATTACCGTATTCTCCGACCCCGACTCATTGACACGGAACGAGGTGTTGCGCTGGCGTTGGAACTCCAGCAGTTCGATATCCACATCGGCCACGATGAGCTTCTCCTCCAACGAGAAACGCTCCGTCTCGGCCATCAGACGACCGCTCTCGGCAATGAAGGCCTTGCCGGCAAAGACCAAATCGGTCGAGGATTCGCCAAAGCCGGCCGAGGTATAGACATAGGCCGAGAGGGTGCGTGCCGATTGCTGGATGACCAGCTGGCGCAGGTAGTCGTGCTTGCCCACCGCCTCGGGCGAGGCCGAGAGGTTGAAAATCACCTTCGCGCCATCCAGGGCCAACTGCGACGAGGGTTGCCGTGCCACCCAGAGGTCCTCGCAAATCTCTACACCGAACTCCACGCCGTTGACCTCGAAGGTCAGCTCGACCCCGAAGTCGCACAGCGTATCGCCCACGCGGATTTGCTCCTCCGTGATGCCGGCACCCGACGTAAAGACACGATTTTCGTAGAACTCCGAGTAGTCGGGGATGTAGCTCTTCGGCACCACACCCAAAATCTTACCCTGCGAAAAGACGACGGCGCAGTTGTAGATGGCCGAGCCGTGGCGCAGGGGCGCACCCACGATGCCCACCAGGGGGAGTGCGCGGCTCTTGCGGACGAGCTGCACGAGGGCCTTCTCGGCCCCCTTGAGGAGTGTGGGTTGGAGCATCAAATCGCCGCAGGTGTAGGCCGTGAGCGACAGCTCCGGAAAGGCGACAATCTCCGCACCGCGCGTGGCAGCCTGCTCCATGAGGTGCAGGATGCGCGAGGCGTTGAATTGGCAGTCCGCCACCTCGACGTGCGGTACGGCGGCCGCCACCTTCAAAAATCCGTATTGGTTCATAACCACTTGGTGCTAAAGAGTTGCTATTTGGCCCACAGTTGAGCCAGGTTGAGAATCACCTGCTCGGCCTTCTGCATGGTGGTCAGCGAGCAGTACTCGAATTTGCCGTGGAAGTTCATGCCGCCCGTGAAGAGGTTGGGGCAGGGCAGCCCCATGAACGAGAGGCGCGCACCATCCGTACCACCGCGAATCGGTCGCACGAGGGGCTTGACACCGGCCTCCTGCATCGCCTCGATGGCGCGGTCGATGACCTGCGGGTGGGGAGCCACCATCTTGCGCATGTTGTAGTATTGGTCTTTGAGCGTCACATTGACCACATCGCCCCCGTATTTGGCACGCAGGAAATCCATGGCCGACCAGATGAAACGCTTGCGCTGCTCGAAGCGGTCGGCATCGTGGTCGCGGATGATGTACGAAAGCTGTGCCTTCTCGACCGTGCCGCTCATGCCGACGCAGTGGAAGAAGCCTTCGTAGCCCTCGGTGTGTTCGGGACGCTCCCAGGCGGGCAGCAGCTGCATGAACTCGCCCGCCACCTCGATGGCGTTAATCATCTTGTTCTTGGCGTAGCCCGGGTGTACGTTGCGACCCTGAATCTCCACCTTGGCCGAGGCGGCGTTGAAGTTCTCGTACTCCAGCTCACCCTCCATGCCGCCATCGACCGTGTAGGCAAAGTCGGCACCGAATGCGGCCACGTCGAAGAAATCGACACCGCGACCAATCTCCTCGTCGGGCGTGAAGCCGATGCGAATCTTGCCGTGCTTGCATTCGGGGTGGGTGAGGAGGTACTCGGCGGCGGTCATGATCTCTGCCACACCCGCCTTGTCATCGGCACCGAGCAGCGTGGTGCCGTCGGTGTGAATCAGCGTGTGGCCCTTGAAGAAGGCGAGTTCGGGGAAATCCTCCACGCGCATCGTGAGGGCGGCATTGAGCTTGATGTCGGCTCCGTCGTAGCACTCGATGATGTGGGGCTTGATGTTCGCACCGCTCATGTCGGGTGCCGTATCCACATGGGCAATGAAGCCGATGACGGGGGCCGCCTCGCAGCCCTCGGAGGCGGGAATCGTACCCATCACATAGCCGTATTTGTCCATCGTGACGTCGGTCATGCCGAGGGTCAGCATCTCCTCCTTGAGGGCCTCCAACAGCACCTTCTGCTTGTCGGTCGAGGGGAACGATTCGCTCGCCTCGTCCGACTGCGTATCATACGATACATATTTTAAGAAACGCTCTAACAGAGTCATATCATTTACAATTCTAAATTCTACATTCTAAATTCTACATTCTACATTTTTAATTCTCCTTCTTGGCTTTCATCGAGTGCCATGCGAAGTAGGCGATGATGGCCAGATACATCACAAGGCCCGTCCACTCGGCACCCTTCGATGCAGCCCACTCGGCGGCATACCAATCCACGTTGGCGAACTTGAGGATGGCACTTACGACACCCATCAAAGCACCACCGGCAATGAAACCCGAGGCAATGAGCGTACCACGGTCGAAGCGGGCCTTGTTCGTGGCGGCATCCTTCGAGCGGGTCGATACGAACCAGGCCACCAGGCCACCCACCACGAGGGGGGCGTTGAGGCTCATCGGGATAAACATACCGAGCGCAAAGGCCAGGGCCGGTACACCGATGGCGGTCAGCACCAGGGCCAACGCCGCGCCGCAGAAGTAGAGCATCCAGGGGGTCTGACCACCCGTCATGAGGGGCTGAATGACGGCCGCCATGGCGTTGGCCTGGGGGGCTACGAGGGCATTCTCACCCACAAAGCCGTAGGCCTTGTTCAGCACAATCATCACACCGGCCACCGTAGCTGCCGAAACGAGCGTGCCGAGGAACTTCCAGGCCTCCTGCTTCTTGGGCGTGGTGCCGAGCCAATAACCAATCTTGAGGTCGGTGATGAAGCCGCCGGCCATCGAAAGAGCCGTGCAGACCACACCGCCGATGACTAAGGCGGCCGTCATGCCGGCCGTGCCGTTCAGCCCGACGCTCACCAGCACGAGCGACGAGAGGATGAGCGTCATGAGCGTCATGCCCGATACGGGGTTCGAACCCACGATGGCGATGGCGTTGGCCGCTACGGTCGTGAACAAGAAGGCGATGACAAAGACAATCACCAGCGCGACAATCGTCTGCAACCAGTTGTGCAACAGGCCGAATTGGAAGAATACGAGTACGCAGATGAGCGTGGCGCAGAGAATCGTCAGGATGGTCTTCATCGTCAGGTCGTGCTGCGTGCGCTCCGGAGCCGCCATGCCGCTCTTCTTGCCACCCAGCTCCGAGACGGCCAAGCCGACCGCCTGGCGAATGATGCCGGCCTGACGGCAGATGCCGATGATGCCGGCCATGGCGATACCGCCGATGCCGAGGGGCTTGCCGATGAATTGGAAGAGGTTCTCGGCCGTGAAGAGCTGCTCGGGCGAGGCCAGCAGCTGCTCATTCGAGACACCCAGAATCGAAGCCATGACGGCGGGGTCGATGGCCTCGCAGAGCGAACCGACGAGCGGCACGATGATAAACCACACAAGGCACGAGCCGGCCGTGATAATCATGGCATACTTAAGTCCGATGATGTAACCTAAACCCAGCACGGCGGCCGAGGTGTTGAGCGAGAAGACCACCTTGAACTTATCGGCAGCCATCGTACCCCACTCCGTGAGGCGGGTCGAAACGGTATCGACCCAAAGGCCGAAGGTGCCGACCACAAAGTCGTACAGACCGCCCACCAGACCCGCTACGGCCAGCAGCTTGGCCTGGTTGCCGCCCTTCTCGCCCGAGATGAGGACCTCGGTCGTGGCCGTGGCCTCGGGGAAGGGGTATTTGCCGTGCATCTCCTTGACGAAGTATTTGCGGAAGGGGATTAAGAGGAGGATACCCAGCAGACCGCCAAAGAGCGAGGAGAGGAATACCTGCCAGAAGGCCGCCTCGAGGCCCAGGATGTAGAGGGCGGGCAGCGTGAAAATCGCACCGGCCACAATCACGCCCGACGAGGCTCCAATCGACTGAATAATCACGTTTTGGCCCAGCATGTTCTTCTTGCCCATCACCGAGCCTACGCCGACGGCAATGATGGCAATGGGGATGGCGGCCTCGAAGACCTGACCCACCTTCAGACCGAGGTAGGCGGCTGCGGCCGAGAAAATCACGGCCATCAAAAGACCCATACCCACCGAGTAGGGGGTAATCTCCTTCGGCGAAGAGGCGGTCGGCATGACGGGTTCGTAGGTTTCGCCCGTCTTCAGCTCCCGATAGGCATTTTCGGGAAGCGATGTCTTGTTTTGCTCCTGCATAAGTTCAATAATTGAATTATGTGATTTTAATATTTAACCCCAAAGGTTGAATATTGAATCTAATTTTAATTTTTAATTCTTAATTTTTAATTTCGCTTTAGCGATTGTCTCCGCTGCCGGTGATTTTCGAGCGTTCCATGCGCGAACGGAGCTTATCGACGTTGGTCTGTGCCACCTCGTCGAGCGTGTAGCCCAAATCGTGCGAGAGGGTGGCGCAGTACCACAGCACGTCGCCAATCTCCTTCATGATTTCGGCTTTTTTCTCCGGCGTGAACTCCTTGTGGTTGTCGCGGATGATTTTCTTCACCTTGTCGGCCACCTCGCCCGCTTCGCCCGTCAGGCCAAGCGTGGGGTAGATGATACGGCTTTCGGCCGGATAGATGGCCGTTTCGAGCGCATGCTCTTGGTATTCGTTGAGTGTCATAGCGTATTGAATTTTTTTGTTTGATTCGACATAATCGAACAAAAGTAGCGAAAAAATATTACATACGGCATAGAAAAGCCCCCGAATCTACGATTCGAGGGCGAATTTTTTTGTTTCGGAACGATGGGGCGGCCTACAACAGCTCCAACACGCGCTCCAGTCCGATGCCGCGCGAGGCCTTGATAAGGATAAGGGAATCGCGCACGGGTTTCTCCTGTAATGCTTGATATAGGGCGGTGCAATCGGCATAATGTTCGTATGTTACACCCTCCTCATTTAGCGAAGCGATGGCCTTGCCGAACTCCTCGCCCACAAGGCAGACACGGGCCGTTTTGTCGGAGGTGGCCAGACGAAGGATGCGACGATGCTCCTCCTCGGACCATGCCCCCAGCTCGCGCATATCGCCCAGCAACATCACCTTTTGGCGACGCGCAAGAAGCGGTTCGGAGAGGAAGTGTTCAATCGAGGCCTGCATGCTCGAGGGGTTGGCGTTGTAGCAATCGACCACGAGGGTATTGGTCGCCCGCTCCTCGCGCTGCGAACGGTTGTTGTCGGGACGATAGGAGGCGATGGCTTGGCGAATGGCCTCCTCCTCGACACAGAAGTAGCGGCCGATGGCTGCGGCTGCCGCCACGTTGTAGCGGTTGTAGCGACCTTCGAGGTGGTGCGCTATCCCCTCGGCCTCCTCTTCCGAGTAGCCCTCCACGCGGAGGGAGATGCGCTCACAGGCCATCGAGCGGAGCGTGTCGTCTGCTTCGCGCAGGAAGGCAACACCCTCATGCCGAGCCAAATAGTCGTACAGCTCGCCTTTTCCGCGACGAACCCCCTCCTCGCCGCCGAACCCCTCGAGGTGGGCGCGACCCACGTTGGTCAGGATGCCGAAATCGGGGTCGGCAATGGCGCACAAGGCGGCAATCTCGCCACAGGCACTCGCCCCCATCTCCACGATGCCCATCTCCACGCGCTCGTCCATTGCCAACAGCGTGAGCGGCACGCCGATATGGTTGTTCAGGTTGCCCTGTGTGGCGTAGATGCGGAACTTTTGGGCCAGCACACGGCTTACCAACTCTTTGGTGGTGGTCTTGCCGTTCGAGCCGGCTATGGCAAGAATCGGAATGCCGAGCGCATCCCGATGTTCGCGGGCCAGCTGTTGCAGAGCCTGCAACGTATCTTCGACCACGAAATAACGCGCATCGAGGGCCACCGACGGGTCGTCGACCACCGCGGCGGCTGCCCCCTTTTCGAGGGCCTCGGCTGCAAACCGATTACCATCGAACGAGGCTCCGCGCAGGGCGAAGAAGAGCGACCCGGGGGCAATGCGGCGCGTGTCGGTAGATATCGACGGATGCTTTAAGTAAAGCTCGTAAAGTGCGGACATTGGGTTAGATGTGCTTGTCTCCGTTGTGGAATTTCACCTCGTCGATAAACTTCTTGATCGACTGCTCCTCGCTTCGGGGGCAAATCATCAGCACATCCTCCGTATCGACGACGATATACTCCTTCAGGCCGCTGATGACGGCAATCTTATCCTTCGGCAGCTGGACAATCGACGAGCGGGTGTCGTAGAGGTAGCACCCCTCGCTCGGCACGGCATTGGCGTAGCGGTCCTTGCGGGCGTGCTGATAGACCGAACCCCAGGTACCCACATCGCTCCAACCGAACTCGCCGCAACGCACATAGACATTGTCGGCCTTCTCCATCACGCCGTAGTCGATCGAGATGGCGCGGCACTCGGCAAAGACCCGCTCGACGGCCTCCTGCTCCTCTGCTGTACCCAACGCGGGTTGCAGATCCGAGAAGAGGGCATGATGCTCCGGAAGGTACTTTTTGAAGGCCTCGATGATGGCCCCTACGCTCCATACGAAGATACCCGAATTCCAGAAGAACTCACCGCACTGGAGGAAGGTCTGCGCCAGCTCCAGGTTGGGCTTCTCGGTGAAGCACTTCACCTTCGAGATGGTTTGGTTGTCCGAAACCTGGATGTAGCCGTAGCCCGTATCGGGACGGGTGGGCTTGATGCCGACGGTGAGCAGCGCACCGCTCTGCGCGGCAAAGGCCATGCACTCGCCGATGATGGTGCGAAACTCCTCCTCGCCCAGAATCAGGTGGTCGGCCGGTGTGACCACCATCTGCGCCTCGGGGTTGAGCTTTTGCAGCGTGTAGGCGGCATAGGCGATGCAGGGGGCGGTGTTGCGGCCAATCGGCTCACAAAGTATCTGATTTTCGTTCAGCTCGGGAATATGCTCCAAGACCAGCTCCTTGTAACGGCGGTTGGTGACAACGAGAAAATTCTCGGCCGGAATCATCTTCGCAAAACGCTCGAAGGTGTGGCGGATGAAGGACTTACCGGTCCCCAGGATATCCAAAAACTGCTTGGGCATCGACTGACGGCTGCGGGGCCAAAAGCGCGACCCGATGCCGCCTGCCATGATGACACAATATTGATTGCTTGCCATAGAACTTTTATATTTATATAAATTCAATACAAAGATAAAATCTTTTTTGTAACTTTGCATCTGTTTAGTGATGAATTTTTACTGCGAAAGATGAAAATACGACTCTTTACGTTGCCGAATCTCATTACGCTCGGCAACCTGCTGTGTGGTGCGATGGCGATTGTCTCGGCATTGGTCTATAACGACCTTACGACGGCCTTTTGGCTGATTGTGGCGGCTGCCGTGTGCGACTTTTTTGACGGCATGGTGGCCCGTCTGATGGGTATCAGCGGCCCGCTCGGCGTGCAGCTCGATTCGCTGGCCGACGATATTTCGTTCGGACTGGCCCCCTCGGCCGTGCTGTTTGTGTTGTTCGGGCAGACGAATCAGGGCCAACTGCCCGATTGGGTAGGCTATACGGTCTTTCTTTTTGCCGCTTTCGCTGCCCTGCGCCTGGCCAAATTCAACATCGACGAGGAGCAGCATACGGAGTTTCGCGGTCTTCCGACACCGGCCGCTACGCTCTATGTCGTGGCCATGGGCTGGTCGGTCGAGCAGGGTGGCCTGATGGCCAATCTCAATCCCTGGGGGGTGCTGATTACGGCTTGGGTGCTGGCCGTCATAATGGTGTCGAATATCCCGATGTGCTCGCTTAAATTTAAGGGCTTCGGCTGGCGTGGAAACGAGTTGCGCTACCTCTTTATGGCCTTCTCGCTTGCGCTGCTGCTCGTTTTCGGGGTGGAGTCCGTCCGGCTCATCATTGGAGCTTATATCGCTATTTCATCGACTTTGGCGGTGATAAATCGCTCGAAGTCATAAGATTTGGTGTTTTGAAAAATTTTTATTAATTTTGCCCCGTTCATTTTGCTCGAATTGTTGGTCATGTTGCAAAAGAGAGGTTGGATAGTCGTGTTGTTGGGCTGCCTGATGTGGTTGGGCAGCGGCTCTGCGTGGGCGCAGGGCTTCAGCGCGCGCGACCTGCAACGCGCCCAGCGACAAGGCCAGAATACGAACCTCTACGGCTCGAATCCCTTCGAGCAGCCCGCAGAGGAGGGCGAAGAGGGTGCCGAGCAGCAGGATACGACCAAGCAGGAGAAGCGCATCAAAAAGCCGCTCGAAAGCTACTTCTTCGACGATTCGGTGCGCGCACTTCCCAATTTCCGCTGGAACCTCGACGGCCGCTACAACGGAGTCCATCTGATGGAGATGGATACCACGCTGACCGACTTCCGCATCGACTATCCCTTCAACCTGGAGGATGTGGGCGATATTTCGCAGGGTGCGCTGGGTCAGAGTTCGATGCCGGTGAACTACTTCCGTCGCCGGCAGGATTTCGACTTTACCTTTGCCCAGCCCTACTACGCCTACGCCTACACGCTCGAAAATGTCCCCTTCTACAACGTGAAGAAGCCGATGACCCGTCTGCACTACATCGAGTCGGGTCAGAAGCGATTCCGCGAGGAGAATTTTGCCATCATGCACGCCCAGAATGTCAGCCCCTCGACGGGCTTCAACGTGGAGTACAAGGCGCGGGGTACGCGCGGCCAGTATGAGTGGCAGCGCACGAAGAACCACACCTTGTCGGTAGCCGTGAACCACACCGGACGTCGCTATTCGGTCCATGCCGGCTACTACAACAACCACATCGAACAGCAGGAGAATGGTGGTGTGGTAGGCGAGTGGGCCATTGCCGATACCACCTTCCAGATGCCTTCGGGTGTGCCGATGAAGCTCTCGAATGCCGAGGCCGAGAACACCTACCGCAACAACGGCTTCTACCTGGTGCAGTCCTACGGTATTCCCCTCCAGCGCATGACCGACAGCGACTTCTCGATGGCCAACCTCTCGGCCGTCTATGTGGGCCATGCCTTCGAGTATTCGGCTTGGAGCAAGACTTATCAGGATATTCGTGCCGAATACACCAACGAACGCGACCACCGCGACGAGAACGGCGATTTTGTCTCGGCGACGGGCGAATATTATAAGAATTGGTACATCAATCCGGTCGAGACGCGTGACTCGCTTTACGAGCGTCGCATCTCGAACCGCTTCTTCGTCCAGGCCCAACCCTGGGACCGCGACGGAGTGGTGGGTACGCTCGATGCGGGTGTGGGTATCAATATGCACACCTACTCCCAATTTGCCATGGATGACTACCTTACGGGCAGCTATCGCAAGGTGAAGGAGACCGACTACTTTGTCTATGGCAAGGTTCGTGGAAAGATTAAGAAATATGTGAACTGGGATGGCCATGTGGAGTTCCATCCCAGCGGCTACCGCGGGGGCGATTTGACGGTCGGTGCCAACCTGGCATTGACGGGCTACCTCGGCGGACGACCCCTGATTCTCGAAGGCGGCTTCCGAATGGAACGCCGCTCGCCATCCTATTGGCAGGAGAATCTATTCTCGAACCACTTTATGTGGTCCACTCCTTTGAGTAAGGAGACTGAAACCCGTTTGGAGGCCAAGTTTTCGATACCGAGCCGTGCCTTTGAGGCCGGTGTATGGCAAAGTGTGGTGAGCGACCCGATCTATTACGGGGCCGATGCCCACGTTGCCCAGTACGATGGTGAGGTCTCGCTGACGGGGGTGTATCTGCGCAAAGATTTCCGCCTGGGCGGATTTCATTTGGACAACAGGGTATTGTTGCAGTGGAGTACGGAAGAAGAGATTGTGCCGGTTCCGTTGGCCGCCGCCTACCTCTCGTGGTACTACGAGTTCTGGGTGGTGAAGAATGTATTGCGCCTTCAGCTGGGTGTGGATGGACATTACAACACGAAGTATTATGCCCCCTCCTACAACCCCGCCTTGTCGGCCTACTACAATCAGCGCGAAATCGAGGTGGGGGAGTACCCCTATCTGGATGCCTTCGTGATGGCCAAGTGGAAGCGTATGCGCATCTTCCTCAAATACCAGCATGTGAACAAGGGTCTGTTTGGCGATGGAGCTTACTTCTCGGCCGCAGGCTACCCGCTCAACCCGGGTATGTTCAAGATGGGTATTTCGTGGGGCTTCTATGACTAACGTGCTGTTCTGCGCGGAATAAGCTGCCCGCAAAGAGACATTTTATGCTGAAAAAGACCTTTTTGGTCGTTCTGTTTGTGCTGGGTCTGACGACCCTGAGCGGATCGTATGACCGCATCGACGCCACAACACGTGAGAACGCCTTGCTGGCCGAGCGATTCGAACCGAACGACAATTGGATGTTGCTCTCCGAGGGTGAATACCAAATCTCGGCCTACGACAACATCTTTCGAAACATTTGCGAGGGTGATGGCACCGATTGGCGACTGATGTCGGCCATTGCCTATCACGAATCGCGTTTCATGCCCGAACTCTGCTCGCCCCGTGGCGCGCGCGGCATGATGCAGATTATGCCCCATGTGGCGCGTCAATTCGACGTCACGGTGGAGGCTTTGGACGACCCGGCCACCAATATCCGCGTGGCAAACAAGGTGATGAATATGCTCTCGAAGATGATGCGTATTCCCGCCGATGCCTCGGCCGAGGATCGTTTGAGTTTGATATTGGCCGCCTACAACAGCGGTATCGGTCATGTGGCCGATGCGCGCCGGTTGGCCAAAGCACACGGCGAGGACCCCAACTCGTGGGAGTCGGTGGCCCGCTATTTGGAACTGAAGGCCGAGCCGGCCTACTACGAGCATGAGGTGGTCAAGTATGGCCGTTTCCTGGGGTCGCGTCAGACGATTGCCTATGTGGAGAATGTCCGCGACCGCTACGCCCGCTATTGCAACCGCGTGGCTCGTTAAAGAAGACTTAACAGATGGAATCGGAACAGAAAGAGGAGTTGATTTGGTTCGCCATGCGGGCCACCTACCGCCGCGAGATGATTGCCAAACGCGCACTCGAAGAGCGTGGCGTGGAGAGCTTTGTTCCGATGCGTTATGAGCTGAAGATGGAGGGTGGACGTCGCCGGCGGCGGCTTGTGCCGGCGATTCACAACCTGATTTTCGTCCATGCCGAGCCGAAGCGATTGCAGGAGATTAAGACGCGCCTGACCTATTTGCAGTACATGATTCGCAAGGGGGGCGAGAAGATTCTCGTGCCGGATGGCGAGATGCGTCGCTTTATGGCTGTCACCGAGCAGCTCGATGAGGATTTGACCTACTACAACCCCGACGAACTGCACCTCGAGAAGGGGCAGCGGGTGAAGATTCACGGCGGACCCTGCGATGGGCAGGAGGGGGTGCTGGTCAAGCTCCCCGGCTTCCGCTCCCGTCGGGTGGTGGTCGCCATCGAGGGTGTGATGGCCGTCGCCCTGGCCTCGGTAAAACCCGAACAGCTGGAGGTGATGTAAGAGCAAAGAGCGAAGAGCAAAGAGCAAAGAGGAAAGATAGATTTAGAGATTAAAGAGATTAAAGGTGGCTTTTTCCATCAGCTCTTTAATTTCTTTATTATCTTTAATATCTTTAATATCCTTTTTCGCCCTCCACGTCTTTCCCGCGCTTTCCCCCTAAAGGGGCAAAATTGATAGTCAGCTCAACAAAATGGGGTGATAGCCTAAACCGATGGCTATCACCCCTATTCTTTTGTTAATCAGTCGAAAGATAGAAACAAACGCTCAACTTTATCTCTCTTCTATCTCTAAATCTCTCTTTGCTCTTTCCTCTTCGCTCTTCGCTCTTTCCTCTTTACTTCGTTCCGTTGTCGGCTGCGAAGGGTGCCGAGTCGAAGCCCTCCAGCTTACCGGCACCGGCTCCTGCGCGGACGATTTCGGCCACCTCCGAGGCGGGATCGACGGGGTAGTTGTAGGCGGGCTTAAAGTCGGCATAAACCAGCGGCGTCGAGAGCTTCTCGCCGTTGTAGGCCTTCCACTCTACGTTCGTAAAGGGGTAGGGGTCCGAGGCGTTCGAGGGGATGTTCGTGAAGTGGTTGTTCTCGGCATAGAGGTAGCCGGCCACGCTGCCCGTGAGGTTCGACACCCACGACGAGCCGCTCTTCTTGGCGGGGAAGGTGCAGATGTCGGTCGGCAGGTGTACGTTGTCGAAGGCGTTATGCTCGACCAGCACCATGGCCCCGTAGGCACTGCCCACGCCATAGGTCGTACAGCCGTTGTAGAAGTTGTTATAGACGTGTACCTTGCCGAAGCGCACGCGCGGATGGCGCGACGAGGAGCCGTCGAAGAAGTTGTGGTGGAAGGTGGCGGTGATGGCCGTATCCTCCGATGCCGAATTCGAGTGGCCCACAAGGCTCGACTTCTGGGTCTTGATGTAGTGGCACCACGATACGGTCACCCCGTGTGTGGCGTGGGTGATGTCGCACGAGCCATCCTCGTAGTCCTTCTCCTGGTTCACCGACTCGAAGGTGCAGTGGTCCACCCATACATTCACGCTCTCCTGCATCGAGATGCCGTCGGCTCCGTTGTCGGCCTTCGGCATGACGATATAGATGTTGCGGATGATGATGTTCTGGGCCTCGTTGAGGAAGAAGCCCACGTTCTGCATCTTGAACGAGTTGGTGCCGTAGATGGTGATGTTGCTCGTGCGCTTGATGTCGAACCAGGGGCTGCCCGAGTTGCGGCCGTCGGCGGCGGTGAAGGTGCCGCTGAGCCATACGATGGCCGGCGTGGTCGATTTGTTCTTCTCGCGCAGCTTGAGCCAATCGCGGAAGGCGGTACCCGAATCGAAGTGGTGGGTGTTGGCCTCCGTAGCCCCTGCACCACCCGTCGTCTCTTGTCCGTAGCCGTAGAGGGTGCTGCTATCCACCTCGCCTGCAGCCGCTTTCGACTCAACGGATACCGTGACGAGCTTCAGCAAAGCCCCCTCGGAGGTGGCGTAGAGCGTGATTTCGCCCTTGCTGGCCCGCTTCGGGGCGGTGATGGTGACGGCCGTTTGAGAAACCTTTACCGTCCACCCCTCGGGTCGCTCGATGGCAATCTCGGCCACCCCCTTCTGCTCGAGGGCAAACGAACGGGTCTCACCGGCTGCAAACTGCTCACTCTTGGCAATGTCGAGACGGAAAACAAGGCTGCCCACAATCGGGATGCGCAGCTCCTCGCCCGTGAGGAGCGTGAGACAAAGCTCCTCGCCCGTGTCGCTCACGCCGCCATCGAGGAAGTAACCCGTCGGCACCTTCGAGGGGTCGGCTACGACCGCCTTGCCGTTCACATCGCGCAGCAGCTGTGCGCCCTGCCCGTCACCGAGGTCGATGGTCCAGTAGCCCTGCTCGTTGATGCCCAGTGTGGGGGCGGTGCCGATAACTCCGCTTGCACCCGTCTCGCCCGTCTCGCCCTTTTCACCGAGCCCCTTTACGGGGTTGCCCTCCGCGTCGAGGAGCTGCTGCCAGGTCGAGCCGTCGTAGGAGATTTCCCAGTAGCCCGTGGCGGGATCCAATTGGAAGAGGGGCATCGAAACCTTACCCCCTTCGCCTGCGGGACCCGTTGCACCCGCCTCGCCCTGTTCGCCCCGAATGCCCGGGGTGAGGGTGATGGTTGAGGCATCGTTGTAGGTAATCGTAAGGCTCCCCTGCGCCTCGCTGACTTGGGTGATGTAGCGCGCTCCGTGGAGCGATGCGATGAGCGATTGATAGCTCTTCAGGTCGTTGTTGAGGCTTGTGAGGGCCGCTTGTGCCGCCTCGATGCGCTCTTTGAGCGACTCGACGTCGTTTCTCAGTGCCGAGTCGTCGTACTCGTCCGTGCAACCGCACGCAAAGGCCATGAAGAGGCAAATCGTAAGAAGTTTTCGTATCATTTGTGTAGAAAGGTTTGGATACAATTTTTTCAAAGATAGAAAAAATATGGCGATTTTCGACCTTCGAGGGGCAGATTTTTTCGAAAAAATCGTAATTTTATGGCAGAAACCGACCAAAGCTCCCCGAAATGGGGCGAGGTGTCAATCTGAAGGATATGAGAATGAAACTGCTTTTTGCGATGGCTATGGCGTGGTGGATGGTCGCCTGCTCGGCCGCAGATGATTTTGTGGTGGAGCGCGGAAACCCCGCCCGCCTGCTGCTGATGACAGCCGAGGAGCCGGTTGTGCAGACGGCCGTTGAGCTGCTGCAAGGCGACTACGAGGCGCTCTTTGGCGAACGGATGATGCTTGCCACAGCGACCGAAGGGGAGGAGGCTCCGACCATCGTGGTTGCCACCTGCGGATGCGGGGCGGCCGACTCCCTGTTGCAACGCCTCGGCATCGAACGCGACTCGCTGATGCGCCATGCCGAAAGCTACTACCTCGGTGTTCGTCGCACGGAGGGGACTGCACGCCTATATATTATAGGTGGCGATGCCCACGGCACGGCCTATGGCATCATGGAGCTTTCGCGCCGGATGGGCATCTCGCCCTGGGCGTGGTGGGCCGACAGCCCAGTGGTCGGGAAGAGGCGTTGGCGGTTGGCCTCGTGCGAGAAAATCGACTATCCGGCCGTGCGCTATCGCGGCATCTTCCTCAATGACGAGGATTTCGCCCTCATCCCCTGGGCGCACGAAACCCACGACCCCGACTCGCAACCGGGTGAGCTGGGGCCGAAGAGTTACAGCCGCATCTTCGAGCTGCTGCTGCGCCTCGGTGCCAATACCTGCTGGCCCGCCATGCACGAATCGACCATCCCCTTCTTCTTCGTGGAGGGCAACCGCGAGGCGGCCGAGAAGTATGGTATCTACATGGGGGCTTCGCATTGCGAACCGATGGCCCGCAACACGAATGGCGAGTGGCGCGTGAGCGGTGAGGGGGAGTACGACTATGTCCACAACAGCGAGGCGGTGCGCCGCTTCTGGCGTGAGCGTGTCGAGGAGGTGGCCCAAAGCCCTGTGATTTATACGCTCGGCATGCGCGGTGTGCATGATGGGAGCATGAACGGCGCGAAGACCATCGACGAACAACGGGCCGTGCTGACCCGCGTGTTGGCCGACCAGCGGGCGATGCTGGCCGAGCTGGTCGATTCGACCCTGCAACGGATTCCGCAGGTCTTCATCCCCTACAAGGAGGTGCTGGATATCTACCATGCGGGGCTGGAGGTGCCGGACGATGTGACATTGATGTGGTGCGACGATAATTACGGCTACATCCGCCACCAGCCCGATGCCGAGGAGCGGCTGCGCAGTGGCGGCCACGGCCTCTACTACCACATCTCCTATTGGGGACGGCCGCACGACTACCTGTGGTTGCCCTCGACCCACCCCGCGCTGATGACGACCGAGCTGCTTCGCGCCTACGAGGCGGGAAATCGTCGTATGTGGGTGGTCAATGTGGGCGATATCAAGCCGGCCGAGTACCTCACCGAACTCTTTTTGGATATTGCCTGGAATCCCGACCGCGTGCGCGAAGCGGGGGTGCGGGGCCACCTGGAGCGGTTTATGGAGCGCGAATTCGGGCCGCGTGTGGCAACCCGGACCGCCGATTTGATGCTCGACTACTACCACCTGGCCCACCTCCGTCGTCCCGAATTTATGGCCCACACGCGCACCGAGGAGCGCGACCCCGCCTACAAACGACCCACCTCGCTGCCCTGGCATGCGGACTTTGTGCGCGCCCGCATCGCGGCCTACGATGCACTGACGGAAAGTTGTGACCGCCTGACCCGTCGCATCGACCCCCTGCGGAGCGATAGCTGGTATCAGCTTGTCGAGTACCCCGTGCAGGCGGCTGCCGCGATGAGCCACAAATGGTGCTATGCCCAATTGGCGCGCCAGGGCGTGGAGGGCGGCTCGTGGCAGCAGGCCGACGAGGCCTTCCGTCGCATCGTGCAGCTCACCCGACGCTACAACGAGGAGCTTGCCGACGGCAAATGGAACAAGATGATGAACTACCACCCGCGCAACCTGGCGGTCTATGACAGCGTGCCGCGCGAAAGGTTCGAGGGGGCGTTGGAGGAGGAGATTTACAGCCGTTGCAAGCCCCTGAAGTGGGAGCGCACCGCCCCGATTGCCGAGCTGGGTTACAGCCGTCAGGCCATGCCCCTTGAGGTGGGAAAACCGCTCGAGGTGACCCTCGGTGCGGCCGACTCGGTGGTGCTGGCCTTTCTCCCGAACCACCCCGTGGCGAGCGATTCGCTCCGCCTTCGCCTCTCGATCGACGGGGGTGAGGCCGTCGTAACGAACATTGCCACCTATGGCCGTAGCGAAACCTGGAAACGCAACATTCAACGCAACCTCGCCCTCTGTCTCTTGCCCTTCGGCCCGCTGGCCGAAGGAAAGCATACGCTGCGCATCGAGGCCCTCGATCCCTACATCCTACTCGATGAAATCTATGTAGAGGAATAGCCGTTGGAAAAAAGGAATCCGTCTAACAAGGCTCTTTCGGCATCTGCCTTGCCCGAAAAATCCTCACATACGGAAAGTATGCTGCGGTTTTTCGGACTTCGAGCAGCTTCAAAATAGCTCTTGTTATACGAATTCCGGGAGGAGACGAGGTGTCTGACAAGGCTTTTTCAGCATCTTCCTTGCCCGAAAATCCTCATTTACGCTTGATTTATGTGGAGGAGTAGCAGTTGGAAAACTCATACAAAAAACGTCACGAACTTGAAAGTCGTGACGTTTTTTTGGGGGGTGTTCGTAGTGCGGGACTACTTCAAATATTTGTCGAGCCAGCCGAAGAACTCGCGGTTCCAGACGAGCGAATTTTGCGGTTGGAAGACCTGGTGGGCCTCGTTCTCAAACGATACGAGACGGGCGGGAATCCCATGCAGACGGGCTGCCGTGAAGGCCTCGAGCGACTGCGTGTAGGGGATGCGGTAGTCGTACTCGCCCGTGATAATCAAAATCGGGGTATCCCACTTATTGACAAACTTGTGGGGCGAGTTGGCATACGAGCGTTGTGCCGTGGCGTTGGTTGTATCCCAGTACGAGCCGCCGTAGTCGTTATTGACAAACCAAAGCTCCTCCGTGTGGCCGTACATCGACTCGAAGTTGAAGATGCCGCAGTGGGCGATGAAGGCCTTGAAACGCTTCTCGTGGTGGCCGGCCAGGAAATAGACCGAGTAGCCGCCATACGAAGCACCTACGCAACCCATGCGCTCCTCATCGGCCCACGGCTCTTTGGCCACATCGTCGATGGCTGCGAGGTAGTCGCGGATGTTCTGACCCGAGTAGTCGCCCGAAATCTGGTCCAACCACTCCTGACCGAACGACGGCAGACCGCGGCGGTTGGGCGATACGACCACATAACCCTGTGCGGCCATGAGCTGGAAGTTCCAGCGGTAGCTCCACGACTGCGATACAACGCTCTGCGGACCGCCCTGGCAGTAGAGCAGGGTGGGGTACTTCTTCGCGGGGTCGAAGTTGGGGGGCAGGGTCACCCAGACAAGCATCTGCTTGCCGTCGGTGGTCTTTACCCAACGCTTCTGCACCTCGCCCAGCGTGATTTGGTCGTAGATGGGTTGGTTGATGAACGAGAGCTGCTCCATTTCGCCGTCCGTGGCCCCGATGGTGAAGAACTCGGTGGCCATCGTCAGGCGCGTCACCTCGGCCGCAATCAGGTCATCGACCTTCGTGAAGGCGTTGATGTCGTGGTCGCCACGGGTGATGACCTCCACCTCACTGTCGGCCACCTTCACGCGGCAAATCTGGTGCGTAGCCTCAATCGGGGCGATGAAGTACAGCTCCTCGTCGCCGCTCCATACCGTGTTCGCGGCGTTGTAGTCGAAGTCGGCCGTCAGGTCGCGCATCTCCTCCGTCGTCGTGTTATAGACAAACAGTCGCTCCTTGTCCGACTCGTTGCCGGCACGGCGCATCGAGCGGAAGGCAATCCACTCGTCCGAGGGGGAGAAGACGGGGTATTTGTCGTAGCCCGGCATCACCTCGCGTGCCTCCTCCGAGGGCTTGCAGATGTTCTTCGTCGTCCCTGCGGCTACATCGTAGAGGTAGATATCCGAATCGGTTGATACGGCATACTCGGTACCCATAAGGGGCTTGCCGGTGTAGGCCAGCACGGTTCCGGCATGATTCCAGGCAATCTCGGCCATATCGAAATAGGGGGCCAGCGGGGCATCCCAGGCGGCCTCCGCCCCGATGATGTCGATGCCCTCTTGGAGCTTACCATTTACCAGGTCGGCTACGAAGATGTGGCGATAGTCGCCCTCCTCCCAATAGTCCCAGTGGCGGACCATCAAATCGTCGTAGATGCGGGCCTTCGACTTCGCCATATCCTTATGTACATCGGCCGAGCGACGGTCGGCTACATGGACCGTGCGCACATACCACGCCTTCTCCTCCGTGGGTGCGATGCCGTAGCCCTCGACGTCAAACGGGAAGTCGGAAACCTGTTGCGGGTTTTCACCCTCTGCCGACATCTTCCAGAGCTGCATCTTCCCCGAGCGGTTCGAGAGGAAGTAAATCGCGCTGCCGTCGGCACTCCAGGTGGGTGCGGTGGCCGTCGAGGCGGTGTCGGTCAGCTTCACGACCTTTTTCGTGGCCACCTCCTCCTTCCAGAGGGTCGTCACACCCCGATTCTCCTCCATCGAGTAGTCGGTCTGGGCATAGAGCAACCACGCTCCGTCGGGCGAGAGCGACGACTGCGAGGCGCGGCTCATCTTCCACATCACCTCGGGCGTCAGCCGCTTCTCGGCTTGCTCTTGGGCCGTGAGGGTATTGTCGATTGTAAGCGGGGCGGGGCGGTTCTCCTGACACGCCTGCATCCCCAAAGCTGCAATAGCCATCATGAGCAGGAATTTTTTCATTTTCGTTGCGGTTTTTCGTGTTTATGCTTAAATTTGTAGTCTCATAGTTTAGGTATGCAGCAGACTATCTATTTTCAAGATAAATCGCTCACATTCAGTCGTGTGCAGCCTTCGGACGCGGAGTTTGTCATCGCGGCCGCGGAGGTCGTTTCGCTCACAAGAGCGAAGGTACTGAAAATTTTCGAAACTCACAACTCCGTCGTGGCCCTATGCGAGGAGCCGGAGGCCGCCTTTCGTCGCTTTGGCGAGGAGTTTACGATGGTCGAGGCGGCCGGCGGGGTGGTCGTAAACGGCCGCGGCGAGTGGCTCATGATTCGTCGCAACAACCGCTGGGACCTCCCGAAGGGCCATGTCGAGGCGGGCGAGAGCTTCGACAGCTGTGCCGAGCGCGAGATTGAGGAGGAGACGGGGGTTAAGGCCCGTGTCCTGCGCCCGCTGTGCGATACTTGGCACGCCTACTTCTTCCCGCTCACGGAGCGTTGGGAGCTGAAGCGCACCCATTGGTATCTGTTGCGTTCGACCGACAGCCACGAGCTGACTCCGCAGACCGAGGAGGGGATTGTGGAGGTGGTCTGGTGCAACCCCACGCGCATCGACACGCTGCTCGAGGAGAGCTACCCGACGATTCGTCGCGTGGTCGAGGCCCTGCGCTCGGTGGTGCGCCGATAGCCTTTGGCACATTTTTAGGGCATAGCGTGTGTAGAGCAAGATGAGGAGCAAGGTGTATAGGGTGTTGTGGTTGCTGCTGCTGGTGGCAGCGGTCCACACGGCCTATGCCGATGACCCTCCCCGGGCGCAGCAGTCGCCCACCCGTTTTGCCCCCAACCGACCGGGTACGCGGGATAGCCTCGATACGGTGCTGATTCGTCGCAACGAGTGGCTCTATGACAGCATCCGAGCCAAAGCCTCGCGGCGCAAATCGACCCGCGCCCTCTATCACACCCTCTTTCGTCGTCCCCGACGCGACAGCCTGCTGCAGGGTCAGATTATGGATGCCCGCAAGGCCCTCGACCCCTATGTGGGGCGCGAGATTGCCTCCATCTCGATTGAGCGACGACACCCCTTCGATGTGGATGGCAACTGGTGGGAGCGCACGGCCAACAAGCTCCACACGCTGACCCGTGAGGGGATTATCCACCGCGATTTGCTCTTCGGGGTGGGGGATCGGTTCGATGCCGACCTGATGATGCGCAACCTGCAACTCCTGCAGTCGCGCCGCTACATCGCGGATGCCGATTTGGTGGTGCGCCCCGATTCGGTCGATTCGATGCGCCTGCATCTGGTGATTCTGACGCGCGACAGCTGGACCATTGATGTCGATGCCTCGGTCCATTCGGGCGGTAAAAGTTCGTTGGGCCTCTCCGAGTCGAACTTCCTGGGGCGCGGTCACGAAATCCGCCTCGAAACCAACCTCAATTACCGCAACTTCGACTACGGGGGCAACCTCCTCGAATACCGCATCCCCAATGTGCTGGGTTCGTTCTACGAGTTTGCCTTCGCGGCGGGTAAGAATTTCGACCGCTCGCGCTTCAACCTGCTGCTGAAGAAGGACTTCCTGAAGCTCACCGATTACGAATTCGGCATCGAGTACCTGCGCAACAAGGACGAACATCGCTTCCCCGACCGCGATACGGTCGAGCTGGTCAATAGCCGCCGTTTCGACCTCTGGAGCGGCTATTCGCACTACCTGCCGCGCCTGGCCACGAGCCTCTACCTCTCGGGGCGTTACCGCTACGACAGCTTCCTGATGCGCCCCGAGGATACCGCCCCCGAGCAGCACCCTGCGCTGCACGACGGCCACCTGCTGCTGGCCAATGTGGGTCTTTATCGGGAACGCTTCTACGCCACCTCGATGATTTACGGCTATGGTAAGCGCGAGTACCTCTCGTCGGGTTTCCGCAGCGAATTGACGGCCGGCTACCGCTGGGGCGAGTACGATGATGCCCTCTACCTCGGCCTCTCGCATACGATGGGCGGCTTCCTCTCGATCGGCTACCTGATGGGGCGTGCCGAGTTGGGTGGCCACCTGTTGGGCAACGACCGCTGGAGTCGGGCGGCACTCGATGTCGAGCTGCGGTGGTTCTCGAACCTGCTGCGCAGCCGTCGCACGCGCATCCGCCAATTTGCGGGGCTTTGCTACACGCAGGGGTGGAATCGTCAGTCGGGTGCCGACGAGTGGCTGGAGTTTACCAAGCAGTGCGGCCCGCGCGTGCTGAATGAGCAGCTCCTCGGTACCAACCGCCTGGTGCTGAATGCCGAGACGGTCTATTTCACCCCCTACGCACCCCTCGGCTTTAAGTTGGCGATTTATAACTTCCTCGATGCCGGTCTGTTGGGCTACGACAACAACATCTTTCGCAACGACCCCTGGTGCGCCGTGGGCGTGGGTGTTCGCCTGCGTAACGAGCGGTTGGTATTCCGCACGATTCAGATTCAACTCGGCATCGCCTTCGGTCGCCACGGCTGGGCCGACAGTCGGTGGTTCCGCCTCTCGAGTGAGCAGGATTTGCAGCAGTTCCGCTACACGCCCCAACGCCCCGACCTATTATTATATAAGTAAGCTATCAACACACACAATCCTATGAAACAGAAAAGATTACTTTTTATTGCCTACCTCCTCTTCCTCGGGGCGTGTGCCACCCAGCAGCAACCTGCCGCCGTGCGCGTGGTCGAAGTCCCCGTGCGGGTCGAAGTGCCGGTGGAGGTCCCCGTCGAGAGACCCCATAGCTCGCTGCAACGGCAGTCGGGGATGGTGCTCATCTCGAAGCGAGAGCTGACACTCACGCTCCTCGATTCGTTGCAAAATCCGCAGCTGGTCCTGCCGATAGCCTGTGGCATGAACTACGGCCAAAAGGAGATGGAGGGGGATATGAAGACCCCCGAGGGAGACTTTACGATTCGGGAAATCAACGACTCCTCGGCCTGGAAACACGACTTTAAGGATGGGCTTGGGCCGGTTGAAGGGGCTTACGGACCCTACTTTGTCCGCCTTTTGACACCGCCCCATACCGGTATCGGCATCCACGGCACCCACCTGCCCACGTCGATTGGTTCGCGTGCCACCGAGGGGTGTATCCGCCTGACGAACAGCGACCTGCGCGAATTGATGCGCTATATCTATGTCGGAATGCCCGTCCGCATCCTGCCCGATGACAGCGAATAGAGTGGAGTTTGCTGAATGAGAGAAAAGAGGGCGAAAAGGGCGAAAAGGGCGGCAAAGGCGAGAAAGGTGGCAAAGGCGAGAAAGGAGGCAAAGGCGAGAAAGGAGGCAAAGAAATTTTAAGGTCTTTCAACTCACCTTTCAGTTTTCACTTTTGGTAATGATGCCAAAAGTGGCGCTTTTTGAGTTTTAAATGTGGGGCGAGAAA
>X42_Goitered_Gazelle__coassemble_65_pt1 | contig 26740 bp, 16 predicted proteins | sample X42_Goitered_Gazelle__metabat2_low_PE_007 | metagenome-assembled genome bin X42_Goitered_Gazelle
TCTTTTCTTCCATAGCTTTACTTTTTTTCGTGTAACGCTATTTTAGGACGGGACACAGGCACAAAAAAGAGAGGAAGTCCAGGTTGGTAAGGACTTCCTCTCCGGTGAACTTTTTTAAAACACTCCTATATAACGCTTATGATAAGAGCCAATTGAAAGTTCTGGGGGATAATTTTTGATTACTTGCGCGTCAGCGTCGTCAGGTTATCGTAGTTCTCGAAGTTACCCTTATAAGCGGCACTCGAAGCCGTGATCGAACTGAAGGCCGACACACAGAAACCGATAACGCTATCCGAGTATGCACCGTTGTCCACGAAGCGGAGCTGCGACGACGAAGCATAGACGATGTTCATACCTACACCGGCCTTCCAGGTGAACGAGCCACCCGGCAGTGTCGGGCAGAAGTGAACGTAGTACGTACCGCTTCTGCCTACATACTGATAGGTCAGCGAAACGTAGGCATCGGTCTCCGTCTCTACATACTGGGCCAATACGGGGAACAAAAGACCATCAATGATGTAACTCTTGCCCTCCTCGTATGCGATAATGCTTACATCTGCCGTCATTGCATCACCATAGAAGTCGTCGAACGGCATCGTGTAGTCGCCCAGGAAGAAGCTGTAACCCATGAAACCCTGCGAAACGGGAATCGTGCGCAGCACCTTCTCGCCACCGTCGGTCAGCGAAATCGAACCCGTACGGGTAGCCTTCGTCGTGTTCTCGGTGAGCTTCACGGTGAACGACTCGGCCGTCTTCTCAATCACAATCCAATCGGCGCTCGACGTTACATCCCAGGTGGGAGCAGCCAGCGGGAGGTACTCGGTCGGGGTAACGACCACCTCATAGGCGGCACCCTTGCCCGTCGTAATCTCCTCAACCGATACCAGGTTCACCACGCCCTGCGTTACGGGAATCTCAACCGGCTTCCACGACTGCTTTACGGTAATCGTGGTCGAGCGGGGAGTCTCGTAGTTCAGGTCGGCGATGAGTTGGATGGCACCCTCAACCACCGTGGCGTGCAGCCACGAAGCATCGGCGGGAATCTCCACGGTGGGAGCTGCGCTCGACGAAGCGTCGAAGGGAACCTCCACAGCCTGCAAACCGGCGGGGTCCACAGCAACCGGCTCAACCGACATATCGAACGACGAACCAACCTGCATGATGGTCACCTCCTCGGTCAGCGCACCGGCCACAATCGTAATCTTACCCGAACGGGTCAAAGCACCGTCGTAGGGGGCAACAGCATAGCTGACGGTCTTGTTATAGGGGTCGGCCTTGTCCCAGCCCGTACCCTCGATGGTAATCCAGCTCTTATCGGTGGTAGCCTTGAAATCGCCCTCCGTGGTGTTCACGGTAATCATACCGTTACCACCGTCGGCCGTGAAGCCGACATCGGATTTCACGATCTCCAGCACCTGTACAGGCTCTTCGTCGTCGTTACAACCCACGAACGCGAAGGCTGTCACAGCCAGCATCAGATAAAATATCTTTTTCATAATCGTATTCGTTTGAAAGGTTTACTTTTTGGTCATCGTATCGGGGCTGTAGATTGCGCTAATCAGATACCAACCGTCATTGTTGTACAGGAAGAAAATATCCGTGTAGTTCGAAATGGGCTGGAACTGGAGTACAATCTGACCATCCTCGCCAATATTCACGATGTTCCAACCGTTACCGGGGGCGGGGAGCAACGAGTTGCCGGAACCCGGGCAGAGGTAGGCGGGACCACGGGTCGAGTACATACCCAGAGGCTGGTAATCCAACGCCAGACCGCTGGTCGATTTCGAATAGGTCACAACCACGTTGGGGAACGAGGTGTGCAGACCCGACAGCGTGTAGGACTGCAAAGGCACATTCTCCTTCAGGGTCACCGTCTTCGAGGCGTAGCTCGACGAGCTGGCCGAGGTCTTGTAGCGCAGCGTGTACGAACCGAGGTAATCGTTGTAGTGTACGAAGCCCTCACGATACCAACCGGCCAGCGAAACGGTCGTCTCGGCACCGCTCTCCGTCACGGCATCGGTAGCCACCAGCGCACCTGCGGTGGTATCCCACTCGAAGGTCTGGGCCGAAATGCCGTTTACGTTAATCGGCTCGTAGAGGGTAATACCCTTCGACGTGAAGGCGAAAGGATACTCCTCGTAAGCACCCTCCAGGTCACCATCGGGGTAGTAAATCAGCATGTTACCACCATCGGCAGCATAGAGAATCACCTCGGTCGAACCCTCGCCCTCGGCGGGAGCAACCGTACCCTCGGTCCAACGATAGCCCGTGTAGAGCTTGGCGTTAATCTCATCCTGGATGAGCTTGATGGCCTGTACGCACGATACGATGTCCTCCTCCAAAGCGGTGAAGACAATGCGGTTATCGGTCTTCGTACCACGGAACACCATGCGCTGTGCGTCACCCTCGACGTAAGCCCACTCGAAATCGCCACCATAGACGTTCTCGGCATAGGCATCGGGGTCGCAGAGGTAGTGGATGTAGTCGTTGAACGTATCGAAGGTCAGTACGACGCTCGACGAAGCGTTAATCGAGTAGTGGCTCGTAACCGTAGCGGCGGGGTCCACGGCAAGCTCCGAGGTAACCGTTACGTTACCATCGGCGTTGAAGGTAGCCGCAAAGGTGACACCACCCGGGAAGTAGGTCGACGAGAAGCTGGGATAATACTCAATCATCCAGCCGTTCGTAGCCGAGGTAAGCAGCTGCTTACACTCCTGCATCTTCTGCTCCAGACGCTCCGAGGCAGAGGCATCGAATACCTCCTCAACCTCGTTCACGCAGCTGCTCATCGAGAGTGCGAGCATCGAGAACAATGCTGTATAAAGTATCTTTTTCATTGCTTAATTCTCCATTAGTTAAAGTTCGACCAATCAATATTCTCGATATCGGCGTAGCGACGAGCCAACGCGGCACGCATGGCATCTACGTCAATATCCCAAACCTCCTTCATGTAGGTCTTCACGATGGCGAGCTTGCGCTGGATGCGGTCGGCACCTACCGAGCCGGCCATCTGCAAACGCTCGTTCCACTGGGCATCGTTCATCGAGAGGTAGTTCGAATAGACCTCCACGAAGTCCTCGTGCGTGGCACTCGAAGCATACGGGGTGATGAAACCGAGCTGTGCAGCCTCCTGATCCGATACCGAGGTCCACTGCGCCGAGTAGTCACCCTTCGAGATTACGTTGAAGTCCTGCGGATACTCCTTCTTCTGGTGCAGGATGTGGGCAAACTCGTGGTGAATCGTGTGCAGGTAGTAGTAGTTGAAGTCATCTACACTCTTAATCGAAACCGAGTAGCCCTCCGTCTCATCCACACCGTTGTTGTAGTTGATCGTAACGTACTCCTCCAGCCAGTTACCTACATAGAGCGTAATCTTCAGACCACCCTCGGCCGTACCCAGCGTTACGGTACCTGCCGTGGGGTCGTGCGCACCCGAACCAATCACCATAATCACGCGGGGCGAATGCTCGCGCATGAAGTGTACATCCGACTGCTCGGTGTAGAGGTCGAGCCAAAGGTAGCGTACAGCCTTGGCCAGGATGCGGGCATACAGCTCGCGGGCCGGCGTCAGGTCGTAGTTCAGATTCGTCTCAATATCCTCGTAACGATAGAGGAAACGAATGTTGAAGGGTGCCCGGTAGTTATCCTCGAGCCAACGGTCGAAGTCGGTCTCTGCGTTAATCGACTCCTTAATCACGCTTTCGCTGCTCAAATCGTCCTCGGCGCAAGCGCAGAAGAGGGCCGAGATGCCGAGCAGGGCGATATATAACAATGATTTTTTCATAACTTCATCTTTTTCGGTTTATGCATCTTGTTTACCGAGGGTTACCCGGGATACCGGCCGAGATAACCGCAGCGGGCAGCTGAACAGCCAGACGCTTGTCAAACGGCTCAACATCTACGTTCGAAGCACCGTCGATAACGTGCGTGAAGGCAACACCGTAACGCTTCAGGTCGAGCGTGCGATCGCCCTCGTGCAGCGTACAGATACGACGAGCGTGCAAACAAGCCTGAACCAGCCCGTTCTGCGTACCCTCGGCCAGCGTGAAGCGGGGAGCGAGCGTGAGGCAGTTGGCCGTACCACCGGCTGCATAGAAGTCGGCAATGGCCTCGGTCGTCACCGTGCGGGTCAGACCGGCCTGACGGTAGAAGTAGTTCAAATCGCGCGTTGCGCTCTCGAAATCACCCATCAGGGCGTAGGCCTCGGCGCGGTCCACGATGGTCTTCTCAACCGTGAAGGGAACATTGATTACATAGGGATAACCGATACCCTGCACGATGTCCGTGTACTGGAAGTACTCGTACTGCTTGGGAACGAACATCGAGGTGTTCTGGTTCTGGAAAATCGGCATATCGGCATAGTAGGGAAGCGACGTACCCCACGGACCTGCACCATCGACAATATCGTCAATCTTGTTGCGCGTAATCACATAGCGACCGCTGTACAGACGACCGGCCAGGCTCTGCACACCCTGAATGAAGAAGTTGGCAGGCTCCTCCGAGTTGTTGTAGGCGTTGGTGTACTCGGCGGGCGTCGTACCACCGTTGTTGAAGGCATCCCAATCGCGGAAATTCGGCGTGGGGTCCTCACCGATGGCAGCCGTAGCGCACTCGACAGCCTTCTCATACTGACCATAGTAGAGGTAGAACTTGGCGGCAAAAGCGTTGGCAGCCTTCGTCGTGAAGTGGAACTTCGGCTTGGCGTACTTCGTGTCGTCAATCAGACCCACACCGGCCTCGAGGTCCTCGGCAATCTTCTTATATACGTCGGCAACCGTACCGCGCTCGTAATCTACGAAGACGGTCTTCTCGGGCTTCGTTACATAGGGAATACCGGCATCCGTTGCACTCGTCTGGGGGTTGTAGGCCTGGCAGAATACGTTGCAGAGCGTGAAGTGGGCATAGGCGCGGCACAGCAGGGCCTCACCCTTCTGCGGAGCAATCTCCTCGGCCGTAGCCTTACCCGAGGCAATCATCTCCTCGATGCCCTCCAGGGCGTGGTTGGCAGCGGCGATGGCGCGGTAGGTAGCATTCCAAATCTCCTCGGGCGAATCGGTCGAGGTGCTGGAGATGTTCTGGAAACGATAAGCATCCTCCCAGAGGTCGTTCGAAACATTGAACTTGCTGCCACGGTCATCCGTGTTGTCCGACATCTGCTCCAGCACTACGAGCGGCAACACCTCCGGATAGGCCGAAACCAGCATCATCGTCACCTTCTCGGGCGAGTCGATGGTGGTGCGGTTGTCAGGCATCTCGTCCAGGTAGTCGTTACACGAAACGAACATCGCCGAACCGGCCAGCAACAGCGCGAACTTATTGATTATATTACGAAAATTTTTCATACTCTATCAGATTTTTAGAAACCGAACTTCAGCGTAAAGGTGAACTGACGAGCCAGCGGCGACGATACACCACCTGCCTGGTAGAACTCCGGATCCTGACCGTTCAGCGACTTGTGAGCATAAATAAGGAAGGGGTTGGTCACCTGAATCTTCACCGACAGGCTGTTGAACTTCGCACGGCTGATCCATGCCTTCGGCAGGTCGTAGGTGAGCGAAATCTCCTTCATGCGGATGAAGTCGCCCTTACCGATGCGTGCGCTCGAGTAGTTGTAGGCGTTGTAACCCGTGCGAACGTCGTACGAGCCGTACTGACGCAGCTGACGTGCGCTGGCCAAGGTCGGGATGTTCGTGAACTCCTCGTCGCCGGCAACCATCCAGCGGTTCTTAAAGTCGTTCGACATGGCGTAGAAATCCGAGTACGACGACTTGAAAATCGGGTTCAGACGAACGACGTTACCGAAGCCGTAGGTCATGAAGATATTCAGGCGGAAGCCCTTATAGGTGAAGGTATTACCGAAACCACCCGTGTAAATCGGATCGGTCGGACCCTCATACTTGAGCGACTTGAGCAGCTCCTCGTCGGTAGCCTGGAAGTCGATGTCGCCGTAGTTGTACTTGTTGATCGGCTCACCGGCAATCTCGAAGGTGGGGAAACCCTCGGTGTCCAGACCCGTGAAGGGAACCGAGAAAATCGACGACGGAGCATAGCCCTCGAGGTTGTAACCCGTACCCAGCACGAGGTCCATCATACGGGCATCGGTCGAGAGGTTCGTAATCTTCTGCTCGCTCCACGAGAAGGTGAAGTCGGTCGTCCACTTGAAGTTCTTCTTCACGATGTTGCGCGTCGAAAGGGTGAACTCGATACCGTGCGACTTCATGTCGGCGATGTTGGCATACTTCCAAACCTCACCACCTACACCGTTCGTGTTCGTCAGACCCAACAGGTCGTAGTTGTCACGCCAGTAGGCATCCACGTCGAGGTTGATGCGGTTGTTGAACAGACCGAGCGACATACCTACGTTGGTCTCGTGCTTCTTCTCGTAGGTCAGGTCGGCATTACCCAGCTGGGCAATCTCCAGACCCGTCTCCTTGTCGTCAGCCGAAGGACGCCAGCTCGAATTCATGCTCTGGATAACGGCCGTCGAGTTGGTGATGAAGTCCGGACCGGCATCGGCGGTCAGCGAGTACGAACCCTTGAACGTCAGGTGCGAAACCACCTTGCTGATCGGCTCGAAGAACTTCTCCTCGTGTACGTTCCAGGCACCACCCACGTTCCAGGTCGGCAACCAGCGGGCCGTACGCGACTCACCCAGACGGTTCGTACCCTCGTAACGCATCGTACCGTTGATCGAGTAGCGACCCTTGTACGAGTAGTTCAACATGCCGAAGAAGGCAGCCGAACGACGACGGGTGTTCGAAAGGGTGAAGTAGTCGGCGTTGTCCTCGGCCTGCTTCTTGAAGGCGAGGTAGTTGTAGAAGGCCTTCTCACCCTGGTTGTACTGCAAGCCCCAACCACGGAACCAGTCGTTGGTACGCTCCACCGAGGTAATCTCCATACCGCCGTAGGCGTGTACGATGTGGGTGTCGTTGAACGACTTATTCCACGTCAGGGTGTTACGAATCGTGTAGCTCGGCGACTTGAACTCGCGCTTCTCGAGGATACCGCCATTCGGAAGAATCGTCACGGGCAGCTCGTTGAGCTTGTCGGGGTCGTCGTAGAGGAAGGGGTTGTTCTCACGAATCGTGGCATCCGACATCTCACGGTAGGCGCGAGCCTGGTTCGACTCGTCCTTGATGTGGTGCTGCATCGAGGTCTGCGTGTAGCGGAACGAAGCCAGCGAGTTGAACTCCAGGCTCGGAACAATCTTCCAATTCAGCTCACCCTGGAAACGGATATCCGTGGCATCCATCTCGATGTAGTTGTTCTGCAACTCATCCAGGATGTTGAACGAGGTGTAGTTACGGGCATAATCCTCATCGGCGGCCATCGTACGCGAGGTATTCATGGCGAAGCTGAAGGGGTTGATATCGAAGTCACGCTTCACCTCACCGCTCACGGCATCGGTGGCCTGACCCAGCGTACCCGGAGCCTCCTGCTTACGGTAGCTACCGTTACCGAGGATGTTCAGGCTCAGGTTGTCGAAAATCTTGAAGGTCGTGTTGGCGTTGAAGGTGTAACGCGTAACCTTCGAACGCTCGTACCATCCCGGGTCGGTCATTACCGACATCGACATATACGAGGTGGCGCGGTCCGAACCGGTGGACATGCTGACCGAGTGGTTCATCATCACCGAGTTGCTGAACAGCACATCGAACCAGTCGGTGTTGCGGTACTCGGCCTGGCGCAGGTAGTCGTTCATCGCGGCCTGCGTGTGGGCCATACCGAACATACCGTTCGTGCGATCGTACTGGTTAATCATGTGGTACATCTTACCATAGATACCATACTCGCTGGCACGCAACGTCTCGGCATAGTTGAAGAAACCCTTACCACGCAACTCCTCATAGACACTCATCTGGTCCTGCGAGTTCATGATGTTGTAGTCGCGGTACATGGGCTTCAGACGCGTCGTGAACTCACCCATATAGGTAATACGCGCGTCGCCCGGGCGACCCTTCTTCGTCGTTACGACAATCACACCGGCCATAGCCTTGGCACCATAAATCGAGGTAGCCGAACCATCCTTCAGGATGCTGATGGACTCGATATCGTCGGCATTCAGACCGGCGATAGCCGACGAAATCATCGTCACGGCATCACCCGACGAAAGCTCGTCGGCACCCACCTCCGTTACATCCTCAATGATGACACCATCGACCACCCAAAGGGGCTTCGAGTCACCCAAAATCGACGTAGCACCGCGCACGCGAATCTTCGGAGCCGTACCGAAGGTAGCCGATACGTTCTGCACCGATACACCGGCCGAACGACCCTCGAGCGAACGGCTGACATCAGCCACACCGCTCAACATCACGTCCTCGGCAGCCAGACGGTCCGAAGCACCCGTGAAGAGTCGCTTGTCGATTTTGGCCATACCGGTTACCACAACGGCCTCCACATCGGTGGCGTCGGGTACCAGCTGTACCGTTACCTTCGGGGCAACGGGTACCTCCTGCGTCGTATAACCCACGTAGGAAATCACTAATTTCTGGTCAGCTCCCGCGGGGACGTTATTCAGCACGAATGCACCGTTCACGTCGGTCGTGGTACCGTTCGTCGGAGTAGACTTCACCACAACAGTTGCTCCGATAGCCGGAGAACCGTCTTCAGCGGTAACTGTACCGGAAACTTTCAGGTTTTGGGCCATGACTGTCGTCAGCGTTCCCAAAACGGCCATGAAGAGTAGTACAATTTTTCTCATTAGACCTAAAATTTGAGTTTGACAATAAATTTTTCTCTCAAAGAGAAACCATTCTGAGTGGTCAAAAGTAGAATTTTTAATTTCTTCTAAAAAATTTTTAGCACAATGAGATAACAATTCAACAGGGGGTCGAGTGGCGGATTATAACTATTTGAAGACAAAATACTACATATTGATACTAAATTGTTAGGAAAACGGGGGGGGGCAGTAAGTTTATAAGCAACATTTGGTTACTATTTATTATTTTTCGAGACAACTATTTTTGCTCTCCGTCGGCCGATTTATCCGAATTGACAGAAAAAACGACAACCGAGAGCAAGGCCCGAATTTTCCTCCTTTCAAACTCGATATCAACGCCTTAAAAATAATTTTAGTTTTTTAGTAGCCACTTTTCGTTTTTATGTTTTTGCCAAAACTCAAGACAAAAAGGAGGTTAAATCGGCAGTTTAGAACAATTTTCGGCCTTTACAAGGGGGCGAAAAAGCCCTGCGAGGCAGCAACCCCATCGGAAGGCGGTCGGGGTCGAAGGGCCGTCCGAACGAAAAAAGGGGCGAAAAGGGGCGAAAATCGTCGCTTTTCCCCGAATTTCTTATTACCTTTGTTTTGAACGATAACCCACTACACGCAAAAAAAGAGACCATGAAACGATTTCGATGGATGGTGACGGCCCTCGCAGCCGTCTGTATGGCAGCCTGCTGCGCACCGGAAGCGGCTGTCGAACTGAAACTGCACTACGACCGCGAGGCCCGCATCTGGGTCGAGGCACTGCCGATTGGCAACGGCCGATTGGGCGCAATGGTCTATGGCGGTGTGCAGCACGAGGAGCTGCAACTCAACGAGGAGACCGTTTGGGGCGGCTCACCGCATAACAATGTAAAACCCTACAACGGCGCGGGGTTGGACTCGATTCGCCAACTCCTCTTCGCGGGTCAAAACGCGCAGGCGCAGGAGTTGTGCGGCCGCTACATCAGCGCACAGCCGGCCAACGGCATGCCCTACCAGACGGTGGGGTCGCTTCACCTCGACTTCCCTTTTGGGGAGGAGGTAACGAACTACTACCGCGAATTGGACCTGAATCGGGCCGTTACCACCACCCGCTTCACGGTGGGGGGCATCACCTACGAGCGCGAGGCCTTCGTCTCGTTCGAGGATGACCTTGTCATCATGCGCCTGACGGCCTCGGAGCCGGGTGCGCTCACCTTCGATGCCCGCTACACCACCCCCTACACCGAGGGGATTACGCGCGCCGTGGAGGGGGACATATTGCGCCTCGACGGCAAGGCCGATGACCACGAGGGGGTCGAGGGCAAGGTACGCTTCACGGCCCTGACGAAGCTGCTCCCCGAAGGGGGTACGATGACCGCCGTGGCCGATACGCTGCTGCGCATCGAGGGGGCCGACCGCGTGACCCTCTACATCTCGATGGGAACCAACTTTGTCAATTACAAGGATGTTTCGGGCGACGGCTACGCGCAGGCAAAAGCGGCCCTTGAGCAGCTGCCCACCCGCTACGACCGCGCCCTGAAGGCCCACACGGACCGCTACCGCACCCTCTTCGACCGCGTGAAGCTCGACCTGGGGAGCAACGCCCAGGCCGCGAAGCCGACCGATGTGCGTGTCAAAGAGTTTGCGTCGGCCTTCGACCCGCAGCTGGCCACCCTCTACTTCCAATTCGGCCGTTACCTTTTAATCTCCTCGTCGCAGCCCGGAGGTCAGGCGGCCAACCTGCAAGGCATCTGGAACTACCAGCGGCGCGCCCCCTGGGATGGCAAATACACCTCGAACATCAACCTCGAGATGAACTATTGGCCGGCGGAGGTGACCGCCCTCGGCGAGTGCCACGAGCCGCTGATTCGCCTCACGAAGGAGGTGGCCGAGACGGGGCGCGAGGCGGCCGCCATGTATGGCGCACGGGGCTGGACACTCCACCACAACACCGACATTTGGCGTTCCACGGGGGCGGTCGATGGCCCCTCGTACGGCATCTGGCCCACCTGCAACGCCTGGCTGTGTCAGGATTTATGGGATAAATACCTCATCACGGGGTCGCAGGAGTACCTCCGGGAGATTTACCCCCTGATGAAGGAGGCCGCCACCTTCTATTTCGATATGCTGGTCACCGACCCTGCGACGGGTTATCGCGTGGTCAGCCCCTCCTTCTCGCCCGAAAACCGCCCCTCGGTGGCGGGCAAGCGCAGCTTCTCGGTGGTCTTCGGTACGACGATGGACAACCAATTGGTGAGCGATTTGATGCACAACACTGCCTTTGCCGCCCGTGCCGTGGGCGAGGAGCAGCCCTTCATCGACTCACTGGAGTTGATGGCCGCCTCGCTGCCCCCGATGCAGGTGGGTCGCCACGGCCAGCTGCAGGAGTGGCTGGAGGATTGGGATAGCCCCGAGGACCACCACCGCCACATCTCGCATCTGTGGGGCCTCTTCCCGGGTCGTCAAATCACCCTCCACACGCCCCGCCTGATGGCGGCCGCCCGCCAGACTTTGGAGCATCGCGGCGACCCCTCGACCGGCTGGTCGATGGGGTGGAAGGTCTGCTGCTGGGCCCGTCTGTTAGATGGTAACCGCGCCTACAAGCTCATCACCGACCAGCTCAAGCCCGCCATTGGCGAGCGTGGCGAGGGGGGCGGCACCTACCCCAACCTCTTCGATGCCCACCCGCCCTTCCAGATCGACGGCAACTTCGGTTGCACGGCCGGCATTGCCGAGATGTTTGTCCAGAGCCACTCGGGGGCGGTGCATCTGCTCCCCGCCCTGCCCGATGTATGGCGCGAGGGGTGCATCGAGGGCATTCGTTGCCGCGGCGGCTACATCGTGGAGAAGATGTGCTGGCAGGAGGGAAAGCTGACCTCCGTCACGATTCGTTCGACATTGGGCGGGGTGCTGCGCCTACGCACCGCCACGGAGCTGACGGGCAAGGGGCTGACGGGCAAGGGGCTGACGGAGGCTACCGCTCCGAGTGAGCATCCGCTGCTGAAATTGCAACCCGTTTTGGAGCCGAAGATTTCGCCCGAGGCCCCCGCACCAATCCTCTCGCTGCCCGCCTACAAGGAGTACGACCTGAAGACCCGGGCCGGCAAGAGCTATACGCTTCGCGCCCTGTAAAAAATACGAAAAGCTGAAAATCAACGGGATGATGTGCCATACGGCGGCCGTCATCCCGTTTTTCGTGCCTTGCGGGGCCGGTGTTCGTGTGTTAAATAAATGTTAAATCGAGGTTTCGCGTTTTCCGGATTTCGCGCTTTGTCGTATATTTGTATCGTATTGTATCCATATAGGAACGAAATTAACCCTTTGCAATGAGCGAAATCTACACAGTCATTGTCGTCATCCTCGGTATTCTGGCCGTCTCGGGTCTCTTTGTAGGTGTGACGAACGATGCAGTAAACTTCCTGAATTCGGCCATCGGTTCTCGAGCGGCCTCGATGAAAACCATTCTTTCGGTCGCCTCGGTCGGTATTATTATCGGTGTATTGACCTCAAGCGGCATGATGGAGGTGGCCCGCAGCGGCATGTTCAACCCCGGGCTGTTCACCTTCCACGAGGTGATGATTCTCTATCTGGGTGTCATGTTTGCCAACATCATCCTGCTGGATTTGTACAACTCGTTGGGCCTCCCGACCTCGACCACCGTGTCGCTTATCTTCTGTCTGTTGGGTTCGGCCATCGCCGTTTCGATTTATAAGATTACGGGCAACGATGCCCTCTCGATCTCCTCGCTGGGTACCTTTATCAACACCTCGCGCGCGTTGGGTATCGTCTCGGCCATCCTGCTTTCGGTGGTCATCGCCTTCACCTGCGGTACGATTGTCATGTATGTTTCGCGTGCCATCTTCTCGTTCCGCTATGCCGCCATGCTGCGTCGCATCGGTGCCTTCTGGTGCGGTGCATCGCTCACGGCCATCGTCTATTTCGCCCTCTTCAAGGGGTTGAAGAACCTGCTGGCCGGCCATCCGATGATTCTCTGGATCAACGACCACCTGCTTCTCGCACTCTTTGTCTGCTGGGTAGCCTGCTCGCTCCTGCTGTGGTTCATCCAGCTCTTCAAGGTCAATATCCTGCGCATCACGATTCTTTCGGGTACCTTCGCCCTGGCATTGGCCTTTGCCGGTAACGACCTGGTGAACTTCATCGGTGTTCCGGTGGCCAGCTTCGATGCCTACCGCATCGCCCACGCTACGGGCGACAGCTCGATGCTGATGGGGGCCTTGGCCGAGAATATCCCCGCCAACATGATCTTCCTGCTCATCGCCGGTGGCATCATGCTCCTCACGCTCTGGACCTCGAAGAAGGCGATGCACGTCTCGGAGACCGAGCTGAAGCTCGCCTCGCAGGACGAGGGTTCGACGCAGGTCAATTCGTCGATCTTCTCGCGCACGATTGTCCGCGTGGCCATGCAGTTCAAGGCGGGTGCCGACCGCGTAATCCCCTCCTCGATGCGCGCACGCATCGAGCGTCGGTTCGAGTTCGAGGACATCGAGCATAGCGGCGCGCCGTTCGATATGGTGCGTGCCACGGTCAATCTGACCACCTCGGCCATGCTGATTGCCATGGCCACCTCGCTCAAGCTGCCCCTTTCGACCACCTACGTCTGCTTCATGGTGGCCATGGGTTCGTCGCTGGCCGACCGCGCCTGGGGCCGCGAGAGTGCCGTCTATCGCATCGCCGGTGTGATGACGGTCATCATGGGCTGGTTCGTCACCGCCCTGGGCGGTTTCCTCATCGCCTTTGTCGTGGGGTTGATTCTCATCTACGGCGGCACGGTGGCCTTTGTCATCGTCACGGTGCTGTGCGGCTGGATGCTCTACCACAGCAACTTCAAGAAGAAGCCCGCCGAGGAGCAGGCCGAGGCGGTGGCCGCCGAGACCACGGAGGATGCCATCCGCTCGTTGCGCGACGAGGTGGAGCATACGATGTTGCGTGCCACGAAGATTTACGACCGCACGCTCATCGCCACGATGAAGGAGAACCGCAGCGAGTTGCAGGCGATGGTGAAGGAGGCCAACAGCCTCTTCTACCACTCGCGCGACCGCAAATATACCCTCATGCCGACGCTCAAGAAGTTGCAGCACGTCGATATCTATGCCGCCCACTACTATGTGCAGGTGGTGGACTACCTGAACGAGGTGACGAAGGCCCTGCTACACATTGCCCGTCCGGCCTTCGACCACATCGACAACTGCCACGAGGGCTTCTCGCAGGAGGAGACCCGCGACCTGATGGCCATCAACGACGATGTGGAGGAGATTAACCGCTCGATTAACACGATGTTGCGTTCGGGCGACTTCACGGAGCTGGAGTCGGTGTTGGAGATGCGCGACGACCTGTTCGGCCGCATCTCGGAGGCGATGCTTGCGGAGCTTTCGCGCATCGACGCCTCGAAGACCAACACCCGCGCCTCGATGCTCTACCTGACGATTCTCTCCGAGACGAAGAACATGGTGCTTCAGTCGCGCAACCTGCTCAAATCGCAGGAGTACTTCCTCAAACACCGCGAGGAGCCGAAACAGTGGATGAAATAGCCGCACGACGGAGCGCGGAGGCGGGGCGGAGGTCGTAGCCGAAACGCTATGCCGCCAAAAAAGCAACGCTCCGCGAAAAACACAAAGACGATGGATATAGCCGTTACGAAACGTAAAGAGAATATTGCCGAATACATCCTCTACCTCTGGCAGTTGGAGGATTTGTTGCGTGCCTTGCAGTTCAGCCCCGAAGCAATCTATTCGACCCTCATCGCACCGCGCAAGGAGCTGGACGAGCAGCAGAAGTCGGCCTTCCTGATTTGGTACATGGATATCGCCAACCTCCTGCGCGAGGAGGGCAAGGAGGAGAAGGGCCACCTGGAACATACGCTGCACCTGATTCGTGACTTGCACGATTTGCACCTGCAACTGATGAAGCTCCCCATCGGGGCGTCCTACCGCGCCACGGTGGCCAAGCTCGAACCGGAGCTGCCGCGCCTGCAAGCCATCTGGGGCAAGCCGGGCATGAGCGATACGGAGCTTTGCTTCCGCGCCCTCTATGCCACGATGCTCTACCGCATCAAGGGCGACGGCGAGAACAAGGCCGTCAGCGACACGATAGAGTTCATCTCCCCCGTCATTGCCGCCCTCTCGGCCATGCACCGCAAAATCGAGAAGGGCGAAGTGGACCTCTTCAAAGAGTAGCCCCCCCCACGGCTCACCTTTCGCACAAACTTTTTTCGTCCCCGCCTATTCTTTTGTTGAGCATGACGCATTTGGACCGCATCTTTACGGTGGATTCCGAGCAGGCGTTTGAGGCGTTGGCCCTGGAGCTGTTTCGTCGCCAGGCGGTCGAGTGCGCCCCCTATCGGGAGTACCTGGCCCTTATCGGCTGCACCCCCAAGCAGGTGGAGCGTGTGGAGCAGATTCCCTTCCTGCCGATTCGGCTCTTCAAACACCGCGACATCTATTGCGGCGAGGGGGCGCCCGAAATAATCTTCACCTCCTCGGCCACGACCGGCATGACCCCCTCGCGCCACCCGATGGCCTCGCTCGCGCTCTACGAGAGGGCCTTCACCGAGGCGTTTCGTCGGTTCTACGGCGACCCCGCAGGGTGGAGCCTCTATGCCCTGCTGCCCAACTACCTGCAACGCAAAGGCTCGTCGCTGGTCTATATGGCCGACCGACTGATTCAGTCCTGCGGTTCGGGGGGCTTCTACCTCGACGAATACGAAAAGCTCATTACCGACATGGCGGCCGACAAGAAACCCAAAATCTTGTTGGGCGTAAGTTACGCCTTGTGGGATTTGGCCGAGAGGTATGCTCCGAAGCTGAGCGATACGGTGGTGATGGAGACGGGCGGCATGAAGGGCTACCGCGAGGAGCTGCCGAAGGAGGAGTTTCACCGGATTCTCTGCGAGGGGTTCGGGGTCGGGAAGATTCACTCCGAGTACGGCATGGCCGAGCTTACGTCGCAAGCCTACTCGCAGGGGGAGAACCGCTTCTACTGCCCGCCCTGGATGCAGGTTGCGGTGCGCGATGTGAACGACCCGTTTGATGTGCGCCGCCATGCGGGCCGAGGCGGGCTGAATATCATTGATTTGGCAAACTACTACTCCTGCGCCTTCCTCCAGACCGAGGATGTGGGTCGGCTGCACGCGGACGGCTCGTTCGAGGTGGAGGGGCGCATCGACCACAGCGAAATCCGTGGTTGTAATTTATTGGTGCAATAAACAAGAAAAGGATGAAAATCGTAGCCTTCGTACCCATACGGCTCAACTCGCAACGGGTGGCCGGCAAAAATCTGCGTATGCTGGGCGATATGCCCCTCATGTGCCACATCTTGCAGACCCTCTGTGCCGTGAAGCAAATCGACGAGGTCTATCTCTACTGCTCCGACGAGCGGATTCGGGAGGTGCTGCCCGAGGGGGTTCACTTCCTCAAACGCCCCGCCTCGCTCGACAGCGACGAGACCCTGGGGGCCGAAATCTACGACCGCTTCACCGCCGAGGTCGAGGCCGACTACTACCTGCTGGCCCACGCCACCTCGCCCTTCATCCGCCGCGAGACCATCGAAAAGGCCATCGAGGAGGTGCTGACGGGGTCTTATGACTCGGCCTTCAGTGCCGAGAAGATTCAGACCTTCGCCTGGTTCCGGGGCAAGCCCCTCAACTACGCGCTCGGCAACATCCCCCGCACGCAGACCATCGAGCCGCTCTATGTCGAGACCTCGGCCTTCTTCCTCTTCAGCCGCGCCCTCTGGTGCGAGAAGCACCAACGCATCGGCGAGAGGCCCTACATGGCAGTCGTGGACCACATCGAGGGGCTTGACATCGACTATCCTGAGGATTTTGCCATGGCCGAAATCATCGAAAAGGCGCGACGACTCTAACCGACAAGCGAAAGGGAGGGGATAATAGGCAACTACCCGCGCCGCGGGTAGGCATCAATCATCGAGGAGCGGGTGCAATTCACAATCGTTGCCCCCAAGCTGTCGGCATAGTCGCGCAACAGTTCATGGCCGCGAAACAGGTCGGCCACCTCTTGCAGATAAACCGCCATCGTATAGGGGACTTCGGGGACCTTCTGCATCATGGGCTTCAGGCGCGGGGTCGTATCGTCGTCGTAGAAGTGGCGGTCGGCACGACAGAGGCGATTCTCGTCATCGACCATCAGCCCCTCCAACAACGTATGGTCCACCCCGTACAGCTCTACCCGTCGATAGCCCAACTGCAAGGCAATCAGCTCACCGACCTGCACCACCGTACCAAAATTTCCGCTCCCCAGCCCGCGGTTGAAGAGCCAATGGCGCACGGCACGAAAGCCGTAGTAGCGGGTTGTGTGGAAGCGCACGATGCGAATCAGGGGGTTCGTCAGGCGGGCGCGGTAGTCGAAATGTTCGGGGTTGTAGTACTGCACATAGAGGGTCATGGGCCACGAAACCCGTTCATTGAGTGTGCGATAGAACTGCTCGATGCGCTCACGCAGCGAGGTTTGGCGGAAGAACATCGGGTCGGACAAGACATAGTAGGCGGGGCGCAGCACCGTAAAATGGGCATCCTCGGCAAAGAAGTTCACGGCCATAAAATCGCGCTCCGCACGCCCGTCCAGCAGCTCCTCCAGCTCCCCCTTCAGCGAGGGACCGTTGCCCAGCACAGCCATCGTCGGTTTCGGCTCACCCACCGTGCCGGCATGGCCCACCTCGTTCCGAAAATCCTCTTTCCAGGCCATCACGGCAAAGTAGAGCAGGGTATCGAACCCCTTGCGCACGGCATCTATCAGTTGTTCGGCAGTCGTCATCGGTGCAGTTGTTTTATTTGCAAATATACAAAGAAAGTCTTATCTTCGCAAAAAGCAAAGCCAAAGGATATGGATGCCATTCACACCTTTTCGGTCATCATCCCCCTCTACAACAAGGAGCGCGAAATCGAGGCGACGATTCGTTCCGTCCTGGCGCAGCGGTTGCAGCCGATGGAGATTGTCGTGGTAAACGACGGCTCGACCGACCGCTCGGCCGAGGTGGTGCGTGCCATCTCGTCGCCCCTCGTTCGGCTTATCGACCAGCCCAACGCGGGCGAATGTGCCGCCCGCAACCGCGCCATCCGCGAGGCACGGGGCGAGTATGTTGCCCTGGTCGATGCCGACGACCAATGGGAGGAGGGCTTTCTGGAGGAGATCAACAGCCTGATTAACGACTACCCCGATTGCGGCTTGTACTGCACCTCGTTTCAGGTGATATCGAGCGAGGGGCTGTTTCGCGCCCCCTGCCCCGAGGAGCGGAGTGTGGTGCAGAACTTCTTCCGCGACTCGGCCCACCGCTACATCGCCATCCCCTCGGCAAGTGCCATGCCGCGCGCGATTTTCGACGAGATTGGGGGCTTTCCCGAGGGGATGAAGATTGCGGGCGACCTCTATATGTGGATTAAGCTGGCCCGCAAATACCGCGTCTGCTTCTCGCCTAAACCCCTGGTGCGCTATCTGAAGGAGGCCTCGAACCGCTCGGCCTCGATCTATACGCCCGAAAAGACGGCCTACTCGTTTGAGCAGCTCTACGACCCTGCAGCCCCCCTCGATGAGCGGGAGTTTGTGGCCCGTGCCGCCCTCGGCAAGGCCCTCATCCTCTGCGCCAAAGGGGATACCAAAGCGGCCCGACGCGCCATCAAAACCTTCTCCTTTACAAAGACCTACCGCCGCACGCTCCGCAAGGTGCAGGTGCTGAATCGCCTCCCCGTCAGCTGGCGACAACCGCTCCTGAACCTATACAACCGCCTGGCGTGGCGGATTGCAAAAAAAGGACTTTGACCGAGGGGTCAAAGTCCTTTTTTTAAGAGGAAAGAGGAAAGAGCGAAGAGGAAAGAGTTGAGAGTTGAAAGTTGAGAGTTAAAAGAGCAAGGAAGTTCATCCTTAATCTCTTTATCCTATCTCTTTGCTCTTGCCTCTTTGCTCTCTCCTCTTTGCTCTTTCCTCTTTTTAATTGCTGAAGGTCAATTCGCCCTCTTGTGCATCGAGGCGAATCGGGCGGGAACGCTCCACCTCGCCGGCGAGGATGCGACGGGAGAGGGTATTGACCACCTCGCGCTGGATGGTTCGCTTCACGGGGCGCGCACCGAAGAGGGGGTCGTAGCCCATTTCGGCCAGGCGGTTGCGGGCCGCCTCGCTGTACTCGAGCAGGATGCCGTTCTGCATCAGGAGGCGTTGCACCCCCTTGAGTTGCAGCTCGACAATCTCACGGATGTTCTCCTTCGAGAGCGGCTCGAACAGCACAATCTCATCCACACGATTCAGGAATTCGGGCTTGAGCTGCTGCTTGAGCAGTTCGATGACCTCCTCGCGGGTCGTGTCCAATAGTTCGGGGTCTATCCGCTCCCCGTCATAACCCTTCGTCAGCCGCTCCTGAATCAGGTGCGAACCCATGTTCGAGGTCATGATGATAATCGTGTTGCGGAAATCGACCGTGCGCCCCTTGTTGTCGGTCAGTCGCCCGTCGTCCAGCACTTGCAACAGGATGTTGAAGACATCGGGGTGGGCTTTCTCAATCTCATCGAGCAGGACCACCGAGTAGGGCTTGCGCCGTACCGCCTCGGTCAGCTGGCCCCCCTCGTCGTAGCCCACATAGCCCGGAGGCGCACCCACCAGGCGCGAAACGGCATGCCGCTCCTGGTACTCCGACATATCAATACGGGTCATCATGCGGTCGTCGTTGAAGAGGAACTCGGCCAACGCCTTCGCCAACTCCGTCTTACCGACACCCGTCGTGCCGAGGAAGATGAACGAACCGATCGGCTTGCGCGGGTCGCTTAAGCCGGCACGCGAACGGCGCACGGCATCCGAGATGGCTGCGATGGCCTCCTCCTGCCCCACCACGCGGCTGTGCAGCTCGCGCTCCATCTCGAGCAGTTTCTCGCGCTCGGAGCTTAACATACGGCTCACGGGGATGCCCGTCCAGCGCGACACCACCTCGGCAATATCCTCGGCCGAGACCTCCTCCTTAATCATCGAATCGCCGGCCGAAGCCTCGCGGTAGGCCGCCTCGAGGGTCGTAATCTGCTGCTCGGCCTCCACCATCTTGCCGTAGCGAATCTCGGCCACACGCCCGAAATCGCTCTGTCGCTCGGCCTGCTCGGCCTCCACCTTCAACAGCTCGATTTGCTCCTTCAGGCTCTGAATCTGTTGCAGCAGGTCGCGCTGATGCTGCCACTTGGCACGCATCGCCCCCTCGCGCGATTTCAGCTCGTCGATCTCTTTGGTCAGCTGCTCGATGCGCACCTCGTCCTTTTCGCGGCGGATGGCCTCGCGCTCGATTTCGAGCTGGCGCACCCGACGGTCGAGCGTATCAATCTCCTCGGGTACGGAGTTCATCTCCAGGCGCAGGCGCGAGGCGGCCTCATCGACCAAATCAATCGCCTTGTCGGGCAGGAAGCGGGAGGTGATGTAGCGCGTCGAAAGCTCCACGGCCGCCACGATGGCCTCATCCTTGATGCGGACGCGGTGGTGGTTCTCGTACCGCTCCTTCAGTCCGCGCAGAATCGAGACGGCATCCTCGACCGACGGCTCCTCGACCATCACCTTCTGGAAACGACGCTCCAGGGCCTTGTCCTGCTCGAAATATTTCTGGAATTCGTCGAGGGTCGTGGCACCGATGGTGCGCAACTCGCCACGCGCCAGGGCAGGCTTCAGGATGTTGGCGGCATCCATCGCACCCGACGACTTGCCGGCTCCGACCAGCGTATGAATCTCGTCGATGAAGAGCAGAATCTCCCCCTCGGAGGCGATGACCTCCTGCACGACCGCCTTCAGTCGCTCCTCGAACTCGCCCTGGTACTTCGCACCCGCAATGAGCGCACCCATATCGAGCGAATAGATCGACTTCGAGCGGATGTTTTCGGGGACATCGCCATCAATGATGCGACGGGCAATGCCCTCGGCGATGGCCGTCTTACCTACACCCGCCTCACCGACCAGAATGGGGTTGTTCTTCGTGCGGCGCGAGAGAATCTGCAACACACGACGAATCTCCTCCTCGCGCCCGATGACGGGGTCGAGCTTGCCCTGACGGGCCTGCTCATTGAGGTTGATGGCATACTTGCCGAGCGCATCCCACTCCTGCGAGGCGGTTGCGGAATCGACCGTCGCCCCCTTGCGGAAGGTGCGGATGGCCTCCATCAGCTCCTTCTCACTCGCCCCCAGCCGTTTGAGCAGCTCGGCCGCCGTGCCGCGCTCCGCCACAAGGGCCAGCAGCAGGTGTTCGACCGAGGCATATTTATCGCCAAAAGGCTTCGTAAAATCGACCGCCCGCTGAATCGTGCGCGTGAGGTCGGGGGCGAAATAGGGTTCGCCACCCGTCACCTTCGGCAGATGCTCCAGGGCCTTAGCAACCTCCTCCTGAAGGCTCTTCAGATTGACCCCGACACGCCCCAGGAGAAAGCCCGTGAGCGAATTCTGCTCGCGGCCCAATACGGCCAGCAGGTGGAGCGGCTCGACAGCCTGCTGCGAATAGCTTTGCGCCACGGAGACGGCACCTTGTAACGCCTCCTGCGCCTTAATCGTAAGTGCGTTAATATTCATGGTTTATGCTGTTTGGTTCCTTTTTCGTTTGCATTCATCGGTTTGTTCAGCAAAAGATTTGCCAACCGCCCAGGGGGTGACTTTTTGTCCGAAAATGCGACAAAATTCTCCTTTTTGACAGCTTCCGGTATGACAACGGGTGACTAATTGGCAAAAAAACGCAAAAAATATAGGCCTTTCACAGCTTTGTGTCAAAAACTGTCACTTTGGCGGCGTTTCTTTGCGATAAGAAAAAATCAACAAAGGATATGCCGTTCATCAGTTTCATTTTTACGATAATCGGGACAGGTATCGTGTTGGCCGTCTATATGCTTGTGGGGCTTTTGAAATGGCTCTCGAGTTTGTGCAATCCTACCCGACAAAAGGCGAAACCGAACTGCGCACCACAAGCCTTGGATGAACGCTATTTGGTGTATGAGAACGATGAGGAGTGGTGCTACTACTACCCCGCAGAGGACCAATACTACTACTATAAGAAGCCTATCTTCGACAAATCCGACACATGGAATGTGGGCAACATCTTACCCGATGTTACACCGAGTCACACCCCCTCCCACCACACCGTGGCGGACGATATCCGCTTTAGCAGTCCCGACGAACTCTTCTACGAACCCGATTATAACGACACGCGCTACGACGATTTGATGGAGGGAGAAGATAAGGATTGGTGATGATGCTCCCGTAGCGCAAAAGAGGGTGTCCCGATATAGGACACCCTCCATTCTACATTCTAAATTCTACATTCTAAATTCAGAGGCTGCGGTACTTAAAGTTCTTGAACGTCGCATACCCCTCACCGGCACAGAAGACACCCGGCAGGACGCTCTGGAACTCGTAGAGCGTGTTGTGGTCGTAGCCGTTAATCATCATGCCCCAGGTCTCGCGCTCCCAATTTACGCCGTCGAAGCTGTACTCGCCCGTCACGATGTGGTTGTCGTTTCTCAGGCGCAGCCACATCTTCTCGGCCGACTTGCCGCGACCCGACTCACCGCCCTTGCGGTAGCGCATACGACGCTCTTTGTTGAAGCCCGTACCCTGGAAGAAGTCGCTGTTATAGACCAGCAGCAGGCCGGCCGTCACATCGCCGTGCAGCTCAATCTCGGCCTCGATTTCGTAGGCATGCTCACCCGCCACGAACATCATGGGCGACGAATCGGCCGCGCGCGTACCCTTGCCTTGCAGGGTCAGAACACCTGCATCGACCTTCACGCGCTCGGGGTTGAACGACTTGTAGAACTTCCACTCGTAACCGAGGCGGAACTCCCCGATGCGGGCTTTTCTATCGACCTTATCATTGAGCGGCAGGGGGGCGGCGATGGGCTGTGCCACATCCTCCACCACGGGGTGGAACCAGCCATCCTCACCCAGCACAACCGGCTCCATGAGGGTCTGGCGACCGAGGTTCGTGAAGCCGTTCTCGTAGGCGTGATAGACCACCCACCAATCGCCGTCGGGGGTATCAATCAGCGAGCCGTGGCCCTTCGACCACCAACGCTCGGCCGCATCGTAGGTATGCACCAGGGGGTTGAAGGGCGAATCCTCCCACGGGCCGTGAATCGACTTGGAGCGGGCCACAACCACCATGTGGCTCGTCGGAGGGCCGGCCGTGCCACCCTCGGCATTGAGGTAGTAGTAGTACTCGCCAATCTTGCGGAGCTTCGGACCCTCGAGGCACAACCCCTCGGTGAGCCACTCCTCGGGATACTGCCACCCGGGATAGACCGTCTCCATCGTCTCGGGCAGAATCGCCAGGCCGTCATCGGTAAGGCGCACACGCTTGCCGGCCGACATGAACAACCAGCGCGAACCATCCTCACCCACCACATGGCAGGGGTCGATGTTGCCCACCTTCAAATCAATCGGGTCGCTCCACGGACCGTAGGGCGACTCGGCCCAGGTCACGAAGTTCATTCTCCCCTTCGGGTGGGCCACCGTGAAGTAGATGTAGTACTTGTCCTCGTACTTGCAGATATCGGGGGCCCAAATCGAACCCAGGTAGGTCTTCAGGGCGTAGCTGATAGGCTCCCAATTCACCAGGTCGGTGGAGTGGAAGACCGTCAGGCCCGGCTGGTAGTCGAAGGCCGAGTGGGTCATGTAGTAGTCGTTACCCTCACGCAAAATCGTCGGGTCGGGATAGTCGCCCCCCAAAATGGGGTTCGTGTAGGTAGCCTCCACGGTCGCCTGCGGAGCCGTGCAGCCCACCATCACCACGGCCGCGAAAGCCGCCAGAAAAGTGTAAAGTTGTTTCATCATAGTTTGGGTGTTAGGTTCTCTACGACAAAGATAGGAATTTCGCGGAAGAAACAAAAACTCTCCCCGATTTTCTACTTGAAGAGATGCACCACAAACTCGCGGAAGCAGCGTCGCCAGGTGAGCCACTCGTGGTGCGTACCCTCCGAGCAGTAGTAATCGACCTCGATGCCCAACTCGCGCAGCCCCCTGACCATCTCTTCAGTGCCGAAGTTCTCCTCCGAGCCGCACCCCATAAAGAGGTAATCCACCTGCGCGTTGAACCGCTCGGCATCGGCAAAGACCCCGTCGAAGCAGGTCGCAAGCTCCACGCCGAACAATGCCCCGCTGAAGGTACCGAGGCTGGAGAAGCGGTCCAGGTGTGGCAGCACGGTGTGAAAGGTCTGGAAACCGCCCCACGAAAGGCCCGCCATGGCGCGACTGCGCCGGTCGGTGCGGGTGCGGAAGGTGGCATCGACCCACGGAATCAGGTCATCGAGCAGCACGGCATAGAACGACGAGCCGTATTGGTTGCGGGCCGCATCGACATCCTCGCCCGCACGCGGAGCGAAGGGGGCCTCGACATCGCCGCTCTCCATCACCACAATCATCGGCTCGCACGCCCCTGCGGCAATCAGGTTGTCCAGGATGTGCTGCACATGGCCCTGCTCACTCCAGCCCGTCTCGTCCTCGCCCATGCCGTGCTGAAGATAGAGGACCGGATAGCGACGTTTGTGCTTGGTCTCATACTCGGCAGGGGTATAGACCATCGCGCGACGATAAGCCCCCTGCGAGGCGGCAAAGTAGGTGCAGGAGCGCACCTGTCCGTGCGGAACGGCCTGCGGGCGGTAGTAGTCGCCCTCCGCCCCCTCGGGAATCTCGATGCCGCCCGCCTCGCGGCAGCAACCGAAGAAGGAGGTGGTGGCGGGGTCGATGACCGACACCCCGTCGGCGAGGAGGAAGTAGTAGTGGAAGCCGGCCACCTGCGGATCGCTCACGGCCGTCCAATAGCCCTCCGAATCCTTTTGCATCGGGTACTTCTTGCCACACAAATCGACCACCAGACGGCTCGCATCGGGGGCATAGGTGCGGAAATAGACTCGGTTTTCGCCATCAATGCGCGGGTAGAGGTTGCCCGCCACATTGGTCGGGGCGGGACGCGTGAAGGCAAGCACATCCGCCTCCGGTTCGCTCACCAGCTCCCACCAATCGAAGTTGAAGAGTTGGGGGCCTTTGCGCCCCTTGAAGGCCAAAATCAGGTCATGAACCCCCTCCACGGGGCGAATAGCGGTCGTCTCGAGGGTCATCCAACGCTCCCAGCCGCCCGTCGTGGGGACCTCCAACGTGGCAATCGGCTCCCCCTCCATCGTGTCGATGTAGAGTTCGATGCGGCCACCCCGCAGGGCCGAGGCGACCGAGGCGCGGAAGGCGTGCTGCGGACGATGCCCGAAATCGACCTGGCGCAACTTCAGGTAGTCGCCGTTGTGAATCTCCGAGAGATAGACCCCCGAGGCGGCACCCGAGGCGGCGATGCCCTCACTCAGGGCCATCGTCTCGGCCTCGACCCGTCGATAGGGGTCGAACGTAGCAATCGGGGCCACCCCCTCTTCGGTCATCGTGATTGCGGGAATCGTCCCATCGTCGTTGAAGTGGAACTCCTCCACCGCCACGCTACGGCCGAAGCCACCCCCTCCGGGGAGTTTCCCCGTGTGGTAGAAGAAGTAGTCGTGACCGCGGTAGTTCACCACCCCGCAATGGTTCGTGAAGGAGCCGCTATCCTGCAACGGCATCGCCTCGCCCCGATAGCTCCAGGGGCCGGTGGGGGATGGCGCGGTCGAGTAGGCGATGTGTTCGGGGATGCCGCCGGCCGCATAGAGCATATAGTACAGCTCGCCGCGCTTCATGAGCCACGGTCCTTCGATGTAGCAATCGCGGTACTGCTTACCCGCCTCGCGTCGGGCCGGATTGGGTGCGCCGAAGCTCTCCTCGCTCATCTCGACACAGCCAACCTCCCCCGCGTAGGAGATCATATCCTCGTTCAGGCGGAGGTAGTAGAGGTGCGGATTGCCCCAATAGAGGTAGGCCTGGCCGTCGTCGATAAAGACCGTGGGGTCGATGTGGTCCCAGCTCCCATTCTCGAAGAGGGGCTTGCCCAGCGCATCGCGGAAGGGGCCTGTCGGGCTGTCACCCACCGCCACACCGATGGCCATGCCCCCCGAGAGTTTGGAGTGCAGGCAGACATACCAATAGAATTTGCCGTTGCGCTCTATACATTGGGCGGCCCAGGCGCGGTCATCGCCCCACGCAAAGCTCTCGATGGCCAGGGGCGAGCCGTGGTCGGTCCAATTGACCATATCGTCGGTCGAATAGACGCGCCACTCCTGCATCCAGAAGAAGTCGGCACCCCGCTCGTCGTGGCCCGTGTAGAGGTAGAGACGGCCGTCGTGGACCATCGGGGCAGGGTCGGTCGTGAAGCAGGTGCGGATAATCGGATTCTCGGCACGCAACATCGTCGCGCCCACAAGCAGCAGGAGGAACAAACAGGTCCTTTTCATGGCTTTGGAATTTTGAGACAAGATAGCTCTTTTTTGCGAAACTAAGGGCCAAAATTGTCACATAAACTATCCGTTTTGTTGCACGCAGCCCCCGAAAAGAAAAAAAGCGACACTCACACGGAGTGCCGCCAAATTTGCAGGCCCTATAAGCCGGGTTCTGTTGCCGCTACGCGGAGAGCAGCAACCAATTGTTGCCACCGACCTTCGCGGCCCCCTGTCATTTATCTACGACGATGCTCTCACACCGCCTCCAGCAACCTACCCCCCGACATCGGGCGAGCAACCCTTCGTTGTCGGTATACATGGTCTTGCAACCCACGGGATGTACGGACCGAGTGACATTGCTGCCCTCGCGGTAGGCTCTTACCCCACCTTTTCACCCTTACCTCGTCGCAGATGATTCCGAAGGAATCTCCCAACGGGGCGGTTCTTTTCTGTTACACTTGCCATAAGCTCACGCCCATCAGGCCGTTAACCTGCGTGGTGCTCTGTGTTGCCCGGACTTTCCTCCCCCGACCCGAAGGTCGGCAGCGACAAGGCGGACCTGCCGTTGCAAAGATAGAGAAAAAAGCAGAGATGGGCAAAAAAGTAAGTCTTTTTGCCCATCTCTGCTTTTCTTCGCGTTCTACGAACGCAAGAGTCCGCCTTGTCAAGATATAGAGTAACTATCCGCTAAAGTACATCTTTTCAGGACCGTTATAATATCTTACCTT
>X42_Goitered_Gazelle__coassemble_66_pt1 | contig 26705 bp, 22 predicted proteins | sample X42_Goitered_Gazelle__metabat2_low_PE_007 | metagenome-assembled genome bin X42_Goitered_Gazelle
CCATACACTACCATTATGCAAACCTGCATCGGTAGAGAGATAGATTTCATACTCCTTGATGAAGTCGGGAGTAAGTTCAAGCATAGAAATATCACTCCGCTTGTAGCACTTCTTGATGAATGTTGCCAAATGATTTCGTGACCTTACACGTACCTTATAGGAACTTGCAGCACGGTCTATGCCGATACGCTTCTTGAAGCTCTCGTTGTCCTTATCGAATGCACCGAGCAATGTTTCATACTCCATACCGATACCTTGATAGGCATTGCGTACCATTTCGGCAGTTACGAATGCTTCTCTATCCGAAATGCGTTGATAGTGCTTGATGATTTGAGCCTTGATGTTATCCAAAGCCAAATTGATGTCTCTTGATTCCTTGCTCTTGCCCTTGCCCTTTGCCCGATTGCCTTTGGCATCCCACATTGTTTTTGCAATGGTCTGTTTGCAACTGAATTGAGCCACAGAACCGTTAATTGTCACTCGTCCCATAATCGGGACAAAACCGTTTTTCTCCTTGCTTCCGTTCACGTAGAACAGCACCTTAAATGTACTTCGCATAATCCAATTATCTTTGGTTACAAAATTAGTTATCAGCGAGTTGTACACTGTTATGCAGAATGTGGCAGAGAATAGAAATAAACTCCAACGACCTATATACTTACCTCGTTATTGGGTAATGATTTGAAAACCGTTCGCCCTCATTACCTTTCATTTCCTTGCGCTTTTGCATCGGCGAGGCTTTCATCAAAAGTCCTCATAAGTCATTGAACACCAGTGCCGCCATCATTATTTTCCCTCATTCGTTAGATTTTTCCAGAGATAAATGATATTTTTCAAAACAGCAACACTCCACGGGGGATTGTTCGGATAGCACACAAAAAACATCCTCGCTACAACCGCGAAGAAAACAAACAGAGGGTGTCCAATACGTTTTGGACACCCTCTGTTCATTCCGGAATTCGTATAACAAGAGCTATTTTGAAGCTGCTCGAAGTCCGAAAAAGCGCAGCATACTTGCCGTATGTGAGGATTTTTCGGGCGAGGCAGATGCCGAAAGAGCCTTGTTAGACGGATTCTTCCTATCGCTTGTCATTGAACTACTCCTTCACGCAGCGGACCATCATGCCGTTGGCGGTCGAAAGTTTCAGGTCGTTGCGGAGGCTGCTCTCCGCGGGGGCCTGCTTGTTGAACCAGAAGGCAAACGAGTTGCCCTCGGCCGTCCAGGTGTAACCCACCCAGGGCTGGGCCTCGACAGCCACGTTGCGCGTCAGCGACTCGTCGAAGACATTCTGAATCAGCGCATCGGCATAGATGCGACGGCCACCGGCAAAGTAAAAGGACTCCACTCCATTCTTCGCCAGCGTCCAGCCATACTGCCGTGCATACTTCGTGGCGGCATCCGAGGCGGTCAAATCGTCCGTAATCGTCAGCCCCTCGAAGGCCTCGGCCGGAGCGACACGCCACCCGTAGGGGCAGGGGTCATTGACCGACTTCTGCTGCGTATTCTCCCAGCCCTTCACCTCATTCGTAAGGTAGGAATTCCACGGGCTGTTCTTATCGCTCACGGTAATGAAGTGCATCGGGTGGCTGTTCGTGTAGGCAAAGGTACCCGTCTCGGCATCGGAGGCGACGGCCGACAGGGTCACCACATTGGCATCGCCATCGAAGAGTGACATCGTCGCGCCCTTCGAGGCGTTGTAGGTCGAAGGCCCCGGGAAGGGATCTTTGCGCCCCCACTGGTAGTAGAGGCCGTAGGAGGCCAAAATCGACTGCTCGTCGGTGGTGTCGTTCTTCAGCTGACCCAGCGCACGGCTCATCATCGTATAGTCGCCATAGGCGAGGGCCTCGCCTTCGGCATCGTAGTTCGCAGCCCAGATGTGCCAGCTCCAGAGGATGTTGCCCGCCTCGTCGTAGGCACCGATGAGCGCATTGCCCTCCTTGATGAGGCTCTCATCGTCGGCATCGGCCGAGAGGTAGAAGGTGGCCGTACCGTCCTGCTCGAGGGTGAGGTATTTCACAAAGTTGGTCGAGGGCTGCCAAATCACACCCACCGAAGCGGTGTTGAGCTTGCCCGCAGCGTTGCGGCTCACGTCGATACGATAGAGCGCGGCGGGCTTGTTGGCCAGGTAGCTATTGGCCGGCTCGGCCGAGAAATCAACCTCCTGCGTATCGAGCGACACGAAGAGGTTGGCATAGACCGTCTCGCCGCCGTGGGTCACGCCGCGGAGCTTCACATCGCCCGACACGGCCACCTCGTCACCGGGTTCGGCAGGGGCTACGATGGTCACGCTCATCGTCTTCGTATCCACCTCGGGGGTATCCCAACCCTCGGGGACCGACGAGATGGAGTAGGTGCCGATGTTGTCGCCACCCACACCGATGGTGACCGATTCGCCGTAGGTCATGAAGAGCGACTTGCGGTCCCAACGTACCGAGCCGTCCTTGTCATCGTCCGAGCAGGCTGCGAAGGCCACCGCCGAAAGAAGCACGACACAAATCAATTTCAGATATTTCATAGTGTTTCTCATTGTTTGTCCATATAACCTTGCAAAGGTAAGAAAAAGCGTGCGAAAATCCGCACCCACGCGGCAATTTATTTCTTTCGCCCCGCAGTAGAAACGCAAAAACCGACTGTTTCGTATTCCGCAACCGCAAAATATCGCCCACAGAAAGGCCGAAAAGGCGGGAAAGGCAAAAAGGGCGAGAGGGGAAGACCATTCCCGTCCATCGCGCGGGCAAAATAAAGTAACCGTTTAGAAAAGTGGCCGGCCGTATTGGAGTTTTCCGAAATTGTTGCTACTTTTGTAATGCAATCCCGACGGGTTGCGTACATATTTGTTGATGAAAGTGTAATCGCTTTTTATCCTTGCGTAGAAATCTGGAAAATTTCACATGGCCGAGGAGAGCAATCACACTCGTCACCTTGTATTAGAATCTTTGTGGCATACTCTATTCTATGCCCTTCTAATACGGGTGTGGGGTATTGTTTATATGGCCATAGGTATTCCAGAACCTCTACGCAGATAAACGATTCGGCTCCACACTTTCTTTTTACCCAAACCGCCGCATCGGGGTCGCTACGGCAAACAAATGGGATGAACCATGAAAAAACTTTTAACCTTGTTTGCGGCAATCTCGATGCTCTTTGTCGCAAGTTGTGGCGGTGATGATTACGACGATACCGCCCTGCGCAACGAAATGACCGATTTGGCGAATCGTGTGGCCAAGCTCGAACAGCTCTGCCAGCAGATGAACACCAATATTTCGTCGTTGCAGACGATTGTCAATGCCCTGCAACAAAACGACTTTATCACGGCAGTTGTCCCTGTCACGCAGGGCGGAAAGGTCATCGGTTATACGATTACCTTCTCGCGTAGTGGTGCGATTACGATATACTACGGCAACGATGGCGCAGACGGCAAGGATGGCTCAACGCCTCAAATCGGCGTGAAGAAGGATTCGGACGGCATCTATTATTGGACACTCAATGGCGAGTGGCTGACCGATGCCAACAGCAACAAGATACAGGCCGAGGGTAAGGATGGTGCCGACGGCTCGAATGGTACAAATGGTACAAACGGAACTGACGGCATCACCCCGCAACTGAAAATCGAGGAGGGGTATTGGTATATCTCCTACGATAACGGCTCGTCGTGGACACAGCTCGGCAAGGCCGTAGGCGAGGATGGTGCAGATGGTAGCGATGGCGCAGACGGCTCGGATGGTCAGGATGGCGACAGCATCTTCTCGAAGGTAACCCAAGATGACGAATTTGTCTATTTCTACCTCTCCGATGGCACGATGATTACCCTCCCGAAACACGACAAGGAGAATATCCAATTCGAGGATTTGAACGTGAAGGCCATTTGTTGCAAGAATTGGGATACGAACAACGATGGCGAACTTTCGTATGCCGAGGCAGCTGCGGTGACGGATATAGGCACTACATTCAAAGGCAATACAAATATTATTGCTTTCAATGAGTTGAAGTATTTTACGGGCGTAACGGCTATCGCTGCGAGTGCCTTTCAGGGATGTACTAACCTATGGAAAGTGCAACTGCCCAATTCTGTTGAAACGATTGGCGACAATGCTTTTAAAGGGTGTACCGGCCTGACGGGTATTCTTTTCCCCGAAAGCGTTACAACCATCGGGCAGTCGACGTTTGAAGGATGTAGTAGCATCAAGGATTTAGCATTGCCGAATAGTATAATAGCTATTGGTAAGCGCGCATTTTCAGGATGCAGTGCTTTACGCAATATAAATATTCCCGAGAGTATCACTATAATTGAAGAAGCTATGTTTTCAGGTTGTAGTAGCCTGACGAGATTAATAGTTCCAGAGGGTGTAGCCTCAATTGGGCATTATGCGTTTGATGCCTGTGGTGGGGTTATATCAATTCCAAAAACTGTAACAACCTTTGGAAGTGATATTTGTGTAGATTGCACCGGAGAATTAATTGTAGATTGTAATATACCAGATGGAGAAGTATTAAATTCTTTATATTATAGTTTTGATGGGGTCTTTACGAGTTCAGCTACAAAAGTGACAATTGGAGAAAATGTTACAACAATTGGAAAGTATGCATTTGTTAGCAATGGTTCTTTGCAAGTGATAGAAATTGGAAGTAATGTTACTTCGATTGGCCATTACGCTTTTTTGCAGAAATCAAGTAAGGAAAATTTAACATCTGTTTATGTTAAAGCAACAACACCTCCAACTTTGTCGTTAAATGTATTTGATTATGTTAATGTTCCGTATGCCTCACAAGAAAGTTTTACGATTCCCGTGAATCTTACCATATATGTTCCAAGAGGTTCTGAGTATGCTTATAAATCAAAATGGAGCCGTTATAGCAGTCGTATTGTTGGGTATGATTTTGAAGAGTAATAACTAAAAAATAATGATTATGTTAAAGTATATAGGAAATTCGTGTTTTGAAGGTCAAGTCAATTTAACAAATGTGGGTACAGCACCCCATGTGGAGATTGTATGTGAGTATGGGACTTGTAAATATATAGAGGCAAGTTCAATGTATGATGCTGCTTGTAAATATATCGAACAATTTGCGAATGGACGAAAGGTCAAGAATTATAATGTTCTTCCTAATAGTTGTAGTGAATCAGACCATCAAGGAGTTCGGTACATCAATAAAGTTACTTTGCAAATACATATAGAGTAATGCAAAGAAAAGGAGATTAAAGAGCATTAAAGGTGATTAAAGAGAATCTTTAGCAACCTTTAGTAGTCCTTAGTCTGCTTTTGTTGTGGGTTACAAAAATGTAACCCACATTCTCTTGTGCTTTCCAATTCTCGATGATATATCAAAGATTTATCGCTGATAATAAAGAGAGGCACGGGAAGGAAATTAAAGGCAATTAAGGGCTACTAAAGAGAAAAGGCGAAAAGGTTTTCCCTTCTCGCCTTTAACGCCTTTTTCGCCTTAAGTTCCCTTTAGTAACCTTTAGTAGCCTTTAGCATCCTTAATTTCTTTTTACTCGCAGAGCCAATTTACATACTGCTCGATGTTTTGCTGGCAGACGGGGCAGAATGATTCCACGCCGCGGAACGAGTTCATCAAACAGTTCTGCATCGGGCGGTAGAGCCCTTTGGCCACATAGCCCGCGCCCTCATAGACGCCCACCTTGTCCTTGTAGGCGTCGGTCGTGGGGGTCGGGGTGGGGGTATCCTCCTCGATGAGCGACCGCCAAATCGGCTTCTTCTCGAAATCCACAAGCGAGGTGATGTTCGGCTCCCAGGGTTCGAGTCGGGTGTTGTACATCGTCTCGTCGTAGGCCGTATTGCCCACATACTCATCGCCCAAGCCCATCAACAGGTGGCCGAATTCGTGGATATAAATCTTACCCGTAAAGCCCGGATTGTGGGCGGCCGAGATGCCGTAGAAGTTGAAGATGCCGCCACCGCCATACTTCTGCGTATTGGAGAGCACATAGATATAATCGTAGGGGACGTGGGCGGCCAAATCGCGCAGGCGTTGCTGGTCGGCCACGGTCTGGTAACGCTCCGAATCGAAGGTCGTGAAGTTGGCATCGCAAGCCGTATTGCGCCACACGCGCTCACCCGGAATCGTCACGCCCGAATCCTCCGAGGGGGCCCACACGGCGCGGATGTTAAACCGTTCCTTCAGGCGGTCGTAGGGGGCATAGGTAAACATCGCCTCGGCAAACTTCTCGCACGCCTCCTCGAATTTGGCCCGTTCGCCCGCACTATACCCCTCGGGCAGCACCACAATATCGACGCGCGTCGAGTGGTTGCCGTGGTAGGCGACATCGAATGTCTCATAGCGGGGCGTAAATTGCTCCACCCAATAGCTTTCGGGGTCAATCTGCTGCTCGTACCGTTTCACAAACCGCCCCTTCTTGTCGCGCCCGTAGAACTCGATGCGCACGGGCCGCTTGGGGTAAGGGAAGACGACCGATTCGGGGTAGGCACGCTGTATGGTGAGGGCCTCGGGGGTATTCTGCCACTCGTTGAAGAGGGTGCAGTAGCCACGCGAATAGATCTCGCGCTCACTCGCCAAATCCACGATGCGGAAGAATTGGTTGCCGAGGCCGGTCGTGTCAACCAGCGACCGCTTCGAGCCACCCCAATAGGGTTCGGCCTTCAGACCACCGAAGAAGTAGCTCTCCGATTGACTGTCGCCGCTGTGGTAGAAATCGTAGCGCATCGTGCGGTCGAAGAAGAACTCTTCGAACGGCACTTGTGCCGAGGCGGCCACGGAGGCCACCAAAAATAGCAGGGTAAAAAGAGGTTTCATCGTCTAAACAAAAAAAACAACGAAGGCGAACAGAGCTTGCCGTTCCGTCCGCCTTCGAGGGTTGGTTGATTACTTCTTTTCGGGTTTACCAATCGTTTCGCGCATCTGGGTATCGGCCATGATGTTCTTCATCTTGTAGTAGTCCATAATCCCCAGGTTGCCGCTACGGAAGGCCTCGGCCATCGCCAGCGGCACCTCGGCTTCGGCCTCAATCACCTTGGCACGGGCATCCTGCGCCTTGGCCTTCATCTCCTGCTCCAGGGCGACGGCCATCGCGCGACGCTCCTCGGCCTTCGCCTGGGCGATGTTCTTATCGGCCTCGGCCTGGTCCATCTGGAGCTGTGCGCCGATGTTCTTACCTACGTCGATATCGGCAATATCAATCGAGAGAATCTCGAAGGCCGTACCGGCATCCAGACCCTTTTCAAGCACCACGCGCGAAATCGAATCGGGATTCTCCAGCACAATTTTATGCGAGGCGGCCGAACCAATCGACGAGACGATGCCCTCACCGACACGCGCCAAGACGGTCTCCTCACCGGCACCACCGACCAGCTGTTTGATGTTGGCACGCACCGTCACACGCGCCTTGGCGATGAGCTGAATACCATCCTTCGCCACGGCAGCCACCGGAGGCGTGTTAATCACCTTCGGGTTCACGGACATCTGCACAGCCTCGAAAACATCACGACCCGCCAGGTCGATGGCCGTAGCCATCTTAAAGTCGAGCAGGATGTTGGCCTTCTGGGCCGAGACGAGGGCATGCACCACATTCGACACATTGCCACCGGCCAGGTAGTGGGCCTCCAACTCGTTGGGGTTGAGGCTCAAACCGGCCTTCGTACTCTCAATCATCGACGAGACGATAATCGAGGGCGGCACCTTACGCCAGCGCATCAGCACCAACTGCAAGAGGCTGATTCTCACGCCCGAAACCAGAGCCGAGAACCACAGACCCACGGGAATAAAATAGAAGACGATCCAAATGGCGATTAACGCCACAAATACCAATAAGGCAATAAATCCGGTATCCATAGTTTTAAGGTGTTATTGGTTAATTTTCTTGACAATGACGCTGAAATTCTCGAAGCCGACCACCTCGACCTCCGTTTTGGGGTCGATGTAGGCATCGACCGACTTGGCCTCATACATCCGCCCCTGAATCTCGACCTTGCCCATGGGCGAGAGGCGCGAGATGGTCACACCGCGTGCGCCCGCCTCCAGCTCCTCGGTCGGCGAGGGCATCGACGTGGATTGAATCTCCTTGTTCAGCGCGAAGCGTTGCCAGGTCTTGGCGCGGAGCGAAAAGACCGAGGCCACAAGGGCCGACACGGCAGCTGCCACAATCATCACCACACCCATCGTGGTCGAGTGATCGAAGCCCAGGTAGATGGCACTTCCGTAGCAGACAATCGAGAGCAACGCGCCAATCGACACGCCCGGCAGGAGGACCAATTCGGCCACAAGAAACAGCACGCCGAAAATCAGCAAAAGCAACATATAGCCCATAATATAGCTCGTTTTAAGTTATTTACTCGTTCTCTTCAACCGCGGGAGCGAGCTCCTTGAGGCGCACATCGAGGGCCGTATCGGCCTGGCGCAACGCCTCCGCAATGCGGTCGGCCTCCGCCTTGTCGGCAAACGTACCCACCACAAAGAGGGTCGCACCGACCTTCGAAAGTTCTACGCCCTCGGCCGTCGTGACAATGGCACGAATCTCCTCGGGCAACGTACCCAGCCCGTGAATCTCGATGCGATAGCCCGAAGCCGTCGTCGTGGGTGCAGGCTCCTCGGCCAGGTTGCGATACTTGCCATCGACCCAAACCACCACCTGCGGCTTGGTGAATCCGCGTTTCTTCAGCACTTTTTGTGCCTCATTGGCCTCCTCCTCCGTAGCAAAGCCACCGGCAAAGTAACGCCACTTGCCCTCGTCGGTCACCACATACGACAGCGGCACCGTACCGCGGAAAATCGAGACGGGGCGTTTGGCCGAGAAGGTGCCGAGCAGCACGCGGTAGATCGTACCATGCTCGTAGATGGTCGTCTCGGGAATCGGGTTGGCGGTCGTGTAGCGGGGGCGCGACACAAACTCCAACGAGTCGTATTGCAGGAAGTAACGCTGCTCGATGCCGACGGGGGGCAGCTTGTAGGCGATGGTCGAGAGCTGACCAATCACACCGCCCAACGAGTCGGTCGCCTCGACCAGCCCCAGCTCCTCGGCCACGGCCTTCTCGTACTCGACCAAAGCTCGTTTGCGAACAAAGTAATCGACCAACACATCCGAGGCCGTCTCGCCCTCCAACGCCACGATTTCGCGCATGGCGGTCGAGTAGCGGGCCGACTGGCGGTCGAGTTGCTGCTCCTTGCCGAGGGCCTCCATCAGGTAGTCGTAGGCGTAGCTCTTGTTGTCGTAGATGTAGTTCCAGGCTGCGGAGAGCGAGTCGGCGAGCTTTTGGTTGATGCCCTCAAGGCTCTCGAAACGCTCCTGGATATCAACCGCTTCGGCCTCGGTCGGCACCGCAGCATAGGCTGCCGACAACTCCTCCAGATTTAAGTAGTTGGCCATGTAGCGGTTCACATAATCCACGGCCTGCATTTCGCGTCGCTGGGCGCGCAGCAGGGTCGTATAGTCGGGCATGGCCAGGTAGCGGCTGAAGAGGCCGTTCTCGACCAGATTGCGACGGCGCAACGAGTCGGGGACGACACGCGCAGTCGGCTGTTGCGACAGAGGGGTCGAGGCGTTCATGTGTTGCAACACCCACTCCTGCTCAATCGTGTTGATGCGGTCCACGATGCGACCTTTGGCGTTGCGAACGGCAAAAATCTGATTCTCGCCCTGCATAATCTGCTCGGCATAGGCAGCTCGATTGGCCGCATCCTCGCGCAATAGCTGTCGCGCCCGCACGATGACGGCCGCAATCGAATCTTCGCGCATTTGGAGGAGGTTATCCTCTTTGAGCAACGACATATACTCTTCGTTGTGTTCGAGGCCGGCAATGCGCGGTTCGACACGTTGTTCCTGCGCCGTGGCCACCGTTCCGGCCATCAGCAGGCAAAGGGCTGCATATAAGTAGGTTAGTCGCATAGTTCGTTTTAGTTCCACCATTTCATGAAAAAGAATTGAATCAGTCCGAATATCTCAAGACGTCCGAAGAGCATCAACAGCGCATCCACACCCTTCATAACGGCCGGCATGGCTGCAAAATTATCCATCGAACCCACCTCACCGAATCCCGGGCCAACATTTCCCAAGCAGGCCACCGCACCCGAAAAGGCGGTCATCAAATCCAACCCGAAGATTGCGCCGATGAGCGACCCAATCAAAATCAACATCATGTAGGCGACGATAAAGACCGTCACGGCGTGCAGCGTATCGTTCTCCTGAATCACCCCGTCGAGTTTGATGCGAATCACGGCGTTGGGGTGGCGTTGCTGCTTCATGCGGGCGCGCATCATCTTGGCCGAGAGGACCAGGCGGTCGATTTTGATACCGCCCGTCGTCGAACCCGAGCAGGCGCAAATCATCGAAACGAAGATGAGCAGGATGATGGCAAACGAGGTCCAGGTATTCGTATCGGCCGTCGCAAAACCGGAGGTGGTGATGAGCGAGGCGACCTGGAATGTTGCGTGGCGCATGGCCTGTCCGAAGGTGGGGTAGAGACCGGCCGAGTAGATGCTGATGGCGATGAGCAGCGAGGCGATGGCAAAGAGCGAGAGATAGACGCGCGTCACCTCCGAGCGGAAGATGTTGCCCCGCTTGCCCGTCACGGTGGCATATATCAGACCGAAGTGGATACCGGCCACGATAATCGTGGTGACCAGCACCGCCTCAATCATGGGCGAGTTGTAGAAGGCCAACGAGGCATTCTTGGTCGAGAAGCCGCACGTCGAGACGGCAGACATACCGTGACACATAGCATCGAACCAATTCATACCGGCCACCTTGAACATCAGGGTCGAAAGAATCGTCAGCCCGAGATAGACCACCATCAGAATCTGGACAATCATCTGCGTACGGTAGTGGAAGTTCTCCTTGGCCAGCGTCGACATCTCGACATTCGAAAGCATCATCTTCGAGCGGCCCATCGAGGGCAGAATCACCAGGGCGAACATCACCACGCCCATGCCGCCAATCCACGAGGTGGACATACGCCAAAAGAGCAGTCCGCGCGGCAGGGCCTCGATATCGTTCAAAATCGTTGCGCCGGTGGTTGTGAAGCCCGACACGCTCTCGAACCAGGCGTTGATGACGGAAAATTCACCGCCCCACATCAGGTAGGGGAACGCACCGACGATGCAGGCCACCATCCACGAGCCGACCACCACACCGAAGCCCTCCTTGTTCGAGAGTTGGACCTTCTTTTCGACGAAGATTTGCGGAAAGACACCCAGCAGAGCCGTCAGCAGGGCCGACAGGAGCAGGGGATAGAAGGCCGAATCCATGCCGCTGAGGTAGGAGATTCCCGCCGAGAGCAACATGAAGGAGGCGATGAACATCATCACCAGACCCACATATCGTAATACTATATCAATCCGCATGGCTGTTTTCGGTTCGGTTATTTGTGGCGAGCCTGTACAATCAGGGTCTCAATCTTCTCTTTCAGCTCCAGCAATTCGTCCTTGCACTCCTCCTTGACGGCAAAAGGTACGCGGAACGAGAGGTATTCGCCCAGCGAGCGGTTCATCCTCACAATCGGATTCACGCAGTAGATCGTCATGAAGTAGTAGAACATCAGCAGCACGGCAATCATCACCAGAAGCGAAATCAACACGGGGGTCACGGCTCGATAGGCACTGCGCTTGATCTGCTCGGTGCGGGGAGCCAACGAGCTTTGGGTCGAGGTCATATAGGCCTTCACGGCAGCCGTCAGGCGCAGATAGACCGCCTCGTACTCCTCCGTGTACCAACGCACCGAATCCTCCTCGTCGTTCTTCTCGGCCGCCTCGATGGCCGCCTTCATCAGCACGGAATCGACCCCCAGCGAATCGACCGGCAGCTCCCCACCGGCCAGCGAATCGGCCTGGAGGGTCGGTTTTTCGAGCCGACGCGCCAGGTAGCGGTCCACCATCACCTTCATCTCAATCGTGGCAAACGACAGCGAGTCGAGAAACGAGGGGTCGAAGGCCTCTTCGCGGGCCGTCATCAGCACCTGCTCCAACTTGCCCATCGCGCGGCGACACTCGTCCACATAATCCTCCTCGCCCAGCACCGTGAGGTGAATCAGGGCTACATTCTGCTCATGCGCGGCATCGAGCATCTCCTTGGCCAACTCGACATTGCGACGCGATGCAGCCAGCACATCGCCCGCACCGCGGCTCACCCGATTCAGCTCCACGAGCGACAACAGACCCGAAAGAAAGAGCAGGCAGACAATACTCGAAAAGGCAATCGTCACCCGCTTGCGCATACCCGTCATACTTCTATAAATAAAGATAGTTATGCAAAGATAGTAATTTATTCGAGAATTTCACCGATTAAATCGCCCGATTCGTCCATACCGACCATTTTCACGCGACAAATCGCATTGATACGCGCTCGGTCGTAGGGGGCGCGGACACGGCGGTAGTTGCCCGTGAAGCCGAACATCATCCCGCCACGCATCGTACTTTCGAACAAAACCTCATCCTCCGTACCGACCGCCTCGGCACAAAAATCGTGGTGCAGCTGCTTGCAGAGGGCACCCAATTCGCCCACACGGCGCGTAGCGATTGACGACTGCACCTTGTCGGGCATCTCGACGGCCGGCGTTCCGGGGCGTTCCGAGAAGGGGAAGATGTGCAGGAAGGCGGGCTTCAGCGCGGCCAGGAAATCATACGTCGCGCGGAAATCCTCCTCCGTCTCGCCCGGGAAGCCCGCAATCACGTCAATTCCGATAAAGGCATCGGGCATCCATCGTCTGACGGCCGCGATGCGGTCGGCAAACTTTTCGGTCGTATAGCGACGACGCATCAGGCGTAAAATCTTGTCCGAACCGCTCTGAATCGGGATATGGAAGTGGTGCTGAAACTTCTTCGAGGCGGCACAGAAGGCGATGATTTCGTCGGTCAGCAGATTCGGCTCAATCGACGAAATGCGGTAGCGGTCAATCCCCTCCACAGCGTCCAACGCCCGCAGCAGGTCGATGAACGCTTCACCCGTCGTGCGGCCAAAGTCGCCCGTATTGATGCCCGTGATGACAATCTCGCGCTGCCCCTCGCGGGCAATCGCCTCGGCCTCCTTCACCAGCTCCGCAATCGGCATATTGCGGCTGTGGCCGCGGGCATAGTGAATCGTGCAGTAGGCGCACTTATAATCGCACCCGTCCTGCACCTTGAGAAAGGCCCTCGTGCGGTCGGCCGTGGAGTAGGCCGGAAAGAAGCGCGTGAGGTGTTCCACATCGCAACCATAGACCTGCGCAGGACCCTTTTCGGTCAACTCAACCACTCGTTGATATAAATCTCCTTTATAGTTGTTTCCCAGCACAATATCAACACCTTCAATCGCCTCCAAATCCTGCGGACGGAGCTGGGCATAACAGCCCGTCACGGCGATAAGGGCGTGGGGATTTCGGCGGTGAAGTTTGCGCACCAGATTGCGGCATTTCTTGTCGGCATGCTCGGTTACCGAGCAGCTGTTGATGATGCAGATATCGGCCTCGGCCGTTGCCGGCACACGGACAAAACCGCCCTCCGTAAATTGGCGGGCGAGGGTAGAGGTTTCGGCAAAATTGAGCTTGCAGCCCAGGGTATGAAAATTAACTCGGCGCGGTTGCATGGTACATTTCGACTTTTTTCCGATGCGAAAATACGAAATCTTCGCTAAAAGAGGGATGCTTTTCGAAGAAAAAAGCGTAAATTTGCGCGCAATTTTACTGCAAGGGCATGGAATTCTTCAGCGACCTCATCCAATACGGCTACCTCGGCAACGCCTTTCTGGCTGCGATTCTTTCGGGCATCAGTTGTGCGTTGGTGGGGAGCTACATCGTGGCGCGACGGATGGTCTTTCTGGCCGGCGGCATCACCCACGCCTCGTTTGGCGGCCTCGGCATCGCCCTCTATGCGGGGCTGAACCCCATCGGCGGAGCGATGCTCTTTGCACTGCTCTCGGCCCTCGGCATCGAGTGGGCCTCGGAGCGGGGACGGATGCGGCAGGATTCGGTCATCGGCATCATCTGGTCGGTGGGCATGGCCCTCGGCGCGCTCTTTATGAGCCTTCGACCGGGCTACACCTCGGGCGACATGACCGCCTACCTCTTCGGCTCGATTATCACCATCACGCGCGGCGACCTCATGGCTCTTACGATATTGACCCTCACGCTGCTGGTGGGGGCCGCGCTGTGGTTGCGCCCGATTATGTATGTGGCCTTCGACCGCTCGTTTGCCCAAAGTCGTGCCATCCCCGTGCGTACGATCTCCTACCTGATGGCCGTGGTCGTGGCCGCCACCATCGTCCTCTCGATTCGCATGATGGGCATCGTACTGCTCATCGCCCTCGTTACGATGCCGGTCGTGATTGCAAACGCGCTCACCTCCTCCTACCGGCGCATCGCCCTCATCGCCCCGATGGTTGCCGTCGCCGGCAACCTTACAGGCCTCACAATCAGCTACGAATGGGAGGTTCCGCCCGCCACGGCAATCATTTTTACGCTAACCATTGGGCTTATTGCGGTAAAACTATTAACTTTGTCACGGAAATAACGCTACGCATAAGGCATGAAAACAATCCACAAGCTCGTCCTGAAGTCCTACTTGGGACCCATGATTCTCACCTTCTTCATCGTCATGTTCGTCTTGATGATGAATATCGTGTGGCGTTACATCGACGAGCTGGTGGGCAAGGGTCTCTCGGCCGGCATCATCATCGAGCTGATGACCTACTTCATGGCCAACATGTTGCCGCTGGGTCTGCCGCTGGCCGTTCTGCTGGCCGCCATTATGACGATGGGTAACCTGGGCGAGAACTACGAGCTGTTGGCCATGAAATCGGCCGGTATGTCGCTCGTGCAGATTACCAAGCCGCTCATCATCCTCATCGGCCTGATCTCCGTCGGCAGCTTCTTCATCGGCAACAACCTGGTGCCGTATGCCAACAAAAAGGTGTTGAGCATCCTCTACGATATTCGACAGCAGAAACAGAATCTGGAGTTTCAGGACGGACTATTCTTCAACGGCATCGACGATATGTCGATTCGTGTCGGCCACCAAGACCCCGAAACGCACCTGCTGACCGATGTGCTGATTTACGACAACCGCGCCACCAACGGCAACATGAATACCATTGTGGCCGATTCGGGCTACATCCGCCTCTCGGACGACAAGCGTTTCCTGCTCGTCACGCTCTACAACGGCGAGATGTATGAGCAGAACCGCACCACGGCGGGCAACAACCAATGGTTCACGAAGAGTTCGTTGCGCCACCACATCTTCGAGCATCAGGAGCAGGTGATTCCCATGACCGGTTTCGATATGGGCCGCAGCGACTCGGACCAATTTTCGAACAGCCAAACGAAGAACATCAACGAGCTGCAAGCCGATATCGACTCGCTGGAGATGACCGTAAGCACCGCCACGAACCGCTCCTACGAGCCGCTGCTCAAGGAGCGCATCTTCACGAAGGACAACTCCGTGTTGCCCCTTCCCGACTCGTTGCGCATCGACCGCTCGGCCTTCCGCAACCCGCTCTTCATCGACTCGCTCCAGCACCTCTCGACCCGCGACAAGAAAAACGTATGGAGCAACGCCCGCTCCACGGCCAAGAACTCGCGCAATATGTTCTCGTTCGACGAGTCGGCCGCCAAAGAGTCGCTCAACCAGCTCTACCGCTCGAAGGTCGAGTGGCACAAGAAGATGTCGCTTCCGGTCTCCATCATGATCTTCTTCCTCATCGGCGCACCGCTCGGAGCCATCATTCGCAAGGGTGGTCTGGGTCTGCCGGTGGTGGTTTCGGTCCTCTTCTTCGTCATCTACTACATCATCTCGCTCACGGGCGAGAAGGCGGCCAAGGAGGGTAATTGGGAGGCCGTCTATGGCATGTGGCTCTCGACCATCGTCCTGACACCGATAGCGGTCTATCTGACCTACAAGGCGACGAACGATTCGACCCTGCTCGACACGGATTGGTATGCCGGTCGCATCAAGGCCATCGAGGAGCGCATCGCCCCCTACATCGCCCCGCTCCAGGCACGATGGAGCAAACTGAAGGAAACTATTAAACGCAAAAAGAAATAATGGAACAACAACGTCTTTTGAATACCGTCGAGGAGGCCGTCGAGGATTTTCGCCAGGGCAAGGTCGTGATTGTCGTCGATGACGAGGATCGCGAGAATGAGGGCGATTTCATCGTGGCTGCCGAGCTTATCACCCCCGAAGTGGTCAATTTCATGCTGCACGAGGGGCGCGGTGTGCTGTGCGCTCCGCTCTCCGAGAAGCGTTGCGACGAGCTGGGGCTTCAGATGATGGAGCAGAACAACACGTCGCTCCTCGGCACCCCCTTCACCGTGTCGTGCGACCTGCTGGGTCACGGCTGTACGACGGGCGTTTCGGCCTCGGACCGTGCCGCCACGTTGCGCGCTCTGGCCGACCCTGCGACGCTGCCCACCGACCTGGGTCGTCCGGGCCACATCAACCCCCTGCGCGCCCGTGACCGCGGCGTATTGCGTCGTCCGGGCCACACGGAGGCGGCCATCGACCTGGCCCGCATGGCCGGTCTGCAACCGGCCGGTGTGCTGATTGAGGTGATGAACGAGGACGGCACGATGGCACGTCTTCCCCAGCTGGTGGAGATTGCCAAGAAGTTCGATTTGAAGATTATCTCGATTGCCGATATGATTGCCTACCGCCTGAAGGAGGAGTCGCTCATCGAGCGCGGCGTAACGGTCCCCCTGCCCACGGCCTGGGGCGACTTTATGATTACCCCCTTCCGCCAGAAGTCGAACGGCGTGGAGCATGTGGCCCTCACGAAGGGCGAGTGGTCGGAGGATGAGCCGGTGCTGATTCGCGTACACTCGTCGTGCGCCACGGGCGATATTTTCGGTTCGTATCGTTGCGACTGCGGTGAGCAGCTCCACGAGGCGATGCAGATGATTGAGAAGGAGGGCAAGGGTGCCATCGTCTATCTGAACCAGGAGGGTCGCGGCATCGGCCTGTGCAACAAGATTCACGCCTACCAGCTCCAGGACGAGGGGTTGGATACGGTGGATGCCAACCTCAAGCTCGGCTTCAAGGCCGACGAGCGCGACTACGGCGTGGGGGCAAGCATCATCCGCGAGTTGGGCATCCGCAAGATGCGCCTGATGACCAACAACCCCTCGAAGCGTGCCGGCCTGGAGGGCTACGGGCTGACCATCGACGAGATTGTGCCGATTGTCATCAAACCCAATCTCTACAACATGCGTTACCTCTCGACCAAGCAGGAGCGCATGAACCACACGCTGGGCATCGAGACCGAAGAGCAGAAATAGGGGAGGGATAGCCGAATGAACGCCAAAGAGTTACGCATCATATTCATGGGTACGCCCGAGTTTGCCGTACCCTCGCTGAAGGCCCTCGTCGAAGGGGGCTACAACGTGGTGGCCGTGGTCACCACGCCCGACAAACCGGCCGGTCGCGGTCGCCAGCTGCACGAAAGCGACGTGAAGGTGGCCGCCCGCGAATTGGGGCTAAAGATTCTGCAACCGGAGAAGTTACGCGACCCCGAATTTGTGGCCGAGATGGAGGCTCTGAAGCCCGACCTGGGCATCGTGATTGCCTTCCGCATGCTGCCCGAGGTGATTTGGAAGATGCCGCGCCTCGGCACCTTCAACCTCCACGCCTCGCTGCTGCCCGAGTACCGCGGTGCCGCCCCGATTAACTGGGCCATCATCAACGGCGAGGAGCAGACGGGTGTGACGACCTTCCTGCTGAACCACGAGATTGACAAGGGGGCCATCATCGGTCAGCTCCGCGAACCGATTTCAGCCGAGGATACGATTGGCACGCTCTACGACCGCCTGATGCACAAAGGCACGGGGCTGGTCCTCGAGACGGTCGAGCGATTGGCCGCAGGGGAGGTAACCCCCATCGAGCAGCAACACATCGACGAAACGAGCCTCAAGCCCGCCCCCAAAATCTTCAAGGAGGATTGCCTCATTGATTGGTCGAAGTCGGGCAAGGCGATTGTCGATTTCGTGCGCGGCCTTTCGCCCTATCCGGCCGCCTGGAGTCGTATGTTCCGCGAGGGCGAGGAGCGCGGTTCGGCCAAGATTTTCCGCGCCACGTTCCGCAAGGCCGACCACGGGGAGACGCTTGGTACGATTCGCACCGATTGGCGCGAGGAGCTGTCGGTTGCCTGCTCGGATGGCTGGGTCGAGATTCACGAGTTGCAGATTGCCGGCAAACGTCGCATGACCACCCGCGACCTGCTGCTCGGCTTCCGCGAAATCGAGAGCTACGAGTTCCGATAGGGGATACATACATATATAAGTACAAGAGAGGGTGTCCCGACCAATTTGGGACACCCTCTTCTCTTTCCGGAATTCTGCCTACTCTTTGAACGAGTGAATCACCACTCCCGAACGCAACTTCGGCTCGAACCAGGTGGTCTTCGGGGGCATGATGTTGCCCGTATCGGCAATGTTGATAAGCTGCTGCATCGAGACGGGGTAGAGGGCAAAGGCGGCCTGCATCTCGCCACTATCCACGCGACGTTTCAGCTCACCCAGGCCACGAATACCGCCCACGAAATCAATGCGTTTCGAGGTGCGCAGGTCTTTGATGTCGAGAATCTTATCCAGCACCAAATCCGACAGCACGGTCACATCCAGCACCCCAATCGGGTCGGCATCGTTGTAGGTTCCCTCCTTGGCCGTCAGGCTGTACCACTCACCGTCGAGGTACATCGAGAAGTTGTGCAGCGCGGCAGGCGTATAAATCTCCGCACCCTTGCACTCCACCTCAAACGACTCCTCGAGCTTGGCCAACAGCTCCTCCTTCGTCAGGCCGTTCAGATCCTTCACTACGCGGTTGTAGTCGATAATCTTGAGCTGCGAAGCGGGGAAGGTGACGGCCAGGAAGTAGCAATACTCCTCCTCGCCCGTGTGGTTCGGGTTCTTCTGCTCACACTCGGCACCCACGCGAGCGGCCGCAGCCGTGCGGTGGTGACCATCGGCCACATAGAGGGCCGGAATGGCGGCAAAAAGCTCCGTCAGGCGGTCGTTGGTCTTTTTATCGCGGATGACCCAAAGCTGGTGGCCGAAGCCGTCGGCAGCCGTGAAGTCGTACTCCGGTTCGCCCTTTACGACCTCCTCCACGATGCGGTTCACCTCCTCGTCGTCGGGGTAGGCAAAGAAGACCGGCTCGATGTTGGCCTGCTGGTTGCGCACATGAATCATGCGATCCTCCTCCTTATCGGGGCGGGTCAGCTCATGCTTCTTGATAGCCCCCGAGCGGTAATCCTCGTAGTGGCAGCACATGGCCAGGCCATACTGCGTGCGCCCCTCCATCGTCTGGGCATATACATAGTAGTACTCCTCGGGGTCCTGCACCAGCCAGCCCTCCTCCTGCCAACGGGCGAAGTTCGCCATGGCCTTCTGATAGACCTCCTCCGAATGTTCGTCGGCAATGGGGTCGAAGTCGATTTCGGGCTTGATGATGTGCAACAAGGAACGCTCCGTAGCCTCGGCTTTGGCCTCCACGGAGTTCAGCACATCGTAGGGGCGCGAAGCCACCTCGGCAGCATACTGTTTCGGCGGGCGAATACCGCAGAAGGGTTTGATTTTTACCATATTAAACGTGTGGTTTTAAGGTTGTTCGCACTATTTGTTCACCTGGAAGCGGGTCACCCCGTTTACAAAGTAATCGACAATCTGACGCGCGGCAGCCAGACCGGCATTGATGTTGGCCTCGGCTGTCTCGGCACCCTGCTTTTTGGGCGTGGCGAAGAAACGCTTGCCGAACAACTCCTCCATCTCGGCGGCATTGGCGGGGGCGATATCGGTGATATACTTCAGATCCGCACGCTCCGTCATGGCCTGTTTCACGCCCTCCTCGTCGATAACCTCCTTGCGGGCCGTATTGACCAACGTAGCCCCCTTGGGCATCGACATCAGCTTGGCGTAGCCAATCGAGCCTTTCGTCTCGGCCGTGGCAGGAATGTGCAGCGAGAGGTAGTCGGCACGCTCGTACAGCTCCTCGACCGAAGCCACCGGCTCGACACCATCGGCCTCGAAGAGTGCCTTGTCGGTGATGAAGGGGTCGTAGGCGATGACCTTCATGCCGAGGGCCTTGCCCTTGCGGCCCACCAATTTACCCACGTTGCCGTAGGCGTGGATGGCGAGGGTCTTGCCCTGAATCTCGGAACCCGTACCGGGCGTAAAGCGGTTGCGGGCCATGTAGATCATCATCGCCACGGCCAGCTCGGCCACGGCATTCGAGTTCTGCCCGGGGGTGTTCATCACCACCACACCGCGCTTCGTGGCGGCCTCCAAATCGACATTGTCGTAACCGGCACCGGCACGCACCACGATTTTGAGGTTCTTGGCCGCCTCAATCACCTCGGCGGTCACCTTGTCGCTGCGCACAATGAGGGCATCGGCCTCCGCAACAGCCTCCAACAGCTGCCCCTTCTCGGTATATTTCTCCAGCAGACACAGCTCGTAGCCGGCCTGCTCCACAATCTGACGAATCCCCTCAACAGCCTCTTTGGCAAAGGGTTTCTCGGTTGCTACCAATACTTTCATATTCTTCAGTAATGAGGTAAAATAGATTACTTTCTCCTTTTTTGCTTCGTAGGTATAGGGAACAATCGTAGGCATCGTTCGCTCCTATTTGGCATATTTGGCTGCAAAATCCTGCATGCACTTCACCAGCACCTCGACGCTCTCCTTCTTCAGGGCGTTGTAGCACGAAGCGCGGAAACCGCCCACCAGACGGTGGCCCTTGATGCCGACGATGCCCTGCTCCTTGGTGTACTCCATGAAGGCGGGCGCCAGCTCCTCGTAGCCCTCCTCCATCACGAAGCAGATGTTCATGAGCGAGCGCGAATCCTTCTCCACCGTACCCTTGAAGAGGGGATTGCGGTCGATTTCGTCGTAGAGCAGCTGTGCCTTCTCCAGGTTGCGACGATAAATCTCCTCCACGCCGCCGATGCTCTTAAGCCACTTGAGCGACTCCTTCAACACATAAATCGGGAATACGGGGGGCGTATTGAACATCGAGTTGTTGTCCACATGGGTCTTGAACGATACCATCGTCGGCAGGTCGCGGACAATCTTGTCGAGCATATCCTCGCGGATGATGGCAAAGGCGACACCGGCCGGAGCGAGGTTCTTCTGCGCGCCGCCATAAATCATGGCATACTTCGACACATCAATCGGGCGCGAGAGGATGTTCGAACTCATATCGGCAATCACCGGCACGTCGGCATCAATATCGTAGTGGTACTCCGTGCCGTAAATCGTATTGTTCGACGTGATGTGCAGGTAATCGACACCCTTCGGGGCCTCGAACTTGGGGATGTAGTTGAAGTTCTTATCCTCCGAGGTGGCAATCACCTCCACCTCGCCGTAACGCTTGGCCTCCTTGATGGCCTTCTTCGACCAGACGCCCGTATTGACATAGGCGGCCTTCGTACCGAGGAAGTTGGCCGGAATCTCATAGAAGAAGGTGCTTGCACCGCCTCCGATGTAGAAAATCTTGTAGTTATCGGGAATCTGCAACAATTCACGGAAGAGCGAATCGGCCTCCTCCATCACGGCATCGAAGGCCGGCGTGCGGTGCGAAATCGAGAGAATCGAGATGCCCGAACCATTGAAATCCTGAATTGCCTTTACGGCACTTTCGTACACCTCATCGGCCAACAGCGAAGGGCCTGCATTGAAAACATGCTTTTTCATATTGAAAGTTGTTTTTGATGGTTACATCATACTGAATTTTCCTTTTTACAAATATAGGAAAGTTTTTTCGAAAAAACGACCTTCGAGCCACACTTTATCCATAAAAAAACATCAGAGGTCACAAATCGCCACCTAAAAGGTGGCATATTGAATCGTTTTTACTATCTTTGCACGTCAATAACAAGGCCCGAACCTATGGTAAAATCAATGACCGGCTTCGGCAAAAGCGAAGTCGTTTTTCAACAGACCAAAAAAATTACGGTCGAGATTCGCACGCTCAACTCCAAACAGCTGGATTTGAACCTGCGTATGCCCGCCCTCTACCGCGCCTCGGAGTTTGAGGTGCGCTCGATTCTCACGCGCCGTGTGCAGCGAGGCAAGACCGATGTATTCATCTCGGTCGAGTCGCAGCAGGTGGCAACCCCCGCCCGCATCAACAACGAACTCTTCCGCGAATACCTCAACCAGGTCAATACGGCCCTGGCATCGGCCAATCTGGAGGTGCAGTACGAGGCCATTCTGCCGGTGGTGATGCGGATGCCCGAGGTGGTATCGACCGAGCAGGAGGCCCTCTCCGAGGAGGAGCAGCAGGCCCTGCTGCGTGCCGTGGAGGAGGCGTGCGACCGCCTCGACAGCTTCCGTGAGCAGGAGGGTAAAATCCTCATCGAAGACCTCTTGCACCGCATCGACCTCATCGAGCAGTACAAAGAGGAGGTCGTCCCCTTCGAGGAGCAGCGCGCCACGACCATCAAGAACCGCATCCTGGAGCATCTGAATCAGTTGCAGGTCGAGGTGGACCACTCGCGCCTGGAGCAGGAGATGATTTACTACATCGAGAAGCTCGACATCACGGAGGAGAAGGTGCGCCTGAAGAACCACTGCAAATACTTCCGCGAGGTGGCTGCCGGCGAGGAGGGAATCGGCCGCAAGCTGGGCTTCATCGCCCAGGAGCTGGGGCGCGAAATCAACACGATGGGTTCGAAGGCCAACGAGACCAACATCCAGATTCTGGTAGTTAAGATGAAGGATGAGTTGGAGAAGATTAAGGAGCAGGTACTCAACATTTTGTAACAATGGGAAAAGTTGTCATCTTTTCGGCTCCGAGCGGCTCGGGCAAGACGACCATCGTGCGCCGTCTGTTAGAGCAATACAACCAATTCGAGTTCTCTATTTCGGCCACTTCACGCGTCCCGCGCGGTGCGGAGCGCGATGGGGTAGATTACCACTTTCTTTCGCCCGAAGCCTTCGCCCAAAAGGTGCGCGAGGAGGCCTTCGTCGAGTGGGAGGAGGTCTATGCCGGCACCTGCTACGGAACGCTCAAAAGCGAGGTGGAGCGCATCTGGGCAAAGGGCAACGTGATTCTGTTCGATGTGGATGTCGTGGGCGGCATCAACCTCAAGCGCATCTTTGGCGAACAGGCCTGCTCGATTTTCATCATGCCCCCCTCGATTGAGGAGTTGCGCCGTCGCCTGATCGGCCGCGCCACGGATACGCCGGAGGTTATCGAAAAGCGCGTCGCGAAGGCCGCTTTCGAGATTGAGAAGGCCCCCGCATTCGACCACTCGGTCGTGAACGACGACCTGGAGAAGGCCGTGGCGGATACCTGCGCGATTTTGAACCAATTTTTGGCCCGATAGCGATGCAGCGCGTGATGCTCTACTTCGGGTCGTTCAACCCGATTCACAACGGCCATATCCGCCTGGCGGAGTATGTCCTGGAGCAGGGGTTGTGCGATCTGGTGACGCTCATCATCTCGCCCCAAAGCCCCTACAAAAAGCCCTCGGATCTGGCCCCCGAGTTGAGCCGCTTCGAGATGGCCGAGACGGCCTGTGCCGCCTCGAAATTCCCCGACAGGATTCGCCCCTCGGTGGTGGAGTTTCTTCTGCCGAAACCCTCCTATACGATTGACACGCTGCGCTATTTGGAGGAGCAGATGGCCGGCCGGATGCAGTTCTCGATACTCATGGGAGGCGACCAGCTGGCGGGGCTTGACGGGTGGAAGGAGGCCGACAAGATTCGCCAATATCCGATTTTTGTCTATCCGCGTGCGGGGCAACAAATCGAATCGCTGAGCGAGGGGATGACCCTGCTGAAGGAGGCCCCCCTGCTCGATATTTCGGCCACCGAGATTCGTCGTCGCGTGGCCGCCGATGAGCCGACCGCGGAGCTGATTCACCCCAAGACGGCCTGGTACATCCGTCAAAACGGACTATATAAAGAAGAATAGATGGAAAAACGACTGAACATAGCACTCTTGGCGGGCGGCAATTCGTCCGAGCGCGAGATTGCCTTGCAGAGTGCCGCCCAGATTTACGAGGCACTCGACAAGCAACGATACAACCTCTTCTTAATCGACCTCAACCACCGCGATTGGAGCTACACAGCCCCCGACGGAAGCCGTTGGCAGGTCGATAAGAACGACTTTTCGATTACCGTGGCGGGCGAAAAGAGCGCATTCGACTACGCCCTGATTCTGATTCACGGCACCCCGGGCGAGGATGGCAAATTGCAGGGCTACCTGGAGATGATGGAGATTCCCTTCTCGTCGTGTTCGATGACCTCGTCGGTCATCACCTTCGACAAGATGACCACCAAACGCACGCTCCAAGGCAAGGTCAATCTGGCGCGCGAGGTCTTCCTGCGTCGTGGCGAAAGCTACGATGGCGAGGCCATCATCCGACAGCTGGGGCTTCCGCTCTTCGTGAAGCCCAACGCCAGCGGCTCGTCGTTCGGTGTGACGCGCGTAACGCACATCGAGGCGTTGGACGAGGCGATTCGTCTGGCCTTCACCGAGAGCGAGGAGGTCCTCATCGAGGAGTGCATCACGGGGCGCGAGATGGGGTGCGGCGTGATGATAGCCGGCGGCAAAGAGTACCTCTTCCCCATCACGGAGATTATCGCCAAGAAGGAGTTCTTCGACTACGAGGCCAAATACACGGCCGGCATGTCGGACGAAATCACCCCGGCCGATATCACCGAGGAGGTGAAACGCGAACTGAACCGCATGACCCTCGAAGCCTACCGCACCTGCCGCTGCTCGGGTGTGGTGCGTGTCGATTTCATCGTCACGGAGGAGGGCAAGCCCTACCTGATTGAAGTGAACTCGATTCCGGGCATGAGCAGTGGCAGCATCATACCGAAGCAGGCCCGCGAGATGGGCATTTCGCTCGGCGAACTCTATGATATCATCATCGAAGATACCTACCGCAAATGATTGAGATTGACGATAAGATTGTAAGTGCCGACCTCCTGCGCGAGGGTTTCCTGTGCGACATTGAGCAGTGCAAGGGCATCTGCTGTGTAGAGGGCAACGCCGGCGCACCGCTCGAGTTTGACGAAATCGACATCCTCGAAAGCGAGTACGAACACTACAAACCCTACATGACCGAGGCGGGCATCGAGGCCGTGGAGCGACAAGGCTTTATGGTCGTGGACGAGGATGGCGACTACACCACGCCGCTGGTCGATGATGCCGAATGCGCCTACGCCTACACCGAGAACGGCATCACGCTCTGCGCCATTGAGAAGGCCTACCTGGAGGGCAAGACCCCCTTCCGCAAGCCCATCTCGTGCCACCTCTATCCGATTCGCCTGATGAAGTTCTCGAACGGCACAATTGGGCTGAACTACCACCGCTGGTCGGTCTGCTCATCGGCCCGCGAATGTGGCAAGAGGCTCGGTGTGCCGGTCTATAAATGCCTCAAGGAGGCCATCACCCGTCGCTTCGGTGCAGATTTCTACGCCCAGCTCGATGCCGCGGCCGAACTACTTAAACAGCAATAACCAACCCCTATGAAGAGATACCTTGTAACCCTTTGCTTTGCACTTTTTTCGTGGGTGGCCACGGCCCAGCAGATTCCGGCCGACACCACCTCCGAGCATGACATCCACGAGGCGATAGACTACTCGTCGAAGGAGCGCATGAAGGCCGAAGAGGCCGCCGAGCAGGCCCGCATCGACTCGCTCTCGAAGCTCGTCACCCCCGAGCAGCTGGCCCGCATTGATTCGATTGTGGCCATGCGCCTGCGCCTGGCCCGTAAGCGCATCGAGTCGGTCCCCGCGATTGATTCGTTGGCGGTGTTGGATACGCTCCCCTCGGGCGACGATGCCGTTCAGGTGGTGCTGTTTGCCAACAACACCTGGAAGTATGTGCGCAACCGCGCCGTCAAGAAGGACAGCACGATTTTCGAAAAATATTGGGACACCGAGAAGCTCTTCCCCTACAAGGATGTGGAGTACGCCTCGCTGCCCAAATCGCTCGTCATCGACCTGGTGGATTCGACCAACGGCTACCACACCCCCTACAAGCCGTCGCCCATTCGCAGCCGCTACGGCCCGCGTCGCGGTCGCGCCCATCAGGGTGTCGATTTGGCGTTGAAGGCCGGAGAGCCGATTTACGCCACCTTCAGCGGTCGCGTGCGCATCTCGCAGTATAACCGCGGCGGCTACGGCAACCTGGTGGTGATTCGCCACGACAACGGCCTGGAGACCTACTACGGCCACCTCTCGGAGCGCATGGTCGAGCCGAACCAATGGGTCGAGGCGGGTCAGGTGATTGGTCTGGGCGGTTCGACGGGTCGCTCGACGGGTCCCCACCTCCACTTCGAGACACGCTACTACGGCCAATCGTTCGACCCCGAGCGACTGATTGATTTCAAATCGGGTACATTGAGCCGCGAAACCTTCCTCTTAAAGCGCAGCTACTTCAGCATCTACTCGCGTGCGGGGCAGGACTTCGAGGACGAGATCGCCAACGAGGAGCAGGACAAGAAGGAGAAGGCCGAGCGCGAGGCGATGCGCTACCACAAGATTCGCTCGGGCGACACGCTGGGTGCCATTGCCCGCAAATACGGCACTACGGTCGGTAACATCTGCCGCCTGAACGGCATCAAATCGACCACCATCCTCCGCATCGGACGCACCCTCCGGGTACGATAAACAAAAACGGCTTCCAAAGAGTTTGGAAGCCGTTTTTTATAAGAGGAAAGAGCAAAGAGCGAAGAGGGGTAATGATGCCAAAAGCGGCGCTTGTTGAGTTTTAAATGTGGGGCGAGAAACGGAGATTTTCTCGCCCTATT
>X42_Goitered_Gazelle__coassemble_67_pt1 | contig 26700 bp, 20 predicted proteins | sample X42_Goitered_Gazelle__metabat2_low_PE_007 | metagenome-assembled genome bin X42_Goitered_Gazelle
CAAAGGTAAGATATTATAACGGTCCTGAAAAGATGTACTTTAGCGGATAGTTACGATAGTGAAAGCCAAAGAAAGCCGAAAAAAGGCAACTAAAGGGAGCTAAAGGCAACAAAGGCGATAAGGGTGAGCCGAACTTCTTTTCCGCCCTTTCTCGCCTTTCCCACCTTTCTCTCCTCTTTCTCCTTTCTCATTTCTCCTTTTCTATTGCAGGCGGAAGATGTTCAGGTGTGCCAACAGCGGATTGCGGCGGTCGAGCAGGAGGAACTCAACAAGGAGCAGCACCAGGGCAATTGCCACCAGCAGGGGGTATTGCTCGTTGTACTCCTCGAAGCGGACGGTCGAAAGGGAGGTCTTCTCCATCTGCTCGATGCTTTCGACAATTTCCTCAAGGCCAATAGATTGGAGCGTGGAGCGCACATAGAGTCCGTCGGTGAGGTCGGCAATTTGGCGGAGCATCTCCTCGTTGAGCTTCGAGACCACCATCTCGCCCTTCTCGTCGCGGATGAAGTCGCCCCCGATGCTGATGGGTGCGCCCTCCGGTGTACCGATACCGATCGTATAGATGCGGATGCCCATCTCGGCCGCCCGCTCGGCTACGGCGATGGCATCGTCCTCGTGGTTCTCACCGTCGGTGATGAGGATGATGACGCGGCTGTGGCGGTTGCCCTCCTCCAGCGTTTCGCCCGAGAAGGAGAGCAGGGCCTGCTCCAGCGCCTTCCCGACGGCCGTACCCTGCACGCTCACCAGCGAGGGGTCAATCTTGCGGGCAAAGGCCTTGGCCATGCGGTAATCGGAGGTGATGGGAAGCTGCACTTTCGGTTCGCCGGCAAAGACCACCAAACCGACGCGGTCCTGTTTCATCCCCTCGAAGAGTTTGTTGATGGCATACTTGGTGCGCTCGAGGCGGTTGGGGGCGAAATCCTCGGCCAGCATCGAGTTCGAGACATCGACCACGAGCATCATCTCGATACCCTCGGACTTCTCCTCCAGGAGCTTCGAGCCGAACTGCGGACGGGCCGCAGCCAGCACCAGAAAGAGGAGGGCCGCCATCAGGAGCAGGAATTTCAGCACGACACGTCCGTTCGAGACATCGGGCATCAGCTCCTCCAGGGTCGTGAGCGACCCGAAACGGGCCAGGCGGCGGCGACGCAGCTGCATCGCAACCAGAAACAGCACCACCAAAAGGGGCAACAGGGCGAGCAGCCACAGCAGCTCGGGATGGGCAAAACGGAACATAGCGTTACGGGATTCGTTTCAAAACAAGGGTGGAGAGTAAAAATTCTGCAACGAGCAGGGCCAAAGCACCCAGCACCCAGCCGAGGAACAGCTCATGGTAGATGACCCGCTCCGAGATTTCGACCTTCGACTTCTCCAGCTCGTTGATTTCGTCGTAGATGGCCTTCAGCTTCGCCTTGTCCGTGGCGCGGAAGTAGCGACCTCCGGTCTGCGTGGCGATGGCCGAGAGGGTCTTTTCGTCAATCTCGACCTTCTGCTGCACGAAGGTCATCTGGCCAAACATATCGAGGGCCGGATAGGGGGCCATCCCCTCCGTGCCGACTCCAATCGTATAGACGCGGATGCCCTGTGCCTTGGCAATCTCGGCGGCCGTCATGGGGGCAATCTCACCGCGGTTGTTCACACCGTCGGTCAATAGGATGATGACCTTCGATTTGGCCTCGCTCTCGCGCAGGCGGTTGATGGCCGTGGCCAAGCCGTTACCGATGGCCGTGCCATCCTCAATCAGACCGCTGCGGATGCGGCTCAAGAGGGTCTGGAGCGTTCCCTGGTCGGTCGTCAGGGGCGATTGGGTGAAGGCCTCACCGGCAAAGGCCACCAGACCGATGCGGTCGCCGTAGCGGTCGGCCACGAAGGCTCCGGCCACCTCCTTGGCAGCCGTCAGGCGGTCGGGTTTGAAGTCGCGGGCCAGCATCGAACCGCTGACGTCAATCGAGAGCATGATATCAATACCCTCCGTGTCGGTGTGCGACAACCGCTCGACATCCTGCGGGCGGGCCAGCGCAACGACAAGCAGCGCGAAGGCCGCGAGGCGCAACACAAAGGGGAGATGGCGCAGGTAGTAACGCCAGGTGCGGGGGGCCTTCACCAGCCCGCTCACACTCGAAAACTGAATCGCAGCCCCACCCTGCATCGTCCGCCAAACATAATAGGCAATGACGGGTATCAGCAGCAGCAGGAGCCACAAAAAATATGGAGAATGGAAATGCATTATCAAATGTAGAATTTAGAATGTAGAATGCAAAATTATGTTGCTTATCGTTTTCGTCTTTAACACTTTAACACCTTTATCGCCCTTCACTCCCTTATCGCCTTTTCTGCCTTTTTCATTCGACCCGAAAGTTCCCTCGCCCGCATTTTTTTTGATTTTAGGCGAGCAGATTTCGAGCTTTCGAAGTCGGGCGAATTGGGAGCATACCCAAACGTATGTGACCGATTTCGCACGGCAAGAAAGTGCTAAAGATGCCGCATAAAATCGAAAACTTTACCAATTCTTCGTGCCACGCACGATAATCCCCTGTTTCTCTTTCAGCTTCTCCTGGGTGCGGTCCTCCTGGGCCTGGATGGCATCGAGGATTTGCTGCTGCTCCTGCTCGGAGATACCCTGCTGGGGCTGTTGCTGTTGGGGTTGTTGGGGCTGCTGCTCTTCGGGCTTTTGATCCCCCTTATCGGGATTTTGCGGCTCCTTATTTTGGTCTTGGTTCTGGTCCTGATTTTGGTTTTGGTTCTGATTCTGTTGTTGGTCCTGGTTCTGCTGCTGGTCCTGATTCTGGTCCTGGTTTTGGTCGTTGTTGCCGCCACCGCCGTTCTGCTGCTGATTCTCCAGGAGCTTCTTCGTGTAGGCGTAGTTGTACTTGGCCTCCATATCGGCGGGGTTCAGCAGGAGCGAATTTTTGTAGCTCTGCAACGCCTCCTGCAGTTTCTGCTGTTTGAACTGCGCATTGCCCAGGTTGTAGAAGGCCATGGCGCGCTCCTCGTCGGTGCGCAGCGAGTCGGTCGCCGCACGCAGCAAGGTCTGCTCCGCGGCCTCATACCGCTCCATCTTATACTCGGCATTGCCGAGGTTGTAGCGGGCCTCGAAGTTGAGCGAATCGGCCGTGAGGGCGTTGCGATACCGCTCCGAACTTTGCTCGTAGTTGCCCTTGTTGAATTGGCGGTTTCCGCGACGCACCTCCCCGCGCTCGGGCAGCTGCTGGGCCGCCAGCGGCAAAGCCGCCAACAACAATAGGATGGTTAAAAGGCTCTTTCTCATCTTCGTTACTCGTTTTCCTCCGCCTCGGGGTTCACCTCAACGGGTTTCGTCTCCTCGACAAAGTAATAGACCTTCATATAATCCGACTCGTTCTGCTCGGCCTCGGGGGTGAACTTGGCAAACTTCACCAAATCGCCATCCATCAAGACCGACGTGAGGTCCATGCGGGCCTTGTCGGGCAGCTCCACGGAGCGCATGGCGGCGATAATCTCCTCCGAGGTCATCTCCATGGCACCCACACCCCAACGCCCTGCGATGTAGGTGCGCAGGATATCGGTCAGGGTCGAGTAGTAGAGCTTGTGTTTGTTGTTCTGCCACAGCTTCTGGTGGTGGAGGGCCTCCAACGCCTTGATGGCCACCACATGGGGCGGCTCGGGCGGGGCGGGTTTGAAGAGGTCCTTCAGGTGGCGGCCACGCGCCTCGAGGTAGCGGTGCAGGCCGTAGAGGGCCAACGCTAACAACGCCACGATGAGCAACCCCCACAGCAGGTAACCGCGAATCTCGGCCAGCCGGAAGGGGAGCGTAAGCTGTGGTTTGAGGTCGTAGATGGATTGCGAGGTGGAGTCAATCTGGAAGGTGGCCACCTTCAGCACCAGCGAATCGGTCGTGTAGAGGGTATTGACAATGTTCTTATCGGCATACAGCACCCCGGGCTTGCCCATGTTGATCAACCCCTCCTGGAAGGCGGCCAGGCGGTAGCGTTGGGCAATCTTCAGGCGACGGCCGTCGCGCTCTATCGTATCGGTGGGCATCACCTCGACCAGCTCGATGAGGTTCTCCCCCTTGGGGGTGAACTCCGGAAAGAGGACCGTCTGCACGAGGTCCTTCTCGACCTCGATGATAAAGTCGAACCGATCGCCGATAAAGATGCTGTCCGGCTCGATGCGGGCGCGAACCGTCGGGGTCTCGCTCTGCGCCACGGCTACGAGGCTCATCAGGAGCAGCAGGGGAATCAAGAGTACTCTTTTCATCGTTGCTTGAAGAGTTTAATGAGTTCGGCCACATAATCGCCGTCGGTGGTGATTTGGGCCGTGTCGATGCGGTTGTGCTTCAGGGTCTGGAGAATCTGCTCGCTGCGCGTGCGCCACGCCTCGGCGTAGTGGTCACGCACACGGCGCGACGAGGTATCGACCCACACCTTGCGGTCGGTCTCGGCATCGCGCAACTCGACAATCCCCACATCGGGCAGCTCGCTTTCGCGCGGGTCCACGATGCGGATGCCCACCAAATCGTGCTTGCCACGGGCAATCTTGAGGGCATCGTCGAGCGGCTCGGCATCGCGCGACGAGAAGAGGAAGTCCGAGAGGATGAAGGTCGTGCATCGCTTCTTATTGACATTCGTCAGGAAGCGAATCGGCTCCGAGAGGCAGGTGCGGCGCGAGGTGGGTTCGAAGCCTATCAACTCGCGGATGATGGTCAGGATGTGGCTGCGACCCTTCTTCGGGGGGATGAACTTCTCGACCTTGTCCGTGAAGAAGATGCAGCCCACCTTGTCGTTGTTCTGGGCGGCCGAGAAGGCCAACACGGCGGCAATCTCGGTCATGATGCTGCGCTTGAGTCGTTCGGTCGAGCCGAACTCGCCCGAGGCCGACACATCCAACAGGAGCATCATCGTCAGCTCACGCTCCTCCTCATAGACCTTGATGTGGGGCTTGGTCGAGCGGGCCGTGACATTCCAGTCGATATCGCGCACATCGTCGCCGGCACGGTACTCCCTCACCTCGGAAAACGACATACCGCGCCCGCGGAAAGCCGTGTGGTACTTTCCGGCAAAGATTTCGTTCGACAGACCGCGGGTTTTAATCTCGATCTTGCGAACGCGCTTCAGAATATCGTTCTCGTTGTCGCGCATTAGGGAACAATGACGTTGTTCAAAATATCGGTGATAATCTCCTCCGAGGTGATGTTCTCGGCCTCGGCCTCATACGTCAGGCCGATGCGGTGGCGCAGCACATCGTGGCATACGGCACGCACATCCTCCGGAATCACATAGCCGCGACGACGGATGAAGGCGTAGGCACGGGCCGCCTTGGCCAGCGAAATCGAGGCACGGGGCGAACCGCCGTAGGCGATGAGCGACTGCAGGCGGTCGAGGTTGTACTCCTTCGGTTCGCGCGTGGCGAAGATGATATCGACGATGTACTTCTCAATCTTCTCGTCCATATAGACATCCTCCACCACCTTGCGGGCCTTGACGATATCCTCGGGCGAGATGACCTTCTGCACCTCGGGCATCCCGCTCCCCGAGAGGTTCATGCGGACAATATCGCGCTCCTCCTGCTTCTTGGGGTAGGAGATTTTGGCCTTGAGCATAAAACGGTCCACCTGGGCCTCGGGCAGGGGATAGGTACCCTCCTGCTCCAGGGGGTTCTGCGTAGCCAGCACCAGAAAGGGCTGGGGCAGCGGGTAGGTCTCGTCGCCGATGGTCACCTGACGCTCCTGCATCGCCTCCAAGAGGGCCGACTGCACCTTGGCCGGCGAACGGTTGATCTCATCGGCCAGGACGAAGTTGGCAAATACGGGACCCTTCTTGACGATGAAATCCTCCGACTTCTGCGAATAGATCAGCGTACCCAGCAGGTCGGCCGGCAGCAAATCGGGGGTAAACTGAATGCGCGAGAAGTTGGCATCCACGGCCTTGGCCAGCGTGGTGATGGCGAGCGTTTTGGCCAGACCCGGCACACCCTCCAGGAGGATGTGGCCGTTCGACAACAGGCCGATGAGGAGCGTATCAACCAGGTGCTGCTGGCCGATGATGACCTTGCTCATCTCGTTGCGAAGCGTATCGACAAAGACCGATTCGCGCTCAATCCGCTCGTTAAGTTCCTTGATGTTAATGACTTCTGCCATAATTTTCCTTTTTTTATGTTTTTTTTGTTTATCGTTATCTCGCTACTTAAAGTTTCCTCGTCGCCTTTGGCGACACCTTCGGTGAAACGTACGAAAATGCAAATTTATTGTAAAAAACAGAGAAAATCAAAAAATTATTCGGCTCTTCCCCCTGCGCCCCCTTTTCATCGCCCATTCCGCCCCACCGACTAATTTTTAATTTTTAATTTTTAATTTTTAATTCCGAAAGTAGTATCTTTGTTTCCCAAACGAAACGAAACGTATGCAATCCGATATATTACAAGGTTTAAGTGAGGCGCAACGTGCTGCTGTTGTGAACTTTGAGGTCCCGTCGCTCATCATTGCCGGTGCCGGTTCGGGCAAGACGCGCGTGCTGACCTCGCGCATCGCCTACATGATTGAACGCGGGGTGAAGCCCTGGCAGATTCTCGCCCTCACGTTTACGAACAAGGCGGCCGCCGAGATGCGCGAGCGCATCGAACGGATGGTGGGCGAGGGGAGCCGCCATATCCGCATGGGTACCTTCCACTCGGTCTTCTCGCGCATCCTGCGTGAAAATGCCGAGCGCATCGGCTACCCCACCTCCTTCACCATCTACGAGCCGAACGACGTGAAGAGCCTCCTGAAGAGCATCATCAAGGATATGCAACTCGCTGACGATAAGTACAAACCCAACGTCATCGCCTCGCGTATCTCGATGGCCAAAAATGCCCTCATCACCCCGGGAGCCTACCTGGCAAAGAGCATCTACGCCGCGGAGGACAGACAGGCGCAAATCCCCGAATTCGGCAACATCTACGCCGAGTATTGCCGTCGCTGCAAGCGCAACGGGGCGATGGATTTCGACGACCTGCTGTTGCAGACCAACATCCTGCTGAAGGATTGCCCCGATGTGCTGGCCAAATACCAGGAGCAGTTCCAATATATCCTCGTGGACGAGTACCAGGACACGAACTACGCCCAATACATCATCATCCGTCGCCTCTCGCAGCTCCACGGACGGGCCTGCGTCGTGGGCGATGATGCGCAGTCGATTTACTCGTTCCGCGGAGCCAAAATCGAGAACATCCTCTCGTTCCGCAACGACTACCCCGCGGCACAGGTCTTCAAGCTGGAGCAGAACTACCGCTCGACCCGCACGATTGTCAATGCGGCCAACTCGATTATCAAGAAGAATGCCCGCCAGCTGGAGAAGACCTGCTTTTCGCAGGGCGACGAGGGGGAGAAGATTCGCATCCTGAAGGCCTACACCGACCGCGAGGAGGCCGAAATGGTGGTGGGCGATTTGAGGGACAAGATGCGCGAGACGGGCGACCGATGGTCCGAAGCGGTGATTCTCTACCGCACGAACAACCAGTCGGCTGTTCTGGAGGACAACCTCCGCCGCCGCGGCATCCCCTACCGCATCTACAAGGGGTCGTCGTTCTACGACCACAAGGAGATCAAGGACCTGATGGGCTACCTCCGTCTGGTGATTAACCCGCGCGACGACGAGGCCTTCAAACGCATCATCAATTACCCCGCCCGCGGCATCGGCGACACGACCGTGGGGCGCATCGAGCAAATAGCCGCCGCCCGCCAAACGTCGATGTGGGAGGCGGTGGATCGACTCATCGAGGAGCCTGCCGAAGATGCCGTCACGCGCGCCATCATCCGCAAGGTCAAGGAGTTCGTTGCCCTCATCCGCTCGCTCTCGCTGGCCCGCAGCACGATGGGGCTGTATGAGTTCGGTCTGGAGATTGCCAACAAATCGGGCATCCTGCCCCTCTACCGCCAGGACAACGCCCCCGAGAATGCCTCGGCCCTTGCGAACATCGAGGAGCTGTTGAACTCGATGCAGGAGTTCAAGGAGCGCATTGATGCCGAGATTCGCAGCGGGGAGCGCGAAGCGACGGAGGAGGCGACCATCGAGGAGTGGTTGCAGGGGGTGATGCTGATGACCGATATGGATTCGGACGACCCCGACGACCAGAACAAGGTAACGCTGATGACCGTCCATTCGGCCAAGGGGCTGGAGTATAAATATGTCTATATCGTGGGGTTGGAGGAGAACCTCTTCCCCTCGATGCGGGCCGCCGAGTCGGCCGAGGGCATCGAGGAGGAGCGACGGCTCTTCTATGTGGCCCTGACACGCGCCAAATGTGCCGCCACCATCTCCTATGCCGAGATGCGCTTCAAGTGGGGCAACATGGAGTTCTCGCGGCCGAGTATGTTCCTGCGCGAAATTGACCCCGCCTACATCGAATCGGAGGTCGATTTCCGTGCCGAGCGGCAACGCCCCGCCCCCAGCGAGGAGGGCATACAGGCCATCGACGAGCTACGTCGTCGCTTCGACTACCGCTTCCAGCAGAAGCGGCAGGAGGGGGCATCGGCCGGCAGCTACGGCCAGCGCAACGGCAACGGCTATGGCAACAACTATGGCGGTCGCCCGACGGATGGCGAGTCGGGGCGCGTACAACGCTTCACACGCCAAAACGACCCCTACCGCAAGCAAGGCTCGACAAGCTACCCCCACACCCGCACCCAATTCGACGGGCCGGTGAAACAGGCCGTCGAGACACTCAAGGGCGAACCGCGCCGCCTGGTGCGCCCCACCTCCGCACCCGCCGCCTCCGCCTCGGCTGCACCCTGCAACTACCACGCCGGCGACCGCGTGGAGCATGCCACCTTCGGGCGGGGTGAGATTGTGCGCATCGAGCAGGCCAACGGTGATTGGAAGCTGGTGGTCGAGTTCCCCAACGTGGGGCAGAAGACGCTGTTGGCCAAATTCGCAAAATTGAGAAAATTATAGCCATGACCCTCCAAGAACGCTACGAAGGCATCATCGCCTACTTCCGGCACGAGATGCCCGCAGCCGAGAGCGAGCTGCACTTCGAGAACCCCTGGCAACTGCTCGTGGCGGTGGTGCTGTCGGCCCAATGTACCGACAAGCGGGTCAATATGACCACCCCCGCCCTCTTCGAGGCCTTCCCGACCCCCGCAGCGATGGCGGCCGTGACGGCCGAGGAGATTTACCCCTACATCCGCTCCATCTCCTACCCCAACAACAAGGCCAAGCACCTCGCTGCTGCGGCCCGCATGCTGGTCGAGGAGTTCGGGGGCGAGGTACCCGACGATTTGGAGCAGCTGCAACGCCTGCCGGGTGTGGGGCGCAAGACGGCCAACGTGCTGGGGGCGGTGCTGTGGCAGCGCGAGGTGATGCCCGTCGATACGCATGTCTTTCGCGTGGCGGAGCGCATCGGCCTGACGTACCACTCAAAGACCCCGCTCCAGACCGAGAAGACCCTCTCGAAGCACATCCCCGGGCCGCTGCTGCCCGTGGCGCACCATTGGCTGATTCTGCACGGCCGCTATGTCTGCATCGCCCGCAACCCCAAATGCGAAAAGTGCGGCATCAAGGCGTGGTGCAGATACTTTGAGAAGAGCAAAGAGGAAAGAGCAAAGAGCAAAGAGAGGTGAAAAGTGAAAAGTGAAAACGGAAAGGTGAAAGGATAATTTTGAATTTTCAAATATCATTACTACTTTTGTAATGACTATGGAGTTACAACAAGCACATATCGAACAACTCAAAGCCTGGTCAGGGGAGCGACCGATGAAGATTGTCACCGTCTCGCACACCAACCCCGACGGCGATGCCATTGGCTCGTCGCTCGCCTGGGCGGAGCTGTTGCGCACCATGGGCCATACCGTCACGTCGATTGTCCCGAACCGCCACCCCTACTTCCTGAATTGGATGCCCCACATCAAGGAGATGGTCATCTTCAAATTCGATGCGGAGCGTGCCGTGGAGGCGATTCGTGAGGCCGATATGATTTTCTGTCTCGACTTCAACGCCCTCTCGCGCCTGGAGATTCTGACCGATGCCCTCTCGGAGAACACCCACGCCCGTCGCGTGCTGATCGACCACCACCTCTCGCCCGAGGAGGGGTTCGACCTCTACTTCTCCTTCCCCGAGGCGTCGAGTACCTGCTACCTGGTCTATGAAATTATCGAGGCGATGGCCGGTGTGGAGGCCATCACCAAGGAGATGGCCGAACTGCTCTATGTGGGCATGATGACCGACACGGGCAACTTCGCCTTCTCCTACCTCACCCCCGAGCTGTTCCGTGCCGTGGCCGTCCTGTTGGAGCGCGGCATCGTCATCCCCGAGATTCACAACAAAGTCTATAACTCCTACACGGCCGGTCGCGCCCGCCTGTTCGGCTATGTCATCAACCGCAAGATGGAGCTGATTCACGGAGGGCGTGTCGCCTATATGTCGCTCAACGAGCAGGAGATGCGTCGCTTCGGCTTCCAGCAGGGCGACTCCGAAGGGTTTGTCAATTACCCGCTCACGATTAAGAAGATGAAGATGTCGGCCATGTTCATCGAGCAGAACGGATTCATCCGCATCTCGTTGCGCTCGCGCGGCAAGGTCGATGTCAATCTCTTTGCCCGCAAATATTTCAACGGCGGAGGCCACAAGAACGCCGCCGGCGGCAAATCGCTCGACTCGATGGAGCAGACCCTACGCCGCTACGAAGAGGCGGTCGAGGAGTTCGCCGCCGAAGGAGGGTTGGGATAACAAAAAAGAGAGCGTGAGGCTCTCTTTTTTGTTATCCAATTAAAAATTTAGAATTAAAAATTTTTTTCTCCAGCAATAGCCGGTGGTGGGGCGAACAAACCGTCATGCCACATTTTCGCAGCCGGCAACCTCCATAGCACGGAAACAGACCGGGCGAAAATGATTGGCATCAACCGATGTCTTGCGACCAATTAAAAATTTTCTCCTTTTAATTTAATCCACGGCGATTAGAAGCGGAACCCGAAATAGAAACGGAAGCCCTCGGTCTTCATCTTCAGCTTATCGGCTGAGGAGCCTACCTCGTACTCCTCCATCTCCTCGTCCTCCATGCCTTCGATAACGAAGTTCTTGTATTTGGCCTGACCGGTGCGGTACTCGAAACCAAACGAGAGGAGCTTCCAAGCCACCGAGACACCCGGATTGAGCATGGCGGCAAAGCCACTGTAAAGCTCCTCGTTGCAGTAGATGGCCGAGTAGGAGGGGGTTACGCGGAAGTAGGCCGAAATCTTCAGCTTATCGACCGGATTGATGGTAATCGAGGGACCCACCTGCATACCGATTTCGAATTGGTAGGTATCCTTTGTCCAGCTCGGCATATCGTCCTCATCTTCGTAGTATTCGTCGTCGTACTCGAAGTCCGATTCGCCGGCATCAAACTTGTCATAGCCGGCTACGTTCACATCGGCCCACGTCCAATCCAGACCAAATTTCACCACGCCGCCGAGGGGCTTCTTGTGCAGGTAGAAGGTCTTACCCGAGCTGATCGAGGCACCCCAATTGCTCTTAAACTTCGCATCGTCCATATCGGCAAAGTTCAGCTCCTGGTTCACATAACCCAGATTAAGGTAGGTGCGCTTCTTCTTCCAAATGCTGTCGTAATCCTTTTCGACGGTGATGGTCGGCTCGGCCGAAACCGGTGCCGGTTGCTCCTGTGCAAAGAGCGAGGTGCTTACACCGAGTGCAAGCAGTGCAATGACCAATTTTTTCATAGGGTTTTGATTTTTGAGTTAGCGTCAATTCAACCGGACAAATTTACAAAATTTCTACCAAAAACAACCAAAAAATCTCCAAATATTTCCCAAGCCACGGGGCGACTTAAAAAGAGAGGGGTTGTCCAACAAGTTTTGTTGAGCAACCCTCTCTCTTAAGAAGTTGTATATCAAATCCGGATGCTAAAACTCAAAGTTGCAATTTTCAAGCCGCAGGTGCTGATTCTGTTCGCCCGAAAGCTCGGTCTTCAGCACGCCGCCATCGACCGTGATATGGACGTTCTCCATCGTCAGGTTGCTTACGTCGGTCACGCGGAACTCCTCTTTGTTGGTGATAACCTTGAAGTTACGCAACGTAACCCCATCGGCATCGACCATATCCACCACATAGGGTTTCGGCTGGGGCTTGTAGTGGCCGTAGGCCGACTGCGACTCGTCGCGGCGCGTATCGGCCAGCACATTCTCAATCCGGATATGCTTGGCGGGGCTTTCGGGAATGCCCTGCACATAGAGGAGCATACGGCAACCCTCCACCTCGATATCACGAATCGTCACCCCGCGGAACGAGGGGGTGAGGTGGGTAAGGGGCGGAGCGGGCAGGCGCGAAGCCAGACCGCCCACGAAGTTGGCCGTGCCGAGCATCTCCCAGGCCATCGCCTCGGCCTCGGTCTTGAGGCGGATGCGCTCAAAGTAGAGGTTCTCACCGCCACCGCCACGCGGACGGCGGGTCTTGAGGCGGATACCTACGCGCGTACCCTCGCACACGCAGTCATGAGCATAGACATTACGGCACCAGCCGCCCGTCTCCGAGCCGACCGTAAGGCCACCCATGCCGCGCAGGGCGAGGCAGTTGCGCACGACGATATTCTCCGAGGGGCGACCCACGCGGTAGCCGAACTCGTTGCGACCGCCCTTCACCGCCACGTTGTCATCGCCGCAGTCGGTCGTCACATACTCCACCAGCACATAGCGGCAGCAGGTGATATCCACCCCATCGCCGCAGGGCTGACCAAACGAGGAGATACGGATGCCGCGGATGATGACATTTTCGCAATAGACCGGAGCCACATTCCAGAAGGTGGTCTGCTCGAAGGAGACCCCCTCCAGATAGACATTTTTGCAGTGGATGGGTCCGAAGAAGGTCGGGAGCTGAATCATACGCCCCTGCTTGCCGTCGAACAGACGCTCCTCGACGGGCGTATCGGGGTCAATCTCGCCATCGTTCTGGGGACGACCCACGCGACGAATCGACCCGTCGAGCGCGGGGCCAATCAGACGGCCCTTGCCCGTGAGGGCGATGTTCTCCGCCCCATTGGCGTAGATGCAGGCACCGAGCGAATAGAGCTCCACCCCCGCATTGGTCGTGAAGACCGCCGGCAGGAAGTCCTCCACCTCGCCGCTAAAGCGTACCGTCGTACCCTCCTCGGTGTGGAGTTCCACGTTGCTTTTCAGCGTAATACGGCCCGTGAGCCACTCCCCCTTCGTCAGCGTGACGCGCCCACCGCCCGCCTTCGAAAGGCGGTCGATGGCCCGCTGAATCTCCTTCGTCTGCTTACGGCCGTCCGTGGCCGGCAGGAGGCGCACCTCGCGGTCGGGGAAGGCGGGCTTTTGGAGTTGCGGCATATAGAAGGGGGCCTCGATCGGGGCAATCGTTGCGGGCAGGGCCGCAGCACCCACCTCGTCGGCCTTCGGGATATGCACCTCACCGGCCGTGACACTCCACGCCAGGAGGCTCAAGGCGATACCAAGCAGTCGTTTCATGGCTGCACACGCTTACTCTTCGACGATGCGAATCGAGAGAATCTTATCGCCCTGACGGATGTCGTCAATCACATCCACCCCCTCGACCACCTTACCGAAGCAGGTATGGCGACCGTCCAGGTGCTGCGTATTCTCTCGGTTGTGGCAGATGAAGAACTGCGAACCACCCGTATCCTTGCCGGCGTGTGCCATCGACAGCACACCGCGGTCGTGGTATTGGCGCGGAGCCGAGGTTTCGCATTTGATGCTGTAACCCGGGCCGCCCGTGCCGTCGCCTCGCGGACAACCGCCCTGAATCACAAAGTCGGGAATCACGCGGTGGAAGGTGAGGCCGTCGTAGAAATTGTGGTTGGCCAAATCAACAAAATTCTGCACCGTGCCGGGGGTTTCGGCGGTGTAGAGTTCGGCCTTCATCGTACCCTTCTCGGTCTCGATGACGGCATACTGAATCTTCTGTGTCATAGTTGTAGTGTTTTGGATTTGTTCGTTCAGAGCATCCTCTTTGCGCTCCATGGAACGCCACACGAGGAGAATCGTAGCGGCCAAAAGGGCCAGCAGCAGGAGAAATTTTACCGATGTACGCATAGTTTCAGACTACTTTTTAGCAAAGATACGCGCTTTTTGGCACAAAGCGAAACGCAATCCCGATTTTTTTGTGTATCTTGCCATAAATTTCGACAAACCACACCAACCAAACACAATCATCTACGATGAAACTCACGAAACTCCTGCTTTGTGCATCGCTCCTCATCGCGTGCGCGCACGCTACGCAAGCGCACCAGCGCGTCGAGGCGGGCCATCTGAAGCTCTGGTACAAGCAACCGGCCACGAATTGGAACGAGGCCCTGCCCGTCGGCAACGGCCGGCTGGGGGCCATGATCTTCGGCACGGCCGACGACGAGTTGCTGCAACTGAACGAGAACACCTTGTACAGCGGCGACCCCGAAAGCCGCTGGGACGAATTGGACATCACCCCCACCTACCCCGAGATGGTGCGCCTGCTCGAGGCGGGGAACTACCTCGAGGCGGCCGAGCTGCTCAAGCAGTGGACGGGTCGTCTGCACGAGTGCTATCAGCCGCTGGGCGATTGGCACATCCACGACTACCGCGGGGGCAAGGCCAAGAGCTACCGCCGTTACCTCGACCTGGAGCGGTCGGTGGCCACCGTGCAATTCGAGCGCGACAACTACAAATTCCGTCGTGAGATTTTCGCCTCGCATCCCGACGAGGTGATCGTGATGCGCCTGACGACCGACTGCCCCGTGGGTTGGGACATCGCCCTGCGCCTCTCATCGCCCCACCCCGTCACAACCTCGATTGATGCCCGCAAGGGGATGCTTTCGATGGGGGGTCAGGCTCCGGGGCGTGTGGACCGTCGCAACTACTCGGACTTCGAGGCCTGGGGCCATGAGGCGCGCCACCCCTACCTCTTCAACGAGGATGGTTCGCGCACGGGCAAGCCGCGCGTGCTGTATGGCGAGGATATCGACCACCGCGGTATGTTCTTCGAGGGCCGTTTGGAGGTGCGCGTTTCGAATCCCAAGTCGCTCACCGACCTCGGCGGTCAGCTCCGCATACGGGGCGAAAAGGAGATTCTGCTGATTTTTTCGGCCGCCACGAGCTACAACGGCCCCTTCCGAAGCCCCTCCACCGATGGGGTCGATGCCGCCAAAAAGGCCGAAGGTGCGCTGAAGGCTCTGCGCACGAAGAGTTACGAAAAGATGCTCGCCGACCATGTGGCCGACTACCGGTCGCTCTTTGACCGCCTCACGCTCACCCTCCCGTCGGATGCCGAGGCCGAGCTGCTGCCCACCGACCAGCGCATCCAGCGTTTTGCACGCCAATTCCGCGCCACGGGTGCGCCGACCGACCAGGAGCTGGTGACGCTGCTCTTCCAATACGGCCGCTACCTGATGATCAGCGGCTCGCGCGAGGGGGGACAGCCCCTCAACCTGCAAGGCATCTGGAATAAGGACCTGATTCCCTCGTGGAATTCGGGCTATACGGCCAACATCAATATCGAGATGAACTATTGGCCCGCCGAGGTGGCCAACCTCTCGGAGTGCCACCGCCCCTTCCTCGAGATGATTAAGGAGTGTGCCGAAACGGGGCGCGAGACGGCCCGCAAGATGTACCATCGTCGCGGCTGGGTGGGCCACCACAACTGCTCGATTTGGCGCGAGACCTTCCCCAACGACGGCGGTGCAGCCACGGTCTTCTGGCCCATGATGGGGGCCTGGTTCTCCTCCCACCTGTGGGAGCATTACGCCTACACGGGCGACAAGGAGTTCCTCATCCAGGAGGCCTACCCCGTGATGAAGGGGGCCTCGGAGTTCTTCCTCGATTGGCTCATCCGCGACCGGCAGGGCCACTGGATTACCCCCGTCAGCACCTCGCCCGAGAACCTCTTCCTTGTGCCGGGCACGGAGCAGGCCTGCGGCGTGTCGCAAGGCTCGACGGGCGATATGTCGATGATTCGTGACCTCTTCACGCACACGCTGCGCGCGGCCGAGATAGCCGATGTCGATTCTCCGCTGCGCGACACGTTGCAGATGCGCCTTCGGGAGTTGCTCCCCTTCCGCGTGGGGGCCTTCGGCCGTTTGCAGGAGTGGAACAAGGACTTCATGGACCAGGATATCCACCACCGCCACATCACCCACCTCGTATCGCTCTACCCCTTCGACCAAATCACCCCGGCCAACACCGAACTCTTTGCGGCCGCCCGCAAGACGCTCGAGATTCGCGGTGACGAGGCCACGGGCTGGTCGAGCGGCTGGAAAATCAACCTCTGGGCGCGCCTCCTGGATGGGGAGCGTGCCTACAAGCTCATCGGCACGCTGCTGCGGCCGGTCGATTTCGGCCCGGAGCAGGAACGCTCGACGGGTGGCGGTGTCTATATGAACCTCTTCGATGCCCATCCCCCCTTCCAAATCGACGGTAACTTCGGTCTTACGGCCGGAGTCTGCGAGATGCTCATGCAGAGCCACGAAGGGATGATTCGCCTCATGCCCGCCGTGCCGGCCGCCTGGCGCACGGGGTCGATTCGCGGCCTGAAGGCGCGTGGCGGCTATACGATTAACATGGCGTGGAGCGACGGCTGCATCACCGAGCTGAAGATTCACTCCCAAACGGGCAAGCGGTGCGAGGTACGCTCCTCGTGGAAACTACCCGAGGGCGACTACTTTGTCAATTGCCCCGAAGCGACGAAATAATTAACCAAACAACCACTATACCATGAAAAAACAACTCCTTTTGGGTGCTTTGCTGCTCGGCGGTCTGCTCTGGACGCCGCGCGTGGAGGCACAGCAGGTCATCGAGGCGACCCCCGAGACCTTCAAGACAGCCGTAGCGGAGCTGCGCAAGGCGGTCAAAAAGCAGAAGCAGGATGTAGAGCTGCGCCTGCATGGCGGCACCTACCTTCTCCAAGAGCCGCTCCTGATTGACGAGTCGTTGGGCGGCAAGAACGGCAAGAGCGTAAAAATCGCCTCGGTCAAGGGCGAAGAGGCCATCTTAAGCGGCGGTGTTGCCGTCACGGGCTGGGAGCAGGTGCAGGGCAACCTCTACAAGGCCCCCTTCCAACACGACAAGAAGCTGCGCACGCTCATCGTGGGGGGTAAGCGCGCCCGCATGGCCGGCATGAACGAGCCGGTACAGGCACTCGGCAGCTACGGCGAAATCGAGATTACGGGTGACGAGGCGTGGGCCTTCGGAGCCGGCACCACCCCCAAAGGCATCCGCTTCGAGCAGAGCGCCGAGGTGCTGCCCTACCGCAACCCCGAGGATGTGGAGCTGATACAGAACAACGTCTGGACCGAGAAGATTCTCTGCGCGGCCGACATCCAGAAGTGGGGCAAGGAGATTGCCATCGAGCTGCAACAGCCCTACTCGGCCATCCTCAACTCGCTGGCCTGGGCCGGCAAGACGAAGTTCGAGGGTTCGTTCCTCATTCGCAACGCCTTTGAGCTGCTCGACGAGCCGGGCGAGTTCTACTTCGACCGCGCCGCACAGACGATTTACTACATGAGCCACGGCGAAAATCCGGCCGAGGTGGAGGTCATCGCCCCCATGACCGAGGGGCTGGTGCGCATTCAGGGGTCGAGTTGCTCGTCGAACGTAGAGAATGTAACCCTGGAGAACCTCACCTTCTCCTACGATGCCTGGAATCTGGTCGATATCGAGGGTTCGCACGGCTTTGGCGGCATCCAGACGCTGGGTCTGGCGATGAAATACATCCCCGACGGCAACTGGCACCCCACGAAATACAACAGCGTCGATGTTCCCGACGGCACGATTCAGGTCGAGAACGCTACGGGCATCCGCATCATCCGCAACCGCTTTCTGCATCTGGGTTCGGCCGTGGCGGTCAATATGGCCAACGATGTGACCCGCTCGGAGGTGGTGGGCAACCTCTTCAACGACTGCCTGGGTAATGCCGTGGCCGTGGGTCACCCCCAGCACTACGAGATTGGCGACGGTGAGCCGGGGGCCGTCTATGCACCGGGCATCGAGGGGCTTTGCCAGGGCATCGAGATTTCGAACAACCTGATTCGCAACGTCTCGCTCGACTTCCGCCAGGTGGAGGCCATCGTAGGCTTCTTCTGCAAGAACGTGAAGATTGACCACAACGACATCTACGGCACCCCCTATGGCGCGATTGCCTTGGGTTGGTGGTGGGGCAACGCCCGCATCCCCGAGTCGCAGAACGGAGGCGGCAACTCGATCAGCTACAACCGTTGCGGCCACACCCATACGATGCTCACCGATGGCGGCATTATCTACATGCTCGGCCGTCAGCCCGGCTCGGTGGCCCGCGGCAACTACCTCTTCGACGGCCCGCGCTGCATCTACCCCGACGACGGCTCGTCGGGCTGGCTCATCGAGGAGAACTTCGTCGTGAGCCTCTACCAGCTCTGGCTGCACATCGACTCGGACCGTAACTACGACATCACGATGCGCAACAACCATGTGAAGGATAACCGCCTCTGCAACAGCGGAAACGGCACGACCATCGAGGGTACGAAGGTCTATCGCAACATCCCCTTCGGCGATGAGGCGTTGGCCATTCAGGATGCTTCGGGTCTGAGCCACGAGTACCACGACCTGATGCCCCAAAAGGAGTACGAACCGATTGTGGTCATCCCCACCGTGGGTGCCAAGCGCAAGGCGGTGTTTTAATGAATTTAGAATTCAAAATGTAGAATTCAGAATGTAGAATTGAGGATGTAGAATTGAGGATGAGAATGTAAAATGTAGAATTCAACATTCGATTCCGCAATTGGGATTCCGCAATTGAAATTCAAAAATTAGCATTTAGCAACATATCAATATGAAGGTTTTACGTTATTTGGCTGTGGCCCTCTTTGCCACCTTCGCCCTCTCGGCTACGGCATCGAGCCACTACAAGACGGCCCCTTACGACGTGGTAAAGGGGGGCAAGTCGTTCACCACCGACCACTATGTAAACCCCTTTGCCGGTTCTACGCGCAGCGTGCTGGATCTGGCCGTCGAGCTGGAGGGGATGCAGGGCTTCCGCCTTGCCGTCAATGAGAAGGGTGCCATGCAGCCCGCCACCATCGAGCTGCAACTCCGCCGCTCGGGCAACCTCCTGGTAGCCGCCACCTCGCGTGAGGCGGTCGAGGCCGTGGCATGGGGCAAGGGCAAACTCAACACCACGCCGGCCCTGAAGCGCGCCCTGCGCGTTACGGAGCTGCCCGCGATGGACATCTACGCCATCCGCTACGGTGCTGGCAAGCAGCGCTTCACCATCCCCGCAGGGATGGAGGGGCAGGTGGCCGTTGTCGGCTTCACCTCCGCCACCACCTTCTCGGGGCGCGACCTGGAGCTGGCCACGGGCGAGGAGTACCCCGCCTTTGTCATCGAGGGATTCTCCGAGCAGCCCGCCCTGTTTGAGATTATCGGTGGTCAGGACGACCCCGTTGTGAACGAGGGTATGCCCGGCACGGAGGGCATCCAGGGCGGTTTCGAGGGTGGCCAGATGATTAAGCTGGGCGACACCTACCACATGTTCCCCACCGAGCGTGCCGGTGAAATCGGTGAGCCGGCCCGTTTCGACCGCATCAAGACCCGCATCGGCCACTGGACGAGTAAGGATGCCATCCATTGGGAGCGTCAATCGACCCTCTACCAATCGAGCGGCACCTACGCCATCTCGCACTACGACCACCCGATGAACGACCGTCGTGCCGCCATCTGGAGCTACATGCCGATTTTCAACAAGGAGAAGAACCGCTGGCAGGGCCACTATCTGGCCTACACCTGCGACTTCGACGTAGCCCCCAACCACTCGTTCGGCCGCATCTGGCGTTGCGAGTCGGTCGTAGAGGGCATCGAGGGCATCGGTGGCCCCTACCGCGACTGCGGCATCGTCATCGAGCCGGGTCTCGACAGCCAGCTCTGGGAGGGTCGTCAGGGCGTTGCCTCCTTCTTCCCCTATCAGGTAGGCGAGAAGTGGTACGGCTTCATCAGCGGTGCCTACCCCTACCAGACCAAGGAGGACTACCCCTTCGGTGGCAAGCCGACCCATTGGTATGTGGGTCTGGCCGAGGCCGACAACCTCGAGGGTCCCTTTACGCGCATGAAGGAGCTGAACCCCATCACCTCGATTCACCCCCGTTTTGTGGAGAACCCCATCGTCTCGCAGCTCCCCAACGGCCTCTACATTGCCGTCTTCGACGGAGGTCCGGAGTGGCTCAACCTGCCGAACATGATTGCCTACACCCTCTCGAAGGATGGCATCCATTGGAGCGAGGCCCACTACCTGCCCATCGACACGAAGGTCAAGAAGTGGTGGCACACGATGCGCACCCCGCTGGGTCTGATTCCCGAGGGCGACGACATCTACACGATTGTCTATGCCGCCATCAACAACGATATGCGTTTCCACCCGATGGGTATGGTGCAGGTGAAGCTCAACCGCGAGGTGCTGGAGGCGATTACGAAAAACATGTAAAAACGAAGTATCCGAATGAGTAAAAGAGAGTATAGCGGTGTGGTCGTTCCGATGGCCACGCCGGTCAAGGCCGGTTCGGTCGATTTGCCGGCCGTAGAGAAGATCATCCGCTCGTTTGTCGAGGCGGGAGTGGATGCCCTGGTGATGGGTACGACGGGCGAGGGTAACCTCGTGCCGCAGGCCGAGGGTATCGAGATGGTCCGCACGGCGGTAGGCGCGTCCGAGGGCAAAATCACGATTTATGCCGGCGTGACGGGCCTCTGCCTGAAGGAGCAGGTGGCCCAAATCGAGGGCTTCAAGGAGGCGGGTGCCGATGTGGCCGTGGCCATTCTGCCGAGCTACTACGCCCTCACGGAGGAGCAGATGGTGGGCTACTACACCGCCCTGGCCGATGCTTCGCCGCTGCCCGTGATGCTCTACAACATCCTCGCCACGACCCACCTCTCGATTCCCGTCGAGGCGGTGCGCCGCCTGGCTGCCCACCCCAACATCGTGGGTCTAAAGGATTCGGAGCGCGACCTGGAGCGCATGGCGCAGTGCATTGCCGTCAGAAACGAGGCGGAGGATTTCGCCTACTTCTGCGGCTGGGCCGCCCAATCGGCCCACTCGCTCGAGCTGGGTGCCGACGGCATCGTACCCTCGACGGGTAACTTCGTGCCGAAGCACTTCCAAAAGCTCTACGAGGCGGCCGTGGCGGGCAACATGGAGGAGGCAAACCGCCTCCAACAGCTCACCGACGAGATGGCCAAGATCTATCAGCAGGGTCGTCCGTTAGGGAAACAGCTGGCCGCCCTGAAGTGCATCATGCAGGGCCTCGACCTCTGCACGACGGAGATGTTTGCCCCCCTCACGGAGCTTTCCGACGAGGAGTACGCCACCATCCGCGCCGAGATTGCCAAGTTTGATTTGAGCTGCTAACCCCACCCAATCGTTCACCCAAACACAGAGAGAAACCACTATGCATTGGATAGATATCACGCTGGTCATTGCCAGCATCATCTTTGTCATGCTGTTCGGTCTTCGTTTTGCCCACAAGCAGAACTCCACGAGCAGCTACTTCGCCGCCGGCGGCTCGGTGCCTGCCTGGGCTATCGGTATGTCGATTTTCGCCACGCTGATTTCGTCGGTCACCTTCCTGGCCTACCCGGGTGCCGCCTACGGGGGCAGCTGGATTCTTTTGGTGCAGGGTCTGATGGTGCCGATTGTCTTGGTGGGAATGATATGGTTCATCGTTCCCCTCTTCCGCAAGGCCATCAAACTCTCGACCTACGAATATTTTGAGCGTCGCTTCGGCTTCGGGGCGCGTCTCTACGGCTCGATTGCCTTCCTGTTGACCCACTTCTCGAAGCTCGGCACGGTCTTCTTCCTCGTATCGCTTGCCATCTCGCAGTTCATGGGGTGGGATATCTACATGGTCATCGTCGTCATCGGTATTGCCGTCACGTTCATCACCCTCATCGGTGGCATGGAGGCGGTGATTTGGATGGATGTGATTCAGGGCTTCATCCTCATCGTGGGCGGTATCATCTGCGCCGCGCTGCTGCTCTTTACGCCTGAGGGCGGTCCGTCGGCCGTCTGGGAGGTGGCCATGCGCGACAACATGATTAACGTGGGCGAGTTCCATTGGAGCTTCGTCGAGCTGACCTTCTGGGTGATGGCCATCAACGGTGTCTTCTACGCCATTCAGAAGTATGGCACGGACCAGACCATCGTGCAGCGTTACCTCACGGCCAAGGATGACCGCTCGGCCAAGCGTGCCGCCTACATCGGTGTATTGACCAGCGTGCCGGTATGGACGCTCTTCATGTTCATCGGAACGTGCCTCTACGCCTACTACCAGATTGAGGGTGCCGAGGCCGTGGCCGGCATGAAGGCCGACGAGGTCTTCCCCTACTTCATCGCCCACGAGCTGCCGATTGGCGTGAAGGGTCTGATTATCTCGGCCCTGGTGGCGGGTGCCATCTCGTCGCTCGACTCCGATTTGAACTGCTTTGCCGCCATCGGCGTCCAGGACTACTATGTACGCTTCCGTCCCGAAAGCACGGACCGTCAGCGTCTGGTGCTGGGTCGCTGGATTGTGGCCGTGGCCGGTTTAGCCTCGATTGGCATCGCCTCGATTTACGCCTTCTGGGGCGGTGAGGGCATCCTCGGTGTGCTGTTCGGCCTCTACGCCATCTTCTCGTCGGGTATCGTCGGACTGTTCCTGCTGGGTCTTTTAGTCAAGCGTGCCAACAAGCAGGGGCTGTGGGTCGGCCTGGTGGCCTGCATCCTCTTCACGGCCTATGCCGTGCTGACCTCGTCGAAGTTCACCATCGACGGCGAGAAGCAGATTCTGCTCGACCTCGGCGCATGGAATTTCACGCACCACAAATATATGCTGGGCGTTTACAGCCACCTGATTGTCTTCTTTGTCGGTTGGGCCGCCTCGTACCTCTTCCCCAAGAAGGAGGTGGACGACAGCCTGACCATCTACGGCTATCTGAAGGACCGCAAGGCCGGGAAAGCCGCCTAAAAAGTGATAAAAATGAATTTGGTTACTCTACAACAACCCTCGCGCATCGTCCTGGGCGAGGGTGCCGCCTCCCGCTTTGCCGAGGAGACGCTGGCACATGGATTCAAACGACTCTTCCTGATTACGGCTCCGCCCATCCTGCCCCTTATCGAGGGCATCCTCTGTGAGTTGAAGGCCGGAGGCATCGAAATCTCCATCTTCGACCGCATCACGGCCGAACCCGCGCTGGACGAGGTGGTGGGCATCATCGACGAGGCCCGCGCGTTCGGTGCCGACAGCGTGGCCGGCATCGGCGGCGGTTCGGTACTCGACACGGCCAAGATTGTGGCCGCCTTCGTCAAGAGCAGTCAGCAGGTGGCCGACTGCTTCGGTACGGGGCTTATCAAGGAGCGCGGTCTGTGGTGCGCCTGCCTGCCGACCACCTCGGGAACGGGCAGCGAGGTGTCGCCCAACGCCATCCTGCTGGACCGTGCCGAGAAGCTCAAGAAGGGCATTGTCAGCCCCTACCTGCTGGCCGATGCCGCCTACATCGACCCCTTGCTGACGCTCACCGTGCCGGCCAAGATTACGGCCGAGACGGGCATGGATGCCCTCTCGCACTGCATCGAGAGCTACACGAACCGCCATGCCCACCCCGTGGTGGATGGCTACGCGCTGAAGGGCATCGAGCTGATTGCCAAGAACCTGGAGCGTGCCGTGAAGGATGGTTCTGACCGCGAGGCGCGTGCCGCCCTCTCGCTCGGCAGCTACTACGGAGGACTTTGCCTGGCACCCGTCAATACGGCCGCCGTACACGCCCTCTCCTACCCGCTCGGTGGCGAGTACCACATCTCGCACGGCCTGGCCAATGCCATCCTGCTGCCCCCCGTCATGCGTTTCAACCTCGCCTCGAACATCCAAAAGCACGCCGCCATCGCCCGCGCCATGGGGGTCGATTGCACGGGGCTGAGCGACCGCGAGGCGGCCGAAAAGGGGGTTGAGTTCGTAGCCGAGCTGGCAACCCGCTGCGGCATCCCCTCGAGCCTCACGGCCCTCGGCATCCCGCAGGACAAGGTGGAGGAGCTGGCCGATGCCGCCATGAAGGTCACGCGCCTGCTGGTCAATAACCCCCGCGAGGTGACGCGCGAAGATGCCATTGCCATTTACAACGAATTGTACTAAACCGCTATGAATAACTTACCGATTTTAGCTATCACGATGGGTGACCCCGCCGGTGTGGGTCCCGAGATTATCGCCATGTCGCTCGCCACGGAGTACCCCTACACGGTCTGCCGTCCGCTGGTGGTGGGCGATGCGAAGATGATGGAGCTGGGTATCGACTCGGCAAAGGTAGCTTTGGCCGTGCGCCCCATCTATCAGGTGTCGGAGGCGCAGTATGAGCGCGGCACGATTGATGTGCTGGATCTCAAGCTCATCGACCCCGCCACCTTCGCCTATGGTCAGGTGCAGGCGCAGTGCGGTCATGCCGCCTTTGAGGCGGTGCGCACGGCCATCGAGCTGGCCATGAAGGGCGAAGTAGATGGCACGGTGACCGCTCCGCTCAACAAGGAGGCGCTGCACGTTGCCGGTCACAACTTTGCCGGCCACACGGAGATTTACGCCCACTTCACCGATACGAAGAAGTACGCCATGCTCTTGGCCGACGACAAGATGCGCGTGATTCATGTCTCGACCCACGTCTCGCTGCGCGAGGCGTGCGACCGTGCCAAGAAGGAGCGTGTCATCGCCGTCACGGAGCTGATTCGTGAGGCCTGCCTGAGCTTCGGCATCGAGAACCCCCGCATCGGCATTGCCGGCCTGAACCCCCACGCGGGCGAGGGCGGTCTGTTTGGCGATGAGGAGATTCGGGAGATTATCCCCGCCATCGAGGAGATGAAGCAGCTGGGTTGGAACGTGGAGGGTCCCGTACCGCCCGACTCGCTCTTCTCGCGCGCCCGCTCGGGACAGTTCGACGGCTGCGTGGCCATGTACCACGACCAGGGCCACATCGCCTTCAAGGTGGGTGGCTTTGAGTGGGACCGCCAGACCCAGCGCATGGTGGCCGTCAAGGGGGTGAACATCACCCTCGGCCTGCCGATTATCCGCGTCTCGGTGGACCACGGCACCGCCTTCGATGTAGCCGGCAAGGGTATTGCCAACCCCGATGCCCTCACCATGTCGATTGAGTATGCCGCGCTGATGGCCAAGAACCGCAAAAAGTAGATGCTTACACTTGTTATAGCCGATGACCTGACGGGGGCCGCCGAGATTGCCGGCGTGGCCCACCGTCTGGGTTGTCGTGTGCGCCTGACAACCTCGGTCGATGGCTTCCGTGAGGAGGATGAGGTAGTCGTCGTAGCCACCGATACGCGCTCCATGTCGCACGACGAGGCCCTGCGCACCACGCTTGCCCTTGCGGCCGCCATCCGTCGCCTCGACCGCCGCCCCGACCGTCTCTTCAAAAAGACCGACTCGGTGCTGCGCGGCCACATCCTAAGCGAGCTGACACCGCTCCTCGACGAGAGCCACCCCTCGGCCCTCCTGCTGCCGGCCAACCCCTCGAAGGGCCGGCTGATTCGTCGCCGCATCTACACGATTGACGGCACCCCTCTCGCGCGTACCCTCTTTCGCCACGACCCCGAATTTCCGGCCCGGAGTTCCGATGTGGTGAAGCGACTGGGGGGCGGCATACCTTATATGACTACGCGCACGCGCAGGAGGCAGCTCCCCGCAGGTGTGTCGCTGGGCGAGGTGGGTTCGATGAGCGACCTACGGAGCTGGGTGGCCCGTTTTGACGACCCGACCACCCTCTGGGCCGGCGGTGCGGACCTCTTTCAGACCCTGCTCGAAAAGCAGGGCCACAACGTGGTGGCCGAAGCCCCCTTTGAGGGACTTGGCAGACGGCGCGCTCTGATTGTGCTGGGCAGCACGGCCCGCCACGACCTCTTCGCATCGCCCTTCTTTGAGCGGAATCGCGTGGCCATCAGCCCGATGCCGGACGAGGTGTTCGAGGGCGGGGAGACGACCGTCTGGATTGAGGAGGCCTGCGCGGCCGGTCTGAAGGCCGACTCGCTCCTGCTGCGCATCCCGCAACAAATCACCCATGCGGAGGGCAAAGCCCTGCAATTAAGGCACCAAATGGCCCATGCGGCCAAGGCCCTAATCGAGCGACTGCAGCCCGACGAGGTGATTATCGAAGGGGGTGCAACGGCCTTCACGATTCTCAACCTCCTCGGCTGGGACAACCTGCGAATTGCCAACGAAATCGCCCCGGGGGTCGTGCGCCTGCACCACGCCACCGACAACACCTACCTCACCTTCAAACCCGGCAGCTACCCCTGGGGAGCGTGCTTTCGATAGAGGAGAAAGGAGAAGGTTGCGATTAAGGCGAGAGCAAAGACTGCTTACAGACTTTGCCGAGCCGGAGCAACCAAGAGCTGCCGAAGGCAGGTCAAAGGAGAAAGGAGAAAGCAGAAAGGAGAGAGAAGAGATAGACGAGCGAAGAGAGAGAAAGAGTGAATCAACCGCTGTTTCAACAACCGATGAAAGCGCGACAAATTCCGCTTTTTACCGCCTAAAATAAGATAAGGTAGATTCCCATCACCTTGCGCTTTCCTGTTATGCGCTCTTTCCCTTCGCCCTGCTTCGCAAGGTGGGGAATGATGTGGTTATACCCTGTCGGAATTTTCAGCGGATATCACGCAAGAGAGGACAAAAACGGCGGGTGGCAGCCGATGATCAAGCGCAACTTATGGTAATGATGCCAAAAGTGGCGCTTGTTGAGTTTTAAATGTGGGGCGAGAAACG
>X42_Goitered_Gazelle__coassemble_68_pt1 | contig 26597 bp, 27 predicted proteins | sample X42_Goitered_Gazelle__metabat2_low_PE_007 | metagenome-assembled genome bin X42_Goitered_Gazelle
GAGAAAGCAGAAATGAGAAGGTTGCGATTAAGGCGAGTGCAGAGACTGCTTGCAGACTATGCCGAGCCGAAGCAACCGACGCTGCGGAGCGAGAGCAAAACCAAACTTGTTTGGGTTTTGCCGAGCCGCGAGGAGGAAACGCAATCGTAACCAAGAACTGCCGAAGGCAGGTCAAAGGAGAAAGCAGAAATGAGAAAAAGGCGAGAAGGGCGTGAAAGGGCGGAAAAGGGTTGCTAAAGGCAACTAAAGGCTGCTAAAGTTTTCACCTTTGACCTTTTAGTTTTCACCTTTCAGTTTTCAGTTTTCAGTTTTCACTTTTCTTTCGTTGAGAGCAAGCCGCAGGCTGCCTGGATGTCTTCGCCGCGCGAGGCGCGAATCGTGGTCTGGATGCCGCGGGCGGTGAGCGTGTCGCGGAAGCGAATCATCGCCTCGTCGTCGGGTGAGAAGTAGGGCGAGGAGGGAATCTTGTGGAAGCGAATCAGGTTGATGCGGCACTTGATGCCGTCCAGCAGGCGGCTCAACTCGCGGATGTGGCGCGGCGAGTCGTTCAGGCCGCTCATGACGATATATTCAAACGAAACGCGCCGCTGGTGCGTGAAGTCGTAGTCGCGCAAAATCTCCGTCAGCTCATGAATCGGGTAGGCCTTTTCGATGGGCATAATCTCCTTGCGCTCCTCGCGGAAGGGGTTGTGCAGGCTGACGGCCAGGTGGACCTTCGTGCTGTCGAGGAAACGACGCAGGTTGCTCACCACGCCCGCCGTCGAGACCGTGATGCGCGTAGGCGACCAGCCGAAGCCCCACTCCGAGGTGATAATCTCCAGCGCACGCAACACCTCGTCGAGGTTGTCGAGCGGCTCGCCCATCCCCATAAAGACTAAGTTGGTGAGCTTGTCGCGCTCGGGCAGCGAAACAATCTGATTCAGAATCTCGGCAGCCGTGAGGTTGTGCTGCAACCCCTGCCGCCCCGTGGCACAGAACGTACACCCCATGCGACACCCCGCCTGCGACGAGACACAGAGCGTTGCCCGCTCGCCGTCAGGGATGTAGGCCGACTCGATAAAATGGCCCTGCAAGGTCTTGTAGAGGTATTTTTTGGTGCCGTCCTTCGAGACCGAAACCCGCACCGGAGCCGACAACACCCGACCGAACCGCTCGGCCAGCAGCGCGCGGTTTTTGACCGAGAGGTCGCTCATGAGCGACGGCTCCTCCGTATGGCGGCCATAGAGCCAGCGGGCCACCTGTTTGGCGGCGAAACGGGGCATCCCCAACTCGGCACATACGGCGGCCAATTCCGCCGGATTTTTTCCGTAAAGAGGCTCTTTATAGGGTGTCATGGTTCAATTTTTGGGCTTCCGAGGGACAAATTTAGCGTTTTTTTGAAGATTTTTCGGAGCAGATGATACAATTTTAATTTTTTCTCTTTATATTTGTGGTGCATTGGATACGTATGGCCTTGCCATGCGTGTCGTTTGTCGTGGAAATAACAATTAAAAAACTACAATAGAATGGAGATTAAAAAGAGTCCCAAAGCAGACCTGCAAAACAAGCGAGGTCTTTTGCTGGAGATTGGTTTGGCAGTAGCCCTGGCCATCGTAATCGGTGCCTTTGCATGGACGCCGAAGGAGCACCGCATCGAGCAAGTCGATCTGAACTACGCCATCGTAGAGGAGGAGATCACCGAGATTACCCGTCAGGACCAGAAGCCGCCCGAGCCGCCGAAGAAGGTGGAGGTGAAGGTGATTGCCGACCTGCTGCAGGTGGTAACCAACGACACGAAGATTGAGACGGCCATGACCTTCGACGAGTTCGACGAGGATGCCGAGGTATTCCAGGAGGTAGAGGTCGTAGAGGAGGAGATCGTAGATGACGAGCCGTTCCTCATCGTAGAGACCATGCCTACGTTCCAGGGTGGTGACCTCAACACGTTCCGCAACTGGGTGCAGTCGAACGTGCGTTTCCCGCAGATTGCCCTCGAGAACGGTATTCAGGGTACGGTGGTTCTCTCGTTCGTGATTGAGAAGGATGGTTCGCTGACGAACATCCAGGTACTCCGTACGCCCGACCGCTCGCTGTCGGAGGAGGCAACCCGCGTACTGTCGAAGTCGCCGAAGTGGACGCCCGGCAAGCAGCGTAACCAGGTGGTGCGTGTAAAGTACAACCTGCCGGTAGTATTCCGCGTACAGAACTAATCGCCCGACGGGCAAACACAAAATAAAGGGTATCTGCCGCGAGGGAGATACCCTTTTTGTGGGGAAAAGGGGCGGCCATCGGTCGGCCGCCATTAACGCTAAAGAGTGTAATTTGGAAAGAGCAGTATTGGTCGCCGTCATCCGCGACAATCAAGAGCCGCGCCAGGCCGAGGAGTTCCTGGACGAGCTGGAGTTTCTGGCCGAGACGGCCGATATCGAGACGGTACGTCGTTTCACACAACGCCTGCCTCAACCCTCCTCGCGTATCTATGTGGGGCCGGGTAAGTTGCAGGAGATTGCCGACTATTGCAAGGAGCAGGAGATTGACGTCGTGATTTTCGACGACGAGCTGAACCCCTCGCAGACGCGCAACATCGAGCAGGCCATGCCCTGCCGCATCCTCGACCGCACGCGCCTCATCCTCGACATCTTCCTTTCGCGCGCCCAGACGGCCTACGCCAAGACGCAGGTGCAGCTGGCCAACTACGAATACCTCCTGCCCCGCCTGAGCGGTATGTGGACCCACCTGGAGCGTCAGCGCGGTGGTACGGGTACGCGCGGCGGTGCCGGTGAGCGCGAGATCGAAACCGACCGTCGCCAGATTCGCAACCGCATCTCGAAGCTGAAGGAGGACCTGAAGAAGATCGACAAGCAGATGGCCGTGCAGCGGTCGAACCGCGGGTCGATGGTGCGGGTCGCGCTGGTCGGCTACACGAATGTCGGCAAATCGACCCTCATGAACCTCATCTCGAAGAGCGAGGTCTTTGCCGAAAACAAACTCTTCGCCACGCTCGACACGACCGTCAGAAAGGTGGTCTTTGACAACCTCCCCTTCCTGCTCTCGGATACGGTGGGCTTCATCCGCAAGCTCCCCACCGAGCTGATCGAGTCGTTCAAATCGACCCTCGACGAGGTGCGCGAGGCCGACCTGCTGGTCCATGTGGTCGATATTTCGCACCCTCAATTCGAGGACCACATCGCCGTGGTGAAGCAGACCCTGCAGGAGATTGGGGCGGGCGACAAACCGGTCTATTTGGTCTTCAACAAGATTGATGCCTATACCTATATAGAAAAAGAGCCGGACGATTTGACCCCCGCCACGCGCGAAAACCTCTCGCTCGAGGAGCTGAAGAAGAGCTGGATTGCCAAGGCCAACACCCCCTGCATCTTCCTCTCGGCCATCGAGAAGCTCAACATCGAGAAGTTCCGCACCGACCTCTACGGCATGGTGCGCGAGATTCACGCCGGACGTTACCCGTTCAACAATTTCCTCTATTAGCGAACCCATAAACCTTATAACAAAATGAAAATCAACATCCTCTCGGAGCAAAATTCGGTACTGAACACCTTTCTCTCGGAGATTCGTGACCGCAAGATTCAACAAGATTCGATGCGCTTTCGTCGCAACCTGGAGCGCATTGGCGAGGTGACGGCCTACGAGATTTCGAAGACACTCGACTTCTCGCCCCGCACCGTGGAGACCCCGCTGGGGGAGGCCCTCGTGCAGCAGATTGACGACGAGCTGGTCATCGCCACCATCCTGCGTGCCGGTCTGCCGTTCCACCAGGGTTTTCTGAACTACTTCGACCACGCCCGCAACGCCTTCGTTTCGGCCTACCGCAAGAACCACAAGGATGGCTCGTTCACGGTCAAGGTGGAGTACATCTCGTGCGGTGAGCTGGAGGGCAAGACCCTGCTGCTGGTGGACCCGATGCTGGCCACGGGGCAGTCGCTCGTGCTGGCCTACGAGGCGATGTGTGAGCGTTGCGGCACGCCGGCCAAGCTGCACGTTGCGGCCGTGATTGCCTCGGAGCAGGGTGTGGACTATGTGAAGAGCTACCTGCCGAAGGAGACGACCCTCTGGGCCGGTGCCGTGGATGAGGAGCTGACCTCGAAATTCTACATCGTGCCGGGTTTGGGCGATGCCGGCGACCTGGCCTTTGGCGAAAAGATTTAATTCCCGTAACCTCCAAAACCGACCACCGTGGCAAAAAAACTGCGATTTCTGCTGCTGACATGGCTATCGACCCTCGTGCTGATGGCCCTGCAAAAGCCGATTTTCCTCGCCTGGTATGCCGAGCAGGCGGCCGAGCATCGCTTTGCGGAGTACTTGCAGGTCCTCTGGCATGGGCTGCTGCTCGACTCGACCATGGCGGGCTACATCACGGCCCTGCCCCTTCTCTTCACGCTCGTTACCCTCTGGACGGGGATTCCGGAGCGGGTGGGCCGCGGGGTGATGAAGGGCTACTTTGTCCTGATTGCGGTGGCGGCGGCGACGATTTTTGCCGTCGATTTGGGGCTGTACGGCTATTGGGGCTTCCGCCTCGACTCGACGATTCTGATTTACCTCTCCGACCCGCAGGGGGCGATGGCCAGCATCGACCTGCCGCTCTTTTTAAAGCAGTCGGCCGTGGCCGTGGCGTATGGCGCACTGCTCATCTGGGTCTGGATGAAGGTGGCCGACCGATTCGACGGCCGACGCATGGTGTGGCGCAAGGCGTTGCTTTGGACCCCCGTGGTGCTGCTCATGATGGGGCTTGATTTTCTCTCGATTCGCGGAGGTGTAGGCCCCTCGGTGGCCAACGTCTCGAAGGTCTGCTTCTCGTCGAAGCTCTTCCTGAACCATGCCGCCACGAACCCCATCTTTTCGTTCCTATCGACCATCGGCAAGCAGGCCGACTATGCGGCCGAGTACCCCTTCTATGCCGCCGATGAACTCTCCGAGCGGTTCGATGCCCTCCGTGGCAACCGCCCCGGCACGATGCCGGCCGATACGCTCCTCACGACCACCCGCCCCAACATCCTCTTTGTGATTTTGGAGGGCTTCGGCTCGACGGTGATGGAGGCCGACGAGGGGGGCGTAGCGATTGCCCCTACGCTCAACCGCCTGAAGGAGGAGGGGGTCTATTTCTCGCACCTCTACGCCAACTCGTTCCGCACCGACCGCGGCCAGGTTTCGATTCTAAGCGGCTTTCCGGCGCAGACGCGCATCTCGCTCATGAAGCTCACGCCCAAATGTTTGGAGCTGCCCTCGATTGCCCGCTCGCTGGGCCGTGAGGGCTACCGCACCCACTTTACCTATGGGGGCGATATCAACTTCACGAACCAATCCTCCTACATGTACGCCACGGGGTGGGAGGAGCTGTATTGGCAGAACGAGATGTCGTTCGATGCCCCCACCTCGAAGTGGGGCTACGACGACCGCACGGTGTGCCGCGATTTGACCGAGCGGGTGATTCGCCTCTCGGAGGAGGGGCGACCCTTCCTGGCGGGTTGGCTGACCCTCTCGAGCCACGAACCCTTCGAGGTGCCGTTTGAAAAGTTTGAGGATAAGATTGCCAACTCGATGGCCTTCACGGATGACTGCCTGGGCGAGATGATCGAGCGGCTCAAGGCCTCACCGGCCTGGGAGAAGCTGCTCGTGGTGCTGGTTCCCGACCACGGCATGGGCAACTTCCGCCGCGGCACCTGGAGCGAGACCGAAATCCACCGTATCCCGATGATTTGGACGGGTGGCGCGGTCAAGGGGCCGAAGGTGGTGGAGGCCTACGGTTCGCAGATTGATATTGCCGCCACGCTGCTCTCACAGCTCGGCATCGACCACAGCGATTTCGACTACTCGAAAGATCTGCTCGACGAATCGCTGCCGAAGTTCGGCTACTACGCCTATAATGAGGGCTTTGTCGTGGTCGATGAGCGGGGCGAGTCGGGCTGGGATGCCCCCTCGGACCGCACTACCGAAGGCTCCATAGAGGAGCAGCTGGCGTGGGGTCGCACCCTCCTGCAGCAAACCTACGAAGATATTGCCCGCCGCTGACGGAGAATACCTGCATTTAGGGATTGATGGGAAGTAAAAAAGGGGGTACCTTTGCCCCGTAAAGAGATTCGGATGCACTACCAGACACACTATACGAGCGAACACCGCATGAGCGAGCTGGTCTCGCAGCACTACTCCGTGTTGCAGATCATGAGCCGCTTCGGCATACCGCTCGGCTTCGGCGATAAGAGCATCGGGGAGGTCTGCGCCGACCATCAGGTCGATGCCGCCACCTTCCTCGCGGTGGTCAATCTGCTGCTTGACGGGGGCGTGAAGGAGTCCTCGACCGAGCGGCTCTCGGTGGCCACGCTGACCCAATACCTGAAGAACTCGCACCGCTACTTCCTCGATTTCCGCCTCCCCTCGATTCGTCGCAAGCTCATCGAGGCGGTCGATTGTTCGTTGAGCGATGTCTCGTTTGCCATCATGCGCTACTACGACGAGTATGTGGCCGAGGTGCAGAAACACATGGCCTACGAGGAGCAGACGGTCTTTCCCTATGTCGAGTCGCTGCTCGACGAGAGGCCCCAAACCGACTACTCGATAGCGATTTTCCGCAGCCTGCACGACAAGGTGGCCGAGCATCTGCGCGAGTTGAAACAAATCATCATCAAATACTACCCGGCCCGCAGCTCCGACGAGCTGAACGACGTGCTGTTCGATATCTTCACCTGCGAGCAGGAGCTGACCTCGCACAACCGCGTGGAGGATGAACTCTATGTGCCGGCCATCGAGGAGCTGGCCGCCCGCGTGGAGCAGAACCCCAAGAGTCTACCCGAGCCGGAGCTGCTCAGCGCACGCGAAAAGGAGATTATCGTTTGCGTGGTGAAGGGGCTGACAAACAAGGAGATAGCCGACGAACTCTGCATCTCGACCCACACGGTGATTACCCACCGTCGCAACATCGCCTCGAAGCTCCAAATCCACTCGGCCGCCGGCCTGACGATCTATGCCATCGTCAATAAGTTGGTCGAGCTGTCCGAGATTAAGGAGACCATCAACAGGGAGTAGCCCTTTAGGGGCAATCCGCGCATACATCCGGCCGCCATCGGTCAGATGAAAAAAAATCCACCTTCCCATGCAATCGCGGGAGGTGGATTTATCTTTTGTGAATCGGTCGAGGCTTGGCAATCCGACAACTGCCGCAGCCCTATGGCATCAGCCCCAATTTTTAATTTTTAATTCTAAATTCTGAATTCTAAATTTTTAATTTTTAATTCCTCACGCTTCTCCCATCTTGGGGCCGGCACTCGGCGTGGAGATCGGGGTGGGGATTTCGATTTTGCCCATTGTGGTTTCGTAGCGGGCGATGTTCTCTTGCAGCGTGCGCAGCAACCGCTTGGCGTGTTCGGGCGTGAGGACGATGCGGCTCTTCACGCGGGCCTTCTGCATGCCGGGCATCACGGTTGCAAAGTCGATGACAAACTCCGAGGTGGAGTGGTTAATCAGTGCAAAATTCGAGTAGATACCTTCGGCCACCTGCTCATCGAGTTGAATCTCCAACCCCGTCTGTTTTACTTCTGCCATAGCTTTCGGATTGTTAGACAGGACAAAATTAGCCTTTCCGAGGTTGCGCTCTGCAACTTCAAGACCAAAGTTTTCGATAATTTATCAACATCTTTCGCATTTCACACCTCGGATGCCACCATTTTTTCCTATCTTTGCTGTGTTAAACCCTTTTTAACGAGAAACGAGCATGACGGTTACATTTATCGAGGTTTTGCTGCGCGGCCTGATGGTCGGCATTGCGGCATCCATCACGGTCGGTCCCGTGGCGGTGCTGTGCATCCAGCGCACCCTGTCGAAGAACCGTCGCTCGGGCATCGTTTCGGGTATCGGTGTGGCGGCGGCCGATACGATCATGGCCATCGTGGCCCTGCTCTTCTACTCGATGCTCGAGTACCAGATTCAGCAGTACGACACACTGCTACGGGTCATTGGCGGCATCTTTGTCGTGGTGGTCGGGGTCTATGTCTTCTCGCAGAACCCCGTGCCGCAGATTCGTCGCAACCGCGCCGGCCGCTCCTCGTTGTGGCAGGATTTCGCCTCGATTTTCGGCCTCACGATTGCCAACTTTATCATGGTGATTCCCTACATCCTGGCCTTCTTTGCCGTCTTCGAGATTTCGTCGAGCGATATCACGGGCAGCGGCCTGGCGGGATTCCTGCGCGCACTACTCACCATCGGCGGCTTCTTTGGCGGTGCGGTGGCCTGGTGGACCTTCCTGGCCTTTGTCATCAACCTCTTCCGCCGCCGCTTCCGTCCGCGCCACATGCTGACCATTAACCATGTGGCAGGCCTTTTGATTGGTCTGCTCGGTATCTATACCATATTATCCACCTTTTTCGATATTTTCCCTGATGTCCACTAAACCCCATAAAATCATCATCGCCATCGACGGCTACTCGTCGTGTGGCAAGAGTACCTTCGCCAAGGCCATTGCCGCCCGCCTGGGCTACATCTTCATCGACACGGGTGCGATGTATCGCGCCGTGACGCTCTACGCCCTCGAACACGGAGCCATCCGCTCGGGCATCGTCGATGAGGAGGAGGTGGTTCGCCTGCTGAAGGAGATTCAGATCACCTTCCGCTTCAACCCCGAGCGCGGGGCAAGCGATATCTACGTCAATGGCGACCGCGTCGAGGGCAAGATTCGCACCATCGAGGTCTCGAACTGCGTGAGTGCCGTGAGTGCCATTGCCGAGGTGCGCCAGATGCTGGTGAAGATGCAGCAGGAGATGGGTCGCCGCAAGGGGGTCGTGATGGATGGCCGCGACATCGGCACGGTGGTCTTCCCCGATGCCGAGCTGAAGATTTTCATGACGGCCGACCCGAAGGTGCGCGCCCAACGTCGCTACGACGAGCTGACGGCCAAGGGCGACAACGTATCATTGGAGGAGATTGAGCAGAATGTACGCGACCGCGACTACCAGGATATGCACCGCGCCATCTCGCCCCTGCGCCAGGCCGAGGATGCCATCGTGCTGGACAACTCGCAGATGACCGTCGAGGAGCAGATGGTTTGGGTCATGGAGCAAATCGAGCGACTGAGATAGGCTGGACCGCGGTCACCCTCCCCATTCACCTTTCAACAACCGACCATGGAGATTGTCATCGACGATAAATCGGGTTTTTGCTTTGGCGTAGTGCGTGCCATCACCGAGGCCGAGAAGGCCTTGGAGCGGGGCGGCACGGTCTATTCGCTGGGCGATATTGTCCACAACCGCATGGAGGTACAACGCCTTGAGGGGTTGGGACTTCGGACCATCACCCATGCCGATATGGAGCAGCTCGGCGGGGCGCGCCTCTTCATCCGCGCCCACGGCGAACCGCCGACCACCTACACGAAGGCGCGCGCCCTTCGTATCGAACTTATTGATGCCACCTGTCCGGTCGTTGCCCGCCTGCAACGCCGCGTGGTGAAGGCCTACGAACGGATGGCCCCCATCGGTGGGCAGGTGGTGATTCTCGGCAAGCGGGGCCATGCCGAGGTGGTGGGGCTGACGGGGCAGGTCGAGGACCGCGCCATCGTCATCGAGAACGAGGCCGACCTGGCACAAATCGACTTCTCGCGCCCGATTTTCCTCCTCTCGCAGACCACGCAATCCATCGCCCTGTTCAACCACCTGGGCGAGGAGATGTTGCGCCGAGCCGAAGACCCCGCGCAGGTGACCATCGTCGATACGATATGCCGCCAGGTGTCGGGGCGTGAGCAACACCTCACGGAGTTTGCCCGCCGCTTCGATGTGGTAATCTTCGTCTGCGGCCGCAAATCCTCCAACGGCAAGGTCCTCTACGAGGTGTGCCGCCGTGCCAACCCAAACACCTACAACATCGAGGAGGCGAGTGAGCTGAACCCCGCCTGGTTGGAGGGGGCGCACTCGGTGGGCATCTGCGGAGCCACCTCCACCCCGAAGTGGCTGATGGAAAAAGTAGCGGAGGCGGCGCAATTAAGAATTAAAAATTAAAAATTGGGGGAAGTGGTGGGGCCGTTTACGCCTTTAACGCCCTTAATGCCTTTTACACTTAACACCTTAACACACTTTTCAACCGTATGAAATATCTGGTTCGTTCGCTGAAATATTTTGTCGCCCTGTGCGTTTTATGTGTGGTACTGATGGGGCTGATGCTCCTGACCGGCACTTCGAGCCTGACGGCCGAGGAGACCCTCTACCTGATGTTCCACTCGGACCGCTTCCTGCTGCTCGGCATAGCGATTGTGGTGCTGGCGGCCACCTATCCCCGCTTCGGCTTCATCCGTAAGCGCGTGGAGGGCGACGTGGAGCAGCACCGCACCCAAATCGAAAACGCCTTCCGTGGGGCGGGCTTCCGCCTCGTAAAGGAGGAGGAGGGCATCCTCTACTTCCGTGGCGACGGCCTCTGGAAACGCCTCACGCTCCTCTTCGAGGATGAGATTCGGGTTTCGCAATACGGACAATGGATTGAGCTGGAGGGCATTCGTCGCGGTGTGGTGCGGGCATGGTATCTGCTCGATTCGTACCTTGAAATGGTAAAACGAGATGAGAAAAAGTAGCAAATTTTTCGGAGCGGCAGGCGCACTCCTGCTCCTCGTGAGCGGTTTCCTCTACGGCCACAAGGAGGATTTCGGCCTGGGGCGCAACATGGAGCTGGCGGTCAATATGATGCGCGAGCTTTCGCTCAACTATGTCGATTCGGTCGATACGGACAAGCTGATGGAGGGGGCGGCAGCCGGCATGGTACGCAACCTCGACCCCTACACGGAGTACATCCCCGAGAAGGAGGTTTCGGAGTTCGAGATGCTCACCACGGGCAAATATGGCGGCATCGGGTCGCTGATTCGCAAGAAGGGGGAGTATGTCACCATCGCCCAACCCTACGAGGGGTCGCCGGCCGACAAGGCGGGGCTGAAAATCGGCGATAAGATTCTCGCCATCGGGGGCGAGAGTGCCAAAGATTTCACCACCGAGCAGGTCTCCGCACGCCTCAAGGGCGAGCCGAATACCGCCGTGCAGCTCACCATCGAGCGACTCGACGGCACGAAGCACGACCTGCAAATCATGCGCGAGAGAATCACCATTCCGGCCATATCCTATGCCGGCTGGGTGGCCGACGGGGTGGGTTACATCCGCCACGACGACTTCACGGACAGCTGCGCCGCCGAGCTGCGTGCAGCCATCGAAAAGCTCAAAAAGGAGGGCAACCTCCGTTCGCTCATCCTCGACTATCGCGGCAACGGAGGCGGCTTCATGCAGGAGGCCCTGAAGATTGTCTCGCTCTTCACCCCGCGCGGCACGGAGGTCGTCCGCACGAAGGGGCGCAACGAGGAGAAGAGCTACAAAACCACCACCGATCCGGTCTATCCCGATTTACGGCTCGTACTGCTGGTCAATGGCGGCTCGGCCTCCGCATCGGAGATTGTGGCCGGCTCGTTGCAGGACCTGGACCGCGCCGTGCTGGTGGGTCAGCGCACGCTCGGCAAGGGGTTGGTGCAGACCACCCTGCCGCTGGGCTACAACGCCATGCTGAAGCTCACCACGGCCAAATACTACATCCCCTCGGGGCGTTGCATCCAGGAGGTGGACTACTCGCAGTCGCAGCAGGGCGAGGTACACAACATCCCCGACTCGCTGATTCGGGAGTACACCACCCGCGGCGGGCGCAAGGTCTATGACGGGGGCGGCATCATGCCCGACGTGAAGCTCGAACCGCAATACATCAGCCGCTTTGCCGCCACGCTCTACGCGCTGGGATTCATCGAGGACTTCGGCGACGACTACATCCGTCGCAACGGCTACCGCCCCATGGATAGCAAGACATTCCGCATCACGGAGCAGGATTTCGAAGATTTCGTCCGCTTCATGGAGGACAAGGAGGTTCCCTACGAGTCGGAGACGCGCCAGGCCCTGGAGTTGATTAAGCGGGCAGCCAAGAACGACCGCTTCACGGCCATCGAGCAGCAAATCGAGCAGCTGGAGGCCGAGCTGAAGGATGACACGAAGACCAACCTTGAGACCTACCGCGAGGAGGTGAGCGATGCCCTCACGAGCGATTTGGTGTTGCGCCACGCCTACCAGCGCGGGGTGACCGAAAATTCGTTGCAGGACGACCGCGAGTTAAAACGCGCCATCGAGCTGCTGGCCGACACGACCGAATACGACCGCATCCTCCGCGAGCAGGATACGGCCCGCAAATAGAGCAAAAAACCACGCAAACACGCCAAGATGAAACTTCGCAAATGGTTCTCGTTCCGCAACCGCATCGTACTGATTGTGGTGGGTGTGCTGTTGGGGGGCTTATCGCTCCTCTACACCAACGACATGGCGCGCCGTCTGAAGGAGAAGGAGCAACACGATGTGGCCCTGTGGGCCCATGCCATGGAGCGGTTGAACCGCGACGTGTTGAGCGGTACGATTATGGTGCAGGACCCGTTGGTCGATGACCTGATTTCGAGCAACAACAACATCCCGTTCATCATCACGAACGAGAACCTGGAGGTCATCTCCTCGCACCTGATTGCAGAGGAGATTATCGACCACCCCGACCGCCTGCGCCGCCAAATCGACAAATTCACCGAGGAGAACACCCCGCGTCAGGTGCGCTTCAGCTGGACGAACCGCCACTACCACATCATCTTCTACGGTAAGTCGGCCCTGCTCAAGAGCCTCTACTACTACCCCTATGTGCAGATTACGGTCATCGCCGTCTTTATCCTGATGGCCTTCATCGCCTTCCGCTCCTCGAAGCTCGACGAGCAGAACCGCGTTTGGATTGGTCTGGCGAAGGAGACGGCCCACCAGCTCGGCACCCCCACCTCGTCGCTGCTGGGGTGGATTGAGTACCTGCGCCAGCAGGATATCGACCAGACGGCCGTCGAGGAGATGAACAAGGACCTCGCCCACCTGATGAAGATCGTGGACCGATTCTCGAAAATCGGCTCCGAGACCCCCCTCACATCGGCCAACATCAACGAGGTGGTGGGCGGCTCGGTGATGTACTTCCGCAAGCGCATCCCCCGCAACGTGACCCTCGACTACAACGGCTTGGCCATCGCCCCCGTGCAGGCGGCCATCAATACGGCCCTCTTCGAATGGGTCGTGGAGAACCTGATGAAAAATGCCCTCGATGCCTTGCAGGGCCATGGGGCCATCGAGGTCAGCATCCACTCCGACGAGAAGCACGTTACGGTCGATGTCAAAGACACGGGCAAGGGCATTGCCAAGAGCAATTGGAACCGCATCTTCGAGCCGGGCTTCACGACCAAGACGCGCGGCTGGGGCCTCGGTCTTTCGCTCTCGCGCCGCATCATCGAGGAGTACCACGCCGGCAAAATCTTTGTGGCCGAGTCCGAGTTGGGCAAAGGGACCACCTTCCGTATCATCCTCAAACGCTCTTTTGAGGGATGAGCCACCTGATTCCATACCGCATTGAAACCCCCTCCGCCCCACGGTCGGAGGTCGATTCGTTGCGCCCCGCAGCGACCGACTCACTCCTGTCGGATGCCGTGGCGGTCGATTCGTTGGCCGTCGATTCGTTGCAAGGCGTGGAGCCGGCTCCCGAACCCGCCGCGCCCCTCTTCTGGAGCGACCTGCAGACAACCGAAGCCCCCTCGACACGCTACCGCGAGGTTACGCCCGAGGAGCTGTTTGGTGCGCAGTCGATACAGGCCGAGATGCCCTTCCTGCATCCGCGCCAGGACTCGCCCCTGGCCACCGGTCCGTTTGGTCTGCTGGTCCTCGCCATCGCCGCCTTCTACTGCCTGATGCTCTACCAGCACCTGGGCGATGCCACGCAACTCATCAGCCGCGTGACACGCGAGCGAACCTCCGGGGAGCGTCTTTCGGAGGATTCGAATGGCGGTTACAGCCACTTCCTGACCCTCTCGACCACCCTCGGTCTGCTGCTGCTCGGCGTGGTTGCGATGCGCCTTTCGGCCCCCCTGCTGCACCTCACCCCCCTGGCCGCCTGGCCCCAAACGGGAGCCTTTATGGGTGCGCTGCTGGTGGTGTTGGGCCTTGTCGGGGTCAGTCTCTACCAATGGCTTGTCTGTCTGTTGGTGGGTCGCATCACCTACACGCAGCACCTCTTCGAGCAGTTGTTCCTCATTAAACGCACCTTTTTTGCGTTACTGACACTCCTATCCACCCCCTTCACGGCCCTCTGGCTGCTCACGCCGAATCAGGAGGGGTCGATTTGGTTTTGGGTGATAATCATCGAGTTGATTCTATCGCTTATTCTATACCTGCAAGAGACGCTTTCGCTCTTTATTTCAAAAAAAATTTCAATTTTGCATTGGTTTTTGTACCTTTGCGGCGTGGAAATCTTCCCCATCAGCCTTTTGATACTGTGGGTCGTACGATAATCCGCCTGATTGATAGCAAATAAAGATTCGAAAAACGTGAAGAGTATATTGGTCTCGCAGCCGAAACCGGCCGTTCCCGAAAAGTCGCCCTTTAACGAAGTCGCTCAAAAACACCAAGTTGAAATAGGCTACAAGCCCTTTATCCGTGTCGTAGGTGTCAGCCTCAAGGAGTTCCGCTCCCAACGCATCGAAATCCTCGACCACACGGCCGTCATCTTCACCTCGCGTTCCACCGTCGATAGCTTCTTCCACATCTGCGAGGAGGCCCGCATCACCGTTCCCGAAACGATGAAATACATCTGCCAGACGGAGGCCGTAGCCCTCTATCTGCAAAAATACATCGTCTATCGCAAGCGCAAGATTTCGTTTGCCGACGGGTCGTTCACCTCGCTCGTGGAGCAAATCGTCAAGCACAAGGAGGAGAAGTTCCTCCTCGCCCTGAGCGAACCGCACAAGCCCGAGCTGCCCGAGACGCTCAAGACCCTCAAGCTGGCCGTGGACCCCGTGATTCTTTCGCGCACGGTGGCTGCCGACCTCGAGGATGTCAATCTGGAGACCATCGACCTGTTGGCCCTCTACTCGCCCTCGGATGTCAAGGCGTTGGTCGAGAAATTCGGCACGGAGCATCTGCCCGCCATTGCCGTCTTCGGTGCAGGCACGTTGCGTGCCGCCTTCGAGGCCGGACTGACGGTGGTGACCAATGCCCCCACACCCGAAGCCCCCTCGATGGTGAAGGCCATCGACCTCTACCTGCAAAAGGTAGCCAACGGCGAGGAGATTATCCCCGTCGAGCCGGTCGAGGATGGCAAAAACGAGGAGTTCATCCGCACCCAACAGCACAAGCTGGCCAAGAAGAGCCGCACGCGCCGCACCACGAGTACGACGAGTGCCACCAAATAGTCGCCGCCCAAGAAGCCCCTATACACCATGCCCGAGAGGAGTCTATCCCGTTCCGAACGGCTCCGCACGCTGGGAGCCATTCGCCGTCTGTTCACGGAGGGCGAGTCGGGCTTTGTCTATCCCTTTCGCTACATGTGGTATGTCGAGAGCGACCTCGAACCCTCGGTCGAGGTGCTGTTTTCCGTCCCCAAGAAGTACCACAAGCGGGCCAACAAGCGCAACCTGCTGCGTCGTCGCACGAAGGAGAGCTACCGCCTGCAAAAGGGGCTGCTGACCCTCCGTGTCGGCAACCGCAACCTCGATTTGGCGTTGGTCTATTCGGCCCGCGAAGTGTTACCCTCGAAAAAAATCAGCCATGCCGTCCGCCGCATTCTGGAGTCGATTGCTCAACAGCTGTAAGCGCATCTGTGCCTGGCCCTTGATTCTTCTGGTGCGCTTCTACCAGCTCTGCATCTCGCCCCTCACACCCCCTTCGTGTCGCTACACGCCCACCTGCTCGCAGTATGCGCTGGAGGCGCTGCGCAAATACGGACCGCTCAAAGGGGGCTGGCTCACGCTGAAGCGGTTGGCACGCTGCCACCCCTGGGGCGGCAGTGGCTACGACCCCGTCCCCTAACTTTCCATCTTAACGCCATGTCACTCGATGCACTCTTCAGGCGGTTGCAGCGATTTCCCATGCTGAAAATCGCGCTCTGTGTCGTGGGTGGCATCCTGCTCCATCGACTCTTCGCGCTCCCCATCGGCGGCCTCATCGCCCTCTTTGCGCTGGCGGCCTGGGGGAGCATCCGCTATCAACAGCCCCTCTGCTACCTGACCGCCCTCCTTGCGGCCGGCTACCTGTTGGCCGCCTGGCACGACCGCCCCGTCGCCACCCTGCCTAAAGGGGAGGCGATGCTCCGTGTCGAGGTGCTGGACGACGGCACGCGCCGTACCCGCACCAACCGCTACGAGGCGCAACTCCTCGGGTGGCAAGAGCTGCCGGAAGGGGTGGAGCATCAGTCCGAGGGGCGGTTGTGGCTCTATGCCGATACGCTGCTCACGCTGCATGGGGGCGAGCAGCTTCGCTTCGAGGGGCGCATCGACCCCTTTGCGCAGGATACGGCCGTGTGGGCGCAACAGATGGCGCGCAAAGGCTACCTCGGCCGCTGCTACATGGCCTCCTACCACACCCCGCAACGCATCGAGGGGCGCACCGCATCGCTCCACCTTTGGGCCACCCGCACCCTCGACAAGCGGTTGGAGGAGCGCACGGACGAGGCGGCGGCCCTGATGCACGCCATGACGATCGGCAACCGCACCCGCCTCACACCGACCCTGCGAGAGAGCTACGCACGGAGCGGCTTTTCGCACCTTGTCGCCCTCTCGGGGCTGCACGTCGGGATGCTCTTTCTGGTGGTGAACCTGCTGCTGGGGTGGCTGAAACTCCTGCACCGCGGCCACCGAATCCAACACCTCCTGGCCATCGCGGTGGTCTGGCTCTTTGTGGCCGTGGCGGGCTTCCCGATTAGTGCCATTCGTGCGGCCGTGATGTGTACTCTCCTGCAATGGGCCTTGTTCAGCTCCGCCCCCTATCGGGCCGTGAACAGCTGGGCGGCGGCAGCCCTGCTGCTTTTGGCCTACAACCCCGCTTGGCTCTTCGATATCGGTTTTCAGCTCTCGTTCCTGGCCGTGGGCGGTATCCTGCTCGTCGGGCTGCCCCTCTGTCGCAGGGTGCGGGGAGGGAATCGGCTGCTGAACCTCCTGACCGATGCCCTCCTTATCTCCATAACCGCCTCGCTCTTCACCATGCCTCTGGCGGCACACCACTTCGGACTTTGGCCGCTGGCGGGGATTGTCATGAATCCGCCGGCCATCCTCCTCGCTACGGGGGTGGTGGCCTGCTCGTTGTTGCTCCTCGTCCTGCCACCCCTGGCACCGCTCTTGCGACCTCTCGCGCTGGGTGGGGCTGCCGCGCTGAACTATCTGGCCGAAGAGGTGGCCTCGATGACGGCCCTCTGCCCCGAATTTCGCCCTTCGGGCGCAATGACGGGTGCGATTTATCTCTTTTTCGTGCTTCTCATCCTCGCGGCATGGTGTCGGGAACCAAAAAAAATGTAAATTTGTAGCGTATGCTCACCCACGAAGAATATACCCTGCTTTGCAGCGACGAGCTACGCGAGGCGATTCACCGAAATCGCACGCGCGACCACCTGGCGGTGGCGATGGACCGCACCATCCCCCACGCCCGCTTGGTGGCTACGCAACTCAAATACCTCGACCGCGCCCGCACGAAGCTCCCCGCCTATGCCGAGGCGGAGTGCATCCTGCCGCCGCGTGCCTTCGAGCAGGCCTCGAATGAGCGATGTGCCGCACACAAACCCCTCTGCGGGGAGCGTGTGCTGGACCTGACGTGCGGATTGGGGGTCGATGCCCGCGCCCTGGCCTCGCACTTTCGGGAGGTGGTAACGCTGGAGCGCAACGAGGTGCTGGCCGAGATTACGCGCGAGAATCTGCGTCGGCTCGGTGTGGAGAATGTCACGGTCCTCACGACCGATGCCGAAACGTACCTCGCCTACTGCACCGACACGTTCGACTGGGTCTATGCCGACCCCGACCGTCGCTCCACGGAGGGGAAAAAGCTGGTGCGCCTGGAGGATTGTTCGCCCGATGTGGTGGCCCTCATGCCGCGCATACGGGCGGTGGCGAAGCGGCTCTGCCTGAAAAATTCGCCCCTGTTCGATGTGCAGGAGGCGCGCAGACTCTTCCCCACGGCCGCCATCGAGGTTGTTTCGCTCGGCGGGGAGTGCAAGGAGGTGCTGATTTCGGTGGGCGAAGACATTGCCCCCCAACTGACGGCCACGGCCCTCGATATCGGGAGCTACACGGCCACCCACGACGAACCGTTGGCGATGCCCGACCGCTTCGCGGCAGCGACCTATCGCTACCTCGTCCAGCCCGATGTGGCGCTGCAAAAGGCCCGCCTGGTGCGCCACCACCTGCAACACAAGGCCGATGTGTGGAGCGAAAACGGCTACGGATTTGCCACCGAGGAGCCGCAAGAGGTCCTGGGGCACATCTATGCCATCGAGCGCATCGAACCCTACAACCCCAAGACCCTCAAACGCGCCCTCAAGGGGCATCGGGCGGAGCTGCTCAAACACGACTTTCCGCTCCCTTTAGAGGAGCTGCGACGACGGTTGGGGGTGGCGGCCGGTGATGAATTTCGCCTCGCCTTTACAAAAATCGAAGATTCGTATTGGACAATTTGGTTAAAATAAGTAGCTTTGTCAAAAGCGAACCCCGAAAAGTATGAAACTGAACGAACTCTACACCTTCTTCACCGAGACGGTCTTTCTGCGCGACGACAAGAGTTGGGAGAACCCCCTGACGCGAACCGTTGTTCGCATCTACAAGCTCCTCTTCTACATGGTGCGCGGCATGCTGAACCACGGCACGCTGGTACGCTCGGCCGCCATGACCTACTACACGATTACCTCGCTCGTGCCGATTGTGGCCGTGGCCTTCGCCCTGGTCAAGGGGTTCGGGCTGGCCGACACGATGGTCTCGTCGCTCTATGGCTTCTTTCCGCAATACCCCGAGGTGATTGACTACATCGTCTCGTTTGCCGAGAATGCCCTGGCCCGCACGCGGGGCGGTGTGATGGCCTCGGTCGCCCTCGTGATGCTCTTCTGGTCGATTATCCAGCTCTTCAGCTCGATTGAGAGTGCCTTCAACAACATCTGGGAGGTCAAGACCTCGCGCAGCATCGCCCGCCAATGGAGCGACTACCTGGCCGTGACGCTCATCGTGCCGATTCTCTGGATTGTGGCCTACGCCGTGGGCAGCCACCTGGACGAGGTGTTGCAGGCCACCTGGTACTTCAAGGCCCTCTCGCACCTGCTGTCGATGGTGTTGATGTGGCTCATGTTCACGCTCCTGTACCTGATTATCCCCAATGCCAAAGTCAAACTTTCGAGTGCCTTGAGGGCCGGCATCGTGGCCGGTACGATTTTCCTGCTCTTCCAGTGGGGCTACGTCTATCTGCAAAAGTCGATGACCTCGTACAACGCCATCTACGGTAGCTTTGCCGCCCTGCCGCTGTTCCTTTTGTGGGTACAGGTCTCGTGGCAGATTCTGCTCATCGGCGGCGAGCTGTCGTTTGCCTTCCAAAACATCACCCGCTTTGGCGAGGAGCATGAGTGGCAACGCATCAGCTACGACCAGCGTCGCAAGGTGATGCTGGCCTCGATGCTCATCATCGTACGTCGCTTCCGCGAGGAGGGGGGTGCCATGTCGGGAGCCGAAATCAGCAAAATCTTAAACCTGCCGACCCGCATCATCAACGATGTGCTGTTCCAGCTCACCCGCTCCGGACAGCTCATCGACGCCCGACCCAACGAGGATGCCCGCGAGGCGGCCTATGCACCGGCCTACGACATCTCGCGCATGACCCTCTACGGGGTGCTGGCGGCCGTCGAAAACCACGGCGACAACCCCCTGCAATTTGAGGAGGGGAGCGACCTGAAGCGGGTTGAAGAGGTGCTGGAGGGCATCAAGAGCGACTCGCTCGCCTCGGCCCGTAACATCCCTTTAATTGACCTTATCCGATGATTCGAAGCGTTGTATTGATTGGCAGCGGCAACGTAGCCGAGAGCCTGGCGCAGGCCCTTGCCGCGTGCGACGGGGTGGAGCTGCTGCAGCTCTATGCCCGCAATCGGACGCGCGGTGCAGCCCTCTCCGCCCTGACCGGATGCCCCCATGTGAGCGACCCCGCGGAGCTGAACACGAAGGCCGACCTCTACCTGATTTCGGTCAGCGACCGCGCCGTGGAGGAGGTGGCCCACACGCTCCCCATTCCCCACTCGGCCCTTGTGGCCCATACGGCCGGCAGCGTGCCGCTCGATGCGCTGAAACCCTATCCGCATCGCGCCATCTTCTACCCCTTCCAGGGCTTTTCGGCGGGGCGCAAGGCCGACTTTCGGCAGATTCCGCTCTTTTTGGAGGTGGCCGACAAGGCGGACAGGGGGGTGTTGGAGCCGTTTGCCCGCCTCTTGAGCGACCTGGTCTTCGAGGCCGACTCCACGCGCCGCAAGCAAATCCACCTTGCGGGGGTCATCGCCAACAACTTTGTCAATCAGCTCTACGCCACGGCCACCGACCTTTTGGCCGAGGCCGGCCTGCCGTATGAGGTACTCAAACCCCTCATCCGCGAAACGGCCCTCAAGGCCCTCGATGCCACACATCCGGCCCGCGTACAGACCGGACCCGCCAAGCGGGGCGATCGGGCAACGCAGGAGGGCCACCTCGCGCTGCTCGAGGGCAACGCGCCGATGCAACAGATTTACGAACTTTTAAGCCAAGAGATATGGGAAACTTCAAAGAAGATATAGCCCGCATCGAAGCGATGATTTTCGATGTGGACGGGGTGATGACCGACGGCCGCATCATCCCCACCGCCGAGGGTGATTTTATCCGCTGCTACAACTGCAAGGATGGCTACGCGCTGGCCTACGCCATTCGCCACGGCTACCGCGTCTGCGTCATCACGGGCGGCTACGGCAAGATTCTGGAGCGCAGACTGCGGATGCTCGGCATGCAGGATTTCTACATCGACTGCATGGACAAGATTTCGACCCTGCGCGAATACATGAAAAAGTACAACCTCAACCCCGAAAATGTCCTCTACATGGGCGACGATATTCCCGACCTGGAGTGTATGCGCGAGGTGGGGATGCCGGTCTGCCCGGCCGACTCGGCAGCAGAGGTAATCGAGTGTTCGCGCTATGTTTCGGAGTTCGAGGGGGGCCGTGGTGCCGTGCGCGATATCGTGGAGCAGGTGTTGCGCGCCCGTGGCGATTGGGCCAAAAGTTCGGAGGGAGTGACCCCCTCGTCGCTCGTAGCATCACGGTAGAGGTCAAATTTATTACTATTAGTGAGAATCAAGGAATTGGTTCTCACTATTTTTTTGGGAATCTCGCTCCTTTTTGCTATCTTGCATAACTAAAATAAATACAATGAATGCCAAGTACGATTTCAAAACAGACGAGAAGGGGTATCTTCCGTTGATTCAAATCCGAATTATGCAGGTAATCATGGAGGCGTTTGACAGCATGGTTCCGCTAAATGTTGATTTATTTGAGCATATCAAGGGTTTGGACGAAGAGAGGTTGTTTTCAGTGATTGAAAACGAACTTGAAATGGAAATAGACAAAGATAAAAGGTGTTCGGTTCGCACGCCTAATGACATCATAAATCTGATGGCAGACCTTATGTCTGAAGATCAAATAAGAGTGTATTACATGAAGATATCACTTATCAATCTACGAAGAACGAGGAATGAGCGCATTGAAGATGGGATTGATATAGAAGATATTGATGATGCCATTATGGATCTTGAAATGGAATTGATGATTAAGGAGAATGACGAAGCAAATGCTATATATACCGAAATGATGAAAATGTTCGATGATGATAGCGAAGAGTCCGGAGATGATTACGAGGAGGAGAGTGAAGAAGAATATGAAAGAAATTTCCGTCAATCTCTCAATAATATCGCCCAAACTTTGCGTGTTGAACAAATCGTATGTATATGGAATGAGGGTATAGAACTCGATACCCTGGATGGCGATGACCTCTATATATACAAGGAGGTGTTGGCCATACACGGCGTGTCGGTATCCGAAATGGAGGATGCAGAGGCAATTGACAGAAGATTGAAGATTCAATACGACGTTGAGAATAATCTGATACGTTGTATAGAGTAATTTAATGGATTACACCCCCGTCGGAAGTGCATCCGACGGGGGTGTTGTTCATTTTTGAAGAGTTGTTAGACAACTCCTTTTGTTGTATCGGCTTCCCACTACTCTTTCGCGGTACTCCAGCCGTAGTACATCACCACAAGGAAGCAAACGAGCGGCAGGATGAACGAAAGGTTCACGGCCGGCCAGCCGAGGAGCGTACCCTGGTCGATAATCATCGCCTGCACGGGAGGCAGTACCGAGCCACCGAGGATGGCCATAATCAGACCGGCGGCACCGAACTTGGCATCCTCGCCCATCCCCTCCAAGGCAATGCCGTAGATGGTGGGGAACATCAGCGACATACAGGCCGAGACGGCCACCAGGCAGTACAGACCCAGGCGACCATCGAACAAAATGACACCCGTCGTGGCCACGGCGGCGGCAATGGCCAGGCAGAACAACAGACGACCCGGGTTGATATATTTCAGGAGGTAGGTGCAGACAAAGCGCGAGGAGCAGAAAATCACCATCGCAATAATGTTATACTGCTGCGAAAGCACCTCGGCCGCCTTCTCGGCCATCCCCTCGGCCATAAAGACGCGCGTGCCGTACTGGATGATGAAGGTCCAGCACATAATCTGCGCCCCGACGTAGGCAAATTGGGCAATCACGCCGTTGCGATACTTCTTCTGCGCAAAGATGCGCTTCAGGGTCGGCAGCAGGCCATCCTGCTTCGAGGACTCCTGCACCTTGGGCATCCGCATCAGCCAAATCACGAGGAACATCACCGTAATCACGGCACCAATCATCAGGTAGGGGGTAATCAGCACCTGCAAATCGGCCTGCTTCATCGCCTCGAACTCCGCCTCGCCCAGCGTGGCACGACCGGCCGTATCGAGCGGATTGAGCTTCGCCTGGATGAAGTTCATGGCCACATACATACCCAGCAGCGAACCCATCGGATTGAAGGCCTGCGCCAGGTTCAGACGACGCGTAGCGGTCGCCTCCGAACCCATCGAGAGGATGTAGGGGTTGGCACTCGTCTCGAGGAACGAGAGGCCGCAGGTCAGGATGAAGTAGGCCAAGAGGAAGGGGTAGTAGCTGCCCGTCATCTTCGCGGGGAAGAAGAGGAAGGCACCCACGGCATAGAGGCCCAGACCCATCAAAATACCCGCCTTGTAGGAGTAGCGACGGATGAACATGGCGGCCGGAAAGGCCATGGCGAAGTAGCCGCCGTAGAAGGCCACCTGCACCAGCGCACCATCCGTGACGCTCATGCGGAAAATCTTCGAGAAGGCCTTCACCATCGGGTTCGTGATGTCGTTGGCAAAGCCCCACAAGGCAAAGCACGAGGTAATCAGAATGAAGGGAACGAGGTAGTTCACTCCATTGTGCTTGAGGATTGATTCTTTGAGTTTGTTCATAGGTTTATGGTTTGGTTTTTCATTCGTTTTCACTCACCAGGTCGGCCACCACGGCCTCCGTATAGCGGACCAAATCGGTCGGGGCAATCTTCAGTTGCAAACCGCGCACACCGGCCGAGATGAAGATGTGGTCGAACTCCTCGCACGTTGCGTGCAGGAAGGTCGGGAAGCGTTTTTTCATCCCGATTGGGGTGCAACCGCCCCGAATGTAGCCCGTCGTGGGCAGCAGCTCCTTCATCGGAATCATCTGCGCACTCTTGTTGCCCGATAGGCGGGCCGCCTTCTTCAAATCGACCTCCTTGTCGCCCGGGATGACGCAGACGAAGTGGCCGTTGCGGTCGCCCCGCAAGACGAGGGTCTTAAAGACCTGCTCAATCTTCTCACCCAGCTCCTCGGCCACATGCGTAGCCGCCAGGTCGTTCTCATCGACCGTGTAGGGAATCAGCTCGTAGCCGATTTTCGCACGGTCCAGCAGGCGCGCCGCGTTGGTCTTCTCTAACTTCTTGGCCATTACTCCAACGTCTTTTTCGGCAGGAAGAGTTGCAGGCAACCCCACGCCACGAGGTAGGCAAGACCGGCCATCATGAAGACCACGAAGTAGCTGCCCGTCAGCTCCAGCACGTTACCCACGGCCGAGGCGGCCAGCACACCGCCAATCGACCCCGTGAAGCCGGCCAGCGAGGTCATCGTAGCCACGCGATGCTTGGGGTAGTAGTCCGAGACGAGCGTATAGATGTTCGAAGCCCACCCCTGATGGGCAAAGCAGGCCAGCGAGATGATGGCAATCGAGACCCAGAGGCTCTTCACTTCGGGAATCAGCACCACCGGCACGACCAGCAGGGCGCAGGTCAAAAGGGCCGCCTTGCGCGAGAAGGCCACCGAGCGACCCCGTCGAATCAGCTTCGAGGAGAGGTAGCCGCCAAAGATGCCGCCAAAGGAGGAGAAGGTGTAAATCACAATAAGGGGCAGCACCATCTGCTGGATGTTCACCCCGTAGCTCTTCTCCATGAAGTCGGGGGTCCAGAAGAGGAAGAACCACCACACCCAGTCGCAGACAAAACGCGAGAGGGTGATGCCGAGCGTGGCACGCTGGGTCAGCAGGTCGCGCCAATCGACCCGCTCCTCGACGGGCTGTGCATCGGCCGCCGTGTCGTCCTGCTCGATGTAGGCCAGCTCGGTCGGAGTAACGTGCTTCGACCCGCGCGGCAGACGATAGACAAGGAGCCAGGCCACCATCCAGATAAAACCCAGCGCACCGGTCACGATGAAGGCGATCTGCCAGCCGTAGGTGACGGTGAGGAAGGTGACGATAATCGGAGCGACCACGGCACCGATGTTGCTGCCCGAGTTGAAGATGCCCGTAGCCAGGGCGCGCTCCTTCTTCGGAAACCACTCGGCTGTGGCCTTGATGGCGGCGGGGAAGTTGGCACTCTCGCCCAGGCCGAGGAAGAAGCGGGCCAGGCCGAAGCCCACCGCTCCGCGGGCCGCAGCGTGCAGACAGCCGGCCACCGACCACAGGGCGATGGCCACGGCATACGACAGGCGTGTGCCGAAGCGGTCAATGAGCCGCCCCACCACCAACAGACCGATGGCATAGGCGGCCTGGAAGGCCGAAACGATGTAACCATAAGCCGCCTCCGAGAGGTTAATCTCGTCGGCGATGACCGGCTTCAACATACCCAACACCTGACGGTCGATGTAGTTGATGGTCGTAGCGAAAAACAGCAGAGCCACCACCGTCCAACGGTAGGCACCCACCTTTTGCGGATTCTTTATCGACATAGCTCGTGAATTTTGCGGTACATTGCGGCCTGCTCCTCGGCCGTCTCGGCATAGGTGACCACGATGAGCTTCATGCCGGGCTTCCAGAGTTGGCGCACCTTCTCCTCAACCAGCTCCACATCGCCCACGATGCGGGCATTCAGCACCGCCCCCGTACCGGCAAAGGCATCGGCAAAGCCCTCGGTGGGGTTGGCTCCCGGGTCGGTGGCTAACGAGAAGGCACCATCGGCCATGCGAAGCCCCTCGATGCGGGCGATTTGCCCCTTCTTCTGCGACCAATTGCCGCACGAATGGAAGACCGTACCGCCAAAGCGGTCGCCCACGCGCTGCATGGCCGGCACGCAGAGCGGGAAGTAGAGGTCGTCGGAGAGCATCGTCACCGTGTCGTCGCTCATGCCCAGGCCGTCGAACATCCGGCTCGAGGCGAAGCCGTGGCCGGGCTTGACGAGCGCATCGCCAATCAGGCGACGCTGCGCCTCGGTAAAGTCAATCAACAGGTCGGCCGTGCGCTCCATGGCCGTCGTGATGGCATCGGGGTCGAGCATCAAATCGAGGTAGAAGGAGTTCGAGTCGATGATGTTGCTCAACGTGTTCAGGGGCGACTGCACATCGCAGTACGACATCGGAATCTCGCCCCGGGTCTTGTCGAGGAAGTACTCGACCATCTTAAGGGTGTGGCGACCGATGGCCGTCTCGGCCACGGGACGATAGGGGGCCTCGACCAGCTCGGCCGTGGTCATGAACTTGCCATCGACGGCCGGCGCCTGCCCCTTCTCCCAGCGGTAGTCGAAGCCGTAGGCGGCCGCCACCGTACCCAGGCCGTACCACGGCTCAAGGAAGTTCGGCACGTCGGCCTCAAACTGCATCGAGGCTTCGAGCGCACCTAACTGCCAGGCGAGCGAACGCTCCCAATCGCGGCAATCCTCGGCGAAGACCTCCTTCACGCGCATACGACGATAGACCAGCACCCCCTCGTCGGCCTCCCAGAAGGCCTTGCAACGGGCATCCAGCTCGGCGGCATAGTCCGCATAGCGGGCGCGGTCAAACTTTTCGGGAGCAATCGGCTCCACACGGGTCGCCTGCGAATCGGCAAGCGAGGTGTTGAAAGTATCTTTTTTTGCCATAATTTTGAAGAGCAAAGTGGAAAGAGCAAAGTGGAAAGAGAGATTTTTCCCGCTACCCACCCACTTCGCGGTAGATTGTATGTTTTGGTTCTTCTTTTGCTTGTTAGTGCAAAGTGCAAAGTGGAAAGAGATTTTTCCCGCTACCCACCCACTTCGCGGTAGATTGTATGTTTTGGTTCTTCTTTTGCTTGTTAGTGCAAAGTGCAAAGTGGAAAGAGATTTTTCCCGCTACCCACCCACTTTGCGGTAGATTGTATGTTTTGGTTCTTCTTTTGCTTGTTAGTGCAAAGTGCAAAGT
>X42_Goitered_Gazelle__coassemble_69_pt1 | contig 24655 bp, 23 predicted proteins | sample X42_Goitered_Gazelle__metabat2_low_PE_007 | metagenome-assembled genome bin X42_Goitered_Gazelle
TAAACAGCTACTTATATTTTGACCCAAGCGCCGCTTTTGGCATCATTACCCTTTTTTCGTTGGAAGGCGACGGCTCATGACGAGCGACCCCAAGCGGCCCCTTCCAGGGGCCGGGGGTGTAAATAACAACTCGCGCAAATCCCGGATTACCTGAAATTTCCGGTGGGGCAGTAAAAAAGTTAAGCCAATTCCATTACCTCGTTGTCGTTTGGGAGGATGATATTGCAATCGGGAAAGAGGTTTGCAAAACGGTCGGGCGAGTCGGTGTGTATCGGGATAATCGACTGTGGCCGAATGTGTTCGACAATGCGTTGCAAGGAGTCGATGTCGGCATGTCCGCTCGAATGGATATCGGGCAACTCTTCGCAATGAGCCTCTATCCACCCGCGAAAACGGGCGGTTTTCGGCTCCTCCCAATAGCCACTCCAAATAGATTTTACAAAGCGAATTTGCTCGGCTTCTATCTTTTGCAGAAACTCCACCACCGAGGGGCGTACCAGCATCACATAGCGTTCGGGTGTGGCGGAAATATCACCATACGAGACCTTATTCTCGCGCGGATGAAGCGAGAAGATATATCGCTCCTGATTCCGTTCCGAAAGGCGAGTAGTTAGTCGTGGCGGGAAATAGACCTTTATCTGCTCGGTGGTAGTTGCCGAGGGAATTTTAGGGTTTATCTTTCCCACCGCAGCCAACACATTGGCCGTATAAGGGTCGATTACCAGCGTTTTGCCTCGTCGTCGGCAGGCACGGAATAGGGCGCAGATGCGGTCGATATTTTTCGATGAGCACCACACCAAATGGAGGGCGTATGGGGCTTCGTCAAACGCCTTGATGAACCGCTCTTCCACGCTGCGCTCGGTGGAGTTGCGTGGCTCACGAGCGATGTTTGTACCCTCCAAAAGCAGGTAATCGACCTCGCGAGGCAGATATTGATACAGCTTGCCTTTCACACCATGCAGCCGTACATCGCCACTATACAGCACACGCCTTCCCTCCGCCTCGAAAAGCAAGGCGCATGCTCCGTATGCCGAGTGGTCTATCGGGTAGGCGGTTAGGATTGCCCCGCACGTTTCGAAGGGTTTATAACCCTGCATCGGGCGTTTTTCGAGGTGCGCGGTCGGATCATTGCCGAAGATGCCATCGAGAGAAAGCATTGCAAAGGTCTCCTCGGTGGCATAGACGGGGGTCCCCTCCGGCAACAGGTCGAAGAGTCCGTAGTGGTCGGCGTGGGCGTGGCTCAAAAAGAGGGCATCGACCCCCTTGCACCACTCGGCGGCGTTGCGACGAATCTGCTCCTGCTCTTCGGGTGTGCGCTTATCGTAGTCGAGTGGCAACCCAAAGTCAATCAACATCTTCGCCTCGGCAGTGCGTAACTCCAGGCAACTGCCTCCAATCTCGTGGGTGCCTCTATGGATGGTGAGGGTCATAGCACTATTTATCAGACTTATTTATATGAGCTTTAATTTTATCAGTGATATATTGGTTCTTATCAATATCATAGAACAGACACCAAGACAAGATGGATTTATCTATTGTAATCCCCGCGGATTCTTTCGCAAAGCACCTTTTAAGTTTCTCCCCGATACTTACTATTGCTCCATCCTTGCCATGATGCCCTTCTTGATTGCCATCTATAATCATAATGAAGAATCGGTGATCTGCATCTTCAGTTTCAGTTATAAGTTTTACAAAATCTTGATACAAAGCATCCTCTGTTGTTCCAGAATGAGCTTTGAGTTCAAAAACCGTATGAAACGAGTCTTTGTCTTCATTCAAAAGCGTCAAATCGAGGCGAGCCGAAAGATATTTGCAATCTTCCATAGTCTGTTGAATATCATCTTTTTTCTTGAATTTCACTCCCTTCTTGAAGCTATATGCATATTTTGTGGGGGTTTCAACAGAGATTCTTGTATAGCCGGCTTGATACAAATTCTTGATTAAGCATATGCGTAACTCCTGCTCGCTTATTCTCAACTTTCCGTTAGCATAGCGAGGAAAGCAAATAGACCCCTCGTAATCAGGTTTCTTCATCTCGTGCAACTCTTCCAAAGTGCGGTCAATAATCGTCTTAATTGTCTCCATATTCCTATCTTTTTTACATTAATATCCGTTCTGTATACTCTTCCATATTCAATGCTTCGCGCGAGGAGATGGTGGCGGGTTGGCGTTGTTGGGCCGTTAGCACGGCCTTACGGAAATGGTTATATTCGCACCCCTCGATATGCTCGCCAAAATTGCCGCAGTCGGGACAAAAGAGCGAATAGTTGCCTGCTCCCGAGGTCGGTACTCCGCAAAAGTGATAGACCCTGCCTTCGCCCCCGCAATGTGGGCATCGGGCGGTCAATCCATATTGCCACGCCTCCATCATCTGCCCGATACGCAAATCCTCCACGCCCCAAACATCAAACGGCACTAGTGCGTTGCGCAGCTCCTCGTGGGCGAGCGTATAGCCACCGGCCCAAACGTAGAGCGGCACATGGTCGGCGTAGAGTTCGACAAATCGTTTGCGCTCCTTCTCGAAGAGCCATTCCCAGGCCCTTGCAAGCCACCAATGGTAATCGGCCAGGGTGCAGTGCAATGCTCCGACATCAACCGCGCGCATATCCTCGAACAGACATCGTTCGTCGGTGGTCATCTCTACGCCGTATTTGCCACGCAGGGTAACGAGCGAACCCTCTTTGCGCACCACCTCAAAATCGACGATGCGTACCGTTTGGTTTTTGTAGTCGTTATTTGTCGTTGTCATAGCGTACGTTCTTCTCGTAAAGGATGGCTGCTTTCATGATTCGCCAATACATGGCAGTTCTTACCCGCTCGGGCGACAATACCTCTATTTGCCGACCATAGGACATCAATTTGAGGTATAACTCCTGCGTGGGGGCGACGAAATACTCAAACTCGGCATAGCGATTGGTCGTTGCAACCTCACGTTGCGAGGCGTGCAGTGGCAGCGTCCGCAGATAGGCGGCAAGCCCGCAGTTGGCCCGAATACGAATCGTGCAGGGTGCGATTTCGTCGTAAATCGCCACACCAAAAGCATTGCGCGTGTATGCCTCGGGGTCGAAATCGGCCGGAAATACAAATCGTTCATCTTGCACCTTGACCGCGTGCATTCGGTCGAGGGCATAGAGCTTGATTTTCTCGTCGCTCGACTTGTTGGCATAGAGATACCAACGACGGTCGTAGAGCTTCACGAACAACGGTTGCAAAATGAGGTCGAAAGGAGCCTCCGCCACAAAAGGTTGATAGTTTACCTTCACGCATCGGTTCTCGCGCATGGCCGATAATAACTCGGTCAGGTGGTGCTGCGCCGAGGGTATCTCCTCGACCTGTATGCGATTGCCTATCGACTGCGATTCGGCAAGGATGTTACTCATCGAGAAGGCGTTGAGCAGCCACGACGAGAGACCGTTTTTCGCCAATTCGCCCTGATTTTCGATATAGTATTTGTTCGTGCGTTCATCGCACACAATGCGAACGTGGAATAACTCCTCGACCGCCTCACGGTGGTTGTGAAAGGTGCGAATCGCCAACCCCTTTCTATCATTGTCGTACAGACTGCTCTGCTTCCACCGCTCGGCAATCTCTTTGAACGAGAGGGGTGCGTGTCGATAGATGGTATCGACCAACCAAAAATAACGCTTTACCGGATTTGCCGCCATAGTTCATTTCCTTTTCTGCTACAAAGATAATACGGGCTATCTGCCAAAAAGTTGCAGATAATAAACTTTTTTTTCAAAAGCCTTTGTGTATTAACAAGGCCGCCCCGCGGTGTTGTATCGAAAAAATGTGTAACTTTGAAATGCAATTGGTGCGATTAAACGATTTTCAGGTTTGTTCATAAAACTACCTTTGCATACGAAAAACGGCTTGATAAGATGAAAATTGAACGATTTACCGAAGCGGATATCCGCGAGGCGGCGCGCCTTGCCTACCCCGTGTGGGGCGAGGGCCATGCGGCCAATGGAAATGGCGAGGAGTTTGGGGAGCTGATGTGCGAGTATATCATCCGCTATGGGTGGTATGGCGCGCCTTACGCCTTTAAGATTACCGACGAGGACAGGATGGTGGGGTGCATTCTTGCGGGCAACATCGCGCAGGATAACGGCTACAACAAGTGGTTGGATAGCGTGATGCCATCGTTCAACGAACAGCAGCGCGAGGAGGCGTTGGCTCTGCGTGAATATTTTGGCAAGACCTCGCCCAAGGTCTATCGCTATATGCGGGCAGATAAGGATTTGTATCTGTCATTCTTTATCTCGGCGGTGCAGGGATGCGGCAGGCGGCTGCTTGCCGAGGTGGTGGCGTTGGCAAAGAGCGAGGGCTACGAGAGCCTCTACCTTTGGACCGACTCGTCGTGCAACCACGGCTACTACGCCCACCACGGCTTTGACCGCGTTGCCGAATTTAAGTCCAACGAATGGAAAACCGATGCCGATGACTATCTGACCTACATCTACCGAAAGAGTATCTGATAGTGGCATACATCTTGAATAAATTAGTAATAACAAAAACGGAGCGATATGAAAAAGATTGTGATTGTGGATGGTGGTCCGCGAAAGAATATGAATACAGCGCAGCTGTTGCAACGATTTGCCGAGGGCGCGAAGTCGGTAGGCGAGGATATCGAGGTGAAGACGGTGCAGCTCTACGATATTGATTATAAGGGTTGTATTTCGTGTATGGCCTGCAAACTCAAAGGCAAGGCATCGAACATCTGCCGATTCAAAGATGCGCTTTCGCCCCTCCTCGAAGAGATTGCCGAGGCGGACGGCCTGGTGCTTGGCTCACCCATCTATTTTGGCGAGGTGACGGGCAAGATGCGCGCCTTTCTGGAGCGGCTGGCCTTCCCGTGGCTCTCGTACAACGATTACAGCCTGACCGCGCCAAAGCGGATGCCGGTGGTGCTTGTCGAGACGATGAACGGCACGCCCGAGCGCAACAACAGCAACCATTTCGGCACGATGGAGTGGTGCCTTTCGACGGCCCTCGGTGAGATAGAACGCATCATTGGCTACAACACCTGCCAGGTGGCGAAATATGACAATTACGAACTCGGTAGCTTCTCGGAGGAGGCAAAACACGCCTGGCGCGATGCCCATTGGCAGGAGGATTTGCAGAGGGCCTACGATGCCGGCCGTAAGATGGCGGAGTGAGCGTGAATAAAAAGTATTTTATCGGTTGCTCTCCCAAAGTAGTAGAGTTGCGATTATGGAACAGAAGAGAAAAAGTTTCGGCTTTTTCTCTTTTTTTATTGGCGTTTGTCAGAAGTTGTCAAAAACTAGGGGTTACTTTGTCGCAAAGTAACCCCTAAACTTTATCATTATGTCACTTTGGGATTGGCTGCTTGCAACGTGGATTTATGAGGAGTTGTTCGATAATGACTTGGACGGCACCTCGCACGACAACACTCACGACTATGATTCGTCATGCGACTTCGATGATTATGAAGAGGATTTTAATAATTCTAGCATGTGCCACTTTTCATTGATTATAGTGAACCAATCATAAAAAATGCTAACTTTGTGATGTAAATTTCTAAAGATACATTTTGAGTCTTAGTTTTGATGTGCCGACACAAACCTTTGCTTAAAATAAATAGGATGATGTATAGCAATTTATGAAAATTATTACTATTTTTGAGAGGAAATAATTGAGATTTGTGTGTTATGTCGAGGCTAGATCAACTATACAAGGCAATGCAAACACTCCGAAATGAGGGGTTGGCTCTTAATGATGATTTGCTTAATCAAGTAAGCGAATTGGAAGAGCGCATTATCAAAAATGAAATTTTACCTGTTTTACGAGATACGATAGAACCGGCATTAGCTCCAGTACAACGAGAGTTGGTTCTTGTTGTTGAGTATTCACCCAAACAACCAATCAGTGTACGATTGACACGAAAACGCAGTTTTGTCAACGATTTGGCAGATGCAAAGGTAATAGAACCAGATCCGGAAGTCGAACATACAGTAAAATTAATAACGAAAGCGGGAATTGAAAAATCTGCAGCAAAAAATCTGAAAATAGTATTCCCTAATGGGCATACTATAGTGAATGAAACGGCAACAGAGTCGTTGTTTGAGTTTGTTAAATATGTCGGCGTAAATAAAGTACGAGCACTTGGCCTAATTCAATGTAAAGTACCATTAATTTCGAACACCATAGACAAAAAATATGGAAAAAAACAAAAACACTTAGGAGGTGGTTGGTATTTAATGACTAATACGAGTACGCTTGCGAAAAAATCGGATATTGAGAAAATATCTAATTATTACAGTTTAAATGTAAAGATAGAGGTGTTCTAAGTTGTAGAATCCCCTGCTATGTTTGTTTGTAGTACAGTTTATTATTTTTTGTACAATTTAGTTAAAGAATAAGCCGATGATTACGAAATTGGAGATAAATGGCTTTAAGTCATTCAGGGATTTTTCAATAGAATTTTCGCCATTTACAGTTGTAGCTGGTAAAAATGCATCTGGCAAAAGTAATTTGTTCGATGCTTTGGAATTGTTATCTCGCTGTGCGGATTATGACCTTAGAACAGCTTTCCCTGAAAGAAGAGGAACTATTGCGGAGCAATTTACACTACTTGATAATGATGCTCATAGTGATAAAATGTCTTTTGCTGTAGAACTTCTCCTTGAACGCACCGTGAAAGATAATTGGGGTAGGATAGCAGAACTTAATTGTCCAAGATTGAGATATGAACTTGAAATTAGTTTAGGCAAGGATCCTCAGGGTTTCGAAACACTAATTCTTGAACGAGAGCAACTGTCTAAAATTCCAATGGACTCTGATCAATGGGCAAAATCATATATTGGAGAAGAGGCAGGGCAGAAACAGATTTGGAAGGTTCTGAAGAGTGGAGGTACAAAAGTGCCATTTATTCAAACTGCGGTTGAGCAAGGTGTAAAGGTAATAAAGGTGCGTCAAGATGGCGTATCTGGAAATAAGAGGAATTTTTTTGTTGATAAAGTCTCACAAACAATACTTAGTTCTATCGAAACTGTCGACTTCCCGCATATTTTCGCAGTTCGTGAAGAATTGAGGAATTGGCGTTTTATGCAACTCAATCCAGATGCTCTACGACAACCCACCAAGCAAGATGCAAAGTTGAGCTATGATATTTCTCATGAAGGAGAAAATCTCGCTGCAGCGTTGTATCGAATTAAAACTAAAGATAATTATAGCATTATAGCCATATCAAGGTTATTAAATAAGTTCTTGCCGGAATATACAAGTGTAGATGTGGTAAATGATACTGTAAATAAGCAGTTTGTAATAAAATTAACTAGTAAGGATAATAAAATCTTTTCTTCAAGGGTGCTATCTGAAGGGACTTTGCGACTACTGGCTTTATGTATAATGCAATATGATGATACGTATCGTGGGTTGCTTTGTTTTGAGGAACCTGAGAATGGAATACATCCTCAGCGCATTAAAACGATGATACAATTATTAGAGGATATGACGATTGATGTATTGGATGATCAGCCTATTCTTCGCCAAGTGATCGTGAATACTCATTCACCTAATTTTATAGCACATTTAACAAAGGACTCGGGCAATAAAAATGTAAGTGTTTGGCTGTCTAAAATGGTGCCTTGTGTTATTGGAGAATCCGGGGTGAAGCAAGTCATTCGTTGTTCGCGCATAACACCTGTAGCAAATACCTTGAGTAGATCTTTGTTTGGCCAACAAGACGACAAAATCACGACACTAGATTTGGCAGACTATTTATCGTAATTAGTATGGCTATACAATTGTATGTGGGATTAGTAACCGAGGGGGTTACCGATTCCCGTTTTTTACCTGATATATTGGAGCGACTTTTTATTGATATTGCTTATGATTGTCGCTCAGAAGTTAGTATAGAATCTATATTCACTATACCGAAGGAGCCTGGGGCATTTGTTGAAGTGATGACTAATGCTGCAAAATATGCCAATGATAATGGAGCCTCGATATTGTGTATTCATGTGGATTCTGATGCAAAAAGCATTAGGGAGGTGTATGATTACAAAATAAATCCATTTTTGGGGGTTTTGACACAGATTCCAGAGGAGGAATATTGCAAAAATATCATACCAATTATCCCGATTCAAATGATCGAATCTTGGATGATGGCTGACAAAGATTTATTAAAAGAGCGTATAAATGCAAAGGATGTTAGAGATGAAGATTTGGGATTGCACAGACAGCCAGAAAATTATGCTGATCCCAAATTTGCAATAGAAAAAGCCATTGCTATTGCCCAAAGTTCACGCCCGCGTCGAAGGCGCAACATGATAACAATCGCTGACCTATATGAAGAACTTGGTGCTTTATTAGAAATAGAAACATTAAGACGATTACCATCTTTCCAAGACTTTGAAGAAAAAGCACGTCAAGCATTTCGTTCATTAGGATATCTTGAATGAAAAACAATTCTATCATTCATGAGATATGTTGCAAACGAAGAGTTTCTGTCGTTGAATAAGGATGATTAACCATCTTTTACGCCCATTGGTTTGTGAGCGTTTCAAGAGTGATGCGCGGTATCGGGAGGGGCATTTGCGTGTGGTGAATGCGTTGTCCGAGAGGCGTGTTATGGGGCTTCATTCGCCCGAGATAAAGGCCGTTGCAAAACAACTTTTACGCGAGGGAGGCGAGGTCGTTATGCCTGATGGAACGCACCGTTTTTACACCAATGGAGCGGAGGTGATTCGTGCGTTTGAAGCGGTGCCGAGCGGGAGCCTTTGCTACGAGGAAACCGTCATTTGGGGCTATCTTATCAACCTCGAAAAATGTTCGCTCGATGAGCGTTTGGCGATGCTCGGTCGCTATGTACCCGTGCTCGATAATTGGGCTGTGTGCGACTCCTATTGCGCTCACGCAAAGTGGATGGTGCGTGCCGACAAGGAGGCATTGTGGGCGTTTTTGCAGCCGTGGTTCCGCTCCAAGCGAGAATTTGAGGTGCGATTTGCGGTGGTTGTGGCGATGTGTTATTTCCTTAGCGAGGAGTGGCTCGATAAGGTTTTTGAGCGCATTAACTCGCTCGATTTCGACCGCATCAAATCGGATTATAAAACTGCCAAAGGTAAACCGAAAGTGGCACAACAAGGCACTGTGCAGGGCGCAGAACCGTACTATGTGCGAATGGGGTGGCGTGGTTGTTGGCGACCGCCTTGGCAAAGTTCCCCGACCAAACAAGGGCCTTTGTCCGCTCATCAAACCTGCCTACGGATGTCATCAAACTCTATGTCCGCAAAGCCCGCGAGTCATTCCGCACACACACGATCGAGGCGTTGTAAATTCTCTAATCTTCGTTAATGATACAAAACGAGGTGTTTGATGTGGCAATCAAACACCTCGTTTCGTATTGGTGTGTGGGGTATTGCCCTAAAGTCGCAAGGGCAACGCCTGCGACAGGGCTACTGCTCAATAAGCGAAATCGAGCGCTGGATAAAGTCGGTGAGCGATTTGCCCTTCAGCATGCCGTTCGAGAGCAGGGCCAGGTCGATAATCTGCTTCACGAGTTTATTCTCCGAGCCAATCGTTTTCAGTCGCTCGTTGCGCTCGTCGCGCAGCTCGACCACCTTCTTCGACAGCTCCTCGCGCATCGACTTCTCCTCTGCGGTGAGCTCCTCCTCCTTCTTGCCCTTTACGACCTCTTCGAAGCGGTTCTCCTCCGCAACGGCCGCATCAATCTTCTTGGTCATCGTGCGCAGCTTATCGCCATACGACTTCTCGACCTGCTCCAGGATGTGAATCACGATGGGGTGGTTGCCATTGACGGCAATCGTGAAGTTGTCGGGCATCTGACCGTAGAATTGGCTCATGCCGCCGCCACCCATCAGGGCCATCTCCTTCATGCGGCGCATAAACTCGTTTTGCGTAATCACCACGGGGGCTTCGTCGGCCGCCATTGCCTCGAACGAGATGTGGTAGTTAATCTTCTCATCCTCGGGCATCTGGCTCTCGAAGACGGGGGTCAGCAGCTCCTGCTGGGCCGTCGTGAGGGTCATCGTGAGCGGCTCCTCCTTCTGAATCAGCTTCTCAATCACATCGCTATCGACGCGCACAAAGCGGGTCTTCTCGTTCTTCTGCTCGTACCAATTCACATAGTGGTTGTCGAGCTGGCCGTTCATCTCCAGCACATCGTACCCCTTCTGCTTGGCCGCCTCGACAAACGAGTGTTTCTCGTTCACGTCATCGACATAGAGCAGAATCAGCTCCTTGTTCTTGTCGGTCTGCTGCTCCTTGACCTTCTCGGTGTACTCCTTGGCCGTGAAGTAGTTGCCCTCGATGTTCTTCCAGAGCATGCAATCCTGCGCCTTCTCGGCAAACTTCTCGTCCGTGAGGATGCCGTACTGGATGAAGACCTTCAAATCGTCCCACTTCTGCTCGTAGTCCGTGCGCATGGTCTTGAACAGCTCTTGCAGACGATCGGCCACCTTGCGGGTGATGTAGCTCGAAATCTTCTTCACGTTGGGGTCGCTTTGCAGGTAGCTGCGCGATACGTTGAGCGGAATATCGGGCGAGTCAATCACACCGTGCAGCAGCGTGAGGTACTCCGGCACGATGCCCTCCACCTGGTCCGTGACATAGACCTGGTTGCAGTAGAGCTGGATTTTGTTCTTCTGAATCTCGAAGTTGTTGCGAATCTTCGGGAAGTAGAGAATACCCGTCAGGTGGAAGGGATAGTCAATATTAAGATGAATCGAGAACAACGGCTCCTCCGACATGGGGTAGAGTTCGCTGTAAAACTCCTTGTACTGCTCCTCGGTAATCTCCGTGGGCTTGCGCGTCCAGAGCGGCTCGATGTTGTTAATCACGTTGTCCTTCTCCGTGTCCTGATACTTGCCATCCTTCCACTCCTTAACCTTGCCAAAGACAATCGGCACGGGCAGGAAGCGGCAATACTTCTTCAGCAGCCCCTCGATGGTGGCCGACTCGGCATACTCCTTCATCTCCTCCGAGAGGTGCAGCACGATTTCCGTACCGCGCACGAGCTTCTCCTCCAGCTCCTCCATCTCGAACTCGGGCGTACCCGTGCAGCTCCAATGCACCGACTTGGCCTCCTCGCGGTAGGACTGGGTGAAAATCTCCACCTTGTCCGAAACCATGAACGAGGAGTAGAAACCCAGACCGAAGTGGCCGATGATGGCCTGATCCTGGTACTTGGCCATGAACTCCTCGGCACCCGAGAAGGCGATTTGGTTGATGTAGCGGTCCACCTCGTCGGCCGTCATGCCGATACCGTGGTCACGAATCTTGAGGATGCGCTTCTCGCTATCGACGCTCACCTCGACCTTCAGGTCGCCGAGTTCGCCCTGCAACTCGCCCTTCGAGGAGAGCGTACGCAGCTTCTGCGAGGCATCCACCGCATTCGAAATCAACTCGCGCAGGAAGATTTCGTGGTCCGAATACAAAAACTTTTTGATAACCGGGAAGATGTTCTCCGTGGTTACTCCAATGGTTCCGTTTCTCATACTTTTATCGTGTTTTGTTTGTTTTCCTATTGCACGTTCTATTCCAGCAAAGGGTGTGCCACTCGGTTTTTTCTGCCATTCTGTCGGTCGGGGGTGACAATATCCGCATATTTTGTGCTATATTTGTCCGAAAAATTGAACCAACAAGACAAACAAGATGGATTTTCTACATTTGGCCAAACGGCGATATGCCTGCCGTAACTACACCGACCGCAAGGTGGAGCGCGAAAAGTTGATGCAGATTTTGGAGGCGGGGCGCGTAGCCCCCACGGGTGCCAACCGCCAGCCCCAACGCCTGGTGGTCATCGAGTCGAAGGAGGGTATGGAGCGGCTTGCTCGCTGCACGCGCGACTTCGGTGCGCCACTGGCCATCCTCGTCTGCGCCGACACGGAGGAGGCCTGGAGACGCAAATACGACGGCAAGCAGATTGCCGACATCGACGCTTCGATTGTCACCGACCACATGATGCTGGCAGCCGCCTCGCTGGGGTTGGACTCGCTCTGGATTTGTATGTTCAAACCCGAGGCCGTGCGCGAGGAGTTCGGCCTGCCCGCCTCGGTCGAGCCGGTCAATATCCTTCTGGTGGGGTATGGCGCAGGCGAACCCGCCTCGCCCGACCGCCACGACGAGATGCGAAAGCCGCTCGAACAGACCGTCGTGTGGGAGCAGTTTTAGCGGCTGACATTTTGACAGAAAAAGAAAGAACGGGAGGCATCACGCTTCCCGTTCTTCTCGTTTCAGATACCGCCAGGCAAAAATCACCTGGGCTGCGTAGTAGGGTGGCAGAATCCACCAATCGGCTGCGGGTAGGGGGCTGACATAGCGCGAGTAGCCGATCAGTCCGTCCGAGAGGACAAAGAGCAGGGCCGCCACGGCGTACCATCCCCAGCGCGGGCGGTGCTGGATAAGCGTTGCCGATAGCATCGAGAGCAGCACCACGGCATACAACCCCACGCTAAAGGCCTCGACGGTCGAGGTGATTTTCACAATCAGAAAGCCGAAGGCCGTGCAGAAGGCCAAAAAGGCCACCACCAACGGCCGCACGCGCTCTTTGGTCAATCGACCGTAGGGGGCAAAATCGGCCATGTAGCACGCGAGGGCGAGGGCAAAGGCCCCCATCTGTACCTCGAATTGCCCCATCGAACCGGCCGTGTCGCCCACGGCCGAGAGCAACAATCCGAGCGGAATCCACCAGCCTTTGCGCCCGGCTCGGAGCAGGCACACGAGGGCCAAAAGGAGTGTAGGTATTGCAATCATCATGTGTTGGTTTTCGGTCTGCAAGATACGAAAAAAGAGGGTGTTCAGCAAATTTTGAACACCCTCCATTCTTCCGGAATTGGTATAACAAGCGCTATTTTGAAGCTGCTCGAAGTCCGGAAACGCGGAGCATACTCCTTGTATGTGAGCAATTTTCGGGCAAGGCAGATGCCAAAAGAGCCTTGTTAGGCGGATTCCGTTATGGCCTACTTGCAGTAGAGTTTATAGGTCGCCTTCCACTTCTCGCCCGGCTCGACAGCCACAAAACCGGCAGCCTTCGGGTCGGCGGCATTCGGGGCATTGGTCGTCCACGACTGCGGCTCGGGGCAGCAGTAGTTCACCTTGCCACCGTTGTTCCACAGGGTCCAGTAGGTGGTCTTGTCGTCCACCTCGTAGAAGACCTTAACGCCCGTCTTCACGTTCTCGACCACGGCACCGCGGTACGACTTACCATCGACCTCTATCTCGCGGAGCGTGAAGCCGGCCTCCAACGGCTCGCAATCGGTCACCTGCAAACCGCCCTCGCGGAGCTGCTTCCACTGCTCGTTCAGCGGCAGGGTCTTGCCTGTCGGGAGGTTGCGTTCGCTCAACTCCACCTGCTCACCCACGGCTACACGCATGCGGTAGTCTGCGGCCTCGCCACCGGCAAAGGGAATCACAATCGGGGTATGGAAACCGACACCCACGGGCATATTCTTTTCGCTGCGGTTCGAGAAGACAACCTCCTGCTTCAGCCCCTTGGCCGAGAGCTTATAGACAATCTTGCACTTGAAGGCGTGGGGGAAGTCCTTGTAAATCGCATCGTTGGCCACGTTCGAGTAGTAGCGGCACTCGACCTTCACGGCCTCGTCGTCCTCCTCGACCTTCGACACCACGAACGGCTCGCCCTTGATGATGCCGTGGTGGTAGTTCTGCTCCTTCTCAATCGTGATGGGGTACTGGTAGGTGCGCCCCTCAAACTCGTAGCGACCATTCTCGATGCGGTTGGGCGGGAACAAAAGCGGCAGACCGAAAATCTGGGGGCGCGACTTGAAGGTCTCCATCTCCTCCTCGGTCGGCGTGCGCAGAATCTCCACGCCCAACTTCGTGTTGGCCAGGCGCACCAGGTTGGCACCCACCGAAGGAATCAGCAGGGCCGTGTAGTCGCCCTTCGAGAACTCGACGGCATCCAAGCCGTACCAATTCGTCTTGCGAATCATGACCTACAGCAGTTTTTCGATTTTCTCCACCAAAGCGGCCTTCTGGCAGGCACCCACCTGCTTATCGACCACCTGGCCACCCTTCACGAATACAATCGTCGGGATGTTTCTTACGCCGTACTTCATCGTAATCTCATCGTTCTCCTCGACGTCGCACTTACCGATGTTCACCTTGCCGGCATACTCCTCGGCCAACTCCTCGATGATGGGGGTAATCGTGCGGCACGGGCCACACCACTCGGCCCAAAAATCAATCACCAGCGGCTGCTCCGATGCGAGCAGCGCCTCGATGTTCTCCTTGTTAATCTCCATTGCCATAGCTGTACTGTTTTTTTGTTGTTTATGAAATTGTGTATGTTAGTTCTTGTTCGTTCAAATAGTCAATCAGCTCCTGCGACACATCGACCCGATAGCGTTTCGAGAAGAGGCGCATCGAGACCCCTTCGCGGTCGTAGAGCATCATGCGGAGGGTCGTATTGCCCTTGTTCTTCTTCACCAGGGCGGTGAAATCCTCAATGAAGCGGTCGGTCAAATCTTCAATCGGCATCCCGACGTGCAGCTCCCGAATCATCGTTTCGCGCACCTCCTGCAACTGCATGATGGAGAGTACCTTCACCTCTAACCGCTCCTCCTCGCCCTCCTTCTGGTAGGGGCGGGGCTGAATCTTGCAGCGCACCATAAGGTAGTAGTTCGGAAAGATGAACTTGCGGTAGTTCTCATAATCCTTGCCAAAGAAGGCAAATTCGAACGAGGAGTTGTAATCCTCCAACGTGAGCTTACCGAAATTCTTACCCGTGCGCGTGGTTAGCTCGGCCTGTGCATTGACCACCAGGCCCGCCACGCAGACCTCCTGGCCGCGCAGGGAGTTCAGCTCCGAGAGGGCCGAGAGGGGCGTTTTGCACATGTTGTCGATGATGAGTTTGTACTCATCCAGCGGGTGCGCCGTGAGGTAGAGACCCATCATCTCGCGCTCGTGGTTGAGCGTTTCGATCTGGCTCCAATCGAGGCTCGAGGGGACCGTCGGGGGTTGGATGTCGATCACACCGCCACCACCGAAGAGGCTCTGCTGGGCATTGTTGCGCTCGGCCTGCACGCGCTGTCCGTAGCGAATCAGGGCCTCGATGAAGGTGCCGCCCGACGTATCGCGCTGGTCGGGCGCAAAGAATTTCGAGCGGTGGAAGTCGGCAATCGACGAGAAGGCACCGGCATAGGCCAGGTTCTCCAACGCCTTGCGGTTCACCACGCTGTAATTCACACGCTCAAAGAAGTCGTAGATATTCTTGTAGGGGCCGTTCTTCTCGCGCTCGGCAATGATGCTTTCGGCTGCCGCCTCGCCCATACCCTTGATGGCCGCCATACCGAAGCGGATATCGCCCTGGCGGTTGGCCGAGAAGGTCTTCATCGACTCGTTTACATCCGAACCAAGCACGTTGATACCCATACGCTTGCACTCGTTCATGTAAATCGTCAATTGACCTACATTCGTCAGGTTTCGGCTCAACACCGCCGCCATATATTCCGAGGGGTAGTTGGCCTTGAGGTAGGCCGTCTGGAAGGCGACCCACGAGTAGCACGTTGCGTGCGACTTGTTGAAGGCGTAGGAGGCAAACTTCTCCCACTCGCCCCAAATCTTCTCCAGCACCTGCGGGTCGTGTCCGTTCTTCTCGCCGCGCTTGAGGAACTCGGGCTTCAGCTCGTCCAGCTTCGACTTGATTTTCTTACCCATCGCCTTACGCAGCGTATCCGACTCTCCGCGCGTAAAGCTGCCCAGCAGGCGCGAGAGCAACATGACCTGCTCCTGATAGACCGTGATGCCGTAGGTATCCTTCAGGTAACGCTCCATGATGGGAATATCATAGACGATGGGGGAGCGACCGTGCTTGCGGGCGATGAAGTCGGGAATGTTGTCCATCGGTCCCGGGCGGTAGAGGGCGTTCATGGCAATCAGGTCCTCGAAGGTCGAGGGCTGCAATTCGCGCAGGTATTTCTGCATACCCGGCGACTCGAATTGGAACGTACCCACCGTGCGACCCTCGCAATACAGTTCGTAGGTCTTCTTGTCGGTGATGATGGAGAAGTCGTCGATATCGACCTTGATGCCCTTCGTCTGGACAATGTTGGCCACGGCATCCTTAAGTATCGAGAGGGTCTTCAGACCCAGGAAGTCCATCTTGATAAGGCCCGTATCCTCGATCACCGAACCCTCGTACTGCGTGACGAGCATCTTTTCGCCCGTCTCCTTGTCGTCGGCCGTCGATACCGGCACCCAATCCGTGATGTCGTCGCGGCAGATAATCGTACCGCAGGCGTGGACACCCGTGTTGCGCACGTTGCCCTCCAACATCTTGGCATATTGAATCGTGTCGTGCAGGATGGGGTCCTCGGAATTTTCGGCCGCCTTCAAATCGGGAACCAGCTCGATGGCGTGGGCAAGGTTCTTCACCTTCTTGCCTTCGGGGGTCTTTTCGGGTACGAGCTTACACAGGCGGTCCGACTCCGAGAGGGGGAGCTTCTGCACGCGGGCCACATCCTTGATGGCCAGCTTGGTGGCCATCGTGCCGTAGGTGATGATGTGCGCCACCTTCTCCTTGCCATATTTCTCGGTCACCCAATTCAACACGCGACCGCGCCCGTCGTCATCGAAATCGACATCAATATCGGGCAGCGAGATGCGGTCGGGGTTCAGAAAACGCTCAAACAGCAGGTCGTAGGCGATGGGGTCGATTTGCGTGATGCCGAGGCAGTAGGCCACGGCCGAACCGGCGGCCGAACCACGGCCCGGGCCGACCGATACGTCCAACTCCTCGCGGGCGGCACGGATAAAGTCCTGCACGATGAGGAAGTAGCCCGGGAAACCCATCGTCTTCATGATGTGCAGCTCGAAATTCAGACGCTCCAGCACCTCCTCCGAGAGGGGGTCGCCATAGCGTTTCTTGGCACCTATCATCGTCAGGTGGGCCAGGTAGTCGGCCTCAAACTTGATGCGGTAGAGCTTGTCGTAGCCGCCCAGCTTCTCAATCTTCTTCTGTGCGGCCTTCTCCTCCATCACCACGTTGCCGTTCTCGTCGCGCGTAAATTCGTCGAAGAGATCCTTTTCGGTCAGGCGGGCGCGATACTCCTCCTCCGTGCCGAACTCCTTCGGAATCTCGAAGTTGGGCATGATGGGGGGATTGTCAATCGAGTAAAGCTCCACCTTGTCGCAAATCTCGAGCGTCGTGGCCATCGCCTCGGGGTCCGACTCGCCAAAGATGGCGGCCATCTCCTCGGTTGTCTTGAGCCACTCCTGCTTCGAGTAGAGCATACGTTTCGGGTCGTCGAGGTCCTTGCCCGTCGAGAGGCAAATCAGGCGGTCGTGCGCCTCGGCATCGGCCTCATCGACAAAATGGACATCGTTCGTGCAGATGGTCTTGATATGATGCTTCTCGGCCAGGTCGCGGAGGCCGTCATTGACCTTGAGCTGCATGCCGTAGGCCTCGTGGTTGGCCCGCTCGATGGTGGCGCGGTGGAGCTGCAACTCGAGGTAGAAATCATCGCCAAAGAGGTTCTTGTACCAACGCACTGCCTCGTCGGCACGCGCGGCATCGTCGGCCGTGATGGCACGCGGCACCTCGCCCGCCAGACAGGCCGAGCAGCAAATCAGCCCCTCGTGGTACTTCTCCAACTCATGGCGGTCTGTACGCGGGCGCATATAGAAACCCTCGGTCCAGGCCTTCGAAACAATCTTAATCAGGTTGTGGTAGCCCTTCAGATTCTTGGCCAGCAGGATGAGGTGGTAACCGCTCTGGTCGGGCTTACCCTCCTTGTCGTGGAGCGTACGGCGCGCCACATAGACCTCGCAACCGATGATGGGCTTGAAAGCCGCCTTGCGTTGCCACTCGGCGAGCTTCTGCTCCTCGGCCTTGATATCGCTCTCGGGCGTTGCCGACTCAATTGAGCCATCCTTCAGCCCCGCGATGCGCTTTTCACACTCCGCGATGGCATCCTTGCACTTGCCCTTGAACTTCTTGACGTAGTTCGTAAACTCCTTTACACCGAACATGTTGCCATGGTCCGTGAGGGCGATGCCGGGCTGACCATCTGCCACAGCCTTATCGACCAGGCGTTGAATCGAAGCCTGGCCGTCGAGAATCGAGAATTGCGAGTGAACGTGCAGATGGACAAATCGTGACATCATCATTAGGGCATTTTAAGTGAAACAAAGATACATATATTTAATTGAAAAAAGCGTGGCAGGGGAGTTGTATTTTTCAACAATATTTCGTATATTTACAAAGCAGCGAAAACACCCTTAAAACTCAACGATATGCAACAGGAACAGTTTGTGGTGCTGGCCGAGTACAACACCTTGGCCGAGGCCGAAATTACGAAGACGATTTTGCAAAGTGCCGGTTTGTGGGTCGATATCCGCAACGAGTACATGTCGAGTCTGAACCCCATTGCGGGGGCTGCCCGTGTCGTAGTCCGCACCGAAGACAAGGACGAAGCGGAGGCGTTGCTCAAGCAGCGGTAAGACGAAAAAACAGCAGAGGGTGTCCCGCCAAATTTGGGACACCCTCTCGTTCTTTCCTGGTTGCGGCGAGCCGCTATTCATTCCAAATTTTCCATCCGGCCGCGGCTTGGCCCGTAAACATTCGTTCGCCGTTCATGATTTTTGCACCGCGCTGCTGTCCATAGGCGAGGAACTGCGTGAGGGGCGGATTATAGACCAAATCGAGCAGATGATGCTCGGGCGTGAGGTAGGCGTAGGGGATGCGGGGAGCCTCCTCCACGTTGGGCCAGGTGCCGACGGGGGTGGCGTTGATGATGAGCTTCGACTCGGCCACCACCTCGACGGGCAGGTTGTCGTAGGTATAGTTTCCTTTGGCCGCATCGCGCGAAATCAAATCAAAGGGAATCCCCAACTCCGTGAGGGCATACTGCACCGCCTGCGATGCGCCACCCGTACCCAGCACCAAGGCGTGGTCGGGTGTAACACCGTCCAACAACTCGGCCAACGCCACACGCAAGCCGATGATATCCGTATTGTGGCCCACCATGCGGCCATCCGCGTAGCGACGCACGCAGTTCACCGCACCAATCTTGGCCGCCTCGTCCGACAGACCGTCTAAGTAGCGCATCACCTGCTGCTTGTAGGGAATCGTTACATTGAAACCCTCCAGCGGCACACGCTCCAGCAGTTCGGGGAGTGCCTCAATCGAGGGGAGTTCATACTGCTCGAAGTGGCAATCCAGCCCTTCGTTTTCAAATTTGGCCGTAAAGTGGCGGGCCGAGGCCGAGTGGCCGAGCGGGCGGCCGATAATACCGAATTGACGCATCTTATTTAGAAAGTTTTAAGGTTTTCAGCTCCTTTACAGGACATAGCCCAGCAGGAAAAACGAGCCTACAAGCAACACCGTAAAGGCGATGGCCAGCAGGTTAAAATACTTGTCGATGAAGCCCTTAATTGGCGCACCGAATTTCCAGATAAGGCCTCCGATGAGGAAGAATCGCAGACCACGCGAGATAATCGAGGCGATGATGAACATCACAAAGTTGATGTGGAACAGACCGCCCGTGATGGTGAAAATCTTGTAGGGCAGGGGGGTAAAGCCGGCCGTGAAGACAATCCAGAAGTTATATTTATCATACAACGCCCCCACCTTCTCAAAGGCCTCGACCGAAAAGACGTGGTTGAAGAAGAAGTGCGCCAGGGCGGTGTATTCACCGGCCGTGGTCTGCCAGGCAAAGAAGCCAATCGCATAGCCGGCCATGGCACCCAAAATCGAGCCGGCCGTACAGATGGCCGCGAAACGGAACGAGCGGGTCACGGCACCCAGGCAGAGGGCGATGAGCAGCACATCGGGCGGGATGGGGAAAAAGCTCGACTCGGCAAAGGCGAAGAGCAGCAATGCCAACGCTCCCCAGCGCGAATCGCCCCACGAGAGCATCCAGTCGTAAAGTCGTTTGATGATATTCATCTTTTGGTTGAGATAAGTTCAGTTTCTTGTTTATTTATCAAGCAATTCCAACGCCTTTATATAGGCCTCGTTATAGGTCGGGTTGATTACCTCGTAAAAGCCTTCAACCCCATAGAGCCGTTGCGCGATGAGGGCCTTCAGTTGGGTCTGAAGGAGCGGTTTCGAGCGCAGGAAATCGGCCTCTACATAGTCGATTTTGAGCTTCTCGCCCTCGCGTATCAGTCGCTGCAACAACGTCTCGTCGGGGGTGTAGGCGGCTTTGAAATCGGCGAGCGTGGGGTAGTTTTGCTTCAGCGCATCGCGCTCCGCATCGAGGTAATCGGTCACCGTCTGTTGCAACACGCCGCGCCGCACCAGGTGGGCATAGTAGGTCGAATAGTGGGTCGTGTCGCTCTCGGTTTTGATGTCGGGACGGATGCCGCCACCGCCATAAATCGTGCGCCCCTTTTCCATTGAACGATGGCGCGGTGTGGAGTCGGTAATCGAATCGGTGTAGCCGCGCAGGTGGTCGAGGTAGTACTCCTGCCGTTTCCCCGCCTCGTAGGGGCGTTGAATGGCACGCCCCGAGGGGGTCAGGTAGCGCGAGGTGGTGATGCGCATGGCCGAGCCGTCGCCCAGCGGTATCTGTCGCTGCACCAACCCTTTGCCGAAGCTCGTGCGCCCCACAATCGTCGCGCGGTCCCAATCCTGCAACGCACCGGCGACAATCTCCGAGGCCGAGGCCGAGGTTTCGTCGATGAGGACCGCCACGCGCCCCGTCAGCATCTCGCCATCACGGCGCGCGTAGTAGTGTTGTGTCGGCTCGATACGCCCCTCGGTGGTCAGCAGCAAGGCACCCTTCGGCAGGAAAAATTCGGCCAAGGCAATCGCCTGGTCCAGCAAGCCGCCCCCGTTGCCCCGCAGGTCGAGCATCAACCTCCGCGGACGGCCCAACCGCTCGTAGGCCTCGACAAACTCCTCGTAGGTGGTGCGACCAAAGCGATTGACCTTCACATAGCCCACGCGCGGGGAGGCCATGTAGGCGGCATCGACCGTCGTAAGGGGAATCTTGTCGCGTGTCAGCGTGAAGTGCAGCAGCTCCCTTGCGCCCCGTCGGTAGATGGTCAAATCGACCTTCGAACCCTGCTTGCCTCGCAAGAGCTTCGGCACCTGGTTGAGCTTCAGCCCCACGGCCGAGAGGGTGTCGATGCGCAGAATGCGGTCACCGGGCAACATCCCCACTGCCTCGGCCGGACCACCCGCCACGGTGCTGTTCACCGTAATCGTGTCGCGGTTGATTTGGTACTGGATGCCGATGCCGCTGAATTCGCCCTCCATCTCCACCTCGACCTCCTCCATCGCCTCCTTCGGCAGGTAGGCCGAGTGGGGGTCGAGGGTCGAGAGCATCCCCGTCAAGGCACCATCGACCAGCTGCTCCATGCGAAGCGTGTCGAGGTAGTACCGCTCCACCAGGCGCACCGCGCGCGCCATCTTTTGCAGTTGGCGCACCGTCTCATCGTAGCTTTGGGCGGAAAGGGGTGCCACCCAAAACACCACGGCCATAAGGAGGAGCAGAGTTCGTTTCATCGTCCCTTATTTCGGTCTATTTCAACACCTCGCAGAGGGCCTCGAACGCAACCTTCTGCTGTTCGCCCGTCACCATGTTTTTCACCGTGGCCTCCTTGGCGGCCAGCTCCTCCGAGCCGATGATGACCACGAAGGGAATCTGACGACGGTTGGCATACTCCATCTGCTTTTTCATCTTGGCCGGCTCGGGATAGATTTCGGCCGGAACACCCTCCGAACGCAACGTACGCAGCAGCGCAAGCGAGGCGGCCTGCTCCTCTTCGCCCAGATTGAGGAAGATGGCACGGGTCGAGGAGTTCAGTTCCTCAGGGAAGAGGTTCAGCCCCAACATCACATCGTAGATGCGGTCGGCACCAAACGAGATACCCACACCCGAAACATTTTGCAGGCCGAAGATGCCCGTCAGGTTGTCGTAACGACCACCGCCCGAGATGGAGCCAATCGGATAGTCGAGGGCCTTCACCTCGAAGATGGCCCCCGTGTAGTAGTTCAGACCACGCGCCAGCGAGAGGTCCAGCTCTACCCTCAGGTCGATGCCCAACCGCTCAACGTGCGCAAAGACCGTCGCCATCTCCTCGACACCCTTCAGACCCGTCTCCGACGAGGCGAGCAGCTCACGAAGGGTCGCCATCTTCTCCTGGTTCGACCCCTCCAGCTCGAGGATGGGTTGCAGTTTCTCGATGGCCTCCTCCTCCAAGCCGCGCTCACGCAGTTCGGCCTTTACGTTCTCCAGGCCAATCTTGTCGAGCTTGTCAATCGCCACCGTGATATCCATCATCTTGTCGGCATGACCGATGTACTCGGCAATGCCGTAGAGAATCTTGCGGTTGTTCATCTTCAGCGCAACGCGGATGCCGAGCAGTTTGAATACGCGCTCGACAATCTCCACCAACTCCACCTCGCAGAGGAGCGACTTGGTGCCAATGACATCGACATCGCACTGGTAGAACTCGCGGTAGCGGCCCTTCTGCGGACGGTCGGCGCGCCATACGGGCTGCACCTGGTAACGCTTGAAGGGGAAGGTCAGCTCGTTCTGGTGCTGCACCACATAGCGGGCAAAGGGGACCGTGAGGTCGTAGCGAAGACCCTTTTCGGTAATCTTCGAGGCCTGGCGCACCTCCTCGTCAGTGAGGTTGGCGGCGTAATCGCCCGAGTTGAGAATCTTAAACAGGAGTTTGTCGCCCTCCTCGCCATATTTGCCCAGGAGGGTCGAGAGGTTCTCCATCGAGGGGGTCTCGAGCGGGGCAAAGCCATAGAGGCGGAAGACCGACTTAACGGTGTCGAAAATATAGTTGCGGCGCATCATCTCAACGGGCGAGAAGTCGCGCGTACCCTTTGGAATCGAAGGTTTTTGTGCCATAGTCTAAAAATTCAAAATGTAGAATTTAGAATGTAAAATGGTAGAGGGAAGGGGGCTAAAGGAGATTAACGAAATTAAGGAAATTAAAGAGATTAAGGATAGCCCCTCTTTAAATTCTTTAAATTCTTTAAAATCTTCGCTCTTTCCTCTTTCCTCTTTGTTTTACTCTACCAGTTTCTTGTATTTTACACGTTTCGGGGTTGTATCCTCGCCCTGGGCCTTCTTCCAGGCCTCGTACTCGGAGTAGGTACCCTCGTAGAATACCACGCGCGAGTCGCCCTCAAACGACAGAATGTGCGTAGCGATGCGGTCGAGGAACCAGCGGTCGTGCGAGATCACAACGGCACAACCGGCGAAATGCTCCAGACCCTCCTCCAGGGCGCGCAACGTATTCACGTCGATATCGTTGGTCGGCTCGTCGAGCAGAATCACGTTGCCCTCCTCCTTGAGTGCCAGGGCCAGGTGCAGACGATTTCTCTCACCACCCGACAGCACGCCGCACTTCTTCTCCTGGTCGGCACCCGAGAAGTTGAAACGCCCTACATAGGCGCGGGCATTGACCTGGCGGTTGCCGAGCGTAATGAGGTCGGCACCCTGCGAAATCACCTCATAGACCGTCTTTTCGGGGTCAATCGACTTGTGCTGCTGATCGACATAGGCGAGCTTTACCGTAGGACCTACACGGAACGAACCGCTCGTCGGCTCGTCGAGGCCCATAATCATACGGAAGAGGGTGGTTTTACCCGTACCGTTCGGGCCGATCACACCCACGATGCCGGCAGGGGGCAACGAGAAGTTCAGCCCCTCGTACAGCACGCGGTCGCCAAAGGCCTTCGTTACGTCGTGGGCCTCGATGACGATATCGCCCAGACGGGGACCATTCGGGATGTAAATCTCCAGGCGCTCCTCCTTCTGCTTCGTATCCTCGTTGAGCATCTTATCGTAGGCCGACAGACGCGCCTTCGACTTGGCGTGACGACCGGCAGGCGACATGCGCACCCACTCCAACTCGCGCTCGAGGGTCTTGCGGCGTTTCGACTCCTGCTTCTCCTCCATGGCCATGCGGGCGGTCTTCTGCTCCAACCAGCCCGAGTAGTTGCCCTTCCAGGGGATACCCTCGCCACGGTCCAGCTCCAGAATCCAACCGGCCACGTTGTCGAGGAAGTAACGGTCGTGGGTCACGGCAATCACCGTACCCTTGTACTGCTGGAGGTGCTGCTCTAACCAATCAATCGACTCGGCATCGAGGTGGTTGGTCGGCTCGTCGAGCAGCAGCACATCGGGCTGCTGCAAGAGCAGACGGCAGAGGGCCACGCGACGACGTTCGCCACCCGACAGCACCTTCACCGACTGATCCGGATCGGGACAACGCAGGGCATCCATGGCGCGGTTCAGCACCTGGTCCAGCTCCCAGCCGTTCACATGGTCAATCTTTTCGTACAGCTCACCCTGTCGTTCGATGAGGGCATTCATCTCGTCGTCCGACATCGGCTCGCAGAGCTTCATGTTAATCTCCTCGTACTCCTTCATCAGGGCCACCGTCTCGGCGCAACCCTCCTCGACCACCTCGCGGACGGTCTTCGCGTCGTCGAGCTTAGGCTCCTGCTCCAGGTAGCCCACCGAGTAGCCGGGCGAGAAGACCACCTCGCCCTCAAAATTCTTGTCCAAGCCCGCGATGATCTTCATCAGGGTCGATTTACCCGAACCGTTCATACCCACGATACCGATTTTGGCACCGTAGAAGAACGAGAGATAGATGTTGTTCAGCACGCGCTTCTGATTGGTGAAGGTCTTCGAGACACCCACCATCGAAAAGATAATTTTTTCGTCTGCCA
>X42_Goitered_Gazelle__coassemble_76_pt1 | contig 20696 bp, 14 predicted proteins | sample X42_Goitered_Gazelle__metabat2_low_PE_007 | metagenome-assembled genome bin X42_Goitered_Gazelle
TATCGACAAAGAAGAGGCGGCTCTCGAACATCTTCTGGTGAATCAGCACCGCACCATTGGCCTGGGTGGCCACCACGAGGAAAATCGACAGCAGGTCGGGCGTAAGTCCCGGCCAGGGGGCATCGGCAATGGTCATAATCGACCCGTCGAGGAAGGTCTCGATGCTGTAATGCTCCTGCTGCGGGATGTAGATATCGTCACCACGCTGCTCGAAGCGGATGCCGAGGCGGGCAAATTGGGCCGGAATGATGCCCAGGTTCTCGTACGAGACATTTTTAATCGTCAGCTCCGAGCGGGTCATGGCGGCCATGCCGATAAACGAACCCACCTCAATCATATCGGGCAGCATCGTATGCTCCGTGCCACCGAGGCTCTCCACGCCGTGGATGGTCAAAAGATTCGAGCCGATGCCCTCAATCTTGGCACCCATCCTGACGAGCATCTTGCACAGCTGTTGCAGGTAGGGTTCGCAGGCGGCATTGTAGATCGTCGTCGTCCCCTTGGCCAGCACGGCAGCCATGACGATATTGGCCGTACCGGTTACCGAGGCCTCGTCCAAGAGCATATAGCACCCCTTCAGCTCCTTCGCCTCAACGGCAAAGAAGTCGTCGCCCACCTCGAAGTTGAGCTTCGCGCCCAGCTTCTGGAAACCGATAAAGTGGGTATCCAGACGGCGACGGCCGATTTTATCGCCTCCGGGCTTGGGGATGTAGCCCACGCCATAGCGGGCCAGCATCGGACCGATGAGCATCACCGAACCGCGCAGCTTCATGGCACGACGGCGGTAGTCGTCGCTCCGGAGGTAGTCGAAGTCTATTTCGCGGGCCGCAAAGGCGTAGCTCTCCTCCGCGAGCTGCTCCACCTCGACCCCCATCTTGCGCAGCAGCTCGATGAGCTGCAACACATCGAGGATGGCCGGCACATTGTGTACAACCACGCGCTCGCGCGTGAGCAACACGGCACAAAGAATCTGCAAGGCCTCGTTTTTGGCTCCCTGCGGGGTGATGGTTCCGTGGAGGCGGTGTCCGCCTTCGACTTTGAATACTGCCATAGTGGTTCGGTTTTTCGGGTCACGGCCACCGCACCCCGCAATCGGAGGGGTGGCTCTTTGTACAAAGATAGCAAGAAAAGAGGCTTTTTGCCCCGATTTTGAAATAAATTCACGAAAAATTTTTGCGAATTAGTTTTTTGTTGTACTTTTGCAATCCGTAAAAAAGTATAAAACAACAAAAACGATACAGCTATGGCAATGAAGAGAACTTATCAGCCCTCGCGTCGCAAGCGTGTTAACAAGCATGGTTTCCGTGCCCGTATGGCTACGGCTAACGGTCGCAAGGTACTTGCTGCACGTCGCGCAAAGGGCCGCAAGAAGCTCACGGTATCGGACGAGTCGACCTTCAAGTACTAATCCGAACCCTGCTTCGTGCAAAGAAATAGGACCGGCCAGGCCGGTCTTTTTCTTTTTTTAGGCGAAGGGGACGAAGGGGGCGAGAGAGGAAGGCGGCAAAGGCGGCAAAGACGATAAGGGCGAGAAAGGCGGAAAGGGAGCTAAAGGCTGCTAAAGGTTACTAAAGGGGCAAAAACAAGGAGATTAATGAAATTAAAGACAGTAAAGATTTTAAGGAGAGGCCCTCTTTAAAACTCTTTAAAACTCTTTAAACTCTTTAAAACTCTTTAAACTCTCTTTGCTCTTTCCACTTTCCACTTTCCTCTTCAAAACTCTCTTTGCTCTTTGCTCTTTCAACTTTCCTCTATCTTCAGTTCCATGATGTAGTCGTTCATATAGAAGCCCTCCCCGATTTCCACATCGACCGTGCGGGCGGGGTGCATCCCCATCTTGCGGTAGAACTTTACGGCCCGATTTTTCCGATTTACATTCAACTCCAGCGTGGCGGGCAATTGGCCCTCCCTACGCACCTGCTCCACGGCTTGCTGAAAGAGGCGACGGCCGATGCCCTCCCCCTGAAAGGCGGGGAGAACATAAATCTTTTGCAGGTGGAAGCGCGTCGCGCTCTGTGGCTCGACGGAGAGATACCCGCAGGGGGTCGTATCGCGGTAGGCGATGTAGTAGGTATGCCCCTCCTCCAGCTGGCGGCGAAGGTTCTGTGCGGAGTACATCCACTCCATCATGTAGGCCACCTGCCCATCGGGCAGGAGCGCATCGTAGGTGGCCGGAAAGACCACCTCGGCCAGGGAGCGAATCAGCGGAATATCTTCGAGGGTGGCCGGACGAATCGTTATCATGAGAAAAAAAGAGTATAGCGTTAAGAGGCGTGTTTTCGTGCGATTGACCCGCTTAAAACACCTCGCGGAGGATGCGGACCGATTGCACGGCGTTGATGCCGTCGAGGTGGTAGCCGAAGTAGGTAAGCATGGCATTCAGAAAATCGACCCGCTGCTGGCGATTGAGCGCGATAATGTGCAGCTCCGTGATGGGGGTCTGCATCATCCGATTCAGCAGGGCCGCCTCGTCGGGTGCTAAAACCAGCGTGTGGAGCGGTCGCAAGGGGGTATAGAGGCCCTCTTTGATGTCGAACCAGCACCCTGCGGTGTGGTCGTTGCCCGGGAAGAAACCGATCAGTCGGCTCAACTGCGCCAAGAACCAGAGGTGGAAGTTGGCCACCCCCTCCTGCATCTGGTCGAGGGCCGCCACCGAATTCCAAACAAACTCGAAGAGCGGTTCGTTGCGCTCGCTCTCGCGGATGAGGCGATAAATCACCTCGGCCATAAAGAGGGCCATGGTCGATTTGCGCACATCGAAGGGGATGCTTTGGAGCAAAAAGCCCGACCGCACCTCCTTGAAGCGGTGCATCTGCTGGCTTTGCGACGGCTCAAGCCCCTCGAATTCAACGGGAAAGACGGGCTGAAAAAGGGCCTGCTTCGAGCCGCGCCCCGTGCGCGAGCGAACACCCTGCACCATGTAGCTGCGCCGTCCGCCCACATCCGTCAGGAGATAGACAATCATCGACGAGTCGCCATATTTGAGCGTGTGCAACACGATGCCGCGCCCCTTGTAGCTCTTCACAATCGGTTGAAGTTGGAAAAATGATGTAAAATTAGCTATCTTTGCTACGCAAGACAAAGTTACGCATAAAAAACCAAAAAGATGGCCACGCAGCAGAAAAAATGGGTCGAAACGGCCCGTCGCTACCGCACCTACATCAAGGTCGAGAAGCGGCTGTCGGAGAATTCGGTGGAGGCCTACATGCGCGATTTGGAGCAGTTTGCCCACTTCATCCTCCACAAATGGGACGTGCCGCCCCGCAAGGTGGAGCGTGAGATGGTGGAGCGGTATTTCGACTGGCTCTACGACCGAGGGCGCGAGAAAAGCTCCCAGGCGCGGATGTTGAGCGGCATCCGCAGTTTCTTCAACTACCTGCTGCTCAACGACGAAATCCAGACCTCGCCGGCCGAGGAGATTGCCTCGCCCAAGGCGGGACGGACGCTCCCCGATGTGCTTACGACCGACGAGATTGACCGCCTGATCTCCTCCATCGAGGTCGATACCGTCAAAGGCCGCCGCGATCGTGCCATGATTGAGGTCCTCTACTCGTGCGGGCTGCGCGTCACGGAGCTTATCACGCTGCGCGTGGGCGACCTCTTTTTTGGCGAGGGCTACATCCGCGTGATTGGCAAGGGCGACAAGCAACGGTTGGTGCCGATTAGCGACCTGGCCCGTGAGCGCATCGCGCTCTACCTCGAGGAGCGCAAGGCGGCCAAGCAGAACGAGGAGATACTCTTTTTGAACAACCGCGGCAAGCAGCTGACCCGCGTGATGGTCTTCACCATCCTGCGCCGGGCAGCCCTGCGTGCCGGCATTGATAAGCGAATCTCGCCCCACACGCTGCGCCACTCCTTTGCCACCCACCTCCTCGAAGGGGGTGCGGGCATCCGTCAGGTGCAGGAGTTGCTGGGCCATGAAAGCATCCTCACGACCGAAATCTATACCCACCTCGATTCGGAGCGGTTGCGCTCGACCGTGGAGGATTATCTGCCTTTATAGGAAGGGAAAATACAACAAATGAGGGTGTCCCAAAAATCTGGGACACCCTCTCGTTTTTTCCGAAAGAGCCTTGTCAGACGGATTCATCATTAGAGCTTCAGGGTGAATGTCTGCTCGGCCGGTGGCATACAAACATGCGCATCGCAGCATTGCCACTCTACCTTGCACGTCACCTCGCCCGTGGCCGACCCCGTCAGCGGAATCGTAAAGCTGACGGCATCCTCGTAGATGGTCGTGCCGGCCGTACCGAAGGGCTTGGCCTCGGGGGCCATCACCTCACCGGCCGTGACACCCGCAGGGGGCGTAACCATAATCTTCACGGGCAGGTAGGCATCCGAGGCGGCCACCGCACGATAGACATGGAAGCCCGGATGAATCTGCATCTTCACCTCCACGGCCGTGCGACCCTCCTCCTTGATGAGCCGGCCGCTCACCTTGACAGGCTCCTCCTGGCTCGTCTCGCCAACTCCGGCAGCCATCTCGGCGGCGCGGGCCGCAGCGGCAGCCTTCTTCTCGCGGGCCTTGTAGTCGTTGCCGGGCAGTGTCTGCGGGCCGTCAACCATATAGAACCAGCCGCCCGCCTCGGTGAAGAAAATCTTCTTGCGATACTGCTTGAACCACTCGCTCCACTCGGCCGGAGTCTCGAAGGTGCAGAGCGTGTAGCGGTCCAGGATGCGCTGTGCGCGCTCTACCTCCTCACCCTTCTCAAGGCAGCGGATGGCCCGCTCCAAGAGGCGGATATCGCCCGTCGGAATCTGCCAGGCCTTGGCATCCTCGTCAATCTGCATATTGTACGACCCCTCGCCCCCATAGAAGTAGGGGGTATTCTCCTCGTAGTAGGGAATGTAGGCATCCAAATCCTCGCCCAAAGCAACGTAAGCCAGCTTGTGGTAGCGTTTGAGGTAGTCGGCCAGGGTCATCGGCTCGGAGGGCTTGAAGTTGAGGTAGTAGCTCTCCTCGTCCGTCAGCTCCTCGCCGCGAGCCTTCTTGGCCTTCGCCTCGGCCTGTCGTTTCGCACCCTCTTCGTTGGCCTCCAGGGTCCAACCGACGCGCTCCTCGTAAGGCTCCATCGAGGCCATATACTTCAGCTCCTTAACATACTCGCGCGTGGCGATGCGGTCGCTGTACTTACGCACCAACGGCTGCTGCCCCTTGAATTGGGCGATGTAGCAGACGGCATTGGCAAAGACAGCCTTCGCCTCCTCGGTCATGTAGGCCGGCGAGGCGGCAAAGCCCCAATGCAGGAAGTTGGCATGGCGACCGATGGCCACCGCGTCGATGGTCTTGGCGCAGACACCGCTTGAGATGAACTCCGTATCGGGACCATCCAGATAACCCCACGGACGAGCCACCATACCCACGGGGAAGCCCTCGTCTGTGATGTAGCCCTTGGTCTGCACGCGCCACATCTCGACCGAATCGGGCAGATTGGGCGTAAAATACTCGTAGTGCTTCGCATCCTCCGGCGTGGGGCGCATTTCGAACGTCAAATCGGTTCGGAAAGGCCCTTTGAAAATCGGATGGTCGAGCTGCATGCCGTGGGCATGGGCATCGAGGCAGAGGCAGTACCAATCGTTTTTCGTGCCGAGGCCGCGACCGATGGCCTCGCTCTGCTGGCCGATGGCTACCGAGGCGCAATCGAAATCCTCCGGAAGGCGCAGGGCCGGAATCACCTTCGTCACCTTGCCCTCCGCATCACGAATCAACTCACGCGGGCGAATCGCGGGAATCGCCCCGTCGAAAATCGTCACATCGTACCCCTTCGACATCTCGGGGTTATAGGCCTTACCCTGCACCGTGGCCACCGAGTCGAAACGCTCCTTGAGCATCGCCTCCCAGGCGGCCGTGCGCTCCAGGGCCGAAGCCTCCATCCCCTCCTTCGAGCGGTGCGAACCGAAGGTCTCGAATTCGGCGGCTCCGCCTACATAGAGGACCTTCAACGTAGCCTTACCGTCGTTGTTCAGCAGACCGGATGACGAGCATCCGGTCAGCATGAAACAAGACAGCGCAATCAACAACTTTTTCATGGTTGCGCAGATTATGGGTTATCGACTAATAGGTGTTCTGCTGAATCTCACCCTTGCCGTTTGCAATCTCGGTCTTGGGAAGCGGAATGGCATAGTGGCGCGAGTTCGGTTCGAGCGTGTAGGTCTTCACACCGCCATCCATCAACACGGAACCCGAAGCGGGGTTGTAGTCGTAGAATTGGCGCGTTACGGTCACATCGTCGGCCGCATAGTCGTTGGCGTTGTAACGCTTCAGGTCGTACCAGCGCATCGCCATCAGCAGCTCACGACGACGCTCCTGAAGAATCTTCTTGATGGCATCGTCCTGCGATGTGGCGGTCAGCTCGGTGTAAACCGATGCGTCGATACGGGCCTTGCGCAGCGGAGCAATGCTCTTCATGGCGGTCGTGTAGTCGCCGTTGCGCGCCTCGACCTCGGCCTTGATGAGCATCATCTCGGCCACCGACGGACCCGCATTGACCGACTCCATGTAGTGCATCATCACGCCCCACCAGCGGAAGGCGGGATCCTTCGTGCAGGTACGCAGCGAGAAGTCCTCCACGAAGAAGTAGCGGAAGCGGAGGTCGTTCTGCGAATCGCCACCCGGAACATCCACCGCGTAAGTATCCACCAAATCCTGGCTGGGGACAAACCACCAGCTGGCGTGGTAGCAATCGCGGGCCAGATAGCTGCCCTCCTCGTCGAACCAAACACCGAAGTTGGCCGCACCCGACAGGCGCACATCGTAGCCCGAAGGGAGCTGGAGCTTGACGGACTCGGGGTTGGTCGAGCCATTGATGTCGTAGCTCATCGTCGATTGGCTGAAGCTCATCGTGTTGTAGTCCCACAGCGTGTTGTACTCCGATAACGCCTTCTCGGCATAGGACTTGGCCAGCGTCAAATCGCCGCGATAGAGGTAGTAGCGGGCGGCAAAGGCGTTCACCGAGGCGGTCGTGGCGCGCCATACGCGGTTGCGGCCGTCGTTGCCCTTCAGTGGTACGGTAATCTTCAGTGCCTCCTGCACATCGGCCTCAATGAATGCCCAGGTGTCGGCCAGGTTGGCACGCGCGCTGGCATCCTCGAAGGTCATCGTCTGGAGCGAGAGACCCAGCTCGTCGCCATTCTGCCCCGTGTAGTAGAGCGTGTGAGCCACGGCCAGATTGAACATCGAGTAGGCACGCAGGAAGTGACCCTCAGCCTTCAGGTTGGCCTTGTCCTCCTCCGGACCGTTGAGACCCATGGCCTGTTCGATGGCCATGTTGGCGTAGTAAATCTTCGGATACTCCTTCTGCCATACCGAGTAGCGCGAATCGTCCACCTCGTCGGCATAAAGGATGTAGGGCAGGTGCGAAGTGGCGTTGAACACACCGCCGCTCTTGGCCGTGTGGAACTCGGGCGTGATGCCCCAGTCGTCCGAACCGTAGATGGGCGTCATCGACTCCTGATAGAAGAGGCTGTAATTACCCAGCAAGGCATCGAGTTGCTCGGTCGTCTGGAGCGTCTTTTTCGTCGATTTCGACGGCTCCTTCGAGAGCCAGTCGTCGCAGGCAACAAACGTGGTTGCCAGCACGAACATCACGGCATATATTGCAATATTTCTCAGTTTCATAGGAACGCTTTATTTAGAATGAACACTTGATACCGAAGGTGTAAGCGGCCTGCAAACGCATGGAGCCATACGAGAACTCGGGATCCTCATCGTAATCGTTGAAGTAAATCGAGAAGGGGTTGTTGGCCTGGGCATAGACCTTCAGGTTACGCACGCCGAGCCAACGGGTGGCCTTCTTCGGCAGGTTGTAGGCTACGCTCAACTCCTGCAGACGGATATGGCCTGCATTCTCGGCCAGATACGACATGAAGGGGAAGAAGCGGTCCCAGAAGTAGTAACGCTCCTCGATTTCGGTCTGCGGCAGGGGAACCATCTGGTTCGGGTCGCAGTTCACGATCTCCTGATAGTACTTGTTCGGCACCGCATTACCGGTCATACCCGGGTAGTTGAAGCCCGTACGCATGAACTTGTGGCCGAACTTACCGGTTACGATCAACGAAATATCGAAGTCATAGACCTTGAAGGCGGTCGAGAAGGCCATCGTCCAGGGAGCCACCTGCGTACCCATCTCATAGGAGATGTTCATGGCATCGCCGCCCGGCCACGAGTTGAAGAACTGCTGCGTGCCATCCTTGCCCACGAGCGTCGGTTTCATCTCGGGGTTGGCATCCGAAGCACCGTTCATCAGGCCGCCATACTTGTAGCACCACAGCGTGTTCATATCGTAGCCCTCCATCCAGGACGAAGAACGGCTTGACGGGTCGCTCGAATTGTAAGCCAACGCATAGGCCGACGACGGATAGGTGGTGAGCTTCTCAATCTTGTTCTTGTTGTACGAGAGCATCAGGTTACCGGTCCACGACACGTTCTTCGAGATCTTCAGTGCCGAGCCAATCTCCAACTCGAAACCCTTGTTCGAAACCTCGGCCGTGTTCATCTTCATCGACGAAGCACCCTGCACATAGGGCAGCGTTACCGAGCCAATCAAATCCTCCGACTGGCGGTTATAGAGATCAATCTTACCGAAGAGCTTGCCCTTCAAGAGGCGGAAGTCGATACCGGCATCCCAGGTGCGGGTCTTCTCCCAACGCAGCGTCGGGTTGGCGTAGCTCGATACGGTGGCCGTGTACTCGTTGGTGGCCACGCTCTGCGAGGCACCCATGTTGAGCAGCGGACGGAACGAGGTCGATTTATCGACGTTACCGTTGTAACCATACGTTACGCGGATACCGAGGGCATCCACCCAATCCACCTCCTGCATAAACTTCTCGTTGCCGAGCTGCCAGCTGGCACCCACCGACCAGAAGGGGGCGTAGCGATACTCCGGGTCATCCGAGATGAGGTTCGAGGCATCGGTACGAACCGAACCCGAGACAGTATAACGCTCATCGAAGGTGTACGAAGCGTTACCGAAGGCCGAGAAGTAGCGGTCGGTCGTGTATTGGTAGGAATTTACATACGAGAAGGTCTGGGCCGAACCCTGCCAATTCTTCAGGGCCAAGGCACCCGAACCGCCTACGCCGTTGGGGAAGGTACCCACGCTCAACGTGGCATCGTCATAACCATAGGTCGTCGGGTTGCCGAATGACTGATAGACGTTGTCGATGGTCTCGACACCGGCAATCACGGCCACGGCGTGCTTATCTGCAAAGGTGTGGTTGAAGTTCACCTGGTTACGGATGGTCATAATCTCGCTCTGCGAGCGGCTCTGGGTCAGAATGCCGCCCGTCGGGAGGTTCGAAATCACCTCACCGGTCTCCTTATCCCACGAGGCGGCCATATTGACCGTGCTGCGCACATAGTAGGTATCCTCCGTGTAGTAGTTCTTCGAGCGACCCTCGAGCAGCTCGTACTGGATGCGCGACTCGATGTTCAGCCCCTTCCAAATCTTGAAGGTAAGGCCGGCCTGGATGCGGGCATCGGTTGACCACGACTGCTTGCGCTGGCCGTTGGTCTCGCGCAGCGGGTTGTAGCTCCAATCGTCATAGGGGAAGGCACCCTTCGGCACGAACTTATCAATGTAGTCGAAAGAGATATCGTCGTAGGGAACGTAGTTACCGGCCTCATCCACAATCATTTCGTAGGGGGCATAGCTGAAGGCACTCGTATCCACGTTGTTCTCCGATGCGGTGCGGCTGTACTGACCGTTGAGGGTCAGATCCAACCACTTGAAGAGCTTGGTCTGGTTGCGGAACGAGACCATGTACTTCTCGCTGTTCTGCGTCTTGTAGTGTCGGCGGTTGTTTTGGTAGAGGGCCGACAGGGTCGTGCGCGAGCGGTCGGTGGCGATGTTTACCGAGACATTCTCCTGGTGAACAATCGGATTCTGAAGGAAGAGCTCCTTCAGCTGGTCCGTGTTGTCGTATTGGCGATACTTGGCAATGCCGGCATTCATCTCGGCCTCCGAAATCTGACCCAGGCGGTGGGCGTTGAGGAGCTTATAGACGCTCGACGTACCGTCGTAGTAGTCGGCACCCGAATAGGGGTCGATGTACCACAGGGCGGCATCCCACTTCTCGAAGTTATTTACCTCATAGTCAATCACATCGTTCGTCGAAGCGCGATTCAGGAAGTAGTCCAAATCCATCTTCGGCGAGACCTTCAGGTGGCCCGAGTAATCGACCGTGACGGTCGTACCCTCGCCCTCGCGCTTGGCATTCTTGGTGGTGACAACGATGACACCGTTGGCCGACTTGGCACCCCAAATCGAGGCGGCGGCGGCATCCTTCAGCACCGTAATCGACTCCACATCGTTGGGGTTAATCGACTCGAAACCGCCCTCGATGGCGAAACCATCGACTACCAAAAGCGGCTCGGTGGCATCGGTCGAGAGCTTCGAGCGGCCACGAATCTCAAACGTGGGGTTGCCATAGGCATCCTGCGTGGCGACAAGACCTGCGGCGGCACCAATCAGGCGCGAGGCGATGTTACCGGTCGGCTTCTCGATTTGCTCGGCCGAGATGATGTCGAACGAACCGGTGGCGCGCTCCTTCGAGATGGTCTGGTAACCCGTCACCACAACCTGCTCGACCTGCTCGGCGGCCTCCTCCATCGAGATATTCATCTGGCTCTTTGCCCCTACGGACTCTTCGTAATCCGTATAGCCGATGTAACTGAAGGTCAATGCGTCGGCTGCATCGACCGAAATACGATAATTACCTTGTGCATCCGTCGTGGTACCGCGGTTCTTGCCTTTGACGATGACCGTCACACCGGCCAGCGGGTCACCATTCGCGTCCGATACTTTACCGGTCACCTCCTTCTGCTGGGCATAGGCCGTGAAGGAGAAGATACACATAGCGACAAGCATTGCTGCTGTGTAAAGTTTCTTCATAGATTTTGGTGGAGTTGCGTGAAACAATCTTTTTGTGGGTTTGCGATTTGACACTCGTACCTCTACAACGAGGCGGGAGCGAACCACCCTATCGGCATGGTATCGTCCCATTTGCTAAAACCGGTACATGTCGTTTTCTTACGCCAAAAAAAGTAGTTTAAAAAGGTTAAAATTTTGGTGGATTGTGTTGTTTTCTTCGACAAAATAGGTATTTTTGTGGTGAGTTCCAAGCGATTTGACACAAAAAGGCTCACTTTTTTTAATTTGGTTACACCCTGTAATTTTACCCCCCCCCTTATTCTTATGAAACGTAATCTCATCATGTTAGTTGCTGCCGCCCTGCTGACCTCGTGCGGCGCAAAGACCGACTACACGCTCAACGGTTCGGTCGCAGATTCCACTTATAACGGTGCAACGGCTTACCTATATATTAATGGCGAGCCGCAGGATTCGATGGTGGTCGAGAACAACACCTTCCGCTTTACGGGCGAGGCTGCTACGCCGGCCATGGCCCGCGTGCAGGTTGAGCAGGAGAAGGGCCGTCTGCGTGCCACGGTGGTGCTGGAGCCGGGCGTTATCGGCGTTGAGTTGGTGGACCGCATGACGGCCAACCTCACGGGTACGCCCCTGAACGAGGCCTACGATGCCTACAACAAGAAGACCACGGCCATCTACAACGCCTACCGCGAGGGCTACACCGCACTGCGCAACAACAAGGAGCTGGATGCCGAGGCTGCAGCCGCACAGCGCGAGGAGCTGCTCGAGGTCTATCGTGCCGATACGGAGGCCGCCAACGTGGAGATGTTTACCACCCACAAGGAGGATATCCTCGGTGCTTCGGCCATGCTCGAGTTGGCCAATTACGATGCCGCGAAGTTCGATTCGCTCTATATGATTGCCGGCGAGGCGGTGAAGAACGCCCCGAGCGTGGTGAAGGAGAAGGCCCGCTGCGAGGCGGTGAAGCGCACGGCCGAGGGTCAGATGTTTGTCGATTTTACGATCGAGAAGGGCAATGCCGACGGCACGGCCGTGAAGCTCTCGGACTATGTGGGCAAGGGCAAGTATGTGCTGGTCGATTTCTGGGCTTCGTGGTGCGGTCCCTGCCGTCATGAGATGCCCAACCTGGCCAACGTCTATAAGCAGTACAAGGGCGATAAGTTCGAGATTGTCGGCGTAGCCGTGTGGGACGAGCGTTACGATACGGAGAAGGCCCTCACCGAGCTGCCCATCACCTGGCCCGTGATTTACGATGCCCAGAAGATTCCGACCGACCTCTACGGCATCTACGGCATTCCCGAGATTATCCTCTTCGGCCCCGACGGCACGATTGTCGCCCGCGGTATCCGTGGCGAGGCCATCGGCAAGAAGATTGCCGAGGTCCTGGCCGAGTAAGAATCTCGTTATTTCACACAAGAGCCTGCCTAACATAAAACTTGTTAGACAGGCTTTTGTTATCTCGGATGTCCCGCCCCACAAAAAAGAAATGGGTCACCGGTTGGTGACCCATTTCTTTCGACTGACGAAAATTACTTCGCAGCGTTCTTCTTATCGTAGCGCTTTGCGTAGCGGCTCATAAACTTATCGACGCGACCGGCGGTATCTACGAGCTTCATCTTACCCGTGTAGAACGGGTGCGACGTGTTCGAGATTTCCATCTTATACACGGGATAGGTTTCGCCGTTCACCTCAATAGTCTCTTTCGTCGAAACGGCGGACCGACACAAAAACACGTGGTCATTCGACATATCCTTGAATGCCACCAAACGATAATTCTCCGGATGAATACCCTTTTTCATTTGCGTTTTTGTTTTAATGTGTTATTTGCTTAAGCGCGACAAAGGTAGCTAATGTTTTTGCGAAAAACAAATTTTCTGAAGAAAAAAGAGGGAGTGATTGATTTGTAAGGGGTCTTCATTTAGTTTTAAGGTGCCTTAAAGGGGATTAAGGGAAGCTAAGGGCGATTAAGGGCGATTAAGGAGAGTAAAGAGAGTAAAGAGAGTAAAGATACTTAAGGGGCATTGGCAGGTGTGCAAAAAAAAGAACGAACCGCGAAGAGAGAGAGGCGGTTCGTTCCGAAAAAAGAGAGGATATGTTGATTGCGCTGTTGCAGTCGTAGGCCTCCGACCGCACCTTTGCCGATCAACCGAAAAAAAGATGCAAAAAAGAGACCGGCGGGCCGATGGGTAGCCCATCCGGTCCTCTTTTGGCAAGCGCGTTACTCGCCCTTGCGTTTCATGCGATACTTGTAGTTGTAATCAATAATTGCTTGAGGGAGCAAATCGCCATACACATTCAATGTAGTCGATGCCGACGAATACTCACTACCGGCAAAATCAACCAACACCATACCGAGTGCGCCATGCGTTGTTCGGCTTTGGATATAGTCATAAATTGCAGGGTTCAACACATTGGACAATTCAGCATAAGCAGTAGAAATCAGAGCTGAACCGACGTAACCCGAACAATGGTTAATCACCCATGTGTGTTCCAAAACCTCCGCATTGGCATAAGTTGTAGCCTGATCCATGGTCTCTTTTACAGCCGCTATCTTTGTTTGCTCATCACCAGAAGAAACTTGGTAGTAATTCTGACAATACATTGACCAATTTGTCGGAATCGACACAGACTGTGAGGGCATTTGACCAAGGCCATTGCCACCATTAGATTCAGAGGTATAATCGACAAACTTCTTCTTTACAAATCCTACACGATTCGATAATGAACCAGGGAAGTTTGTATAGAACAACATTCCATCAGGCGAATAGGCTTCCTCATCAGCACCTGTAATGTAAGTATCACAATATTCACCCTTAATATCACCGAACAATCCATACTTTTTATCCGTTGTCGTTGCTCCATTATACATATGCACATCTTGGTTCGGGCGCAAGAATGTCAATATACGCCCTTGACGGCGAGTAACACTAACATCATCCACAGTAAAGGTGCCTTCCGGACGCATATCCCCAATTGTCAAATCTTTTTTAATCGACAAATAATCAGCTCCATGAGGTAACGCATATTTCTTATAAACATCACCGGCCGTAAAAGCTAGCATATTTGAATTAAATGTCGAGTAAGCTCCAAGACCGAGACCTGCTGTGGTATCGCCCTCACTCTCCCATTTCACAATGGCAAAAATAAATTCACCCGGATTATCATCCAAGAAATCATTAAATATCGCCCAAACCTCCGGTAAGGTAATACCACAAGGAATCTCACCATGGTAAATAGTCAAATCCGCGGTGGGGCGCAAATCAAATACGCGAATACCCATTGCCAACTGCTCTGCAATTGTCAAATCTTGGCATCGACCCTGCGACAGTCCACAATCTTTGGTTGCCGAATCATGCGTTCCGGGAATCGAAAGCTGCGATACATAGATATTATCGTCAAGCGGAGTCATCCAGTTGTTACTCGATGAAGTCGTAACACTCGGAATAGCAGGTAGTTTTACTCGGCTCTTCGAGCCAGGGGCAAGCTGCGTGGTCCAATTGTCGGATGCGGCATCGTTGGTCTTGAGCGAAGCCACCAACTCCGTATTACCCGTAGCGTGGACACGCACCATCACCTTACGCTTCAGCTGCGCGGCCGTCTCCTTGCTCATGGGCGGGAGGAAGACCGTAATGGTCAGCGTTTTGCCGTTTGCCATATCGACATACGTTGCATTACCCGACGTATCATACAATCCGACAAAAGTCGTTTCGGTCTGTTCGGTAGCCGACCCCGAAGAGGTGGCACCATTGGCCGTAATCGCACCATTAACCACATCGTAATTGAAGCTATCGCGCGATGCGGCCGAGTTAGTCTTAATGGTCGAGGCAATCGAAACACCCGTCACACGAGCCGCACTTGCGCTATTTTGGTCACCATCCGCTGCCGTAATCACCACATCGAGGGTGGTCATGATGGGCTTGAAGCCCAACCAAACCGTACCATCGCTTAACTCGGCAGGATTTACCGCGCTCGTTGCAACCATGTATTGATTGGTCATATCGGCCGCAGCCACAACATTATCCGAATAGCCATCCGTACTCTTAACCGTAGCCTTTTGGTTGCGGTTGATGGGGAAATTGGCAATACCGTTTTCGTCCACCGTAATCTTATCCGAAGCGGGATAGACAGCATAGAAGGTGTGGTCAATACCACCCTGCTCGTTCCAGGTCAGCGGGTTGGTCGTCTTCGAGATATTGGCAGCCGAACTCGTTCCGTTACCATCCGTAGCATAGACGGCACTACCCTGCGGGCTTTGGGCGCAATAAATCTTGATTTGGTCGCCACTGCTCCAATAGACCGGCCAGCTCTTGTCGCTCTGCTGGTCACCATAGATGGTGCGCGTATCGACCATGCCGAAGTTAATCTCATTGCCACCGAGGGGATTCTCCTCACCGGTCTCATCTTTCGTACAGCCGCTCAACACCAAAGCCGCCGTAGCCATCCAAAAAAGAATATATCGTTTCATCGTTGTAACTTTTTTTGTCAAACACTGCGGGTTAGTCCCAGCCTTCAATTATAAAATCATCACCGCCAACCTGGTTGTCGGTCTCGATATCGGTTCCTTCTTTCACCACCTCATCGCCCGGTTCGTAGTCCGAGGCCGCAAAGGTTCCTTCGACCTGCACCCGAACCATCGCGGTTTGGGGTACAAGATAAATTCTGCGCTCTCTCTTCATGATTTACTAATTTTGTAATAGTTCGTAACTAATATTTTAGTATTTTTGCTATACCTTATTATAAAATATATATCGTTGTTTTTGTGTGTTTTACTAAATTTATCGTTCTAAATTTTTAGTCATTTTTACACATTTAACACTATACACGGCGACAAAGTAAATAATTTTGCTTACGTTTTGCAAATACAATGAATTGTTTTAGGGTGTTTTGATATAGCTTTTCGGTGTTTTAGAACACTTTTTCGGAAAATATCGGGGGGGGGTAATAATTTATCGCTATTTATCGCGTTGGTTTTCTGCGCGTTACGGAGGTCCTAAGGTTTTGGTAACATTTTATTATTACTATTCATAATAGTGAATTTTACAACCTCGAAATTTTTAGAAAAATACAATACGCAGAGGGGTAACCGCTCAAACACAAGCAATTAGAGAAGAGGAAAGAGCGAAGAGCGAAGAGCGAAGAGCAAAGAGCGAAGAGCGAAGAGCAAAGAGCAAAGAGCGAAGAGCAAAGAGCAAAGAGCAAAGAGCGAAGAGCGAAGAGCAAAGAGCAAAGAGAGAAGAGCAAAGAGCAAAGAGCGAAGAGCAAAGAGCAAAGAGCAAAGAGAGAGAGAGAGAGAAGAGTGAGGAGGAAAGGGAGCTAAAGGCAACTAAAGGAGATTAAAGGGGGCTAAAGGGGATTAAAGGGAGCTAAAGGCAACTAAATGCGGCCATCCATTAAGAAACCTTAAGCACCTTTAAGCACCTTTAAGCGACCTTACCACACCCAACAAAAAAAAGAGTCCCCGTTTCCGGGAACCCTCACCCTCCGAAGGGATAGTTTACGCCTATTTTTAGGCAGGGTGCTAAAAGCACCCCTCTGCATCCCTTTGACAACAAGAGAGGCCGCTCTTGAAAAGAGCGACCTCTAATTAACATCATAAAATTGCAGATAACGCGGGGATTTCAAGGCTTGCGATGAACCGAACAGCGGAGCATACTATGCGTATGTGAGCATTTTCGGTTCGAGCGTAACGCAGAAATCACCCGTTATATGCGATTTTACTTGCGATAGACCTTCGTATAACCATACACAGCCTCCTCGCCCAGCTCCTCCTCGATACGAATCAGCTGGTTGTACTTGGCCATGCGGTCCGAACGCGACATCGAGCCGGTCTTAATCTGACCCGAGTTGGTAGCCACGGCGATATCGGCGATGGTGGCATCCTCCGTCTCACCCGAGCGGTGCGAGGTTACCGAGGTGTAGCCGGCGCGGTGAGCCATCTCGATGGCATCGAGGGTCTCGGTCAGCGAACCAATCTGGTTTACCTTAATCAGAATCGAGTTACCGCAACCCATCTCGATACCCTTCTTCAGGAAGTTTACGTTCGTCACGAAGAGGTCGTCACCAACAAGCTGGCACTTGTCGCCAATCTCGGCGGTCAGCAGCTGCCAACCCTCCCAGTCGTTCTCCGACATACCATCCTCGATCGAGTCGATGGGATACTTCTCAACCAGACCCTTCAGGTACTCAACCTGCTCCTTCGAGGTGCGCTTTGCGCCCTTCTCACCCTCGAACTTGGTGTAGTCGTAGATGCCGTCAGCATAGAACTCCGACGAAGCGCAGTCCATACCGATCATCACATCCTTGCCCGGAACATAGCCGGCAGCCTCGATAGCCTTGATAATCGAGTCGAGAGCATCCTCCGTACCGTTGAGTGCGGGGGCAAAACCACCCTCATCACCTACGGCCGTCGAAAGACCGCGGGCGTGCAGCACCTTCTTCAGGTTGTGGAAGACCTCGGCACCCATGCGGACACCCTCCTTGAGCGACGATGCGCCCACGGGGCGAATCATGAACTCCTGGAAAGCGATGGGGGCATCCGAGTGCGAACCACCGTTGATGATGTTCATCATCGGCACGGGGAGCGTCTTGGCGTTGGCACCACCGATGTAGCGGTAGAGCGGCATGCCGAAGTAGTCGGCAGCAGCGTGAGCCACGGCCAGCGAAACACCCAGGATGGCGTTGGCACCCAAGTTCGACTTCGTAGGCGTGCCGTCCAGCTCGATCATGGCCTTATCAATGCCCACCTGGTCCGATACGTTCATACCGATAATGGCGGGAGCAATCACCTCGTTTACGTTCTTCACGGCCTTCTCGACACCCTTGCCCAGGTAGCGACCCTTGTCGCCGTCACGAAGCTCCAGGGCCTCGTTCTCGCCCGTCGAAGCACCGCTGGGAACAGCAGCACGACCGAAAGCACCCGATACGGTGCGTACCTCTACCTCAACCGTCGGATTACCGCGCGAGTCGAGAATCTCTCTTGCATGAATCTCTACAATTTGCATAGTAGTAAATAGTTAAAATTTATGGTTTTAAATGCGTATTTTCAAAATTCGGGACAAAGATACGATTTTTCAATGTAAAAACGAAAGATTAAAATTGAATTTTTAGGCGGCATTTTCAAAAGATTTGGCTATATTTGTAGGATAGATTTTCCGTGACGGAATACGAATTGCTGTTCGAGATTCGTTCATGGGGTGAAACAACAAGCGAAACAACAACAAAACCGATAGAAGGAATGAAAAATTTATTTAGCGTAGAGGGTAAGGTGGTTGTCATGACGGGTGCCTGCGGCATCCTGGGTTCGACCATCGTGAAACATTTTGCCGAGCAGGGTGCCAAGGTCGTACTGCTCGATTTGGAGCGCACGCGCGAGATTGCCGACAAGCTCATCGCCGAGATCGAGGCCGAGGGCGGCGAGGCCTGCTTCTTCGCAACCAACGTGCTGGACAAGGAGGTGCTGGAGCAGAACTATGCCGACATCATGGCCAAATACGGCACAATCGACATCCTGCTGAATGCCGCCGGCGGCAACATGGGGCGTGCCACGGTGCAGCCCGACCAGACGATTTTCGACCTGGATGTGGAGGCCGTGAAGCTCTGCACGGAGCTGAACCTCTTCGGTACGATTCTGCCGACGATGGTCTTCGCCAAGGCGATGGTCGAGAAGAAGTGCGGCTCGATTATCAACTTCTCCTCCGAGTCGGCCCTGCGTCCCCTGACGCGCGTGGCGGGTTACGGCGTGGCAAAGGCCGCCGTATCGAACTGGACGAAGTATCTGTGCGGTGAGCTGGCCATCAAATTCGGTGACGGCCTGCGTGTGAATGCCATCGCGCCGGGCTTCCTCCTCACGAACCAGAACCGCGCCCTGCTGACCAATCCCGACGGGTCGCTCACGCCCCGCTCGCATACGATTCTTTCGCACACGCCCTACGGCCGTTTCCTGGAACCGGAGGAGCTGGTCGGCACGCTGCAATGGCTCGCCTCGGATGCCTCGAAGGCCGTGAGCGGCACGGTGGTCGTGGTCGATGGCGGTTTTGATGCTTTCAGCATTTAAAGAGCAAAGAGCGAAGAGGAAAGAGAGGAAAGAGAGGAAAGAAATTAAAGATATTAAGGAGATTAAAGAGGGCTATCGTTAATCTCATTAAACTCTTTAAAATCATTAAACTCTTTTCCACAAAAAAATTAGCAACAACTAAAAATAACACCATGTACCTTTGTAAACAATCGTGGCGTTGGTACGGTCCGAACGACCCCGTATCACTCGCCAACATCCGTCAGGCAGGCGCAACGGATATTGTTCATGCCCTGCACCACATCCCCAACGGCGAGGTATGGCCCGTGGAGGAGATTCAGAAGCGTCAGGCGATGATTGCCGAGTACGGCATGACCTGGTCGGTTGTGGAGTCGGTTCCCGTGCATGAGCATATCAAGACCCGCGAGGGGGCGTACCAAACCTACATCGAGAACTACAAGCAGTCGATTCGCAACCTCGCAGCCTGCGGCATCAAATGCATCACCTACAACTTTATGCCCGTGCTGGACTGGACGCGCACAAACCTGGCCTTCACGGTGGAGGACGGCTCGAAGGCGTTGCGTTTCGAGCGTGCCGCCTTCATGGCCTTCGACCTCTTCATCCTGCAGCGCGAGGCGGCCAAGGAGGAGTACACGGCCGAGGAGCAAGCCCGCGCCAAAGCCCGCTTCGAGGCGATGGACGAGGCCGAGAAGGAGCTCATCACGCGCAACATGATTGCCGGTCTGCCGGGTGCCGAGGAGAGCTTCACGATTGAGCAGTTCCGTGAGGCCCTGGCCCGCTACAAGGATGTCGATGCCGAGACCTTGCGTTCGAACCTCATTTACTTCCTGAGCGAGATTTGCCCCGTGGCCGACGAGGTGGGGGCCGAGCTGGTGATTCACCCCGACGACCCCCCGTATCCGATTCTGGGTCTGCCGCGCATCATGTCCACGGCCGAGGATTTCCGCAAGCTCATTGCCGCCGTGCCGAACAAGTCGAACGGGCTGTGCCTCTGCACCGGTTCGTTCGGTGTGCGCCCGGACAACGACCTGCCGGCCATCATGCGCGAGTTCGGTGAGCGTGTGGGCTTTGTCCACCTGCGCTCGACGCGCCGCGACGCGGAGGGCAACTTCCAGGAGGACAACCACCTGGAGGGCGACGTACCGATGTACGAGGTGATGAAGGCCTTCCTCGAGATTCAGCAGAAGTACCAGCGTTCGATTCCGATGCGCCCCGACCACGGCCATCAGATGTGCGACGATTTGAATCGCAAGTCGAACCCGGGCTACTCGTGCTACGGCCGTATGCGCGGCCTGGCCGAGCTGCGCGGCCTGGAGATGGGCATCGCCTGCTCACTCTACAAATAGCCGAGCGGAGGGGATGTAATCCTCAACAACGAGGGGTTGCGCAATTTTTTTGTTGCGCAACCCCTCTTCTCTTTGCGCTTCGCGGGATTTATATATAATTGGCCCACCTGCAAAAGCCGATGGAGGGATAAAATTAGCCGTCATGCCATATTTTCGCATCGGAAGACTTTGCGTGGAGCAGTAACCGGTCATGCGAAAATGATTGGCATCTACCGCTGTTTCTGTAGCCATCAAAAGCGCGGGTTTGCACGCTTTTCACCGTCTTTATTGGGATAAGGTAGATGCCCATCACCTTGCGCTGGGCTGTCATGCACACTTGCCATCCTCCCCACTTCGCAAGGTGGGGCATGACGGATTTATTTCCGGAGGGGCGGAAAGGGCGGCTAAAGGAGATTAAGGAAATTAAAGAATTTAAAGAGATTAAGGAGA
>X42_Goitered_Gazelle__coassemble_79_pt1 | contig 20132 bp, 19 predicted proteins | sample X42_Goitered_Gazelle__metabat2_low_PE_007 | metagenome-assembled genome bin X42_Goitered_Gazelle
TTTATATTTAATTATTTAATCACTACTTCGCGAAATTTATCGCACCAGTAGTATTTTGCATTCTACATTCTAAATGCTACATTTTAAATTATTTTTCCTATCTTTGTTTGATTTATCAAACATCAACCTCCTATGAAACGACTTCTGACAACTCTGCTGGTGCTGTTTGTCGGCACGAACCTCCAGGCACAGCAAGCCCCCTCGATTCGATTGATGGGCGACTGCATCAACCATTGGTATTTGGAGCATGAACACGGCTCGTGCGAGCGTTACAAAGCGAATGACTACCGCTCGATTGCCGAGAACCTCCTGGCCTACCAGAACAAGGACGGCGGCTGGCCCAAGAACATCGACTGGCTCGGCAAGATGGATACCGACTCGGTCATCCGTTCGCTCACGCCCCGCTACCGCCAATCGACCTTCGACAACCGCAACATCTACCCCCAGGTGGAGTACCTATCGGAGGTCTATCTGCTGACGGGCGAAAAACGCTACCTGAAGGCGGCCAAGCGCGGTGTGGAGTACATCCTGAAGAACCAATACCCCAACGGCAGTTGGATTGGCTGGCACGACGAGGCAATTTGCTACAACGACGATATCATGACCGGCATCCTCAAGACCTGGCAGGATGTGTTGCGCGACCGCCCCTGCTACGGCTGGATGGACAAGAAGATGCGCGAAAAGATTGCCGCCTCGTATGAGAAGGGGTTGCAGCTGATTCTCGACACGCAGTATATCCAAAACGGTGTGAAGACGGTCTGGGCGCAGCAGTACGACCAGCAGACCCTGCAACCCATCAAGGCCCGCACCTACGAGCTTCCGGCCCTCTCGGGGCAGGAGAGTGCCGATGTGGTGCTGTTCCTCATGTCGCTCGAGAACCCCTCCGAGGAGGTCATCGAGGCGGTGAAGGCGGCCGTTGCATGGTTCGAGAAGACGAAGATTGAGGGCAAGAAAATCATCACGATTCCCATGCCCGAGGGCAACCCCGAAGACCCGAAAATCAAGGCCGACCGCAAGATGGTGGACGATCCGAAGGCCAAGCCCCTCTGGGCGCGCTTCTACGAGTTGGAGGACAACACCATCTTCCTCTGCAACCGCGACGGAGTGAAGGTCTATTCGCTCGACAAGGTGTGGCCCGAGCGTCGTGTGGGTTACAGCTGGTATGGAACGTGGGGCGGCGACGTGCTGCGCGCCTATCCCAAGTGGCTCAAGCGCATTGAAAAGAAAGCAAGCAAATAGGATATGAAGAAAATCAGAAATCCCTGGATTCCCCTCCTCGACGAGGGCTACAACTGCTTTGCCTGCGCCCCGACCAACCCCAAAGGACTCAAGATGGAGTTCTGGGAGGATGGCGAGGAGCTGGTCTCGCTCTGGGACCCCACGCCCGACTACGAGGGGTGGCTCGGCACCCTGCACGGAGGCATCCAATCGACCCTCATCGACGAAATCGGTGGCTGGTGGATCGGTCGCAAGAAGCAACTTTCGGCCATGACTACCAACCTAAGCGTGAAGTTCTTAAAGCCCGTCAGCTCAACCGTCGGCACAACTATCGAGGTGCGCTGCCGGCTCAAGGAGGAGAAACGGTCGTTTGTCTTTATGGAGGTCACCTTAAGCCAGGAGGGCGAGGTGCGCACGCGAGGCGAGCTGACCTACTACTGCTTCCAGCCCAAGATGTCGCAGGGTGCTTTGCGCTTCCGCCCCTTCCTGCTGGAGGAGGAGTGCGACGATTCGAATGAATAAATTTGGCGATGGTGGCACGTTTTGCTACCTTTGTACCCACTATGGAAGAAAGAAACCTTACACAAGAGAGCCTCGCGCGTGAGCCGTACGATGTGATTGTCGTCGGTGCAGGCGCAGCCGGCATGATGGCCGCAGGCACGGCAGCCCGCCAGGGCAAGCGCGTACTGCTGCTCGAGAAGATGGAGAAATCGGGACGCAAGGTGCGCATCTCGGGCAAGGGGCGTTGCAACGTAACGAATGCCCGCCCCGCGGAGGAGTTCCCCAATCATGTGCGCGTGAACAGCGAATTTCTCACGCAAGCCTTCTCGGAGTTCAACAACCGCGCCACGATACGCTTCTTCGAGCGGCAGGGCGTGAAGCTCGACATCGAGCGGGGCGAGCGTGTCTTTCCGCGCAGCGGCAAGGCGTGGGATATCGCCAACGCCCTCTTGGAGTATTGCGTCGATAACGGCGTGAAGATTCTCTACGAGACGCGCGTTACGGAGCTGCTGACCCTCGGTGGCAGCATCTATGGCGTGCGCTACCGCAACAAGCGAGGCTTCGAGCGCAAGGAGGAGTGCAAAAAGGTGATTCTTACGACGGGCGGTGTATCGTACCCTGCCACGGGTTCTACGGGCGACGGCTACACCTTTGCGGCCGACCTGGGCCACACGATTGAGCCGTTGCGCCCCTCGCTGACCCCGCTGAAGACCACCCATCCGCAGATGAAGTACCTCCACGGGCTGCTGCTGCGCAACGTGCGGACTACGCTCTTTGTCGATGGCGAGGCTGTGCGTGAGGAGTTTGGCGAAATCGGCTTCTCGGAGCGCGGCATCGAGGGGGCTGTAGCCCTGCGCATGAGCCGCGATGCGGTGGATGCCCTCATCGATGGCAAGTCCGTCAAGCTGACCCTCGACCTGAAGTCGGCACTCGACGAGGAGACCCTCCGCGCGCGCATTGCCCGCGAGACGGCCGACATGGCCCCCACGGAGTTCTTCTCCGAGTTGCTGCGTCGCTTAGTGCCGAAACCGTTGGTCTTCCCCCTCGCGCGCGAGTTGGATATCCACTCCAAGCAGTATATCTCGAAGCTCACCGAGGCGGAGATTGGCCGTCTGATTAAGACACTGAAGAGCCTCACGTTCCCCATCTCAGACTATGCACCCTTCGAATATGCCATTACGACGGCCGGCGGTGTGCGCTGCTCGGAGGTGAACCCCTACACGATGCAGTCGCTGCTCGTCAAGGGGCTCTACTTCGCCGGCGAGGTGCTGGACCTGGATGCCAACACGGGTGGCTACAACCTCCAAATCGCCTTCTCAACGGGCCGCCTGGCAGGACTGTTGAAAGAGTAAAGAGGAAAGAGCGAAGAGGAAAGAGGAAAGAGGAAAGAGCAAAGAGCAAAGAGCAAAGAGCAAAGAGAAAGAGAGTTTGAAGAGGATAGATAAGGCTATCCCTTATCGCCCTTAGCAACCTTAGCAACCTTTAGCCCCCTTTGTTACCTTTTAATATTATGAAACTCCGCAACCTCAAACGACGTCTGTATGGTCTTTCGATGCTTCCGTCGAAGGTGGCGCGTATGCGCTATTTTCGGGGGCATGGGGTTCATTCGCCCTTTGTCTATCGGTTGGTACGTCAGGCCTTTATGCGCCGCGAGGTGATGGGCGGGGAGCGTGCGCTCTTCGAGGCGTTGTGCGCACGGGGCATACCGCGCAAGTGGGCCGTGCAGCTCCAGAACCTCTATACCCATTGCGGCTACCGCAGCTTCTCGATGAATCGGCTCGACGAGCCGTGCGACCTCTGCCTGCTGACGGCCGAGGTGGGCGAGGGGGAGACACAGGCGATGGCCCGCAAGGCGACCGAAGCGCATACAACGCTGGTGCTGCTCACCCCCTACGAGGGGCGCGACCGCACCCGGATGTGTCGCCACATGATTGCGACCCACCCCTGCACATCGGTCGATAAGGGTGGATTCCTCCTGCTCTTCAGCGACCCCAAACTGCCAAAACAACACTACCGGATATGAAAATCTACACGAAACAAGGCGATGGCGGCCTCACGTCGCTCATCGGTGGCGAGCGGGTCTTCAAGACCGACTCGCGAGTCGAGGCCTACGGCACGGTGGACGAGCTGACGGCCTATGTGGCGATGCTGGCCGACCTGCTGCATCGCAAGGAGGGGATGGAGCCGTATGTGGCCGAGCTGCGCCAACTGCTCGTCGAGGCGATGACCGTCGAGGCCCTGCTGGCCGTAGGCGAGGGGGGCGAAGGGAAGGTGGCACCCCTGAAGCCGGAGTGCATCACGCGCCTTGAGGGGGCCATCGACCGCATGCAGGCCGAGGTGCCGCCCCTCACGAAGTTCACCCTGCCGGGTGGCGATCCGATTCTCTCGATGTGCCACATCTGCCGCACGGTGAGCCGTCGGGCCGAGCGGGAGGCGCTGCGTGCCGACCGCGACCACGAGCAGGAGGTACCTTGCGAGGTGAAACAATGGCTCAACCGCCTCTCGGACTATTTCTACCTCCTGGGGCGCAGGCTCACCCTCGCACTCGAGATCGAGGAAGTGGAGTGGATTCCCTAAATGGCTCGCAATCAAAAAGAAAAAAAGATAGGAATTTTGGTATAAAATGCTTGGAATTCCTATTTTTTTTATACTTTTGCACTCCCCGAAACCGAAACGGGGCAATGGTTAAGTCAATAACTAACTGATTATAAGGACTAAAAACTAAAAACCATGTATTGGACACTCGAACTTGCTTCCAAATTGGAAGATGCACCCTGGCCGGCAACCAAAGAGGAGTTGATTGACTACGCCACGCGCAGCGGTGCGCCGCTGGAGGTGCTTGAGAACCTGCAAGAGATTGAGGACGAGGGCGATATTTACGAGTCGATTGAGGACATCTGGCCCGATTACCCCTCGAAGGACGACTTCTTCTTCAACGAAGAGGAGTATTAAGAAAAAGGCGTGATTTTTTAATCACGCCTTTTTCTTCAATTAAAAATGAAAAATGAAGAATTAAAAATTAGGCTGCTACCTCCATTGGCTCTGTTGTTCTAATTTTACATTTTACATTCTAAATTCTAAATTCTAAATTCTAAATTCTAAATTTAAAAAGCCTCGGCTTTGTTTGCCGAGGCTTTTTAATTTAGAAGTTGTAGCCGACCGAGAGGAAGAAGGTGCGGTGCTTCATCTTGCCCACCTTACCGGCATCGAAGAGGCTGTAATCATAACCTGCCGAGAGGAGGAACTGTCGCCACTCGCCCGTGAACGAGGCGCGTACACCGAAGTCGGAACGCTCCAGATACTTATCGCCGAAGGTGTCGAACTTCTCGCCCTCGAACTTCACCTTACCGCCCACGCCGAGGCCGTAATAGAAACCGGCCGAGGGGTAGAGCGTGAACTCCTTGCCTGCCACAAACTTATAGTTCACCAGCAGGGGAACCTCCAGGTAGTAGGCGTTGCACTTATTCTCGCCATCGACCTTGTAGCCCTTCTGCGAAAGGAAGAGACCCGTCTCGATATAGATGGGGGCCTTCTGGGTCAAAAGACGCTGATAGACACCGCCCACATGGAAACCGCCATTGCCGTCGTAGGTCACCCCGTCGGTCTTCATCTTAGAGATATTCAGACCGGCACGCACGCCAATCGACTGCTCATAGAATCGCTGTTGCGCCATCACACCCGTAGCCATCACCACGGCCACCAGGGCAAAAAGAAGCTTTTTCATACTCTTGCTTGTTTAAGGTTGCACATAAGCCCCGCCAGCGAGGCCCGATGTCGTTACAAAGATAGCAAGATATTTCATAAATAAAACCTTTGGTGCGCAAAAAAACCACAAAAAAGGCCGAACAGGAACCCTGTCCGACCCGTAATGCGAGGGTTCTGCACCTTTTATTACTCCCAATCGAGCTTCAGGCGATGCAGCAGCACGGCACTCTCACCGCACGAACCGGTGTATTGGAGTGCAAAACCGCCATAGGGGAGGGGCGTAACCTCGGCCTCCAGCTCAACGCTTTGGGGCAGGTGCTTGGTCTCCTCGGGCAGCGGGGTGGTGGTCGAGGCCGTGGCGCGGAGCGTCGAACACTTCAGCTCGACAACGAGCGTGCAGTCGGTGCGGAAGCAGGGCGACGAAACCGGCTCCGTGAGGGGCGTTATCGTCCCCTTGTCATACTTCACGAGGAGGAAATCGACAGCGTTGCTGTACTTCGTCGTGCGAATCAGGCGCAGGCCGTAGCCCGTGAGGGTGCGGGTATCGAACTTCAGACACACATCCATATATTGCCCCGTGGCCGAGCCGAAGCCCTGACCGGCCGTCTTGGCGGCATCGCAGTTCAGCTCGACACGCATATCGCCATAGGTCCCCTTGACGGGCGTGTACATCAGTCGCGCACCCTTCTGCACCTGAAACAAGCCTTCGCCCACGGCTCCGTTGATGCTCGAACCATAGACCCAGGCCGCACGCTCGGCACGCGGTTGCCAGCCGTAGGCCTCCGTATCGCTCGGCTTGAAGCTATCGACCGTCCAAAGACCCTCCTTAACAAGGGGCTGATTCACAGCGGGGAACTGCTCGAAGTCGGTCTCGAAGTTGCGGCTCTGCGCCACATCCGAGCTGTTCAGTCGGCGTTTCGACACTACGCGCACCTCCTCGCCCTTTACGGAGCGGATATGCTTCGGAGCGATGCCCGCCACGAGGTAGTAACCCGCATACTCGCCCCGCAGGGCAATCTCCCGCAGGGGGTTGTTGTGGCGCGTTACGGCCACCGGCACGGCATCGCTGCCGTCGCGCTTCGTGGCCAGGTACCAGCTCACCTCGCTGTGGTCCTTGCGCCCACCCAGGTCGAGGTGGTAATGCACATGGGCCATGCCATAGCCGTAGTGCAGTTCGGGGGCCTCCTCCAACGCGGGAGCGGCCTTCAGGTCGGGCTTCACCATCAGGTCGATGGCCGCCTCATGGCCCTCGTCAGTCGAAGCGATGAGCATAAAGCGCACGGCCTCGTCATCATCATTCAATGGAGTAATAACCAACTCGTTGCCGACCTCCGCGGAGAGCTTGACATACTTTTCGTAGCCCCCTTCAACGCGCCAGGTGATGGGGCGGTTGTTGAGCGGGAAATTGACCGGACGGTTGAGCGATGCTGCCACCTTCAACGGCTCACCGCCCGTGGTCAGCTCCGCTGTGCGGGGTTCAACCTGCAACACGGTCGCAATCGCGCCGTAGTCGCGGCCGTCTCGCTGCGAGAGCTTCTCGACACGCGCACGCACCCCCTGGGGATCCCAATCGTCGTCACCACGCAGGAGGTTGAAGGTGTTGTAGAAGAGACCCTCTTCGTCCTCCAGGCGATAGGCCTCCAAGACCTTCTCGCGCTCCATGGTCACCGTGTTGTAGGGTTTGTCGGCACCGATAAGAATCGGCTGACCGTTGGCCGTCACGTTGTATTGGTAGCAGCGCAACCAATCGGCAGGCGTGTGGGTCCAACCGGCATAGAGGTGGCTGCGGCTGTGGTAGCGGCAATCGACCACCGAGAGGGGGTTCTGCGCCTTGCAGAAGTATTGGCGCGGCACCTCATGCTCGACATAGAAGTCGCAATCGAGGAAGATGGCACCCCCGCGGTCGGTGTTGTAGAAGGGCTTTTGGCCGTAGAGTCCGAGCGTGCAACCCACATAAAGGCCCGTCGAGGTGAGGGCATCGTCGGTCGATTCCATGTGGCAGTTCTCGAACAGGATGCGCTTGGCACCGGCCAGCGGACACATATTCAGACGGCTCAGGAAGTGGACATTGCGTGCCACGATGCGGTCGCCATGGCAGTAGGCGACGTGTGCCTGCGTGATGGCGGGGTTGCGCTTCGCACGTCCCAATTCGGGCTTCAGGGGGTATTCGAGGTCAATGTTGCAGAAGTTGCCCATCGTGAGGTTCTCGAAGTGCATCCCGTCGCCCGTGAAGTCGAACATCGTGAAGTTGCCCACGGCACCCTGCGTCTGTCCGCGTGCCGAGGCCAAGACCACCGCACGGGGGTTGGGGTTCAGACCCTCCATCCGCAGGTAGGGGCAACGGATGACCATGCCGAAGGGGTACTCACCCTTCGAGCCGCGAATGTAGTCATCGTCGGGGTCATCGACCCAATAGACCCACGGGGCCATGTAGAGCTGCATGGGCTGTTCGGGCGTACCCTCGACCAGAGCCGCCACGGCCTTTTGGAAGGTGTTATAGACGTGGGGCAGGGCATCGGCCTCCGCATCCGAGAGTGCGCCATCGAGGTAGATGGTTCGCTCCGAGAGGGGAATCACACGCCCCGCGTAGTGAATTGCGCCATCCTTGAGGTAGATGGGATGGTCGGCATCGAGCGAGCGTTGGGCCTGGGGCTGTGCCGCAGCCATCGCCACCACCCACGTCGCCAACAAGGTTAGAAAGTGTTTCATGAGGAGTTTGGTTGGTTAGTTTTTTACAAATATAAGAAAAAGTTTGAGAATAATTTTGCATTTTCATTTTTTAGCGTTACTTTTGTGCGCTCTTACGAAGGAAAGGGATTTGTTCGGGGTGTAGCGCAGTCCGGTTAGCGCGCCAGCTTCGGGAGTTGGAGGTCGCTGGTTCGAATCCAGTCTCCCCGACAATATTGAGCAGGTAGCAGAACTTTTCGTTCTGCTACCTTTTTTATTGCCTTTCATGCAGTGTGCAAGCCCACCATGAAGGCAATAAAAAAAAGCACGCTGCGCGTGCTACCTGCTCATTCGGGAAGGTTGGTATTCTTGAATGGTGGTTGCCGGATTAGAGGCGTCGCGGAGCGCAGCGCAGCAGCCAATCCAGGCTCTCCGACAGACAAAGGGCGGAAAAGGCGTAAAAGGCAACTAAAGGCGATTAAGGGGAATTAAAGGGTGTTAAGAAGAACCCCTTATCGCCCTTATCGCCCTTATCGCCCTTATCGCCCTTATCGCCCTTATCGCCCTTACCACCTTTATCACCTTTATCACCTTTAGCTCCACAAAAAAAATCGGGGTCGCAGCCTTTAGCCACAACCCCGATTTTCACTCCAAAATTTTTAATTTTTAATTCTTAATTTTTAATTGCCGGCTTAATGCGTTGCCTTCCACCAGGCGGTTGATTCGCGGGCCGTGAGGACCACCGAAGAGAGGCTGGGGTCGGAGGTCGTGATGCCCGAGAAGGCATTTACCTCAATCTCGCCCCCCGACATGGAATAGACCGTCGGCGTGTGGCGACGATAGGCCGAGGGTACGGCCCGCTCGAGCTGCGCCTCAAATTCGGCCTTCAGCACCTCGTCCGTGCAGTAGTGGGCCACATAGTCGCCCAGGTCGTAGAAGCGGCAGGGGTTGTAGCCATCCAGCACCTGCACCTGTTGCAGCACCTCCTCCGAGATGGGTTCTGAGGCCGCATTGATGCGCTTCATCACCTCGGCCAGAGCCTCCAATTCGCTGCATACGGTCACGGCCACCGCACCGCAAGGGTAGGAGGGACGCTCCATATAATATTGGTAGAACGACTCGCAGATGCCCTCGTAATCGACATCACCGAGGAGCAAGGCCCCGATTTCGGTATAGGGAAAGCCCTCGGCCATAATCTCACTCGTCGAGCCAATCAGGTGGTAGGCCACATCTTTCAGCTCGTAGGCCACCTCGACCGAGGACATATAGCAGTCGTCGAAGAGGATGTAATCGAGTTTGATGCCGGCCTGACGAATCGCCTCGGCCAGGGTCGGAATCTCGGTCTGAAATTCGGCCGTCATACCGCCGAACCAGCGGGTCTGCTCCGCCCCTTCGTACTCCCAATATTCGCGCTCACGCCCCTCGCGGCTCATCGTGGCGGCCGTAGCCGTGGCGGGAATCCACCCCATGCCGTGGCAACCAATCGTCATCGCGTAGCGGGGTGCCGGTGCAAGGCGTTGCACCTCGTTCAGCAGGGCCGCAATCTCCTCCGGTCGGGTCATATCGGGAGCCTCATCGCTGCGATACATCACCCGCTCCACATGGCCGTTACCACCCTTCAGCTCAAAGAGTTGCCCCTCCAACACCTCGCGCTTCGAGCCGTTGATGGCCGTATGCTCCACCCGCTCCACCAGATAGACCAACACTCGGCAACCCGACGGCAGGCCGTAGCGCACCACCTCCTCCATATCGGAGATGTTCTCCCTAAAGTGCGACAAAAGCCCCGTCGAGCCGCTGTCGTTGCCCGACCAGGGGAAGTACATCAAGAGGGTCTGCACGGGAGCCACCGGCTCTTCGTAGTGGTTCTTATCGTCGCAGCTGACCAGCCCGAGCAGGAGTATCAGGCAGAGAAAAAGTCGTTTCATCATTTGTATTCGCGGGGTTTGAGGTTGTTGAACTGCCAGGTGCGCTCACGCTTGTAGGTGTAGCCCTCCGGCTTATTTCGGTAGATGCGCTCGAAGTTGAAGTAAAGTCCCTTACGCTTCTTGCCCTCAATGACTTGCGTCGAGATGAGCGGCACAAACTCCACCGTGCGGCTCACGACCCGCGCATCGCCTGCGGCAAGGCCCTCGGCCGCCATGACATCGAGCGCGTGGTCGAACATGAGGATATGGCGGGGTGACTTTTGGGTCAGCCCGTCACCCGACGAGAGGATCGTACGCACCACTCCATTCAGGTGCTTGGCCCAGCGTTGCGCCTCGCCCTCGTTGCCCAGCATCTGGTGGACGAAGGTCAGCACGTTGAGAATCTGCGGGCTGAAGGGGTCGCGCATCCGGGCTGCATTGGCGCGCGAGAGGAGCTGTTCGAGCCGCTCACGCTCCACCTTATCGGGGTCCATGCCCTTCATCAGAGCCAACATCTCCTCCTTCTCGACATTCGATTCGAGGGGCTTGTAGGCCTCCTGGTAGGCAAAGCCGTAGTAGAGGTAGTGGTAGTCGTCGTCCGTCAAATCGAGTGCGCCACTCGTGTAGCGCATCATGAGCTTGAGGTAGTAGTAGGGCGACCGTTGGTCGGTAATGCGGTCCAAGATATCCTGCTCGACAGGGGTCTTCGCATCCGCCACAAACGGCACGAGTGCCAACAGCAACAAGAGCAATCGTTTCATCGGTTTCGTTTTGTCGTTTTAAGGCAAACGGACTTTTTAGTGCAAATCGTACTTTTCGATGAGCATTTTGAATCGTTCGCGCAGGGCGGGGGTGCCGGGGACGAGCGGCAGACGCATCGTCGGGCCAATCTTACCCATCACCGACAAGGCACACTTCGCACCCACGGGGTTACCCTCGGCAAAGAGTGCCTCCACGGCATCGTCCATATCGGCCATGCGCCACGCCTCACGCGCCTCGTCGTATCGGCCCTCCTTGGCCTTGTTGATGCACTCCATGAAGAGCTTCGGGAAGACGTTGGCCGCCACCGAAATCACACCGTCACCGCCACGCTCCATCAGTTCGATGGCGATGCCGTCGTCACCGGCCAGCACGAGGAAATCTTCGGGGCAGTTGTCGATGATTTGCTGCATCTGCTCCAGGTTGCCCGAGGCCTCCTTGATGCCGATGATGTTCGGAATCTCACGCGCCAGGCGCAGGGTCGTCTCGGCGGTCATATTGACCCCCGTGCGCCCCGGGATGTTGTACAGAATCACGGGCAGGGGCGAGTGTTCGGCCACGGTCTTAAAGTGCTGGTAGAGGCCCTCCTGCGACGGTTTGTTGTAGTAGGGCGTAACGCTCAGGATGGCATCGGCACCGCGGAGGTCGAACTCGCGCAGCTGGTCCAGCACCTCGCTGGTCGAGTTACCGCCGCAACCCATCACGAGCGGCACGCGGCCATTGATTTTGTGGGCCGTAAACATGGCTATCACCGCACGCTCGGGGTTGTAGAGCATCGGTGTTTCGGCCGTCGTACCGAGGGCCACGATGTAGTCCACGCCCCCCTCAATCACATAATTGACCATATCGCCCAGAGCCTGGTAATCGACCTGTCCCGTCTCGGTAAAGGGCGTAATCATCGCAACACCCACACCGCTTAATTTATTCTTCAGCATAGCTTTTCGTTATTAAAATAGTCTTCCCTGTACGGGATTCTCTTCTTTCGTTTGTTCGGGTTGCAGGGGTTGTTCGGCAACCTTCTCGGCCGTTTCAGTCGTTTTCTCCTTTTCCGCTGTTTCGGCATCGGCAATCAGGGCCATAAACTCCTCCTCGGAGAGGATTTGAACACCCAACTTCTCGGCCTTCTTGCGCTTTTCGGGTCCCATCTTGTCGCCCGCCACGAGGTAATCCACGCTGCCCGACACGGCCGAGAGGTTCTTGCCGCCATGCGCCTCGATAAGTGCCTTCAGCTCGTCACGGCTTATCGAGAACTTACCCGACACCACCACACTCTTGCCCTGCAAGGCATCCGACGTGCGCTCCCGCTCCTCGGCCACGAATTGCAACCCAGCCGTGCGCAGCCGCTCGATGAGGGTGCGGTTCTCCTCGCGGGCAAAGTAGTCGAGAATCGAATCGGCAATCTTATCGCCCACCTCCTCCGCCTCGAGCAGCTCCTCCCGGGAGGCCGCCATCAGGGCATCGAGCGAACGGAAATGGTCGGCCAACTGCCGCGCGGTCGTCTCACCCACGAAGCGGATACCCAGCCCGAACAGCACGCGGTGGAAGGGTACCTGGCGCGAAAGGCGAATCGAGCGGATGATGTTCTCGGCCGACTTCTCGCCTAGGCGGGGCAGGGGAGCCAACTGCACGGCCTGCAAATCGTACAGGTCGGCCGGATTCTGCACCAGGCCGTTGGCCTGGAGCAGCTCGACGGTCTCCTCGCCTAACCCCTCGATATCCATCGCCTTACGACGAATAAAGTGGAGGATGCGCCCCACAATCTGCACACGGCATCCGCCCTCGTTGGGGCAGTAGTGCTTCGCCTCGCCCGCATAGCGCACAAGGGGAGTACCACATTCGGGGCATACCTCTATATATTGGAATGGTTCGCTGTCGGCCTTGCGCTCCTTCAGCTCCACGCCCGTAATCTTGGGGATAATCTCGCCCCCCTTCTCGACATAGACCATATCCCCCTCGCGGATATCCAACAGGGCAATCTGCTCGGCATTGTGCAGCGTGGCACGCCGTACGGTCGTTCCGGCCAGCAGCACGGGGTCGAGGTTGGCTACGGGGGTGATGGCACCCGTGCGCCCCACCTGGAAGGTAATTTCGTTGAGCCGCGTGAGGGCCTGCTCGGCCTTGAACTTATAGGCTACGGCCCACTTCGGAGCCTTCGACGTGAAGCCCAGGCGACGCCTTACGGCCGCCTTATTGACCTTAATCACCACGCCATCGGTCGGGAAGGGGAGCGTTTTACGGCGTTCGTCCCACTCGGTGATGTAGGCCGCAATCTCCTCCCACGAGCGGCACAGACGGGCATGCTCCGAGACCCGAAAGCCCCACCGACGAGCCGCCTGCAACGCCTCCCAATGGTCCATCTCCTGCACCTCGTCGCCCGCCAACTGGTAGAGCGTACAATCCAACCCACGGCGTGCCACCACCGACGAGGCTTGCTGCTTAAGCGTTCCTGCAGCCGCATTGCGCGGATTGGCAAAGGGCTGTTCGCCCGCCTCTTCGCGCTCGCGGTTGAGCTTATCGAACGAGGCGTAGGGCATCAGCACCTCGCCCCGAATCTCAAACAACGCGGGCCACCCTTCGCCCTGCAACCGCAGCGGTACGGTGCGAATCGTGCGCACGTTGGCCGTCACCTCATCGCCCTGCTCTCCATCGCCGCGTGTAACGGCTCTTTCCAACTGTCCGTCACGATAGCCGAGCGAGATGGCCGTGCCATCGAACTTCAGTTCGCAGACATACTCCACCCGTCCCTCTTCGCGTTCGATGCGGTCGATAAACTCCTTCAGCTCCTCGAGCGAATAGGTGTTGCCCAGCGAAAGCATCGGGAAACGGTGCTTCACGGTGCGGAAGTCGCTCGTGAGGTCGCTGCCGACACGGTGGGTGGGGGAGTTCGGGTCGTCCCACTCGGGATGGGCCTGCTCCAACTCCTGCAACTCGCGCAACAGGCGGTCGAACTCGAAATCCGAGATTTCGGGGTTGTTCTCGACGTAGTATTTATAGTTGTGCAGCTCCAGGACCTTGCGGAGCGATTCAATTCGTTCTTTTACCATAGGTAAGGCTATTTGCAGGGTAAAGGTACGCAATTTGTTTGAATCGCCCACCGAAAATAAAAAAAATGCAAAAAAAATTTACGAATGTAGGGCAATATCCATTTTTTGCGTATAATTGCAGAAAATTTTGAAACAAACAATTCCATCATGGCAAAACCGAATACCACAAAGAAGCACCTCGTAACGAGTTTTCACAACCTGACCCCCGAACTGCAAGAGGCCGTCAAAGCCCTCTATCCGCTCGGTTTCACCGAGGCGATGATGCGCATCGACAAGCCCAACGGCGACTTCTTCTACGCCGTTCCCTTCGACACGGAGGAGGTGGCCTACCTCGTAAAGATTGACGTGAAGATTGACGACAAGGCCCACGAGGAGGACGATAAGGATTACTACGACGACGATTTGAAGGGTGCCGACGAGTTGCAGGACGACGAGGGTTCGATGGACAGCTCGTCGAACGACGACGATATCGACATCTAAACCCGCCACCAAGCCGCTCAAAGACCATGTACCGCCGTTCGCTTTGGGGTTTGACACTCCTTGTCGTATGTTGTGGGTGCGGCATGGCCGAACGCGACGACGAGGACCGCAAGAGTTACGACTACCTGACCCTGCCCGATCCGGCTTTCGAGCGTTACTGCCTGGAGGCCTTCGACATGAACCGCGACGGTCGCCTGTCGCGCTACGAGGCCGAGAGCGTGCGGCGTATTGAGTGTCCCTCGCGCGAGATTTACTCCCTCGAGCCGCTCGATGCCTTCATTCGGCTCGAGGTGCTGGACTGCTCGGACAATCTCATCGAAACGATTGATGCCGAACACAATACGGAGCTTCAAACCCTGCGCTGCCACACGAACCGCCTGCGGGAGTTGAATACCGACCACCTGCGCCGGCTCGGTGAGTTGGAGTGCCACACGAACCACCTCACGGCCCTCGATTTGAGCGACAACAGCTCACTCCAATGGCTCGACTGCCGTCAAAACGAGCTTCAAATACTCGACCTTTCGCTCTGCAGCTCGTCGCTTCGTGCCGACACGCGCTCGAACAGCTCACTGACCACGCTCTACTATCGGGCCGGTCAGCAAATCAACTACGATGCCCCCACGGTGGCCGTAGAGCGGTAAAAGCGGCCGATTGTTTATAACTTGGTGAAAAAGTCACGGCAAAGCCCCTGCTTTGTGAAAATATTTTTGTAATTTTGGCTGCAAAATCTTTTTTGCGGCCTTTTTTACGAAAGAACAAAATTAGTATAAACCAATATAGGACTTTTTAGCAAATGAAAAAAGTAGATGTAATCCTCGGCCTGCAATGGGGCGACGAAGGCAAAGGTAAGGTGGTCGATGTGCTGACCCCGAACTACGAGGTGGTAGCCCGCTTTCAGGGAGGTCCGAATGCCGGCCACACGTTGGAGTTTAACGGTGAGAAGTATGTGCTTCGCTCGATTCCTTCGGGCATCTTCCAGGGCGGCAAGGCCAACATCATCGGTGGCGGTGTTGTACTCGATGCCATCCTCTTCCGCAAGGAGGCCGAAGAGCTTGCCACGAGTGGCCACGATTTGAAGAAGCAGCTCTCGATTTCGAAGAAGGCCCACCTGATTCTCCCCACGCACCGCATCCTCGATGCCGCCTACGAGGCCGCCAAGGGCAGTGCAAAGATTGGCACGACGGGTAAGGGTATCGGCCCGACCTACACGGACAAGGTGAGCCGCAACGGTATGCGTGTCGGCGACCTCTTAAGCCCCGACTTCAAGGCCATCTACGCAAAGGCCAAGGCCCGCCACGAGCAGATTCTCAAGAGCCTCGATTACACCTACGACATCACCGAGCTGGAGCAGGAGTGGTTCGAAGCGGTGGAGTACCTCAAGGAGTTCCCCATCATTGATGGCGAGTGGATGGTAAACAACGCCCTGAAGGCCGGCAAGAGCGTTCTGGCCGAGGGTGCGCAGGGTACGCTGCTCGATGTGGATTTCGGTTCGTATCCCTTCGTGACCTCCTCGAACACGGTCTGCGCAGGTGCCTGCACGGGTCTGGGTGTAGCCCCCAACCGCATCGGTGAGGTATTCGGTATCTTCAAGGCCTATTGCACGCGCGTAGGTAGCGGTCCCTTCCCCACGGAGCTGTTCGACGAGACGGGTGCCACGTTGCGCCGCATCGGCCACGAGTTCGGTGCCGTGACGGGTCGTGAGCGTCGCTGCGGCTGGTTGGACCTCGTAGCCCTGAAATATTCGATTATGATCAACGGTGTCACGCAGCTCATCATGATGAAGTCGGACGTGATGAACGACTTCGATACGATTCGCGTGGCCACGGCCTACAACGTAAACGGCACGACGACCGAGGAGTTCCCCTTCTCGATCGAGGAGGGCGTAGAGCCGGTTTATACCGACTTTGAGGGTTGGAAGTGCGACCTGCGCAAATGCCGCACCTTCGACGAGTTCCCCGCCGCCTTCAAGCGTTATGTGGAGTTCATCGAGCGCGAGACGGGCGTTCCCGTGAAGGTGATTTCGGTAGGTCCCGACCGCGACGAGACGGTGATTCGATAAGCAAGAACGAAAACAAACATAATGAATGCTTTGAACATTGTCGTGCTGGCCAAACAGGTGCCAGACACACGACAGGTCGGCAAGGATGCAATGACGGCAGAGGGTACGGTGAACCGTGCCGCTCTGCCGGCTATTTTTAACCCCGAGGATTTGCACGCGCTGGAGCTGGCTCTGAATCTCAAGGAGCGCATTCCGGGCAGCAGCATAAAGCTCCTCACGATGGGTCCGCAACGTGCTGCCGACATCATCCGCGAAGCGATGTATCGCGGTGCAGATGGGGGATACCTCCTCTCGGGGCGCGAATTTGCCGGCTCGGATACGCTGGCCACCTCCTACGCCTTGTCGTGCGCCCTGAAGCGACTTGCCCCCGACCTGATTGTGGCGGGTCGTCAGGCCATCGACGGCGATACGGCCCAGGTAGGCCCGCAGGTAGCCGAGAAGTTGAACCTGCCCCAGGTGACCTACGCCGAGGAGGTGGTCGAAATCGGGGAGAAGACCCTGACCCTGCGCCGCCGCATCGACGGAGGCCTGGAGGTGGTCGAAACGCCCCTGCCCGCCCTGGTGACCGTCTGCGGCTCGGCCCCCGCCTGCCGTCCGCGCCACGCCAAACGCCTCATGCACTTTAAGTCGGCCCGCACCGCCTCGGAGCTGGCGGCCGAACCCGCATCGTTGGCCACCGAAAGGGTAGCGAACCACGCTGACCTTCGCATCGTCGAGTGGTCGGTGGCCGATATTGAACACGACCCTGCGCAGCTCGGTTTGCAAGGCTCGCCCACGAAGGTCAAGCGCATCGAGAACGTGGTTTTCCAAGCCAAGGAGGCCAAGCGGCTGAACGGCTCGGACGAGGAGTTGGAGCAGTTGATTCAGGAGCTGATTGCGGCCCACACGATTGGTTAAACGCAAGAGAAAGAGCCATGAAGAATCTTTTTGTATATATCGAGACCGAAGGCGGCAAGGTGGCCGACGTAAGCCTGGAGCTAATGACCAAAGGGCGCGAGTTGGCCGCACGATTGGGCGTAAAGACCGAAGCCGTCGTGATTGGTCACCACACCGAGGGCATCGAGGCGTTGTTGGCCCGCTACGGAGCCGATACGGTCTGGGTGGCTGACGATGAGCAGTTTGCCCCCTTCCGCACGCTGCCCCATACGGCCGTGCTGACCCACCTGATTCGCCAAGAGCAGCCCGAAATCGTACTCTTCGGTGCTACGGCCATCGGCCGCGACTTTGCACCGCGTGTCTCGTCGGCCCTGCACAGCGGACTGACGGCCGACTGCACCCAGCTCGAAATCGGCACTCACACCGACCCCAAGACGGGGCGGGAGTATCAAGACCTGCTGAACCAGATTCGCCCCGCCTTCGGAGGTAACATCATCGCCACGATTATCAACCCCGACCACCGTCCCCAGATGGCGACCGTGCGCGAAGGGGTGATGCGCAAGGAGGAGGCGGCAACGCCGAGCCGTGGCGAGCGGCGCGAGATTGCCTGGCGCGAGGCGTTGCAGGACAGCGACCTGGCGGTACGGATTCTCCACCGCGAGATAGCCGAGCGCAAAATCGACATCAAAGGGGCCTCGATTATCGTAGCCGGAGGTTACGGCATGGGGTCGAAGGAGAACTTCGCGCTGGTGCATGAGTTGGCCGAGGTGCTGGGCGGTGAGGTAGGTGCTTCACGCGCCGCGGTCGATGCCGGTTTCACGGAGCATGAACGCCAAATCGGACAGACGGGTGTCACCGTGCGCCCGAAGCTCTACATTGCCTGCGGCATCTCGGGGCAGATTCAGCACACGGCCGGCATGGAGCAATCGGCCATGGTCGTTTCGATTAACACCGACCCCGAAGCCCCCATCACGCGCCTGGCCGACTATGCCATCACGGGCGATGTGACGGAGGTGATTCCGAAGCTGATAAAGTACTACAAGCAAAACTCGAAGTAATGGCCAATTTCTATTTAGATAACAAGGATTTACAGCTCCAATTCGACCACCCGTTGATGGAGCGCATCGTGGCATTGCGCGAGCGCGACTTTGCCGAGAAGGAGGCCTACGACTACGCCCCGCAATCGGTCGAGGATGCCCTCGATTCGTATCGTCGCGTCATGGAGTTGGCGGGCGAGATTTGCGGAGAGGTGATTGCTCCGAATGCCGAGGGGGTGGACCACGAAGGGCCGCACCACACGGGCGATCGCGTAGAGTACGCCTCGGGGACGAAGGAGAACCTGCGGGCCATGCAGACCTCGGGGTTGGACGGCATGTCGTTGCCCCGTCGCTATGGCGGACTGAATCTGCCGCTGACGGCCTCTATTATGACCAACGAGATGATTGCCCGCGGCGATGCCGGTTTCCAGAACGTATGGGGCTTGCAGGATTGCGCCGAGACACTCAACGAGTTCGGCTCGGAGGAGCAGAAGGAGCGGTATTTAAAACGCACGGTCGAGGGGGCTACCTGGTCGATGGCCCTCACCGAGCCGGATGCCGGTTCGGATTTGGGGGCCGTGATGCTGAAGGCAAGCTGGAGCGAGGAGCGACAAACGTGGCTTCTGAATGGCGTGAAACGCTTCATCACCAATGGCGATGGCGACCTCTCGCTCGTCCTGGCCCGCACCGAAGAGGGGACGACCGATGCGCGCGGTCTTTCGATGTTCGTCTATGACAAAAAGAGCGGGGGCGTGAAGGTACGCCGCATCGAGAACAAGCTGGGTATCAAGGGTTCGCCCACCTGCGAGTTGGTCTATACGAATGCACCGGCCGAGTTGGTCGGCGATCGTCGCATGGGCCTTATCAAATACGTTATGTCGCTCATGAATGCTGCCCGTCTGGGCATCGGTGCGCAGTCGGTCGGAACGTGCGAAGCGACCTACCGCGAGGCGGTGAAGTATGCCCACGAGCGCGCCCAGTTCGGCAAGCCGATTATCCGCTTCACGGCCGTCAGCGAGCTGCTGCACGAGATGCGGGCCAAGACCCAGGGCGTTCGCGCCCTGCTCTACGAGACGGCCCGTTTCGTGGAGATTTACAAGCAGTTGGAGGCGCTGTCGAAGGAGCGACGATTGGAGAGCGAGGAGCGGCAGGAGATGAAATTTTACAGCCGCCTATCCGATGGATTCACCCCGTTGGTCAAGCTCTTCGCCTCGGAATATGCCAACCAAAACGGCTACGATGCCATCCAGGTTCATGGCGGTTCGGGCTTCATGAAGGATTACCCCGTGGAGCGCATCTACCGCGATGCCCGCATCATGTCGATTTACGAGGGTACATCGCAGTTGCAGGTCGTTGCCGCGATTAATTCGGTCACCAAAGGGACCTATGCCGAGCAGCTGGCCCGCTATGCCGAATACCCCTTCAGCGAGGCGGTGCAACCCCTCGTGGCGCGATTGGAGAGGCTCACCGCATGCTATACGGCCATGGTCGAGCGGGTGGAGAGCATCGAAAAAGAGGCTCCGGGATTCAAGGAGCTGCACGCCCGCAGGTTGGTCGAGACCATCGGCCACCTGATGATCGGCTACCTCCTGGCACGCGAAGCGACACGCTATGCGGAGCAGTACAGCCAATCGGCACAGGTCTATTGTCGCCTGGCCGAGGGCAAAATCATGGAGGCCTACACGAAGGTGATGCACTCGACGGCCGAGGATGTGGCACTCTACCGCATGGAGGAGTAGTTCTCGCACCTTACGACAAACAAAAGACCGCTGCCCATGAAAGAGGGTAGCGGTCTTTTTATGATAGGGAGGGCAATCCTCACAATTCGGGTAATGATGCCAAAAGTGGCGCTTTTTGAGTTTTAAATGTGGGGCGAGAAACG
>X42_Goitered_Gazelle__coassemble_82_pt1 | contig 19400 bp, 11 predicted proteins | sample X42_Goitered_Gazelle__metabat2_low_PE_007 | metagenome-assembled genome bin X42_Goitered_Gazelle
ATATGAAATTCAATCTTTTGCCCCGTTTTTATCTACTATTTTTGACCAATAAGCCAAAAAGCGCAGTTTACATTTTCGTAAATGAGCATTTTTCGGACAAGGCTGATGCCGAAAGAGCCTTGTTTGACACCGCGTTTCTTTCCGGAATTCGTATAACAAGGCTATTTTGAAGCTGCACGCAGTCCGAAAATGCGGAGCATACTAAAGCGTATGTGAGCATTTTTCGGGCAAGGCAGATGCCAAAATAGCCTTGTTAGACGAATTCCCGTTTTTCGTTTTCGAAAAATATATCGTATCTTTGTGCCTAAACCTCGAAAACCCATGCAACGCTATAAACTCTTCATTGTCCTTGCGATGCTCATCGCCGGCCTCACGCTCACCATTCGGTCGTGCCAACCCGCACCGGAGCGCGCCCTCGTCACCGAAACCGAGGATCCTCGCTACCGCCTGAACGACTCGATTTGCAACGCCTTTAGCGACTTCAAAGAGACCGAGCGCATGGAGCGTTACATCCGCAACTGGATGGCCCGCTACAACATCCGTGGCGCACAATTGGCCATCATGGACAACGAACGACTGATTTACGCCAAGGGGTTCGGCTGGGCCGACCAGCAGGACAGCATCCACCTCGAGGCGGGCGATATTCTGCGCATCGCCTCGGCCTCGAAGCTCATCACCGCCATCGGCATCATGAAGCTCTGCGAGGAGGGAAAACTCACGACCGACAGCCCCGTATTCGGGCCGGAGGGCATCTTGCGCGATTCGATATTTCTCGACTACAAGGATAAGCGCGTGCCGAAAATCACCGTTCACCACCTCCTGAACCACACGTCGGGCTTCAGCCGTCGCATGGGCGATGCGATGTTCCGCTCGGCCGACCTGATTCGTTGGACGGGTCGCAACCGCAAACTGACGGAGGATGAGGTGATTGCCTTCCAGTTAGGGCTGCGCCTAAGGGACAATCCGGGCGGCTCGGCCCAATATTCGAATGTGGGCTACCTGGTCCTCTCGCGCGTGATTGAGGAGGCCTCCGGAATGACCTACGAAGACTACATCCGCAAGCACGTTCTGGAGCCTGCGGGGTGCTACGATATGCAGATTGCCCGCAACTTCCGCCACGAGAAGCATCGCCGCGAGACGACCTACTACGGCCACGCTCCGGAGGATTTAATCGAGTCCTACGACGGCTCGGGGCTGTTGCGCCCGCGCGAGTATGGTGGCCACAACATCGAGGGGTTGCAGGGTGCCGGTGCCTGGGTCTGCTCGGCTGCCGAGCTGCTGCGCCTGGTGGCCTCGATTGACGGATGCCCCCGCATCCCCGATATTCTGACCCAGGAGAGCATCCAAAAGATGACCACCACGCTCCGCAAAGGGGACTTCCCCTACGGCTGGGCGCGCCTGCAATCGAAGGGTGGAGTATTGACCCGCACGGGTACGATGTCCGGCACCTCGGCCTACATCAAAAGCCGCCCGGGAGGGGTAAGCTATGTACTGATTACCAACACATCGAGCTACCGCGGGGCCTCCTTCACGAACCGCATCGGGCAGATGGTCGATAACGCCCTGACACGCGTGAAAGAGTGGCCCAAGACGGTCGATTTATTCAGCGAAAAACCGAAGAAAGTTGAGAGTTGAGAATTAGCTCAACAAAAAAATATGGGAGATAGCCTGAACCGTTGGCTATCTCCCTTTTTGTTGAGCTAACTAATTTTCAACTTATCTCGATCCTATCCACAAGAAGACCATACCGACCAGAATCAGGGCCAAATCCAACGCCTTGGCCTTCAGGTTGCGTTCATGGAAGAGCAGCGCACCGCAGAGGAAGGAGATGATGACCGAACCGCGACGAATCATCGAGACGACCGAAATCATCGAGTCGGCCTCGCTCAAGGCGTAGAAATAGGCAAAATCGGCCGCCGAGAGAAAAATCGAGATGAGCGGAATGGCCCACGACCAGCGAAAGGGGGTGGTCGTCTTGCGCTTCGGCCACCACAAGAGGGCGACAATGATGCTCATAATGAGCAGCTGGTAGAGGTTGTACCAACTCTGCACAAAGACCGGCTCCAACCGCCCCATGATAAACTTATCGTACAGACCGCTCAACGCCCCCGTCACGGCCGAGAGGGCCACAAAGAGAATCCAGATGTTGTGCGTAAAATGGACCCCTTCGCGCTTCGAAGAGCGGCTCAAAAGGAACAGCGAAAAGAGCGCGACGAGGACACCGACCCATTGGTAGAGGTTGAGCCTTTCGCCAAAAAAGAGCAGCGCACCGACCAGTACCATCACGGGGCGCGTGGCGTTAATCGGGCCGACAATCGTAAGCGGCAGATGCTTGATTCCGAAGTATCCGAAAATCCACGATGTGAGGACAATAACCGCCTTCAGCGCAACCAATGCGTGAGCTGAATAATTGCCCCGCGGGGCATCGAGTATCGTCCCCGCGAACCATCCCGCATCGAGGGCCGAGGAGAGAATCATCGGCAGGAAAATCAGCGTCGAAAAGAGGGTATTCAAAAGCAACACCGGTAACACGGCGTTACCGGTGAGCGATTGTTTCTTGGCCGCATCATACAGACCCAAGAGGGCGGCCGAAAGGAAGGCCAACGAAAGCCACATGGCAACCTGCGGGGTTAAAGTTCGTCGCTATACACAGCCCCCGGGAGGTCGTGCAGGTTGTAGCGCGAGGCCATCGACATACCGTAAGCTCCGGCCGATTTCAGAGCCAGCAAATCGCCACGCTTGGTGCGCTTCAGACTCACATTCTCCTGGAACACGTCGGTCGATTCGCAAGCCGTACCCACGACCGTATATTTGGTCATGATATCCGACTCGGAGGTGATGTTCTCGATGTTGTGGTACGAGCCGTAGAGGGCGGGGCGAATCAGCTCGGTCATCGAGGCATCGACAATCACCAGACGGCGACCCGTGGCGGTGGTCTTGTTGAACAAGACGGAGGTAATCAGCTCACCGCACTCGGCCACGATGGCACGACCAAACTCGAAGTGAACCTCGCGGTCGCCCACCGAGAGGTGGTTATGGATGATGGCAAAGAGCGAGGCGAAGTTCGGAATCGGCTCATTCTCCGGCACATCGTAATTCACACCCAGGCCGCCGCCCACATCCACGAAGCGGAACGAGAAGCCCAGACGCTCCATATTTTCGACAATCACGTTCACCTTGTTGCACATATTCTCGAAGACGTGCAGCTCACGAATCTGCGAACCGATATGGAGGTGGATACCAATCAGTTTGAGGTGCTGCAACTTCTTCAGCTCCTCGGCATTCTCTAAAATCTCCTCGTACGAGATACCGAACTTGCTGTCGGCCTGACCCGTGTCGATGCAGTGGTTCGTCTTGGGGTCGATATCGGGGTTCACGCGCAGGGCCACATCCGTCACCTTGCCCGTTTCGCCCGAGAGGCGGTCGAGCAGGAAAAGCTCTTCGAGCGACTCGACGTTGATGGCCAAAATCTCCTGCTCGATGGCATATTTCAGCTCCTTATCCTTCTTGCCGACACCGGCATAGACAATCTTCTTGGGGTCGAAACCCGACTCGATGGCCTTCCGCAGCTCGTTGCCCGAGGCGCAGTCGATGCCGAGACCGAACTCGCGGATGGTGGCCAGGATGCGGTCGTCGTAGTTGGCTTTGATGGCGTAGTGAAGGTGGTAGCCGTAGCGTTTCGATTCGTAAACAACACTTTCGAGCGTCTGGCGCAACAGGGCCATATCATAGAGGTAAAAGGGCGTTTCATAAGCGCGGAGCTTGGCCGCAACCTGTCTGGAAAGCATATCGTTTGTGGTTTTAAAGTGTAAGTTGGCGGCAAAGATAAGTGTTTTTCCTTATCCGCGCAAACACGAAGGCTTCGCTATTTCATTTTTTTATTGTATATTTGCGCGGATATACGAATAGGAAGAGAATGAAAAACATTCGCAATTTTTGCATCATAGCCCATATCGACCACGGCAAGAGTACGTTGGCCGACCGACTTTTGGAGTTTACCAATACGCTCAACCAGCGCGAAATGCAGTCGCAGGTACTCGACGACATGGAACTCGAGCGTGAGAAGGGCATCACGATTAAGAGCCACGCGATTCAGATGGAGTACAAGGCCAAGGATGGCGAGACCTACACGCTGAATCTGATTGATACCCCGGGACACGTCGATTTCTCGTACGAGGTTTCGCGTGCCATCGCCTCGTGCGAGGGTGCGCTCCTGATTGTCGATGCCACGCAGGGCATTCAGGCGCAGACCATCTCGAATCTCTATCTCGCGGTGGGCAACGACCTGGAGATTGTCCCCGTGCTGAACAAAATCGACATGGACTCGGCCATGATTGACGAGGTAAAGGACCAGGTGATTGACCTCATTGGTTGCAAGGAGGAGGATATCCTGCTCGCCTCGGGCAAGACGGGGCAGGGCGTAGAGGATATTCTGGAGGCCATCGTAGCGTGCATTCCCGCCCCCCAGGGCGACCCCGAAGCACCGCTTCAGGCGCTGATTTTCGACTCGGTCTTCAACCCCTTCCGCGGCATCATTGCCTACTACCGCGTCTTCAACGGCTCGATTAAGAAGGGCCAGCAGGTCAAATTCTTCAACACGGGGTCGGAGTACGATGCCGACGAGGTGGGCGTACTGAAGCTCAAGATGGTGCCGCGCCAGGAGGTCAAGACGGGCGATGTGGGTTACATCTGCTCGGGCATCAAGACCTCGGCCGATGTGAAGGTGGGCGATACGATTACCTCGGTGGCCAACCCCTGCCGCGAGGGCATTGCCGGCTTCGAGGATGTCAAGCCGATGGTCTTCGCCGGTGTCTATCCCGTCGAGGCCGACCGCTACGAGGATTTGCGTGCCTCGCTCGAGAAGTTGCAGCTGAACGATGCTTCGCTCACCTTCGAGCCGGAGTCGTCGCTGGCCCTCGGTTTCGGTTTCCGTTGCGGATTCCTCGGCCTGCTGCACATGGAGATTATCCAGGAGCGTCTCTACCGCGAGTTCGATATGGATGTGATTACCACCGTGCCGAACGTCTCGTACCGCATCACCACCACCGACGGCCAAATTCTGGAGGTACACAACCCTTCGGGACTGCCCGAAGTGACCAAGATTGCCAAAATCGAGGAGCCTTATATCGAGGCGCAAATCATCACCAAGGCCGACTTCCTGGGCAACGTCATCAAGCTCTGCATCGACAAGCGCGGCACGCTGAAGAATCAGACCTACCTGACGACCGACCGCGTGGAGGTCAATTTCGATATGCCGCTGTCGGAGATTGTCTTCGACTTCTACGACAAGCTCAAGTCGATTTCGAAGGGCTACGCCTCGTTCGACTACCACCGCACGGGCTTCCAGCCGAGTAAGCTCGTCAAGCTCGACATCCTCTTAAATGGCGAGCAGGTCGATGCCCTCTCGTCGCTCATCTATGCTGACCACGCCTACGATTTCGGTCGCAAGATGTGTGAGAAGCTCAAGGAGCTGATTCCGCGTCAGCAGTTCGACATCGCCATCCAGGCCGCCATCGGCGCGAAGATTATCGCCCGCGAGACGGTCAAGGCGGTGCGCAAGGACGTAACGGCCAAGTGCTACGGTGGCGATATTTCGCGTAAGCGCAAGCTGCTCGAGAAGCAGAAGAAGGGTAAGAAGCGCATGCGCCAGATTGGCAACGTGGAGGTGCCGCAGTCGGCCTTCCTTGCCGTATTAAAGATGGATTAATCATAGTAACTCCCAAAATAAAAAACGAAGTTATGAAGAAAACACTTATCGACCTCTTTGAGGAGTCGGTTGCCAAATATGGCAACAACACCTTCCTCCTGGAGAAAAAAACGACGAAATTCGAGCCGACGACCTATGCCGAGGCCCACGAGCAGGCTTTGGCCATCGGTGGCGGTTTGATGGCCCTGGGCATTGAGCCGAAAGAGCGCATCTCGATTCTTTCCGAGGGGTGCAACGATTGGATTGTTTCGGAGCTGGGTCTGCTGTATGCCGGTTGTGTCAGCGTACCCCTCTCGATAAAATTGGAGGAGGCCAACGACCTCTATTTCCGCCTGTGGCATGCCGAGGTTTCGACCATCTTCGTATCGCCCACGCAGATTCACAAGATTCGCGCCATCCGCAGCCGTCTGCCGCTGCTGAAGCGTGTGATCATCATGGGTTCGAAGGCCAAGGCCGAAGAGGAGGGCGAGATGCTGCTCTCGGAGCTGATGGAGCAGGGCCGCGAGTGGCTCAAGACGAACAAGGAGAAGCTCCTCGCCATCAGCAGCGCGATTCAGAACGACGACTACGCCACGATTACCTATACCTCCGGTACGACGGCCGACCCGAAGGGTGTGGTCCTCACGCACCGCAACTACACCTCGAATGTGGAGCAGGCCCTGACCCGCATCACGATTCCCGAGGGGTGGCGCACGCTCATCATCCTCCCGCTCGACCACTGCTTTGCCCATGTGGCCGGCTTCTACATCATGATTGCCCGCGGTGCAGCCGTGGCTACGACCCAGGTGGGTGCTACGCCGATGGAGACCCTGCGCAACGTGCCGCTCAACATCCGCGAGGTGAAGCCTCACTTCCTGCTGTCGGTGCCGGCCCTGGCCAAGAACTTCCGCAAGAACATCGAGTCGTCGATTCGCGCCAAGGGTCCCACGACCGAGAAGCTCTTCAAGCTGGCCCTCAAGACGGCCTACTGCTACAACCAGGATGCCTACACGAAGGGCAAGGGGTGGCGTTTCATCCTCAAGCCGGCCGTGTGGTTCTTCGATAAGATTCTCTTCTCGAAGGTGCGCGAGGCCTTTGGTGGCGAACTGCGCTTCTTCGTAGGTGGTGGTGCGCTGCTCGACTCGGAGTTGCAACGCTTCTTCTACGCCATCGGTATTCCGATGTTCCAGGGCTACGGTCTGTCGGAGGCTACGCCCATTATCTCGGCCAACTCGCCGTGGCCCAAGTCGTGCCGCTTCGGTTCGTCGGGTAAGGTGCTGAAGGGCATCGACCTCAAGATTAAGGATGCCGACGGCAACGACCTGCCCGTGGGCGAGAAGGGTGAGATTGTCATCTACGGCGAGAATGTGATGGCCGGCTATTGGAAGAATCCCGATTCGACGGCCGACACGGTACGCGACGGCTGGCTCTACACGGGCGACATGGGCTACATGGGCAAGGATGGTTTCCTCTATGTGCTGGGTCGTTTCAAGAGCCTGCTGATTTCGAGCGATGGCGAGAAGTACAGCCCAGAAGGCATGGAGGAGGCGATTGTCGATAAGTCGCCCCTGATTGACCAGATTATCCTCTACAACAACCAATGCCCCTACACGACGGCCGTCATCGTGCCGAACAAGGAGGCCCTGAAGCGTGAGCTGAAGGAGGTTCCTGCCGCCGAGCAGGCCGAGGCCGCTGCCAAGCTCATCGGTGGCGAGATTGACAAGTACCGCAAGGGCGGCATCTATGGCGACGAGTTCCCGCACCGCTGGTTGCCGGGTGCGCTGGCCATTGTCGATGAGGCCTTCACCGAGAAGAACGGCCTGGTGAACTCGACGATGAAGATTGTCCGCAACAAGGTGGAGAGCTACTTCAAGGGTCGCATCGACGACCTCTACACGGCCGAGGGCAAGAAGCTCACGAGCGATGCCAACATCGCTTCACTCAAGAAGCTGCTGGGGTTGTAACGAGCCTCACCTCATAAAAAGCGAAGAGGGTGATTCCTGATGGAGTCACCCTCTCTTCGTATGTGAGGATTTTTCGGGCAAGGCAGATGCCGAAAGAGCCTTGCCAGGCGGATTCTTTCGTTGTTGCTATTCGAGCCGCTCGTAGTCAAACGAATCGACATCCACCCAACCGCCGGCCGCCTCGGTGGCATAGTTGAAAATCGCAAAGCGGTTGCCCATGAAGTGGACGAGGTTGTAAATCATATGGAACTCGCTGCCGAGCGGCTGCCACTGCTCCCCGTCACGGCTGAAGAGGAAGCGGGCCGTATCACTCCGGAAGTCGCACTCGGCACGCAGCCATACCTCCTGCTCCTCCAACGGCACCACATCCTTCACCTCCCCGCGGTCGGTCATCGAGAGGGTAGTACCCGCCTCCGTGCGACGGATGGTGAGCGCACCCGGCTCGGAGCAATAAACCGAAAGGCCGGCACAATCGCCCGCCTGCATGGCCGAAACATCTAACTTAATGGTGGCACGCGAACGGGGGCCCTCGGTACGCTGGGAGAGGGTATTGCGGGCCTCGAAAATCGTATCGACCACCTTGCCCGTCTTCAGGCGCATGAATCCGGGACGCTCGGTGAGCGACCAGAGGGCATTGTCGGGGTTGTGGTTCCATTGCCAGCTAAGGCCGAGGGTCGGGCTGCCGAAATCGTCGCTTACGACCATTGCCCCCTTCGGCTCTATTCCCTGCACGGGTACAGCCATCTCATGGGGTACTTTCCCCTCGGCATCGCCCAGCATCGGCCACCCATCGACCCAGCGACAGGGCATCAGGACGGGGACACGCCCCACCGCCTCGTGGTCCTGGAAGAGCATGGCGTACCAATCGCCCGCCTCGGTATCAATCAGGCATCCCTGCGCCACGCCATGGCCCGCAAAGCCGAGGTCGTCGGACAGAACCACCTGCATTTCATACGGCCCTTCGAGTTGCTTCGAGCGGAAGCAGAGCTGGGTGCGGATGCCCCCTTTGGGCCACCAAATCAGCATCATGTAGTAGGTATCTCCGAATTTGTAGAGGTGCGTACCCTCCAATAGACCGGCCGGTTCGCGGTCGATGACCAGAGCATTCACGCCATCGGGTTTAATGCCCGAAAAGTCCTCCTTCAGCTCCACGATGCGAATCTGTCCCGCGCCGTAGGCGATGTAGATACGCCCCTCGTCAAAGAGCAGCGAGGCATCGTGCAGGTACTCCTCCAACTCGCACCGCTTTGTCCAACCGCGATGCGGGTCGTCGGTCGTATAAATATAGGTGCGGTTGCCCGTGCCGAAGAGGACATAGAACAGCCCCTCGTGGTAGCGAATCGAGGAGGCCCATTGTCCCTTGCCGTAGATGTGGCCGCCCTCCAAATCGTTCTTGGGGCTTTCGTCGAGGCGGTCGAAGAGGTAGCTTATAGTCTCCCAATGGACCAAATCTTTCGAGTGCATGATGGGCGCACCGGGCGAGAGGTGCATCGTGGTACTGACCATGTAGTAATCGCTGCCGACACGCACCACATCCACATCGGGGACATCGGCAAAGAGGACCGGATTTTGGAAGGTCGCCGGCTCGACCTGCTTCGGTGCGCATCCTGCCAACAGGAGTAACAGCGCAAAAGAGAGAAGGAATTTCATGGAAAACTGAAAACTGAAAACTGAAAGGTGAAAACTGACAACTGAAAAGTAAAAGGCGAAAAGGGCGAGAAAGGCGTTAAGGGCGGCAAAGAATTTTATTGGGCTTACCTTAAGGAACTTTAAGCACCTTTAAGCAACCTTAAGCAACCTTAAGCAACCTTAAGGAGCTTTACCATTCTGCCAAATCCAACAACAAAAAAAGACAAGAGAACCGCTTTCCTCGGCTCTCTTGTCCTTTTCGTGAGCGGTAGGCGAGGCTCGAACCCCTGCTACGCAGGGTGGCGTGAGTTCTTGTTTACACCCCCAACCCCTGAAAGGGGCGGCGAGGGTCACTCGCGCGAGCCGCGGACATTCCAACAAAAAAGACAAGAGAACCGCTTTCCTCGGCTCTCTTGTCCTTTTCGTGAGCGGTAGGCGAGGCTCGAACCCCTGCTACGCAGGGTGGCGTGAGTTCTTGTTTACACCCCCAACCCCTGAAAGGGGCGGCGAGGGTCACTCGCGCGAGCCGCGGACATTCCAACAAAAAAGACAAGAGAACCGCTTTACTCGGCTCTCTTGTCCTTTTTGGAGCGGTAGGCGAGGTTCGAACTCGTGACCCTCAGCTTGGGAAGCTGATGCTCTACCAACTGAGCTACTACCGCATTGGTGGGACAAAGATAAGCCGAGATTTTGAATTTTGCAACCCTATTTTAAGATTAAATCTTCCAAGCACACTTTCGGGACGTAATGCACCCCCTTTTCGTCGCGGTAGTAGGCGTGCGATTCGTCGGCCCGAATATCGACCAACTCAATCTGCTCGATGCCCTTACCGATGGCAATAACGAGCAGCGGGTCGGAATTTAAGCCCAACGCTTCGCGCACGGCAGCCTTGTCGAAGGCCCCAATCATCAGGCCGTTCAGCCCGATTTCGGCCGCCTGCAACAGCATGCTCTGCGCGGCAATGCCGAGGTCTATCCAGACGTAATGGTCCGGCTCGATGGTCGAGCAGACGACCACAAAGGCTTCGGGTTGCGTACCCGCGTAGGGTAGTTTAAGGTGGGGGAGCGCACCCCCTAAACGAATAAAAGGCAGCACCTTGTGTGCCTCGTCGCGCAGCACGGGACGAAACCGCAGGGCTTGCAGGTTGCGAGCCGAGGGGACCAGGCGGCAGACCTCGATGAGGCGGCGGAGCTGGTCTTCGCGCACCTCAAATCCGGGGTCGTAGCCGCGGTGGCTGCGATTCTTGCGAAGGAGTTTTGCAAGCGTCGTGCGGCTCTTCGCGGGAGCCGCCTGTCGGGCCTTGTAATCCTCCATCTTCTTCTCCAAATAGTTATCGGCCATAGTCGGAAGTATTGGTTGATACAAAGATACACTTTTTGCCGAAAAAGTTGCCCATAGAGTCACAAAAAAAGCAACCTCCCCCGCATGGGAGAGGTTGCACAACACATCGGCCCTGAAGGGCCTATCGACTAATAACCCGGGTTCTGGTCCTCGTTGGTCATCGAAGCGTTGGCATCAATAGCCGACTGCGGGATAGGCCACAGGAGCTTCTCACCGATAATCGAGGCAGCCTTGCCCTTCAGATGCTCGTTGTAGAGGTTGTTGTACTCCACGAGCTTCTGCGTGCGGCGCAAATCCATGCGACGCTGGCCGTTACCAAACATCTCACGAGCCGACTCCTCCAGAATCTTGTCAATGGTCACCGTCGTCTCCTTCTCCAGACCGGCACGCACGCGCGTAGCGTTCAGGCGGTCCAAAGCCTTCGCGTTGTCACCGGCCTTGAGGTAGGCCTCGGCAGCTACGAAGAAAATCTCGGGCAGGGTGATGAGGTGTACATCGCGGAACGACTTGCTGTAATAGTTCGGGTTGGTGCAATCATCGAACTTGCGGCAGGGCTGTACCGACCAGGTCTTGGCCAGTGCATCCGTCGTGTCGAACTTGCGCGTACCCTCCTTATCGGGGTCGTACTCATCCTTATACACGCCCCACGGCTCCATAACCCAAGTGTTCTCCTGCTGGGGAATGATGAAGGTGTTCTTGCGATTCTCGGGGTCCTCGGCACGCCAAGCCTTGATGTCGTCCAGCGTATCCCACCATGCGGGGTAGTAGATGGCGACAATCTTGCCCATGGCCGAGTTGCCGTTGGCATACCAACCAAAGTAGTCACCAATGGCGTTACCCGTAGCATCGTTCTTGAAGAGGGTGGTCGAAACCTGCGAGAAGTCCTCCTTTACGAGCAGCTCTCGCATGAAGGTTGCGTTGTAACGCTTGTCCTCCTTCGTGAAGAGCTTGAGCATGCGCAGCGTCGGCAGACCGGCCGAGCGACCCTGCTTCATGCCCTCTTCCGTACCACCGTAGTAGTTCGAGAAGTAGGCCTGGTAGTTGTTGTTGAAACCATCGGGGTCGTGCGAAGCATCCGTAAACTCGATGTCGAAGATGAACTCCTCGTTATCGTCGCCCGTGCGGTCGGCAGCCCACAAATCGGCAAACTCGGTCTTCAGCTGACGACCGGCAATCACCTGGTCGGCCAACTTGGCAGCCTCGGCGAAGTAGCTCGTGTTGTTCAAATCCCAAGCAGCCGAGAGGTAGGTCTTGGCCAAGAGGGCCTTGGCAGCTTCAATCGAGGCCTCGCCACCACCGGCCGTAGCCGTCTGGGCCTTCAAGCTGTTGTTCGAGATAATCTCGGTCAGCTCGGCAATGATGTAGTCATAAACCTCCTGGGCCGTAGCGCGGGGATAACCGGCCACACCCGAAGCGGCGAACTCCGTCACCAGAGGCACACCGCCGAAGTTATTCACCAGCAGGTAGTAGAAGTAGGCAGCCACGAAACGAGCCTCGTCGATGGCCTTGGTCTTCACCTCCTCCGACACCGAGGCCGAAGCGGCATAGTACTTCACGGCATAGCACGAGCGGATGGCATCGTAGCTCTTGTTGTAGAAATTCTTCACCGTACCATTCTCGGGCGTAATGTTCGACCAGCGGTGCAGGGCCTCGTTGATGTTGTTACGACCGTCACCATACAAATCGGTACCGGCGATGAAGTAGTTATCCTCGTCACCCGAATCGTAGATACCCAGCAGCTGGCTGTAGGCATCGTTTACGAGCGACTGGAAGCCCGAAGCCGTATTAAAGTAGTCGGCATCGGTCACGTTGCTCTTGTTCTCGGCCGTCAGGAAATCGTCGCAGGCAGTGAGCGACAAGGTAGCCATCATGACGACCAAATATACTAATTTTTTCATATTCATCACTGTGTTTTTGGATTAGAACTTCAGGTTGGCACCAAACTGATAGGTTACCGATGCGGGACCACCGTTCACAAGGCCGGCACTTGCCCACTCGGGGTCGAAGCCCTCATAGTCGGTCCAGCAGAACGGATTCAGCACGTTTACATACAGACGCAGACTCTTCACATGAATCTTCTTCATCCAAGCCTTCGGGAAGGTGTAACCCAGGCAGATGTTCTTCACCTTCACAAACGAGGTGTCGTGGTACTGATAACCCTCCTGCTTTGCGCTACCCTTCGACGAGAACCAACCACCGGCAGCCTTGTCGGCATTGGTCGGGTAGGGGTACTTACCCGGCTTCGACTCGGTCAGCTGAACGATGTCGCCGTTGTCATCCAATACATAGGCTCCTGCGGGGATGTAGTAGTCGAAGTTGAACTTCTGACGACCGCGGTCGTTGTAGTCCATATACTGCTCGTGGAAGTAGGAACGGCTCCACTGGCCCTGCTTGGTGTAAATCGTGAACGAGAAATCGAAGCCCTTGAAGGCCATCGACGACGAGAGGCTACCCATCCACTTCGGGTCGGTGCAACCGAAAATCTGCTTGTCGTCGTCCGAAATCTTACCATCGTTGTTCCAGTCGTGAACACCCATCTCGCCTTCCATCCAGCCATACTTGTCATAGACCTCCTGGAGCGTATAGCTAATCGGGCCGTCCTTGGTAATCATCGTCACACCCTTGTCCGAAATGACGTCGGTGTGCTTGTAGTCGCGCAGCACGTTGATACGCTCGCCGATGAACCAGTTCTTACCGTAGTCGTCACCGTTGGGCAGCTCCTTAATCTTGCTCCAGTTGCGCGAGAAGTTCACGTTCATATCCCAGGTAAAGTTCTTCGAGCGAATCACACCGAACTTGAAGCCCAGCTCGATACCGGCATTGCGAATCGAACCGATGTTGGTCGTGATGCTCGTCTCACCCGTCTCCACGGGAACCGTCGAGTTCATAATCTGACCATCCGACAGACGCGAATAGACGTCAGCCGTCAAACCGAGGCGACCGTTGAAGGCCGAGAAATCGACACCGGCGTCGAACTCCTTCACCTCCTCCCAAACCAGGCCCGTATCAATCAGACCGTTGGGATAGTAGCCCTGCACCTCTGCGCCACCGATGATGGCATACGAGGGACCCGAAGCGGTCGAGGCCGTTACATAATCGCCCACGTTGTTGTTACCCGTCACACCATACGAAACGCGCAGTTTCAGGTTGTCGAGCCACGAGGCGTTCTTCATCCAATTCTCCTCCGACATACGCCAAGCCAATGCGGCCGAGGGGAAGTAACCCCAGCGGTTATCCTTGGCAAAACGCGACGAACCATCGGCACGGAACGTAACCGTAGCCATGTACTTGCCCTTGTAGGAGTAGTTGGCACGGGCAGCGAACGATACGAGCGACGACTCGGTGTAGCCCGAGTCAATGGCCATACCCTCCGAACCGGCCTTACCCAACGCGTGGTAGGTGAGCTTGTCGTCCGAAATGTTGCGACCCGACATCTCGTAGGTCTCCTTGTTCGAGGCGTACATCGAGAACAGACCCATGGCGTTGAGCGAGTGGTCACCCCACGTCTTCGAGTAGTCAATCTGGTTATCCCAGGTCCAATCCAGGCGGTCGGTATTTACAACCGAAGCCGAGTTGTACTTCTTGTTCTGATAGTAGGCCGAACCCTTCGGGAACTCCTCCGTTACACCCGTACCGAAGAATACGCCCTGACGACCGTGGTAGTAGTTGGGCGAGAAGGTGGTCGTGAACTTCAGTCCGTCGTAGAGGTTCAAACGCACATAGAAGTTACCGAATACATGGAACTTGCGCGTCTGGTTTACATAGGCATTAGGAAGTTGGAAGTCGATGAGCGGGTTGGGCGTCGAGGTGAACGAGATACCGCTCACGCCGGGCTTACCGGGAATCTCATAGAGGTTACCCTCGTCGTCCCAGGGCGACAACACCGGAGCAAACCAGAAGGCGTTGTTGTAGGGCGAGTAGCTGTTCGAGCCATCGGTCGTAAAGTCGTCCTGAAGCGTGTAGGCGAAGTTAGCCGACATACCCAGCTCAACGACCTTCGAGAGCTTCGAATCGAAGGCACCTTTCAGGTTCAGACGCTCGTAATCGTTCTTCACGAAGACATTCTCCTCGCTCTGATAACCCACACCAAAGCGATAGGCGGTTGTCTCCGACGAACCCTCCAACGAGAGGAAGTGATTCTGCTGCGTTGCGGTGCGCAACACCTCATCGGCCCAATCGTAGGTCTTGTTCTCCATGTAACGCTGGAAGATGAGCGACTGCTTGTAGTCCGTACCGCTGGCTACGGGGAATACCGACGTGGGGTTCGACAGCACATAGACCGGATGGCCGGCACCGTCGCTCGGATTCGACTTATCGGCATACTCCATGTAGCGGGCGAAGCGGTAGTTCATGAACTCCTTCGTATCCATGAAGTCGGGCATACGGGCTACGTCGCGCACGCCGTAGTAACCATCATACGATACGGTCATCTGGCGAGCCTTCGTAGCACCCTTCGAGCCTTTGGTGGTAATCATAATCACACCACCCGAAGCACGCGAACCATAGATGGCCGTCGAAGAGGCATCCTTCAGCACATCGACACGCTCGATATCCTCGGGGTTGAGGAAGTCCATCGAGCCGGACACGATACCGTCAATCACATAGAGCGGGTCGTTCGACTTGGTAATCGACGACTGGCCACGAATCTGCATCGAGAAGCTACCACCTGCACGCGAGTTCGACTGGGTGATGTTCACACCCGGCACCGAACCCTGGAGGGCCTCCTCGAGGCGTACCGTACCGCGGGCAGCGATATCCTCGGCAGCCACCGAACCGACCGAACCGGTCAGGTCGCTCTTCTTCATGACACCATAGCCCACCACGACGACATCTTCAATGCCGGTGGCATCCTCCTCCAGTGTCACCTCAATCGAGGTCTTGCCGGCTACGGCTATGCGTGCTGTCTTCATGCCGATATACGACACGACCAGCACATTGTTTTTTGCATCGGGCAGGTTCAGCGTAAACGAACCATCAACACCGGTGCTTGCACCCAGGGTCGTTCCATCCACAACGACGGCGGCACCGATAACCGGTTCACCCGTTGCATCTTTCACGACACCCTGCACGGTTTGAGCCTCGGCGGCAAAGGCCAGGCCCAGTCCCAACACGAAGGTTAGGACAAACTTGCGCATCAAGTTTTTCATTGTAAAAGAATTTAGTTAATAATAAGTGGGTTTTCTGCTTGGGTTAAAAGCCTCGCTTCAGGCTTTAGCAATACAAAGATAAACACTTTTTGGCAATAAGCAAGCAAATGGGGCATTTTCCTCCGCAAACACCCTTTCGGTTACTGCTGCGCGACCTCTTTTTACCACTCGACCGCCCCGCTGGCAGCCACTGCCTGCGGTATTGTCTTTTACAATGAAAAAGCGACCCGTCACGGGGAGCGGTGTGGGACAAAAGTGGGGCAGGGTAGCGTGTCGTTCATTTCTGACAAAATGTGTAATTTTCTGCTAAAAGCACCTTCAAAGCGATAAATACCAAGTTTAGGGGATTGGCAAAAGTTGTTATATCGACAACTTTTTCGTACATTTGCACCAACACTGAAGTTAGGTTAATTATGGAGAACAACACACAATTCAAAGCGGGCGCATGGTGCGACGAAATCAACGTATCGAACTTCGTGCAGTGCAACATCACGCCCTACTACGGGGATGCTTCGTTCCTCGAAAAGCCGACCGAAAGAACCCTCAAAGTATGGAATAAATGCCTCGAAGCCCTCGAGGAGGAGCGCGCACGCGGTGGTGTACGCGCCTTGGACCACCAAACCGTATCGACCATCACCTCGCACCGCGCGGGCTACATCGACCGCGAGAACGAGCTGATTGTGGGTCTTCAGACCGACGAGCTGCTGAAGCGTGCCATCAAGCCCTTCGGTGGCATCAATGTCGTGTCGCGTGCCTGCCGTGAGCAGGGGGTTGAGGTGGACGAGAAGGTGAAGGATATCTTCACCCACTACCGCAAGACCCACAACGACGGTGTCTTCGATGTCTATACCGAGGAGATTCGCACCTTCCGTTCGTTGGGCTTCCTGACCGGTCTGCCGGACAACTACGCCCGCGGCCGCATCATCGGCGACTACCGCCGTCTGGCCCTCTATGGCGTGGATCGTCTGATCGAGGCCAAGCAGGAGGATATGAAGCGACTCGTTTCGCCCATGACCGATGCAACGATTCGTCTCCGCGAGGAGGTGGCCGAGCAAATCAAGGCCCTGAAGGATATGCGCACGATGGGCGAGTACTACGGCCTCGATTTGAGCCGTCCCGCCACCTCGGCCCAAGAGGCCGTGCAGTGGGTCTATATGGCCTACCTGGCTGCCGTCAAGGAGCAGGACGGAGCCGCCATGTCGCTCGGCAACGTCTCCTCGTTCCTCGATATCTACATTCAATACGACCTCGATAAGGGTTTAATTGACGAGAGTTTTGCCCAGGAGCTGATTGACCAGTTCGTCATCAAACTGCGCATGGTGCGCCACCTGCGTATGCAGTCCTACAACGATATCTTTGCCGGTGACCCGACCTGGATTACCGAGGCCATCGGAGGTCGCTTCAACGACGGCCGCACGAAGGTTACCAAGACCTCGTTCCGCTTCCTGCAAACCCTCTACAACCTCGGCCCCTCGCCCGAGCCGAATATGACCGTGCTGTGGAGTCCCGAGCTGCCCGAGGGGTTCAAGGAGTTCTGCGCCAAGGTCTCGATTGACACCTCGTCGATTCAGTACGAGAACGATACGCTGATGCGCGAGGTGCGTTTCTCGGACGACTACGGCATTGCCTGCTGCGTGTCGTACCAGGCCATCGGCCAGCAGATTCAGTTCTTCGGTGCGCGTTGCAACCTGGCCAAGGCCCTGCTGCTGGCCATCAACGGCGGTCGTTGCGAGAACACCGGCACGCTCATCGTCAAGGGCATCCCGACCCTGATGGGCGACCTGCTGAACTACGAGGAGGTACTCTCAAATTATAAAAAGGTATTGACCGAGGTGGCCCGCGTCTATAACGATGCGATGAACATCATCCACTTCATGCACGACAAATACTACTACGAGAAGGCGCAGATGGCCCTCATCGACACCAACCCCCGCATCAACCTCGCCTATGGCGTGGCGGGTCTGTCGATTGCCCTCGACTCGCTCTCGGCCATCAAGTACGGCAAGGTCAGCGTGAAGCGCAACGAGCTGGGTCTCACCGAGTCGTTCGAAATCGAGAAGGAGTTCCCCTGCTTCGGCAACAACGACGACCGCGTGGACCAGCTGGGTGTCGATTTGATTTACTTCTTCAACGAGGAGCTGAAGAAACACCCCGTCTATAAGAATGCCCGTCCGACCCTCTCGGTGCTGACCATCACCTCGAATGTGATGTATGGCAAGAAGACGGGTGCCACGCCCGACGGCCGCGCCAAGGGTGTTGCCTTTGCACCGGGCGCCAACCCGATGCACGGCCGCGACAAGAACGGCGCGGTGGCCTCCCTCTCGTCGGTGGCCAAGCTCCGCTACCGCGACTCGCAGGACGGCATCAGCAACACCTTCTCGATTGTTCCCAAGTCGCTCGGTGTGGATGAGCCGACGCGCGTGGAGAACCTCGTAACGCTCATCGACGGCTACTTCACGAAGGGTGCGCACCACCTCAATGTCAATGTGTTGAACCGCGAAATGCTGCTCGATGCGATGGAGCATCCCGAAAAGTATCCGCAGCTCACGATTCGCGTGTCGGGCTACGCCGTGAACTTCACGAAGCTCAGCCGCGAGCATCAGCTGGAGGTCATCTCGCGCAGCTTCCACGAGCGGATGTAACCCTCGAAACAACCTGCACGATGATTCGCCTCCACTCCTACGAATCGCTCGGCACCTACGACGGCCCGGGGTTGCGCCTTGTAGTCTTCCTGCAAGGGTGCAACTTCCGTTGCCGCTACTGCGCCAACCCCGATACGATTGAGCCAAAGGGGGCTTGTCGGGAGGTAACGGCAGAGGAGATTTTCGAGATGGCCGTGAGCCAGAAGCCCTTCTTCGGCAAGCGGGGCGGGGTCACCTTCAGCGGGGGAGAACCGACCCTCCAGGCACGGGAGCTGCTGCCCCTCTTTCGACGGCTGAAGGAGGCGGGCATCCACATCTGCCTCGACACGAACGGCTCGATCCATACGCCCGAGGTGGAGGAGCTGTGGCTGCTGACCGATTTGGTGCTGCTCGACATCAAGCAGTTCAACCCCTCGGCCCACCTCGATTTGACGGGCAGTCAAAACCTTTCGACCCTCGCCACGGCCGCCTACCTCGAGGCGCACGAAAAGCCCTTCTGGCTGCGCTATGTGCTGGTGCCGGGCATCAGCGACCGCGAGGAGGATATACGCGCCCTGGGCGAGGCGATGGGCCGTTATCGGATGGTGGAGCGGGTCGAGATTCTTCCCTACCACACGCTCGGTGTCCACAAGTGGGCCGCCATGGGGTGGGAGTACACCCTGGGTGGGGTGAGGGAGAACACCCCCGAACAATTGGACCGCGCCCGAAGGCTCTTCGAGGAGTATTTCGAAGTGGTCTATGTGAATTGAGAAAGGAGAAAGGAGAAAGGAGAAAGGAGATAAAGGCAATAAGGGCGTGAAGGGGTTTTCTTTTCACGCCCTTTAGTTTGAATCCTACACACCACAACTCAATCCGACATTCTACATTCTACATTCTACATTTTGCATTCTACATTCTACATTCTAAATTCTAAATTCTCCATTTCACATTTTGCATTTACTACTGGTGCGATAAATTTTAATAAAATAATTTTTGTTCTTTGACATTTTGG